>OAWU01001071.1_pt1 | contig 11686 bp, 9 predicted proteins | sample 1477041 | NCBI WGS metagenome assembly OAWU01 (sample SAMEA2580266, study PRJEB22360) | human gut metagenome | biome: human gut; feature: human-associated habitat; material: faeces | place: Denmark | collected 2008/2010
TCCAAATTGGCTGGATAACCCGCAAAATCAACCAAAACAATTCCCTTATAAGTGCCTTTGGGAGATTGTGACAATAAACGGCTTAATTTCTTTATATCCATCAAATAGGTATCTTCCTCTACATCACAGAACACAACCTCACCTCCCCGAAAGCGAATACAATTAGCGCTAGCCGCAAAAGTCAAAGGAGTCACAATCACTTTATCACCCAGATTCACATCAAGTACCGTAGCCGCTAAATGAAGACCCGCCGTAGCATTATTAACTGCTATAGCATATTTACAGCCGACATAAGAGGCAAAAGCCTCCTCAAATTCTTTTATTTTTGGCCCTTGAGTTAAATAATCCGACTTTAAGGCATCTATTACACATTGAATATCCTCATCCGTAATATGCTGACGTCCATAAGGAATAGGTTTAGTAATCATTTTATCTCAAAATTAGGATCTACATATTTCTTTATTTTTTCCCGCATAGACTCTACAGTCTCCCATTCCGTATTCGTATCAGAACTATAATGGAATCCCTCTGGAACCTTAACCGCATTATGATGATTTACATAGTCTTCATATTTATGATTAAACGCAACAGAGGGCAAGATCGCATAATAAGGACCTAGATCTATAGTATTCATGGCATCCGTGACCGTAATCATTTCCTCATGCAATTTTTCCCCGGGGCGTATACCGACCTCCACCAATGGAAGGTTAGGCGCAATAGCCTTCGCAACATCCACTATTCGATAAGATGGAATCTTAGGAATAAAAATCTCACCTCCTAAATGATGACCGATAGCGAACATGACCAAAGCAACTCCCGCTTCTAACGAAATATTGAAACGAGTCATCTTCATATTCGTAATAGGTAACTCTACCGCACCTGAATCTCTCTTGTTAATGAAAAAAGGAATAACAGAGCCCCTTGATCCCATAACATTGCCATAACGGACCACTGAAAACTTGATATCCCGCGGACCACTAATATTATTTGCGGCAACAAACAACTTATCAGAAGTCAGCTTTGTAGCCCCATATAAATTAATCGGAGCACAAGCCTTATCCGTAGATAAAGCCACAACATGCTTTACTTTTGTACGCAAGGCTGCATTAATCACATTTTGAGCTCCATGTACATTTGTCTTTATGCATTCATCCGGATTATATTCGGCCGTATCCACTTGCTTAATAGCCGCAGCATGAATAATTACATCTATGCCTTCGCAAGCACGTTCCAAACGTTCTCCATCCCGGACGTCTCCAATAAAGAAACGTAATTGAGGATACTTTGACGCAGGGTATTTTTGCTTCAGCTCAAACTGTTTCAACTCGTCACGTGAATAAATAACAATTCTTTTCACTTGAGGATAATCACGAAGGATTGTCTCCACGAATTTTTTACCAAAAGAACCTGTTCCTCCAGTAATTAAAACAGACTTTTCATTTAACATATTACTTCTATTTATATCTATTCTATAACTCCTTCGATTGTATATAAGAAGCTACAATATCATACTCTTCAAATGGTTGTCCCATATTTTTATTAATAATACGATCCTGAAACCAAATCACTGATGTACTATTTTCATGAAAAACAGAAAGTTTATTTCCATTATCCAACAAGATTAGAATTAAAAACTCAACCATTATGTTTGATTGTACTATTTTTAATCCATATTGATACAAATCCTCTGTCTTTTTTATATGAGGATGCAATTTCACATAAACATAATCAAAATCATTTTTCTCTTTATCCAGAGCTTTCAATATGTTTACATTAATTTGATGATTAGTTAAATAAATTCCAACCGATTTATTTTTCACAGATAAAAATTCTTCATATCCCGTAGAAAAATTCAAAAACAATGGTAATTCTTCCCTTAACCTCTTAACAAAGGGCTTCTGGAATGATTTCAAAGATTTTGAATATCCTGGGAACTGAGACCTATACAAATCCGGCAAATAAAGAAACTGCCCCGTAAGAAACTTTGAAAAACCAATATGGTCACCAACACCCGTAAGCTTATTTATTATATTCTTCAAGCCTTTTGAATTATCAAAACGATCTCTTCTGTAGCTTCCGAATCCTTCTTCAAACATATACATTCGTTTAAATCGGGATAGCTTAAAAAATATTCCATAAACAAAAGAAGCATCTACCTCTACGAACAACGTATTTACTGGGTGAAAAAACAAATATAAATCCAAATGAAACAAATCTTTGAAATATAATATATCATTCCATGTATCATCAAATGTCTTAACTTGATGAAAGAACAATTCCGCATCCCTAAAATGTCCTAAAATAATTAGAACCTTTTTTGAAGATGCATTTCCATATCCAATATTTCTTACATTAAAATATTGCAATGGCTTAGAACATATATATATATCAGTATCCATTATATCACGCCAGCTTGTTTCCTTGTTTTATCGTATTCTCTTTTTAGTTCTATAAGTTGCTCTTTACAGAATAAATATACGACAGGAACCACAATTGTCAATAAAAACACGGCGAGAGCAGCATATAGTTTACGAGGGGCCACGGGTGTACTCTTCACAAATGCCTCATCAACAATCAATGCCCTATTCATACTTTTATTTAATTTCAATAATGCCTCTTCTCGTTTTTGTAATAATATCAAATAAACACCTTGAGCAATCTCTTGATCACGCTTATAATTCATGAATTCTCGTTCTTGGGTTGGAACGTTACCCATTTTATCTAAAATAGCCTTCTCCTTTGCCTTGAGATCTTTCAAGGTCAAATTCAGGCTTTCTTGCGCATTCTTGATCGTAAGGGCAACACTCTTACGCATTTGATCTAATTGCTTATCCATCACAGTAAATAAAGGGTTGTCCTCTTTCGAGTTTTGCAACATTCGCTGACGATTTACCAACAACTCATTATAAGTAGTTATGGAACCGCCTTTCTCTCCTTCTTGGACATTCATCAATACGGGTACCAAATTATACTTATTAGCAGGATTTTGCACGAAGTCTTCCATAAATCTAATAGCATGCCCTTGAGCCTCCATCTCAACAATTTTCGTTTGGATCTCTTTCATTTGATCCACATAAAATTGCACATCGGCTGTCAAGTCAGTCATTTGGTTATTTTTCTTATAGATCTCTATAGATCGTTCAGCATTAGCTAAATCCGATATTACCTTATTGATTCGCTCATCCAAAAACTGTATTGTAGCACGAGCTTCTTTATTATTTATTGAATCGGCACGATTATTATATTCAAACATTAATGCGTTTAAAACGTCAATGCCTCGTTTTTTCTCATATTCCCTCAAAGTACATTCTATAACATTTGAATTATCTGAGTAAGTCTCAATTTCTATATCCTGCGCAAAATCATCTCCAACAAAACCAGCCGGCCTCATGGTTATATAAAGTTTCATGCTTTCTCCCAATTTATGGTTGGCTCCATAACTTAGGATAAACCGATTATTACCGAATTCAACGATCGCAGGTAATGAAGAAAACTCATAAGACCGCTTCTGACTTTTTGTCTTCCCTTCGATCTTTATTTTTCCCTCACGATCTTCACGGACATAAAACTCTATTGTTTCCTCTTGAGATTTCAATGTGCTAGAATCTGCAACCATCAGAAAAGGGGTATTCACATACTGTTTATATTTCCAAGTTAACGGTTCAACATACTCTGCATTTAAACCCAATTTTGAAACAACCTCATACCATAAAGTATGAGATTTTAACACCGCTAATTCATCATCAATAACAATACCCGCACTACCTCCTCCATTCAAACCAAAAGATTTCATCAAACCTGCCGCATCTCCCAAAGACATATTTCCTGAGGACATGGAAGTATCATCTTGAACTTTAAAACGAGCCATTACTTCGTAAGTTGTCGGATAATAAATCAAATATAATACAGCTGGTATTAGAGATATAACAAAAGTGCCTAGAAATAATCTCCAGTGCCTCAGATACCCTATTAGAATAGACTTTAAACTTATAGTCTCATTTCCTATATTTGTTGAATCCATAGCTAAACAATTACTTCTTAATATTAATAATCGTGATCACCATCGAAGAAATAACAGAAATCGCACTAATTATCGAGGAGAATACAGTTATATTATACTGTTTGCTTTGACTAAATCGAGAATTACGCTGCTTTGCCAAATTAGGCTCAACATAAATAACGTCATTTTGCCTTAAATAAAAATAGGGAGATGTAAATAGCGAAGGATCAGTTATATCCATACGAACAAATTCTTTTTGCCCATCATTATCTCTTATCAGCAAAATATTCTTCCTATTGGCTGTAATCGCCAAATCTCCAACATACCCAAACGCATCTAAAATAGAGATTCGATCATTCTTTATAGTAAAAGTACCGGGACGATTTACCTCTCCCATTACCGTAATTCTATAATTTGTAATCTGCACGTTAACCAATGGGTTTTCTATGTATTTTGACAATTTACTTTGTAACTCATCACACAGTTCTTGTTTTGATAAACCTGCGACATGAATCTTCCCTAATACTGGGAAATTTATATTACCATCCGAATCAACAAGATAAGTATACATTGATTGAGAGGCAGCGATAGGTTGGTCACCTTGCTGCGCATACGCAAAAACAGGGGGATTAAATGGCGTCGTCACGGACGGATCCGGAGCTGTAACAGATATCGCCAGTAAATCATCTTTACTGATACGAGACGTATAAGTTTGATTCATTTGGCTAATCTGTTCTGGAGTCAAAGTATCTACTCCTTGCAAATACACTACGTCTTTAGGTGCGGAACAAGCCCCTAGCAACAAGACAAACAATATCACTACTGATATTAATTTAATTCTCATAATCTTTGTTTTCTTCAAATAAGATGCAAATATACAATTTTTAGTTGAACTCAAAGGCATAAAGCACCCGTAAGTCCAAAGATACTTCTATAACGATGCAATTGTCTAGATATTGCTGCATGCTAAATCAAAATTATAGTTGTTTTTACCGCTTTTTCATGATTATTGCGTAAGTTTGTGACAAAACAAAAATATATGGTTGAGATAGGAAAATATAACACGCTGAAAATAGTGAAAGACCTTGACTTCGGGGTTTATCTGGATGGAGGTAACGGGGTGGAGATCTTGTTGCCGACTCGTTACGTACCTAAAAACGTGAAGCCCGGGGATGAGGTCGAGGTGTTTATTTATCATGATAATGAAGGGAGGTTGATCGCTACTACCGCACGTCCTCTGGCAACGGTCGGGGAGTTCCAGTTCATGGAGGTAAAAGACGTGAATAATGCCGGCGCATTTCTGGAATGGGGTATCATGAAAGATTTGCTCGTTCCTTTCAAGGAGCAGAAAATGCCGATGAGAGAGGGGAAATGGTACTTGGTCTATGTCCGGCTGGATCATGTGACAGGACGTATCATGGCATCTGCACGTATCGAGAAGTTCTTGAACAATACCCCTATCGATTACGAGCAGAATCAAGAGGTTCAGTTATTGGTAGCCGACGAGACGGATCTTGGCTATAAGGTGATCATCAATAACCAGCATTGGGGATTGATCTATTATAATGAGGTATTCCAGCGTCTTGAGAAAGGCGAGCATCTGAAAGGCTATATAAAAGAGGTACGTGAGGATGATAAGATAGATGTGAGCCTAACGCCGCAAGGCTACCAAAAGGTAGAGGGGATCGCCGGCGTCATTCTGGAAGCGATGAAAACACAAGGGGGATACATCCCGGTACACGACAAGAGCGATCCGGACGTGATCTATTCCTTATTCCGCTGTAGCAAGAAAGCTTTCAAACAAGCGATCGGGGCACTCTATAAGCAACATCTTATCACGCTGGAAGATGGCGGGATACGGCTCGTAAACGAGAAGTGACCCATTTATATAAAAAAGTCAATGGAATCCGTTACAGAATCCATTGACTTTTCTTTATAAATCCATTGAGTTAGCGAACGGATTCCATTGACTTTCTAATCCAACTTCAATACGGCCAGGAACGCTTTTTGCGGAACTTCTACCGTACCGATCTGCTTCATTCGTTTCTTTCCCTCTTTCTGTTTTTCCAGCAATTTACGCTTACGGGAGATATCGCCTCCATAACACTTCGCCGTCACGTCTTTACGGACAGCCTTGATCGTCTCACGAGCGATGATCTTTGCGCCTATCGCCGCTTGGATAGCGATATCGAATTGCTGGCGAGGGATCAACTCTTTCAGTTTCTCGCACATACGACGTCCGAAAGTAACGCTATTATCCACGTGCGTCAATGTAGACAAAGCGTCTACCGGCTCACCGTTCAACAGGATATCTAATTTAGCCAACTTACTGGGACGGAAATCATGTAAATGGTAATCGAAAGAAGCGTACCCTTTTGAAATACTCTTCAACTTATCATAAAAGTCGATTACGATCTCGCCCAACGGCAAGTCATAATGAATCTCGACACGATCACCAGAAATATATTCTTGCTTAAGCAGGACGCCACGCTTACCCAGACAGAGTGTCATGATCGGGCCGATATAGGTAGTGTTCGTGATCACGGAAGCACGGATAAACGGCTCGTCGATATGATCAATCAAGGTCGGGTCCGGCAAGCCTCCCGGATTATGTACCTCGATCTCCTCCCCTTTCTTTGTATGCACGATATAAGAAACGTTCGGTACAGTGGTTATCACATCCATATTGAACTCACGATCCAAACGCTCCTGAACAATCTCCATATGCAACAAGCCCAAGAAACCGCAACGGAACCCAAAACCCAGCGCGGCGGAACTCTCCGGCTGGAAAGTCAAGGAAGCGTCGTTCAACTGTAATTTCTCCAATGACGCACGAAGGTTCTCGAAATCCTCGCTATCGATTGGATAGACACCGGCGAAGACCATCGGCTTCACCCCCTCCAAAACGGCGATCGTTTAATCCGTCGGGCGAGACACATGAGTGATCGTATCACCGACACGCACCTCCCGGGACGTCTTGATACCGGAAATGATATATCCTACGTCTCCCGTCCGTATCTCCTCACGGGGGCACATATCTAATTTCAATATACCTACCTCGTCGGCGTCATACTCTTTTCCTGTAGCGATAAACTTCACATGGTCACCTTTACGGATCACGCCGTTTACCACCTTGAAGTAAGCGATAATACCACGGAACGGATTAAAGACGGAGTCAAAAATCAAACACTGCAACGGGGCCTCCGGATCACCTTTCGGAGCCGGGACCTTCTCCACGATCGTATTCAAGATCTCGGTCACTCCCTCGCCTGTCTTTCCGCTCGCTCGTAAGATATCCTCGCGAGGGCAGCCCAACAGTTCCACGATCTGGTCTTCGACCTCCTCCGGCATGGCGCTAGGCAAGTCGATCTTGTTCATCACCGGAATAATCTCTAAGTCATTCTCTATCGCCATATACAGGTTAGAGATGGTTTGCGCCTGAATACCTTGGGCCGCGTCCACGATCAGCAACGCACCCTCGCAGGCGGCGATAGAGCGGGAAACCTCATACGAGAAGTCCACGTGCCCCGGAGTATCGATCAGGTTCAGTATATATTCTTCACCCTTATAATTATACTTCATCTGGATCGCATGGCTCTTGATCGTAATACCACGCTCACGCTCTAAATCCATGTCGTCAAGGACTTGAGCTTGCATGTCTTTACCTTCTACTGTCTTGGTATACTCAAGCAAACGGTCTGCCAAGGTACTTTTCCCATGGTCAATATGAGCAATAATACAGAAATTGCGGATATTCTTCATCTGCTAAATTTATTTTTAGGTACGCGAAGATAGGAAATTTAGCCTAAATACTATACTTTTGGCATACCATTTGTTGTTAATAGTATATGACAATACAAGAAATAAATAAAGCATACAACCGAATTATCGGTTCATTAGACGAAAAGGAGCTAAAGAATGCGTTCGATTTTCTCCAAGGTTTAATAGCGGGAATACGTGAGTACTCATTCCAAGACAGGTTGAACGAGCTACAAGATACTTATAAATATATGTTGCGATACCGGATCGAGGGGGCTAAAGATCCGATGCAAGACCAGATATACAACAACTTGATCGCATCCAGCTATGAGTTCGCGGATATAGTGAAGCACAAGGCCTTATCGGTAGATTCGCCTCTCTCCTATTATAGCCGTAGGCGAATGATGCAAAAGGAGCTTACCAACTATGACCAGCTCCACAAGGTCTTGAGAAACGCCTCTCTGGTGAAGATAGAGACTCCGACCGGAACCATCACGGAGCAGCAGCAAATCGAATCCGCCACGATCCTATTATTCAATAAGATCTGGACCTCGAATCCTCTCAATAAGGAAGAAATAGCCTCCATCAGGAACCTATTGAATGACCAAGAGTTGCCTTTTATCATCGGTAGCCAAATCGTATCGGCATTAATGTTGGGATTGCAAGTCGCTTTCGATAAGGAGAAACTGCTATTATTATTCGATGCGGCCAATATCCAAGAAGACGAGATTCGTTACCGCGCGTTGATCGGGATTCTCCTGACGCTCTATACCTATAGGAAACGTACGGCGCTATATCCGCAGATAGCGGATCGACTAGCGGCTTTATCCGAGGGATTTCCTAATTTCACGAAAGCGATCCGAACGATTACCCTTCGTTTTATCCTAGCCCGTGAGACAGAGAAGATCACCCGTAAGCTACAAGACGAGATCATTCCGGAGATGATCAAGCTAGGCCCTAAAATCAGTCAAAAGATAAACTTAAAGGATATCAATCCGGAACTTCTCGGAAACGAGATGAATCCGGAGTGGCAGAATATGTTATCGAACAGTTCCTTAGGGAAGAAAATGGAGGAGTTCAGCGAACTGCAACAAGAAGGCGCGGACGTAATGCACTCTACTTTCGTGCACCTAAAGCATTTCCCCTTTTTCCGGGAACTGGGTAACTGGTTCATGCCATTCACGACCGAGCATTCCGCTTTTGGCAATCAGTTGAGCAAGAATCAAACGGAAAAGGACATGCTAGATTCCATGACTCTTGCGGCATTCATGTGTAATTCCGATAAATACTCCTTATATTTCAGTATGATGCAATTGCCGGATCAAGCCCGTCAAATGATGATGGGACAATTTGGCAGCCAAGCCTCCGAGATGATTCAGCAAACGAAGGAGGAATTGATCAGTAAACGGGGAAAACTGGAAATCATATCCGGACAGTACATACAGGACTTGTATCGTTTCTTCAAACTTTATCCGGGACATCTGGATTTTGATGACATATTTACATCTGCGCTAGACTTTCATAACCTGCCAATTTTGCAGCCTTACGTCAGTGATGAGGAAAGTTTGACAACTATAGCGGAGTATTATCTCCGGAAGAATTACTTCCTCGATGCGCTCACGATCTACAATCGCTTATCCGATGCAAATCAAGAAAGTGATATCTTATTCCAGAAAATCGGTTACTGCAAACAAATGAATGGCGATATACAAGGCGCCTTGGAGGCTTATTTACATGCGGATCTTATCAATCCGGACAGTAAATGGGTTATTCGCCGGATCGCCGGTTGTTACCGTACCTTAAAGCAACCGGAAGAAGCGTTGAAATACTATCATCGTTACGAGGCTTTCAATCCGGATGATTTATCGATCCAAATATGTATCGGCCACTGCCATCTTGAACTCAAGAATTATAATGAGGCGCTGAAATATTATTTCAAGGTAGATTATCTGGACAATAAAAGCACGAAGGCTTGGCGTCCGATCGCTTGGTGTTCTTTCTTGACCGGTAAATACGATCAGGCCCGTAATTATTACAAAAAGATCATGGATAATCAACCCAACACCCAAGATTTCTTGAATGCGGGACATACGGAATGGGCATTACAGAATATAAAGGGAGCGCTTGCTTTTTATAAAAAAGCCGTGGAGAAAGAGTCCGGTGATTTCTCGAAGTTCCAAGAGCAGTTCAATCAAGATATCCCCGATCTTCTTGTAGCGGGAATCGAGGAGGCGGAAGTGCCGTTGATGATGGATCAACTCCGGTATTCCTTGAGCGATATATTCTAACTAGTCATCCAACAATTTGAGAAGACAAGAAAAAATATCGTATGAAAGAGATGATACTAAAGACAAAGCGACTCCTATTAAGGGAATTAAAACAAGATGATTTTGATGATATCTGTAAGCTTTTACAAGATCCGATTGTAATGTACGCTTACGAAGGAGCGTTCAGTAAAAAAGAGGTACAAGAATGGCTTGATAAGCAATTAAGGAGGTATCAAAACGATGGCTTTGGCTTATGGGGGATGATAGAGAAAGGCAGCGGAGAGCTTATCGGTCAGTGTGGTCTCACCTATCAAGAATTCAACGGTCAACAGGTTCCAGAGATCGGTTATTTGCTTAGGGCGGAATACTGGCATAAAGGTTATGCTACCGAGGCCGCCATAGCTTGTAAGGAATACGCCTTCAATATCCTTAACTTCGACAAAGTATACTCCATCATACGGGACACAAATATCCCCTCTCAAAAAGTAGCACTAAGAAACGATATGAGGGAAATCGCAAATTTCATAAAACATTATCGCAATATCGATATGCTTCATTTAGTATTCTGCGTGGATAAGTCATAGTTATCAAGCGGAAAGACTGGGATTCGAACCCAGGGAGCGGTTACCCGCTCACCGCATTTCGAGTGCGGATAATACAATTTGATTATCAATTTGTTACAACAGATACTGTAAATACATAGTAAAAACGACATTTATAGTCGTCTTTTTTGATGCAGGTCTATCATCCAGTTAGCCCATTCGTCCGTCCCATACCTCGGAATCTCGAACCACTCCTTTTCGCTCAAATGAGGCAAGAGTTGCATGATCCGCTCCAGCTCACTCCGGAACCTGAAAACATCCTCTTCCGTTAGCCTTACCGAATAATGCCTCTTGCATTCCTTTAATCCAGGAAAAACTTGAAGCAAACTCATGATCTCGGTAAAAACGGGAGACTTGCCTTTGTCTATCCTTAACGTGATTCCGGACATTCCTTCTCCCTCTTCTCTAGTTGGTATGACAATAGAGCATTTTCCTGCTCCAAGGCATTACACCGGCTAATAGCATCTTTGAGCTGTTTCCGGAGTGAGGTTATTATTTTGTCTTTATCTTCCATCGATTTATATTTTATATTAAATCAATTAAATGATTATGTATTTATTAAATCGGATCTTACTTATTATAGCTACAACCAGCACAATACTGATTGGATTATTTATCTTATATTGCCTTCTTCGTTTTTTTCTTTTGATAGTGATTCCTGAAGAGATAGATCATTTTCGTTCTTGGAAGAAGAAACGAAATAAGAATATAGCTCATAAGAACGTTCATCATGGATCTGCATCAGTATCTCTTTAATATTTTCAAGATTCTCCATTGTCGTTTCACAATGAGCTATAGCTGGAAACTCTTTGATTATGCTTAAGCAGCTATCTAAGTTCTCAGAAATAAGACTTTTATCTTGCGCCACTATTGAGTACTCTAAACTATTTAGATAATTGAATATCGCATCTCCTGTTATTCCCATTCTCATATATTCATCTCCAACAGATCTTTCACTAATCGCCAAAGAATAATTTTTCAACTGATCTCTTAACTCCACGTTCTGCTCCTTTAAACTTTCAACCTCCTTTTTAACAATAACTTCAATCCGTTTATCA
>OAWU01001087.1_pt1 | contig 11521 bp, 9 predicted proteins | sample 1477041 | NCBI WGS metagenome assembly OAWU01 (sample SAMEA2580266, study PRJEB22360) | human gut metagenome | biome: human gut; feature: human-associated habitat; material: faeces | place: Denmark | collected 2008/2010
GGATAGCTGAGGGGGCCGGGTGGGTTTTGTGGTCTCCCCAGCCGATATGTCTGGCAACGTCTGTTCTGGCTTGGTTTGGTGACGCCGATCGGCATCAAATGCAGCATGTATCTTGTGGGGAGCTTCTTTGATTTCCCGCTAAAGATATCCACCTTTTTCGGCGATGCGGATGCCATTTTCACGGTCGTTGATTTGCTAAGCCTTTTCACCGCTGTGCTGATTTACAACATGCTTTTCTACTATCTCACTCGCATGATTGTAAGTCCCCACTTTGCGCAGATATTGTGGCGCAGGGATATCGCTCCGTCGTTGGGCAAAGAGAAACGCGCATTTACCTTAAGCTGGCTGGCAGCGTTAAGCGTGCTGCTACTTCTGTTGTGCACACCTTATGAAAACGACTTTATTGCCGGTTACCTGGTACCCGTTTTCTTCATCATCTTTACCCTCGGGGTCGGTAAGCTTCGCTATCCGTTTTTAAATCTCACCTGGGCTGTTTCAACGCTTTACCTTCTGAATTACAACCAGAACTTTTTGCAAGGGGTGGAAACCGAATATTCGCTGGCATTTATTCTTGCGGTGCTGATTTCCTTTAGCGTTTGCCTGCTCTATATGGTGCGCATTTATCATCGCAGTGAATGGCTTAATCGCCGCTGGCATTTGCAGGCGCTGACAGATCCGTTAACGCTCCTACCCAACTTTCGTGCGTTGGAACAAGCGCCGGAGCAAGAGGCGGGCAAGAGTTTTTGCTGCCTGCGCATTGATAATCTTGAGTTTATGAGTCGTCATTACGGCTTAATGATGCGCGTTCACTGTATCCGCTCAATTTGCCGTACGCTGCTGCCGTTGATGCAGGAAAACGAAAAGTTGTATCAATTGCCGGGTAGTGAACTGCTGTTAGTGCTGAGCGGGCCGGAAACGGAAGGGCGACTCCAGCATATGGTTAACATCCTGAATAGTCGGCAAATTCACTGGAACAATACCGGGCTGGATATGGGCTATGGTGCTGCCTGGGGGCGTTTTGATGGAAATCAGGAAACCCTGCAACCCTTGTTGGGGCAGTTAAGCTGGCTGGCGGAGCAATCCTGCGCACATCATCATGTGCTGGCGCTGGATAGCAGAGAGGAGATGGTTTCCGGGCAGACCACTAAACAGGTGCTATTGCTGAATACCATTCGCACGGCGTTAGATCAGGGTGATTTGCTGCTCTACGCCCAGCCAATTCGCAACAAAGAGGGTGAAGGTTATGATGAGATCCTCGCGCGACTGAAATATGACGGCGGCATTATGACCCCGGATAAGTTTCTGCCCCTTATTGCTCAGTTTAACCTTAGCGCGCGTTTTGATTTGCAAGTGCTGGAATCCTTGTTGAAGTGGCTGGCAACACACCCTTGCGACAAAAAAGGACCGCGCTTTTCAGTCAATTTAATGCCGCTCACGCTGCTGCAAAAGAATATTGCCGGGCGGATTATTCGTCTGTTTAAGCGTTATCACATCTCCCCGCAGGCGGTCATTCTTGAGATCACCGAGGAGCAGGCGTTTTCTAACGCAGAAAGCAGCATGTACAACATCGAGCAGCTGCATAAGTTTGGTTTCCGGATTGCGATTGATGACTTTGGCACCGGATATGCCAACTACGAACGGTTAAAGCGTTTGCAGGCTGATATCATCAAAATTGATGGCGTCTTTGTGAAAGATATTGTCACGAACACGCTGGATGCGATGATTGTGAGATCAATTACCGATCTGGCGAAAGCGAAGTCATTGAGTGTGGTCGCGGAGTTTGTCGAGACGCAACAGCAGCAGGCGCTATTGCATAAGCTCGGGGTGCAATATCTGCAAGGGTATTTGATTGGTCGCCCGCAGCCATTAGCTGATTAACAGGCGTAAAAAAACCGGGGAATTATCCCCGGCTTTTTTATGTATGGTCTTACAGCACCAGTGCTGCGATTGACGCAGACAGCACACTCACCAGGGTAGAGCCGTAAACCAGCTTCAGACCGAAGCGAGAAACCACGTTACCTTGCTCTTCATTCAGGCCTTTAACTGCACCTGCGATAATCCCGATTGAAGAGAAGTTAGCGAAGGAAACCAGGAACACAGAGATGATGCCTTCAGCACGCGGAGAGAGCGTGGAAGCAATTTTCTGCAGATCCATCATCGCAACGAACTCGTTGGAAACCAGTTTGGTCGCCATGATACTGCCCACTTGCAGTGCTTCACTGGAAGGAACACCCATCACCCATGCAATCGGATAGAAGATGTAGCCCAGGATGCCCTGGAAGGAGATGCTGTAGCCAAACCAGCCAGTAACGGTGGCAAACAGTGCGTTCAGCGCGGCGATCAGGGCGATAAAGCCAATCAGCATCGCGGCAACGATAATGGCAACTTTGAAACCTGCCAGAATGTATTCACCCAGCATTTCGAAGAAGCTCTGACCTTCGTGCAGGTTGGACATCTGGATGTTTTCTTCACTGGCATCAACACGGTAAGGATTGATCAGCGACAGCACGATAAAGGTGCTGAACATGTTCAGTACCAGCGCAGCAACGACGTATTTCGGTTCCAGCATGGTCATGTATGCACCAACGATGGACATCGACACGGTGGACATTGCCGTGGCAGCCATGGTGTACATACGATTACGGGAGATTTTGCCGAGGATATCTTTATAGGCAATAAAGTTTTCAGACTGACCCAGAATCAGGGAGCTGACGGCGTTAAAGGATTCCAGTTTGCCCATGCCGTTGACTTTGGAGAGCAGGAAACCAATTGCGCGGATGATCACCGGCAACACGCGAATGTGCTGGAGAATACCGATCAGTGCAGAGATAAAGACGATTGGGCACAGCACTTTCAGGAAGAAGAATGCCAGGCCTTGATCATTCATGCTACCAAAGACGAAGTTAGTCCCTTCGTTGGCAAATCCGAGCAGTTTTTCGAACATTTCGGAGAAGCCTTTCACGAAGCCTAAACCAACGTCGGAGTTCAGGAAGAACCACGCCAGTAACACTTCGATAACAAGCAGTTGAATAACATAACGGATACGAATTTTTTTGCGGTCGCTGCTTACCAGCAGTGCGAGAATCGCAACAACGGCAAGTGCCAGTACAAAATGAAGGACGCGGTCCATATTTGCTCCAAATATGAGGCAGGTTAAATTTCCGTGCACATTCTATGTAACATGGTTAAGGAAAACGAGATCTGACACACACTATAATGACGTCCTGTGACAGGCTTCAAAAATAGTGATCTGTCATACATTTCTGCTATGTTGTGTATGGAAGCTGAAAGTTATGTAAATGTGCTAACATTAAACATAACCATAACATTCAAGTCATCAATCTTTTCGTAGTCATAATCCTGGTCTATCAGAGAAATCACCACAATCCATTTAAATGAATTTGATAATCATTCTCGTTTGGCATAGCATGAAACATAGCAAAGGCTATGTTTTAGAGGCACAAGATGACGAACTATCGCGTTGAGAGTAGCAGCGGACGGGCGGCGCGCAAGATGAGGCTCGCATTAATGGGACCTGCGTTCATTGCGGCGATTGGTTATATCGATCCCGGTAACTTTGCGACCAATATTCAGGCGGGTGCTAGCTTCGGCTATCAGCTACTGTGGGTTGTCGTTTGGGCCAACCTGATGGCGATGCTGATTCAGATCCTCTCTGCCAAACTAGGGATTGCCACCGGTAAAAATCTGGCGGAGCAGATTCGCGATCACTATCCGCGTCCCGTAGTGTGGTTCTATTGGGTTCAGGCAGAAATTATTGCGATGGCAACCGACCTGGCGGAATTTATTGGTGCGGCGATCGGTTTTAAACTCATTCTTGGTGTTTCGTTGTTGCAGGGCGCGGTGCTGACGGGGATCGCGACTTTCCTGATTTTAATGCTGCAACGTCGCGGGCAAAAACCGCTGGAGAAAGTGATTGGCGGGTTACTGTTGTTTGTTGCCGCGGCTTACATTGTCGAGTTGATTTTCTCCCAGCCTAACCTGGCGCAGCTGGGTAAAGGAATGGTGATCCCGAGTTTACCTACTTCGGAAGCGGTCTTCCTGGCAGCAGGCGTGTTAGGGGCGACGATTATGCCGCATGTGATTTATTTGCACTCCTCGCTCACTCAGCATTTACATGGCGGTTCGCGTCAACAACGTTATTCCGCCACCAAATGGGATGTGGCTATCGCCATGACTATTGCCGGTTTTGTCAATCTGGCGATGATGGCTACAGCTGCGGCGGCGTTCCACTTTTCCGGTCATACTGGTGTTGCCGATCTTGATGAGGCTTATCTGACGCTGCAACCGCTGTTAAGCCACGCTGCGGCAACGGTCTTTGGATTAAGCCTGGTTGCTGCGGGGCTGTCTTCAACGGTGGTGGGGACACTGGCGGGGCAGGTGGTGATGCAGGGCTTCATTCGCTTTCATATCCCGCTGTGGGTGCGTCGTACAGTCACCATGTTGCCGTCATTTATTGTCATTCTGATGGGATTAGATCCGACACGGATTCTGGTTATGAGTCAGGTACTGTTAAGTTTTGGTATCGCTCTGGCGCTGGTTCCACTGCTGATTTTCACCAGTGACAGCAAGTTGATGGGCGATCTGGTGAACAGCAAACGCGTAAAACAGACAGGCTGGGTGATTGTGGTGCTGGTCGTGGCGCTGAATATCTGGTTGTTGGTGGGGACGGCGCTGGGATTGTAGTTGAATGAGCGTCGCATCTGGCACTATTGGCGGATGCGGCGTAAACGCCTTATCCGCCCTACGCGTTAAAGAGCCGGTTTGTAGGCCTGATAAGACGCACTAGCGTCGCATCAGGCATTGTGCTCCATTGGCGGACGCGTTTAATGGCGGTGCCCATGACCCCGGCCTTTTCCGCGATGATCGTCACGATCGCGCCAGCCTTCACGATAGCCACGCTCATACGCTTTACGCTTATCCCAGCCACGGTGGTAGCCATTATCATGACGCCACCAACGGTTTTTGCGCCACTCATAATTGCGATGCCAGTAGTCACGGTCGCGCCAGTGACCACCGTCCCAGTAATTACCGTAATGATCGCGATCGCCAATTTGTAATTTGATTGATGGCAGTAGGGTGATTTCACCTGCGTTTGCTGCAAGCGGGGTAAATGCCATCAGGGCGGCCGCCAGAAACAGTGACCTGAACATTGTTATTCTCCTTCACGCTCGAAGCCGTCAGCGGCCTGTTAACGCAATATTACGGGGAGGTAAAGCCCCGTATCATCGCCATAACTCTTAAATCATAAAGGAGAGCATTTTTTGCTAAACGTTATCGTGGGGTGGCTGTTGCTTCGGACGATTGACCATCATCATCGGCTTACCTGCTAATAACAGCCATGCCGGAAGCATGACGATACAGAGCAGCGGTAGCAATGTGGTATTGGGTACAACGACTGCCGCCATAAAAAGACTTAACCAGCCATCGCGTGTTACCACCAGCACGATGCCGAGAATAGCGCAAGAAACGGTTATTGCCGCTGGTACGGCGGGAACGTGCTCATGCAGCATCAACCCTAATGCCACGCCGACAAACACTGCCGGGAAGATTCGCCCACCGCGAAAGCCACTGGCGGCAGCAACGACCAGGGCGGCAAGTTTAATTACCGCCAGCAAAAAGTAATCGCTGGTGCTGAAAGCCTGATTTGCCACCATCTGCTGCATCTCATCCAGCCCTTTAAACAGCGAAACTGGTCCACCAATAACCCCCAGAATACCGAGAATAAATCCGCCAATACCCAGCACGAGCACCGGATTTTTCATTTGATGCATCATCGCGTGCAACCGTGGTAAGCACCATACGGCGACCATCCCTGCTGCGATGGCAATCGCCGCGACAATTGCACCGCTGAGAATATCGGTCATTTCCATCTGTCCGTAATGAGCAATGGGCAGTGAAAAATGAGGATGGAAAAATAATCCGGTAGTAAGTGCACCAGCTGCTGCCGCCATTAACGGCGCAAAGAGACGATCCCATAGCGGAACTTCACTACTGCCATTTAAGGTTTGCGAAAATATCAACGCCGCCGCAACAGGAGTGCCAAACAGTGCGCCGATGGTTCCGGCAGAGGCTAAAATAGTCCACTCCATTCGGTTGACGCGCGGTAACAGACGAGCGCCAATGGCAACCGCAAGGGCGATATTGACGGTCATGATCGGATGTTCCGGCCCCAGGCTGACGCCGCCAGCAAGACCGAGAATTAATGCTACGATAAGTCCAGGTAGCGCAGAGGGCGGAACCGGTGCGCCGATCAGCGGTTCACAGGCGGGGTCTGGTCCGGCATGACCCTGGCTGAAACGGATAACCAACCCCACCGCAATACCCGTTAGCGTTAATACACCGATGATCCAGAGGGGTGAATCCTGGGCTATCCCCAGAGTTCCCGGCAGTCGTTGCCAGAGCAAATTCTGTAATACCGAGGCGATTTTCATCACCACAATCAGAATAAGACTGGACGCAATCCCAATTGCCACGGCGGGGAGCGATAATAACAACATGGTTCTGGCTCGCGGATGGAGCATGTTCTATTCCTTATGCGGGGTCAGATACTTAGTTTGCCCAGCTTGCAAAAAGGCATCGCTGCAATTGGTGCTGAAACGATAAAGTAATTGTGTGACCCAGATCGATATTTACAGGGAGCCTGCCTTTCCGGCGTTGTTGTTATGCCCCCAGGTATTTACAGTGTGAGAAAGAATTATTTTGACTTTAGCGGAGCAGTTGAAGAATGACAAAGTATGCATTAGTCGGTGATGTGGGCGGCACCAACGCACGTCTTGCTCTGTGTGATATTGCCAGTGGTGAAATCTCGCAGGCTAAGACCTATTCAGGGCTTGATTACCCCAGCCTCGAAGCGGTCATTCGCGTTTATCTTGAAGAACATAAGGTCGAGGTGAAAGACGGCTGTATTGCCATCGCTTGCCCAATTACCGGTGACTGGGTGGCGATGACCAACCATACCTGGGCGTTCTCAATTGCCGAAATGAAAAAGAATCTCGGTTTTAGCCATCTGGAAATTATTAACGATTTTACCGCTGTATCGATGGCGATCCCGATGCTGAAAAAAGAGCATCTGATTCAGTTTGGTGGCGCAGAACCGGTCGAAGGTAAGCCTATTGCGGTTTACGGTGCCGGAACGGGGCTTGGGGTTGCGCATCTGGTCCATGTCGATAAGCGTTGGGTAAGCTTGCCAGGCGAAGGCGGTCACGTTGATTTTGCGCCGAATAGTGAAGAAGAGGCCATTATCCTCGAAATATTGCGTGCGGAAATTGGTCATGTTTCGGCGGAGCGCGTGCTTTCTGGCCCTGGGCTGGTGAATTTGTATCGCGCAATTGTGAAAGCTGACAACCGCCTGCCAGAAAATCTCAAGCCAAAAGATATTACCGAACGCGCGCTGGCTGACAGCTGCACCGATTGCCGCCGCGCATTGTCGCTGTTTTGCGTCATTATGGGCCGTTTTGGCGGCAATCTGGCGCTCAATCTCGGGACATTTGGCGGCGTGTTTATTGCGGGCGGTATCGTGCCGCGCTTCCTTGAGTTCTTCAAAGCCTCCGGTTTCCGTGCCGCATTTGAAGATAAAGGGCGCTTTAAAGAATATGTCCATGATATTCCGGTGTATCTCATCGTCCATGACAATCCGGGCCTTCTCGGTTCCGGTGCACATTTACGCCAGACCTTAGGTCACATTCTGTAAATCCTTCCTTTTATATCGGGAGGTAACTCTCCCGATAATCTTTTAAATCATACAGTTTATTCAATTTTTCTTTGTGTCCCCTCACAAGGTCGACCTGCGTCACACTTCCGTACAGCGGGATTAATTCTCCAGTAAATGCATTATTTGTCTGGTAACGGCGATTTGTTTTGCACGTTCATAATTTCACTCGTCAACTATCACTGAACGAGGAATTAACGATGAGTAAGAAACTGATTGCCTTATGTGCCTGCCCGATGGGCCTGGCTCACACCTTTATGGCCGCTCAGGCGCTGGAAGAAGCGGCGGTAGAAGCCGGTTATGAAGTGAAAATTGAAACCCAGGGCGCGGACGGTATCCAGAATCGCCTGACGGCGCAGGATATCGCCGAAGCGACCATCATCATCCACTCCGTGGCAGTTACCCCGGAAGATAACGAACGTTTCGAATCACGCGACGTTTATGAAATCACTTTGCAGGACGCAATTAAAAACGCTGCGGGCATCATCAAAGAAATCGAAGAGATGATTGCCTCTGAACAACAGTAATATTCGACAGGGATAATTGTTATGGCCATTAAAAAACGCAGTGCAACCGTTGTGCCTGGCGCATCCGGTGCGGCAGCGGCAGTTAAGAATCCGCAGGCCTCTAAAACCAGCTTCTGGGGTGAACTCCCGCAGCATGTGATGTCAGGGATTTCACGCATGGTGCCGACCTTAATTATGGGCGGTGTGATCCTCGCTTTCAGCCAGCTGATTGCTTATAGCTGGCTTAAAATTCCTGCTGAGATCGGCATCATGGATGCTCTTAATAGCGGGAAATTCTCCGGTTTCGACCTCTCCTTACTTAAATTTGCCTGGCTGTCGCAGTCCTTCGGCGGCGTGTTGTTTGGTTTTGCCATTCCGATGTTTGCTGCTTTTGTGGCGAACTCTATCGGTGGCAAACTGGCGTTCCCGGCTGGTTTTATCGGCGGGTTGATGTCTACCCAGCCGACGCAACTGCTGAACTTCGATCCCAGCACTATGCAATGGGCGACCTCTTCGCCGGTGCCGTCCACCTTCATTGGTGCGCTGATTATTTCTATCGTTGCCGGTTACCTTGTGAAGTGGATGAACCAGAAAATCCAGTTACCGGATTTCCTGTTAGCGTTCAAAACCACATTTTTGCTCCCGATTCTTTCCGCCATTTTTGTCATGCTGGCGATGTACTACGTCATCACCCCCTTTGGTGGCTGGATCAACGGCGGGATCCGTACTGTGCTGACTGCCGCCAGGTGAGAAGGGCGCGCTGATGTACGCAATGGGGATCGCCGCGGCGACAGCAATCGACCTTGGTGGCCCGATCAACAAAGCCGCAGGTTTTGTTGCCTTCAGCTTTACCACTGACCACGTATTACCGGTCACCGCTCGTTCTATCGCTATCGTTATTCCGCCGATTGGTCTGGGGCTGGCGACCATTATCGACCGTCGTTTAACCGGCAAACGCCTGTTCAACGCTCAACTTTATCCGCAGGGTAAGACCGCCATGTTCCTGGCGTTTATGGGGATCAGTGAGGGTGCGATTCCGTTTGCGCTGGAAAGCCCCATCACCGCCATTCCGTCGTATATGGTCGGCGCTATTGTCGGCTCAACCGCCGCTGTCTGGCTGGGCGCAGTGCAATGGTTCCCGGAGTCCGCTATCTGGGCATGGCCGCTGGTCACTAACCTGGGCGTCTATATGGCGGGGATCGCGCTGGGGGCAGTCATAACTGCGCTGATGGTGGTGTTCCTGCGTCTGATGATGTTCCGTAAAGGCAAATTGTTAATCGATAGCCTGTAAGAAGGAAAATCCAGATGACATTACTCGCTTCGCTGCGCGACTGGCTTAAGGCGCAACAACTGGATGCAGTGCTTCTCTCCTCACGGCAGAACAAACAGCCGCATCTGGGGATCTCCACCGGATCAGGTTATGTGGTGATTAGCCGTGAAAGTGCGCACATTCTGGTGGATTCGCGCTATTACGTTGAGGTGGAAGCCCGTGCGCAAGGCTACCAGCTGCATTTGCTTGACGCGACGAACACGCTTACCACTATCGTCAATCAAATCATTGCCGATGAACAGTTGCAAACGCTCGGTTTTGAGGGCCAGCAGGTGAGTTGGGAAACCGCGCACCGCTGGCAGTCTGAACTCAATGCGAAACTGGTTAGCGCCACGCCGGATGTGCTGCGGCAAATCAAAACGCCAGAGGAGGTGGAGAAAATCCGCCTCGCCTGTGGGATTGCTGATCGCGGTGCAGAGCATATTCGCCGCTTTATTCAGGCGGGGATGAGCGAGCGCGAGATAGCCGCTGAACTGGAGTGGTTTATGCGCCAGCAGGGCGCAGAAAAAGCCTCTTTTGACACCATTGTCGCCAGTGGCTGGCGTGGGGCGCTGCCGCACGGCAAAGCCAGCGACAAGATTGTTGCAGCGGGCGAGTTTGTCACTCTCGATTTCGGTGCGCTGTATCAGGGCTACTGCTCTGATATGACGCGCACCTTGCTGGTGAATGGCGAAGGGGTGAGCGCCGAATCTCACCCGCTGTTTAACGTCTATCAAATTGTCCTGCAGGCACAGCTCGCAGCAATCTCCGCGATTCGCCCCGGCGTGCGCTGCCAGCAGGTTGACGATGCCGCGCGCCAGGTCATTACAGAAGCAGGTTATGGCGACTATTTCGGTCATAACACCGGTCACGCTATCGGCATTGAAGTTCATGAAGATCCGCGTTTTTCACCGCGGGACACCACGACGCTACAGCCAGGCATGTTACTGACCGTGGAGCCGGGGATTTATTTGCCAGGGCAAGGGGGCGTGCGCATCGAAGATGTTGTGCTGGTTACCCCGCAAGGCGCAGAAGTGCTCTACGCCATGCCGAAAACAGTGTTGCTCACGGGAGAGGCATAATGGATTTATCGCTATTAAAAGCGTTGAGCGAGGCAGATGCGATCGCCTCCTCGGAACAGGAAGTGCGGCAGATCCTGCTGGAAGAAGCGGATCGCCTGCAAAAAGAAGTGCGATTTGATGGTCTGGGATCGGTGCTGATCCGCCTGAATGAATCGACAGGTCCGAAGGTGATGATCTGTGCGCATATGGACGAAGTGGGATTTATGGTGCGCAGCATCTCCCGCGAAGGGGCGATTGATGTGCTGCCGGTTGGCAACGTACGCATGGCTGCCCGCCAGCTGCAGCCGGTGCGCATCACCACCCGTGAAGAGTGCAAAATTCCAGGCCTGCTTGACGGCGACCGGCAGGGGAATGACGTCAGCGCCATGCGCGTGGACATTGGTGCGCGCTCCTATGACGAAGTGATGCAGGCGGGAATTCGTCCCGGCGATCGCGTCACGTTTGATACCACTTTTCAGGTTCTCCCTCACCAGCGAGTGATGGGGAAAGCCTTTGATGACCGCCTCGGTTGCTATCTGCTGGTGACGTTACTGCGCGAACTGCACGACGCCGAACTACCTGCGGAAGTGTGGCTGGTGGCAAGTTCCAGCGAAGAGGTGGGATTACGCGGCGGGCAAACTGCCACCCGCGCGGTGTCGCCGGACGTCGCCATTGTGCTTGATACCGCCTGCTGGGCGAAAAACTTTGATTATGGCGCGGCTAACCATCGCCAGATTGGTAACGGGCCGATGCTGGTGTTAAGCGACAAGTCGCTGATTGCGCCGCCAAAACTTACCGCCTGGGTCGAAACCGTGGCGGCAGAAATTGGCGTGCCGTTGCAGGCAGATATGTTCAGCAACGGCGGCACGGACGGCGGGGCGGGGCACCTAAACGGCACCCGCGCGGCATGTAGACC
>OAWU01001093.1_pt1 | contig 11420 bp, 6 predicted proteins | sample 1477041 | NCBI WGS metagenome assembly OAWU01 (sample SAMEA2580266, study PRJEB22360) | human gut metagenome | biome: human gut; feature: human-associated habitat; material: faeces | place: Denmark | collected 2008/2010
CCCCCCGGTTCCCACCCAGTTCCAATAACTGGCGGCCACTGAAATAAGTGATACCCGCTGGAGTCATAATGACATCATGTTGCATTTCAGCCGCTTTGATACCATTTTCCGTACCTCTCCATGACATGACGGTCGCATTGGGAGCCAACCCTCCTTCCAATATTTCATCCCAGCCGATAATCTGACGTCCTTTGCTGTTGACGAACCTCTCCACTTCTGTCATAAAATAACTCTGGAGTTTGTCTTCCGCTTTATGTTCTTTCGTATCTTTCCATCCGTTATTGTGGATCAATGCCTGGCATTTCGGGCATTGTTGCCAGCGGTCACGTGGACATTCGTCGCCTCCTACATGAATGTAATGGGAAGGGAAAAGCTCAATAATTTCCGATAACACATCTTTCGCAAAACGAAGCGATTGCTCATTGCCGACACATAATACCTCCTTATGGACACCATACGTAGTAGCCACTTCGTAGGGGCCTCCTGTGCATCCTAGATCCGGATAGGCAGCAAGCGCGGAGGTGATGTGTCCCGGCAGATCAATCTCCGGAATAACGGTGATATAACGTTCTGCCGCATATTCGATGATGTCCTTTACTTCCTCCTGCGTATAAAAACCACCGTATGGTTTTCCGTCGAATTTCCCGGGACCGTCATTCAGTAACGACTCTTTCCGTTTGGAGCCAATTTCGGTCAACTTCGGGTATTTTTTAATTTCGATACGCCATCCCTGGTCATCAGTCAGGTGCCAATGGAAGGTATTCAGGTTATGGAGAGCAATAATATCAATGTATTTCTTGATGAAATCAGTCGAGAAGAAATGACGGCCTACGTCGAGATGCATTCCCCGGTAGCGGTATTCCGGCTCGTCTAAAATCTGTACGGCCGGAAAACTTATCTCCTTTTGTCCCGTCACGGGGAGTGATTTTCGAAGTGTCTGTATACCATAAAATATACCGGCTTCCGAACTCCCCGTGATGGTAATGTCTCTCTTGCCGACTTTTAGCCGGTAGCCTTCCGGTGAAGATGCGGCAGTACGATCTAATACGAGGCGAATGCTATTGGAAGAACCCGTATCTGCTGTTACTTCTGTTTCGATGCCTGTCATTTTGCGGATATATCCGGAAAGAAAAACCGCCGTTTGTCTCAGCTTCTTGTTTTCTTCCGGATATCCGATATGGGTGGATGTGCTCAATATAAAAGGGGCCTCTTTAGCTGGAGTGATCGACTTCGGCAGAGGTACTACCTCATAGTTGCATGTCGCGGTGGCTTCTTTTTTATTGCAGGAAAGTATCCCGGCGCAAAGCAGTATTGCTGTTATATAGAATAATAGTTCTCTGTTCATAATTGGATCACGGATTTTTTAATATACACTTACTTCATCCATAAAAAACCAGGCAGGATAACCTACGCCATAATGCCAGTCTGGGCATAATCCGATCCCTTTGACCTCAACTTTGATGTATCTGGCCTTGACAGGGCTATCCGACTCCGCTTTTCCTTCGACAAATTTAACCTGCAGGTCCCGGTCTTCAGCAAATGTAAACGAGCCGAAAGGTTTGTATGTCGTATTGTCCGAGGATATAGAATAGCTGACACTATGAGGCAATAAAACCCAGCCACCTAGTTGGTGGAGGAAATCCGCTTCTATCCGGGTGAAACTTTTCTCTTCGCCCAGGTCTAGAATGAAAGCACCGTCCGTCCCGTTCCATCCTACCCAGCTTTCTACATATGTTGTTCCTCCGAACAGTTCGTCGGTCAGGGCTGTTTCGCCCAATGTTTTATAACGTTCCTGAGGCGGGATGATCCAGGTGAGGGAGGCGCCGGAGGCCTTGCTTTGCTCGTTTTGCGGCAAGAATCGTTTCTTGTACAATTCACAATATTCGCCGGGTGCGTTTTTACGTTCATTCAATGACGTGACGCCGAACTGACGGGTACGCCGGTCGAATAGCCCGAGTAATTCCCTGATCTTCGTTTTATCTGTACCGACCTGTGTACGGGCGATCTCGAGTTCCGAATATTGCAGCGGGAGGCGGGATAATTGTATGCGGCGCAACAGTACGGTATCTCCAGCGACGGCTTCCTCTGCCTGGTCGAACAGTTCGTTGTATGTTTTCAGCAAAACGGGGTTCAACATGCCATTTTTATGGGATATCGGAGAATCGTATATCCATAACGGTTGTCCGCTGGCCAGCAGCGCGCCTTGCATGATCTTCTGGTATTGATACAGGTAAGGGGCGGCCGCTCCGTAATAACCATTCATGAAGGTACGCATCAGGGAGTCGGCGTTCTGGTATGGGTCCCACATTAATTTTCCGATCATGTAAGCCCGCATCTCAGAGAAATCCCCGCCCCGGATACCATTTACCTGCGAAAAGTGCATTGTCACATGATTTTTCTTGAATAGTTGGATATTCTTTTGCAGGATATGGAAGTTGGGGAATGGTGAGACGATATTATCGAAATTGATCCCATAATCCCATACAAATATATTGTCGGATATCTTCGACCATCCTTCCAGCGCTTTTACGAAATCACGGCCGGAGGCATTATCGGTTAACGGAACCTCACGTTTACAATCTATGTCACACAACATGATGTTGACGTTGGATAACGGTTTCACATGCTTGGGCGGCTGCATGGAATACAGATAAGCCAATGTGGAAAATTCTTTATCAGGGAAACGTTCGGCCAGTTTATTCAGGAACCGGATCAGGTTGCCGGAAGGTGAACCTTCGTACTCGTCTACTTCTTTACAAGCCGGACAGGAACAATTCGTATTGTTACCGTCGTTCTGACTGACCGAAATCATTTTCATGTCCGGGTGAGCCTTAAAGATCGAATCTAGCTGGCGTACGGCTGCGTCGAATACTTTAGGGTTGGTCAGACACCACTGGCTGTTGTGTCCCGGACGATGCTCACCGTTGATGAATGAGTAATATTCGGGATGTTCCTTGCCAAACCGGTCGGACGGCAGAATACGGTTGAACGTGTGTACCCACATGTTTTCGATAAACATGTCTTTTGGTTCTTCCAAGCGGAACCATAGCTTATAGACCGGGTCGTCGTTGTTATAGCTGTAAGTTTGGCGATAACGGAATGCCGGTGTTTCTTCCCTGTGGATAGCGGGAAGTGTGATTGTCTGCATCGGAGTCAACGAAGACTTTGTTTTTGCAAAATAGGACACGCCCATGTATTGTTCCAATAAGGAAACTACACCATAGATGGCGCCTTTATCGCCTCCGCTGGATATTTGTAGTTGTTCGTTTGCTGTCGTTTTCAGCAAAAAACCGTCTTCTCCGGCTGAGGCTTGTTTTCCTCCAATCAGAATGTCCCCGCTTCTAGCCTTTGTATCGGCAACGATCGGAAGCGTAGCCTGGCTGATCCGTTTGACAAAGTCTTGCAGCAAGGTGGCTGCTTGCTCGTTTACTTCATTCTTCTCAACTAATACGATTCGTGAAGTGGCTTTACCATCTTTCACAAGGGTTATCTGTGCTGATACCCTGGAGGAAAGCCCAAACAGTAACATCAGCATACCCATGCATTGAATCAATTGTTTCATGGTAATTGTTTTTATTTAATGGTTTGTTTCTAAAGTCATTGGATGATTTATTGTCAGTGTTGTCTTTAACCGGATATCTTTACAAGAGCGCCCGATCATCAGACGGAATTCACCCGGTTCGATCACGCAGTTCAACTCTTTATCCAGCATGGACAGGTCTTTCTCGTTTACAGTGAAGTGCAACTCTTTTGTTTCTCTCGGTGCCAATGATACAGGCTGGAAATGGATCAGCCGCATAATTGGTTGGGTTACGGAAGCGACCTGGTCGCACAAATAGAGTTGTACGACTTCATTGGCTGCGTATTTTCCCCGTATTTTTCACCGAAAAAGTAACATGGAAAGCTGTGCCATGTACTGCTTTCGTCACTTTTAGTCCAGAATAATCAAATTCGGAATAGCTCAATCCGTGACCGAAAGGAAAAAGCGGTTCACCGGTCAGGTTGAGGTAATCGTCGCTCCGCCCGGTCGGTTTATGACTGTAATTGAGTGGTAGCTGGGCTTCGTGGATCGGGTAAGTGATCGGCAGTTTGCCTGAGGGGTTATAATCGCCGAATAAAACATCGGCAACCGCATTGCCCCCTTCCACTCCCGGATACCAGACATTCAGTACGGCCGGAACTTGATCCTGCCATTCAGACATGACCACGGCACTTCCACCGATCAAAACAACAACAGTGGTTTTTCCTGTTGCTGCGACTCTACGGATTAACTCTTCCTGTCGGCCAGGCAATGCCAGATAGCCTCTGTCACGGAATTCTCCCTCTTCAATACCCACGACAACGATGGTGATCTCGGATTCACGGGCAGCTTGTACGGCTTGTTCGATGGACTGGTCTTCATTTTTTGTATCCACGTCCCAAACAAACCGGATACGTGCGTTTTTTGTATTCTCATAAAACCTGATACGAATGTCATATTCTTTTCCTTTTTCAAAGGTAAAAGGAACTAATGTGTGACCGAAAGAGGTTTTATATGGTTTGTCTACTAGCACTTTTCCATCAACGGTCAGCTGGTAACCGTCATTTCCCTCCAGCCCGAGCCGATATGTTCTGGAGACAGGAGATTTTAATTTCCCGTTCCATTCGACAGAAAACCAATCGACAGCCAGGCAAGAATCCGGGGCAAACAATGTCCATGAGAATTGTATGCGTTTGTCAATCCGTTTCAAATCGGGGACTCCTTCATAGGAGATATTATTGAAATAGCGCCCTTCCAGTCCCGACAGTCCGTCTGATGTGGATAAATAATCGGTTGGGACGGTCAGATATTCCGGATTGATTCGTTTACATCCCTCTTCGTAACGGATGATAGCTCGATCGCCCAGTTTATTTTTCAATCCATCAAGAATGCTGACTTTGTCAACGCCCGGTCCGCTGTACCCTCCTAAACGGGCTTGAGCGGCATCTTGTCCGATAAGGGCGATACGTTTTACTTGTTTGGATAACGGCAAAACCCGATTTTCATTTTTCAATAACACGATTGATCTGCGAGCTGCTTCGAGAGCCAGTTTCCGGTGTGCGGAGCAGGCATTCCACTTCTCCGCCTCATTTTCGTCAATGTAGGGATGCTCGAACAGACCTAGGCGGAATTTCGCTTTTAATACTTGTCCTACAGCCCTGTCCAGCGCTTCTTCCTTAACTAAACCATCTAGGCAAGCCTGTAAGAATGGTCGGTGTTCATCGTATGTTGTCTGGAAGATGACATCCAGACCTCCATTGATTGCATCAGCTCCTGCTTCCGAGAAGTTATTGACGGTGTGATGCAACTTGTGGATGATACCGACAGCATCTGCATCCGCAATCGTAAATCCGTCGAATCCCCATTCGTTCCGGAGTTTGTCGATCAATAACCAGGGATTGGCTGTACAAGGAGTTCCGTCTAACATATTATATGCAGTCATTACAGACTGCGACTGTCCTTTTTGGAAGCAAGCCTTGAAAGGAACCAGATGCGTCTCTTCCAAAAATCGTTCCGTGAAATGGATCGGATTACTGTCTCGCCCTCCATCTCCGGAATTGGCGGCAAAGTGTTTAGGGGTGGTTATCACTCCCATTTCTTCAAAACTTCTTACAAAGTTGACACCCATGCATGCCGAAAGATATGGATCTTCTCCATAGGTCTCTTCCGTACGTCCCCAACGCACATCTGTTGCGAGATTAACCACGGGCGATAGTATTTGTCGGATACCACGTGTTTTCGTTTCCATGGCGATAGCATGGGAGACTTGGCGTACTAAGGCCGTATCGAATGTGGCGGCCAATGCGATGGATTGGGGGGACGCCGTGGGACCACCCTGTGATCTGGGGGAACGCGGTGGCACCACCACGAATCAATCCGTGTAAAGCCTCGTCGAATGCAATAATCGGTATGCCCAGTCGGGTTTCTTCTACGAAGTAACGTTGGATCTCATTGATTTTTTTAGCCATCTCTTTTGCTGTTAATTTCGGGTTGTATTGCAGCAATTGTTTGAGTTCCGGATTACTGGTTCCTATGGTTGAAACCTGGAATCCGAAGATACCGTGGGAAAAGCGGTCTTTCCCTTTATCCAGATCACCAGGCATCATATATGTTTGCCAGAACTTCTCTTCGATCGTCATTCTCCCTAATAAATCCTTCACTCGTTCGTCAACCGGAAGTGCCGGATTCTTGTAAGGAGGTATTTCCTTGACCGAAGTGAAAGAACAAAGGATAATAATTGGAAATAATAGTAAATTAGTAGGTTTCATGACATTAATTATACTTATTGTACCGAGTACATATTGTTTATCGCATGCAAAATTCAAAAAAATCAGGTATAAAAGCAAACGATCAAGAGAGAAATATATTAATAAACAGGGTATGACTGTTATGTTCGATTGTTTCGCTATCTTTTTGACAAGCACTTTTAACAAATGAATCATAATAGTTTGTTAAATAATTAGAAGTCATTTTGAAATGAATAAAATAACCTTATATTTCAATATAAAAATAATAAGTATCAGCAAACTAAAAAATATGATGGTTAGAGTTTACAGTATCAATCAAGTTACCAATGGAGAATAGCACCAATGGTTATTGAATAACTTGAATATAAGTTCCTGCGCCTCGTTAAGATCCTTACAGACAGAGAGTGCCAAGGAGCGCTTGGGATTGGGTTGCGGACAAATTCGGTTGGGTTGTTGAAGCCGTACTCTGGCTAAATGAGCGCCCAAACGAATTCCTTGTCTTACCTAAGAGATGGATTGTTGAAAGATCGCTCTCTTGTTGAGGAACTCCAGAAGATTAATTATTGATTATAAATATCTGTGTGAGATGGCTGAAGTTATGTATCAACTAGCTTTCATACAGATTATGCTTAAAAATATTTCTAAGGATTTCAATCTTAAATCAGACACAAGAGTATGGTAAATAGCGATCTGTGCCAAATAAATCGGCCTTATTTTTGGTAGAGAGATTGCCTTTCGTTTAGAGCGGGACCATGCATACTTGAGGTTGTTTTGGTCTCTGGATGAAACTTGTCCCAGCGGAACTAACGTGTTTTAGATACGTTTAAGATTTGATTTTCTTGGTTTCAAAAGGTAATTTGTGACAAATGTGTTGTTTTTTTCTAAAAAGCACCATAAATTTAAGTATAGTTTACGAAAAAAATGTATCTTTACATCGCATTTATGCAATAGACCATGAATGGTACATTAGTTCCGCTGGAACCATGTTCATATTGTGATATAACATTACAGGAATAAATGTAATCAATCTAAACTTAAACTTAATTTTAAAACAAAAGCAAGATGACAAAGAATGAATCTAAGCTATTATCCCTTCAATGGATAGCTAAAACCTCGGCGTTCTGTTTGTTGCTTTCCGCTTTTTCTGTAAACGCGGCGATGGCCGTTCCTGCTTCCGTAGGCACGGTTGATGAGGTGATGGGCGTACAGCAGGACAAGAAGGTGACAGGTACGGTCGTAGACGAAGCGGGTATTCCCGTAATCGGTGCGAACGTGATCCAAAAAGGTACGACAAACGGCGTGATTACGGATCTAGACGGAAACTTTTCTTTGGAGATTCCCAATGGGGCGGTAATCGAGATCAGTTATATCGGTTATGCGACACAGGAGATCACGGCGAGCGGGCAGACGGGCTTGCAAGTGAAACTGACGGAGGACACGCAGAAGATCGATGAGGTGGTAGTCACCGCATTGGGTATAAAACGCCAAAGCCGCTCGTTGGGTTACTCCACGACGCAAGTGGGTGGCGAGGACTTTACGATGGCCCGTGACCCGAACCTAGGTAACGCCCTTTCCGGTAAGGTGGCCGGTGTTAGCGTAGGCGGTAACTCGACCGGTACGGGTGGTTCCTCCCGTGTGATCATCCGCGGAAACGCCTCCCTGACAGGTAATAATATGCCGCTATACGTGGTGGATGGCGTGCCCTTCAGTAACCAGAACTTAGGATCGGCCGGCACATGGGGCGGTATAGATATGGGTGATGGATTGAGTAACATCAACCCGGACGATATCGAGAGCATACAGGTGTTAAAAGGTGCCGCCGCATCCGCATTGTACGGATATCGCGGTGGTAACGGTGCGATCTTGATCACGACCAAGTCCGGAAAGAAAGGTAAGCCTGTGAACATCGAGTTCAACAACAACTTGACTTTTAACATGATCTACGACTACCGAGACTTTCAAAATGTATTCGGGCAGGGTGATTATGGCGTACGTCCTACCTCCGTAGCGGGAGCTGAGACCACGCAGACTAGTAGCTGGGGAGACGTTTTAGGTGGTACGGCGACCAACTTCCTGGGAAATGAGGTGCCTTACGAGTATATCGACAATTGGCCGAATTTCTACCGCACGGGTATCAACAACTCAACTTCCGCCTCGCTCAGCGGCGCGGGAGACAAGATCACCTACCGCTTCGGCGTATCCAACGTAGCAGAGAAGGGACAGTTACCGAACTCTAGTAACAGCCAGCAAGGTATCAATATGAATACGACGTATGATATCTTGAAGAACCTGCACTTGATCGTGAACGCCAACTATGTGTTCGAGAAGTCGAAAGGCCGTTCGAACCTGTCCGATGGCAACGGTAATACCAACGCTACCTTGCTGCACTTGGCGAACTCGTTCGATGTACGTTGGTTGGAAAGAGGCTCGGCGAACGCTCCTTGGGGTTCCTTTGAGGACGGCTCGGAAATGAACGGTAATGGTAACCGCAATGTATATTTCAACAACCCCTACTGGTTGCAGTATCGGAAAACCAACGATATGCAGAAGAACCGCTTGACGGGATCAATGACCTTGAAATACGACATCACGGATTGGTTGTATGTGCAAGGTGCCGTTCAACGCGATGGTTACAATTTGGAGTTCAAACAGATACAGCCGACTGGAGCTGCTGCGGATCCACAAGGCTGGATGACGGAATACTCCCGTAGCTTCTCCGAGATGAACTTGAACTACTTGATCGGGTTCAATAAGGAGTGGGGCGACTGGTCGGTTGGCGCCACGTTGGGCGGTAACCGTCAGCGTACGATCAACAAGATGTTCTATACGACGGATGGAGGCCGTCCGTTTATCGTCGATGGACTGTGGTCTGTAAATAATCTCAGCGATAAACGATCGAAGAAGGACTATTCGGAATACCGGGTGAACTCCATATACGCTACAGCGGACTTCGGATGGAAGAACCAAGTGTTCTTGAATCTGACGGGACGTAACGACTGGTTCTCCACCTTGAACCCGGATAGCAACAGCTATTTCTATCCGTCCGTGACGCTCTCGTGGGTATTCTCCGATACCTTCCGTGACAATATGCCGGATTGGTTCGATTTCGGTAAGATCCGCGGCTCGTGGGCAAGCTCCTCCAATGGTACAGATCCATACAAGACCTTGATGGTGTATAAGGTTCAGAATTTCCAGATCAACGGACAGACCGGAGGTACGGCAAACAGTAACCAATTTGCGAATCCAGACTTGAAACCGGTCAGCATCAAGGAGTACGAGGTGGGCTTGAACCTAGCGTTTATGAGCAACCGCCTATCGTTCGATATGGCGTACTACAACAAGAACACGACAGACGATATCGCTGTTGTCACCACGTCCAGCGCGTCCGGGTTCGGATCGAAATACATGAACGTGGGCGAGATCCGGAACCAAGGTTTCGAGTTCATGGTGAATGCGACACCGGTGCATACGAAGAACTTCTCATGGGAGACGACCTTCAACTTCGCATACAACGATAGTGAGGTGAAATACCTGGGAGGCGTAGAGTCCCTGTCTATCGACGGAGCCTCCGCACGCTCGGGCAACGTGACCGTCCGCAACATCGTAGGCCAGCCTTACGGTATGTTGGTGGGCTACAAATACGCCCGTGACGAGCAAGGCCGGATCATCCATAAGAACGGTATCCCGCAAGCGACCGACGAGTTGCAGAACCTAGGCAACGGTGTCTACAAATATACCGGAGGATGGAGCAACACGTTGAGATTCCGCGATTTCTCCTTGTCGTTCTTGATTGACTACATAGACAGGGATGGACTACAAGGCAGGCGCAAGCCTCTTCTCCGGCACGAACTACTCGCTCTACAGCGAGGGTCTGCACAAGGGTACGTTGCTTGGCCGTACGGTCGATAACCCGGGAGGCAGTGGCTTTATCGGTGCCGGTGTCATGATAGATGACAATGGAAAGATCCTTGGAGAGAACAACGTGGCGGTAAACGCGCAGGATTATCACAAGGGGATCGTCAACAATAATATCGCCGAGGAGTTCGTCTACAATGCCAGCTTCATCAAGTTGCGTGAGTTGTCGCTCGGCTATACCTTCCCGCAGTCTGTCTTGAACAAGATGAAGGTGGTGAAGGGCTTGAGCGTCTCGTTGGTGGGACGTAACCTATGGACTATCTTGAAGCATACCGATAACATCGATCCCGAGTCAGCTTACAACAACACGAACGGACAGGGCTTGGAGTTGAACGGTTATCCGGCCACGAGAAATGTCGGTTTCAATGTCAATGTCAAATTCTAATCACGTTTGAAGAAGTATAATAGTATGAAAAAGTATTTAGTATATATGACGTGCGCCGCCGCGGCCATGATCGGGGGAACGGGTTGCAGCGATTTCGGGGATGTGAATATGGACCCGGAGCACCTGAATTCGGAGAATATCCCGACCGAGTTATTGTTCACCAACGGTCAGCATCAGATGTTGGGATCTGATTGGGACGTATGGCGAAACGGTTGTATCTATGCGGCTCAATGGATGAGCCATACCGCATCGTTCAATTGGTCGGGTAATGCGAATTACACTTGGAACGACGGCTACTCAGGTGCGTATTGGGAAATCTACAACGGTGACACGCGCGGGGCGCTCCGCGACATGAAAGATGCGGTGGAGGCTTGGAAAGAGGATCCGTCACGGCAGACCGATTACCAAATCGCCCGTATCATGCTCGCCTACGGCATGCACCGCATGACCGACCTTTACGGGGATATCCCCTACTCGCAGGCGGTACAGCCGGAGTTGTATTCCTTTCCGGAGTATGACACGCAACAATCTATCTATATGGATTTGCTGAAGGAATTGAACGAGGCACAGGCCGCCTTGAACGGCGCATCGGCGGCGGCGATGAAATCGGCGGACAACTTCTATCAAGGCGATGCCTCGAAGTGGAGGAAGTTTGCCAACTCACTGATGCTGCGCGTGGCGATGCGTATGTCGAAGGTAGACCCGGCCGCGGCGGAGCAATGGGTGAAGACCGCGGTAGCCAACGGGGTGTTTGAGTCGGACGCGGACAACTGCATGCTGATGCATGCGGGTGGCTTGACAACGAACGACTCCTCCGAGCCATACGCCAAGATCTACTCGCACGAGGATCGCG
>OAWU01001099.1_pt1 | contig 11261 bp, 9 predicted proteins | sample 1477041 | NCBI WGS metagenome assembly OAWU01 (sample SAMEA2580266, study PRJEB22360) | human gut metagenome | biome: human gut; feature: human-associated habitat; material: faeces | place: Denmark | collected 2008/2010
TCTATGGCTAGAGAATAAAATAGATTTAGCAATTACTGAAATTATAGAAACAATCGATATTTGTAATAGTAATAATCATTGTTATTTATTGCCTGATTTGTATTGCTTAATGGGAAATGTAACCGAAAACTTTTTAGAAAAAGAGGAAGTAAGGAAGTATTTTTCGTACGCTCAGTTTCTGTACAATCTATTAGGAAATGAAAGAATGTCTCTTACTTTAGAAAACTATATCAAGAATAATTTTTAAATATAATTTTTTAAATTTAAATTCTCCAATTATTAAGCCAAATGTAGCAAAGTTGTTCCTCAAATTAAGTGAGTATCTTTCGGCTCTATAATTTCTGTAGTAGGTAACTCTACTATAGAGATTATAGAGCTTTTTGAGTTTTTGATTTGGTAATTCAAAATAACTAAAATACATATTTTTCAAAAAAAGACAATTAATTATATTTATTGTTGACAAATATGAGTTAAAGTGATAATATATTTTACGAAGAAAGGGGTTACAAAAATGAAAAAAATCAACAAGTTCAGTTGGATTGTTTTATTATTGTCGATTATTGCTATAGGGACGGTAAATATTGCTTCACAAAAACAAGGAATAGATCCAGGTGTGGTTCATATAATTAAATAGATTGTCGCAGATAGGGATAATTGTTATTTTGTATAAGTACTTATAAAATATAAAGAAAGGAGGAAAGAGCAATGGCTGATGAAGTATTAAAATTACAAACGTTATCTGTAGAAGAAGAAACAGATGAAGTTGATGGTATGCGTTTCAGCACATCAAGTCTTAGCTGGTGTGGCAACTGGAGTATGGTGAGTGTGTTTGGTTGCTAGTTTGTATGTTTTAATTTTTATGAGTCTTATAATATCTATTGTTTTGGAATTGCATATGCCAATCAGATATTGTAAGGCTTTTTCATTTGATTTTTAAGAAAAGAGATCATATGCTAAAGTTAATTTATTATCAATATATTTTTAGGAAAAGTGAATGGCTAGGAGCTTTTCCTGTATTAACTGTGGCAGGAATAGTTGCAGGAACTTGTTTTACAATTCTATTTAATATACTAGCAAATACTGAAGTCTTCATTCAAGAAATACCGGTACCACTATTTGTTGCCCCGATTTTTTTTAGTGGTTTAACTCTTTTTTTTCTTATCTCAATCCTAATTAAACTATTACTAAATATTTTTAAAAAAGAGTATAGGATTTGGTATATTTTAGGAGCTAATAGGTGGCAACTATCAATATTAATTGGAGGACAGTTTACAATAGTTGCTTTGATTTCTAGCTTTATCGGTTCGATATTATCAATCTTACCAGCGAAAGGTTACTATACTCTGATACAAGGACAAGTTGGAGAGAAATATTTTCCCTCAATTCCAATTCATTTCAGTTTTTTGGCTGTTGTTTTTACAATGATCACATTGACGGTAGTGTGTTTTATAAGTGCTCTTTACAACGTGTATATATTGTTAGATGAAAACTATTTTACTGATGATGATAGAATACAGAATAAAATCTCTAAAGTTAGAAAAAATTTCATATTTGGGATAAATCTGTTTTTATGGCTTTCTTTGATTATAGGTTCAATAATGGTACCTTATCTTGATCTACCAGGTGGAATTACATATAAATTATCATTTATGAGCTCTGCTATATTCTATCTATTAGTTATTCATATCTTTTTTGTAAAGCATCTATCGCCTTGGATTGAATTAAAAATTCTCCGAATTTTATTTAGTAATGGTAGAAATTTTGCAACTATTATTTCTAGATGGAACGTAATTGAAAAGAAAAATTTTTTAAGTTCAGTTACTATATCTATGGTAACGGCTATTACTTTAATTACTGGGTTATTATTAATCTCTAACAATGGAATAAGGAGTGGTGCTGAGCAAAGTAAAGAAATGTATATATCATTTTTATTCTATTTAGCTTCACCCTTGTTTATCATAGTATCTAATATTATTTCAGTTACAATTATTATATCGAGACAAGAGAAGTCTATAAATTCAATACTTGAGATAATAGGGGGATCAAATACCCAGATAATAAAAATCAAATTATTTGAATCTATAATATATTCGTTATTAAACGCAATCATATCACTATTAGTAGTCAATATTGCTAATTATACTAATCTGTTGATTTTTGATGCTAAATATTCTTTACTACCAGCTTTAATAGTTTCTTTAATATTGTGTATAACAATATTTTTTACGAAAATTATTATCGTATTTTATAATTGTAGAAAATCAGGCAGAGTGATCTAATTTTATTATATATATTATTTAAAGCATAGAGGGGAGAAAAGATGACATTTAGAGAATTGTGGAGTATTGTACCAAAAGTTAAGTTATTTGCACTAATTATTTTTACTATAATAGCTGGTTTTGATGGTGTGGTTATGGCACAAGTAATTTCGTCAGTTACAAAATTCAGTCCAAATTCTACACCAAAAGATATTTTTTCATTACTTATTTTCGGATTATCCTCATATCTTGTAGTTCAAATTGCAAATACATTATCATTATTTATAAATAACAATATTATAAAGCATTTAAATATAATTTTTAAGAATAAGGTGATAGATGCAATCTATTCAATTAGAGGAAATAGCAATGACGTTGAAGATTCTATTGCAACACTAACTGTAGATTTTAAAATAATAGAGGAGCAATATTTTTCAGTCATATTTAAAATAATCTATTTTATCTTAATGGGGCTTATTTCTCTATTGTATTTAGTTTATCTAAATCCAATAGTATCAGTAATATTCATAGTATGTTCATTTTTACCAGTATTGCCATCAATTATTTTTGGTAAAAAATTGGCAAAGGCAACAGAAGAATATACTGGGAAATCTTCTATTTTTATAGAAAATATAAAAGATATGTCAGAAGGTTTTCCAGAAATTCTAAGCTATAATGCATTTGTTTTATTTAATAATCGTAATAAGTTTTTTACAAATGAAATGGAAAAAAGTGCTGAGAGATTAAAAAATAAACATGCCTGTGTAAGTTTTCTCTCGGCTCTCTTATCTTGGTTAGGTTATTTAATACCAATTAGTGTAGCGCTATATTTAGTAATTAAGGGAAGTATCGGTGTAGGTACCGTTATCGCACTTTTTTTAGCGAGTGATCGAGTTATTTCACCGCTAAGAAATATATCCGAATATCTTCGTATGCTTCAATCTACTGATAGTGTAAGAAGAAAAATTGAGAAGATAATTTCTAATGATTTTAAAAATAGTATCACTTTTCATAATATGGAGAAACCTAACATAATTTTTAATAATGTAGTATTTGGATTTGATCATATTATTTTTAATAACGAAGGATTTATTATTCCTTATGGAAGTAAAGTACTGGTTAAAGGCCCTTCAGGAAGTGGTAAGACTACATTATTAAATCTAATTCAAGGGTGTATTGCTCCACAGAAAGGAGAAGTATTAATAAATAATATTAGGACTTTAGAAGTATCGTCAAATCCAAATATCATAACAAGAATTTATCAAAATATTCATTATTTTGATATGAATTTACGTGAGAATATCACAATGGGAAAAGTTGACATTTCTGATGAACAGCTATATTTAATGCTTAATAAGTTCGGACTGGTAAGGGAATTAGGTTCTAATTGTTTGGAAAAAAATCTAAAAGGTCAATTGTCAGGTGGACAATTACAACGAATGGCCATTATTAGAGCTCTTATTCATAATGGGAAAATATTACTGATAGATGAAGCAACTAATTCAGTAGATGCAGAAACTTCAGCCTTGATTAGAACTGTTTTTTCTGAATTTGAGGGGACTGTTTTAGAAGTTGCTCATAATTATCGAAAAGAATTAGATAGATATTATACACATGTAATAGAAATCAAAGATGGCACTATTCGATTGTCAGAATTAAATACGAAAAATTAACTAATGGAAAATATTATTATGAGGTAAAATATTATGCAATATGAATTTATTCTAGATAATCCCTTGTTTTTTATTAATTCTACTGATTCAATAGATATATCAAAAAAGTATTCTGTAGAATTACCTTATGATTGGCACGAAGTTGTCAATAACATTGAGTGGACCACACAATACCCGCTTAACAAAAGTATTGAAAGGCAAGGGTGGAAGATTCATATTAGTTCAAATTTTGAGGATTCTCATGAAATACTTGAAATTGTTGCTAAGATTTGTCACGATTTTTCAGTAACTTTTAAATATTTAAGCACGGAAAAAAGATTTGTACTAAGGAATAGTAAGATTTCGAATAGAGGGCATTCAGGTAAGTTTATAACTTGTTATCCTAGTATGGAAATACTTGAAAATTTCTTAAATACCTTAGAGGAAAATTTGGAAAACTTCTCTGGTCCATATATTTTAAGTGATAAAAGATGGAAAAAGGCACCAATTTACCTAAGGTATGGAGTTTTTAGGGATTCGATATCTGAACAGGAGGAGGAACTGAAAATAGATGAGTTATTAATTTCAGGAAAGATAATTAAAGATTTGAGAGAAGCACGATTTGTTGTTCCAGAGGGAATAAAATTACCTATTTTTTTAAAAAAATGGTTGGAAGATTCTGATCAGTCTGAATCACAAAGTTTGCCTTTTGTAATAAAATCTGTTATTCGATTTTCGAATAGTGGTGGAATATATAGAGCACATTTAAAAAACATAAATAAAGATGTGATTTTAAGAGAAGTTAGACCATATACTGGTCTGGATTTTGACGGAAAATATTCTTCAGATAGATTAATAGCTGAAGAAACAGCTTTAAGTAAGCTAAAAGATATAAAAAATATTCCTGATATTTATTGGAGTGGGACAGTCTGGGAACATAAATATTTAGCTGTGGAAAAAATGAAAGGGATACCTCTTAATAGATGGGTAACCAAAAACTATCCAATTTACGATTTTGTAGCGAAAGATAAAAGCTATTTATCTAGAGTTAATAAAATCTTGTCTGAATTGATTTCTTTACTGAAGTGTTCACATTCCAAAAATGTATTTCATCAAGATATTCATCTTGCAAATATTTTAATAGATGAGAACGACAATGTATCAATAATAGATTGGGAACAAGCTCAATTTGATAATTCAAAAAAAATTGAACAGCAGGCAGCCGCTTTAGGATTTGGTTCATGGATTAATGATTATCCAAGTCAGATAGATTGGTTTGGATTAAAACAAGTTGCTCATTATCTATATTTTCCTTTATTGGAACAATCTGCATTTGTTTATGGATATGAACAACAATTATTAAAATATGCAAATGAATTATTTACCCGTTTATCATTTAAGAAAAATGATATTGAATCTATAGAAAAAACGCTTGAATACTTGAATAATAAAGTTACACCGGTGAAAAACCTAACTGCTAAAAAAATTGTGAAGCCATTCAATGATTCTATTGAAGTTTGTGATAAATTGGATTTATTAGATTATTACAATAAACTTATCCGTGGGTTATACGTTTCATATAATGAATGGAAACGGACTTCCAAAGCGAATAGGAAATTTCCTGTTCACTACTATGGTTTAGGTATAAATCAAGGAATTGCTTTTTCTGATTTAGGTATCTTATGGAGTTATAAAGAATTAGCTAAATTACTCCAAACTGAGACTATAAACGGTGAGTTTAACCAGTTAAAAAATGTAGTAATTCAAAATGCAATCGCTAGTTTTGATGAAGGTACATTCTTGCCGGGATTATTTGACGGAGTTGTAGGTTCAATTTGGATTATTTATAAATTAGGAGAGATAGACTTAGCAAAAAATTTATTTGTTAAACATTTTGATTCATTATTAAAAATGTGTGATAGTAAAAATCTATATAGTGGAGAAGCGGGTATCCTATTAGTAGGAATTTACTTGCTTTCAAAAGGGCTAGAAGATGAATTGATAGCTAATAAATTAATTGAAAAATTAGAGCTATTTTCAAGAAAATACAAACAGAATCCAGAATCTTTTTGTTATGTTGGGAAGAGTCAAACACAAAGTAATGATCCTTATCAAAATACAGCAGGTTTACTATATGGTCATTTAGGATTAGGCTGGTTGTTTGGAGAAGCTTTTAGATATACAAAAAATGAACTTTACAAAGACTGTTTGAATATTTCAATTTTAACAGAACTTAAGGCATATGATCTGGATAAAATGGGCTCCTTACAGTATCATCAAGGGAAAAGGTTGCTTCCATATTTATCTACAGGAAGCGCAGGAATGCTCGTATTAATTTCTAGAAATAGACAATTCCTAAACAATGAATTTTTGGAAGTTAAAGTGAAGCTTGAAAAGGCGGTAAATTCAAATTTTTGTGTATTTCCAGGTTTATTTAATGGATTATGTGGTCTGGAATTATCAAGAAGACTTTATAGTGAGAATGATGACTCAATCAGTAATCAGGCTGAGTTATTTAAAAGACTGTCAATATACCTTTGTTCAATTGAACGTGGCCTAGTCATTGCAGGTGATAGTGGACTCAAAATTACAACAGATATTGCTTCGGGGTTTGGTGGCATAGCATTGTCTTTTGTATCATTACAAAATAATCGATTAGAATTATTACCACAAATTACTTTATAAATATATAGTCTGGTGACAAGTATGATTGATAGAAATATAGATTTTTTAAAAACGGTCAGTGGTAGAGATGAGTATAAAAATATTGTTCTAGACTCATTGAACTCCTCAGCAGATTTGAATTCATACATTTTTCGAAGAGGTAATCATTGGTACAGATTGGAAAATTGGGATTTACCATTCTCAGGGATTATAAGAGAATGGAAGGCGAATGGAGATGATTGTATCCCCAAAGATAAATGTTCAGATTCTTTCGATATAAAGAATTCAAAAATTATTTTAGATATTAATAAATTAAATAATCAGTATGTATTAGGTGATATTAGGCAGATTACATTTACCGACGATGCTAATATAATAATGGCTATATTTTTGAGGGAACACATCTATAATGTAGTATTATTAAATAAAAAAGATCTTAGAATAATAAATATGATTAAAGATATTTCTGTTGAGACATTACCATACTTAACAAATAATAGTGTTTTATATTGTCGAAATGATGAATTTGGGCGGCCTAGTAAACTCTATTACAAACTCTTGCAAAGTGAAAAAGAATTTCTTATATATCAAGAGGAAGAGATATCGTATCGTTTAAAAATAATTCCTTCTAGAGGTATTGAGGAAGTATGTCTAGTGAAGTCAGCCAATTTTCAGCAAGGAAAGCTATTTGTTTATGATGAAAGATATAATGAAATTAATTTTAATATTTTGTATAATCAATATGATAAAAAAAATCTACCTAATCATTATAATTTAATTAAAATTAATGATGAAATATATTTTATAACTTCTTTTCGTTCTAAAAGTTCAACAGGTATTTGTTTTAAAAAAATAGGTAGTTTTGAGGAAACTCAATATGAAATTAGAAGTAAAATAATAATAAAATCTATTGATACTTTTGGTTGTAATATATTGTTAAAAACTTCATCTGAATCATCATATTTACTATTAAAACATCAAATATCTAAAAAGTTGGACTTTAAAGAAATAGAAATAAACTTTAATAATGCTGTTAATATTTACGAAAATTCCAACTCTAATAAAAATATTTTATTTTTAGAAAACACTATATTTTTAGAAAATGTAATGAATTTTGATATCAGTAAAGAAACGCTTAAGTTAGAATTTTCTAAGAACTTATTGAAAGGTAATAATTACGACTATAAATATAAACTAATCTGGGCAACTTGTGATAAAAATAGAGTAAAGATACCGATTTCACTATTGTGGAAAGGTGAGGAAGACATTCCACAGAAAAAAAGATGTATTCTTTATGTATATGGTGCATACGGAAAAGATGATTCAATAAAAATTGATCCAATTGTATCTTCAATTATTAACTCAAATTTTCTTTACGCAGTAGTCCATGTAAGAGGTGGTGGCTTCTTAGGAGGTGAGTGGTATCGATCAGGAAAAGAATTGAATAAGAAAAATTCAATTACAGATTTTGTAAGCGGAGTCAATTATTTAATTAAAAATGGATTTGTCGATAGCAATTCTTTAGGTCTAATCTCATCTAGTGCAGGTGCCATAGTAGCGGGAGCAACATTTAATGATAACCCAAATTTATTCAAGGGAATTTTATTATTCTCTCCTTTTATTGATCCTTATGGAGCACTTTTAAGTAAAAATGATCCATTATCAAAAACAGAAATAGCCGAATGGGGTGATATTTGTGACAGAAGGATACGAAAATATATCAGGGACTATTCTCCAATGCAAAATATTGAAAAGGTGAAATCTTCAAATTCAACAATTATTAGTCTTCTAGGAAAAAATGATAAGTATATAGATAATAGTTCAGTAGTGGAATGGTCAAATAGATTACATACTAAGAACATAAATTCACTCGTTTATATTAATGAAAATGCAGGGCACGGAGGTATTTCCCATAATGATAAGGAATTGTTTGCAATAATAATGAGTTACTTTTTATCGATTGTCAATAGATAAGGTAGTAGTTTTTCTTTAGATGTAAGATATTGTCAATATCGAACTTATATTTTATGTCAATTATTGTGTAAAGAATCATGAGAGGAGAGTGAAAAATGGTTAATGCTATCGAGGTGCATAACTTAGTAAAAGAATATAAAATTGATAATTACAGAAAAAATCGTGTTTTAGATAATGTTTCATTTTCAGTAAAATATGGAGAATTTACATCGATTTTAGGCATTAGTGGTTCCGGTAAGACAACACTATTAAAATGTATTTCTGGTTTGATGAAACCTTCGAGTGGTGAAGTTAGAATAAATGGTAGAAATCCTTATAATCTAACCAATCGTGATTCTGCAAAATTACGTAGAAAAGAAATTTCATTTATTTTTCAATCTTACAATTTAGTCCCAGCATTGCCGGTAATTGAGAATATTGCTTTGCCCTTACGTTTATCAAATGAAAAGGTTGATAAATATGTGATAATGAAAATTTTGAAAAAGTTAAGATGCAATGTAGATATTATGTCTATGGTGTCTGATTTATCAGGAGGCGAAAAACAAAAGGTAGCGATTGCGAGAACACTTCTGTCGGAGAGTCCAATAATTTTCGCAGATGAACCTACTGGTGCTTTAGATTCAGAATCAAGAAAAATTGTATTTGATTATCTAAAAAAATTATCAAAAGAGGGTAAATGTATACTAATGGTAACCCATGATATTGAATTAGCTTCGAAAACAGATCGATCTCTCATATTAAAGGAAGGACAAATTTATAAAGATCTGTCCTCTCCGACGTCAGATCAACTTTTCCATGCTTTAGAAATTTTTAACTAGAGTTTGCTCCTGTGATAATTATTTATTTACACAGAATCTACTCATTTATTAATATTGGTTAATGAGTAGTTGACAACATTAAATATTAATATTGAATCAGTTAAGTTTTATTCCACTCTCCTGCTAAAGATATTTAATTTCATTACTGTGAATATTTAGTTTTACTTTTACTGATGCCAGTATGATTTCATGAACATGTTTTGGTGGAATAGCATCAAATCAAAGGAGATGTTCAAATGACAGTTTTTGAGGACGGAACGTTCACAATGACAGCAAACAAGTTATGAATCAAGTTGTAAATATTCTTGAAGGTGGTGAAACTGCTTTTAAGATTCGGAAGGAAAAATACCAGTTTTAATTAATAGACCTAATTTAGGTGATTGCCTCAAAAAGTGAATGATAACTAATAATAAAAACTCATAGGAAATTTATTATAAAACTTTTCCTATTTTAGTAAATTTCCAAATAAGACGAATCCTAAAAAGAAAATATATCAACATAAAAGGACAGTATATTGTAAACTGTCCTTTTAAGATTTCGCTGCTATAAGTTTTTATAAGGTGAGTGAACTCAGATTATTTAGACTGCTGAGCGTCAAGTTACCTTTTTGAGGTGTTTTTATTATGAAATTAACTTATGAAGATAAAGTTCAGATCTATGAACTTAGCACAAGTGAAAGTTATGCTAGAACAAGCCTTTGCAGAGGACCATTACGAAAATACAATTCTCCATAGTAATCAGGGCTGGCAATACCAACACGATTTCTATCATCATTTTTTGGAGGATAAAAGAATCAAGCCATCCATGTCACGCAAAGGCAATAGTCCATATAACGGCATGATGGAATCCTTTTTTGGTATTCTTAAGTCTGAGATGTTTTATAGCTATGAGAAGACGTTTCAGTCACTTGAGAAATTGGAGAAAGCTATTGTGGAGTATATTGATTATTACAACAACAAACGCATTAAGGTAAAACTAAAACTATTTTTCATCAAATACCTTGATATACTTGACAAATGGTAGAAAAAGGACTTAGTCCTGTGCAATACAGAACTAAATCCTTTGGATAAATTAATTGTCTAACTTTTTGGGGTCAGTACAAGTACAAGAATTATTTTCTTTTTATTACAGAGTCAACTATTGCGCATAAATGGTGGCTTTTCCAAATTACTACTTTGGCCGCAAAAATCACTAGGCTAGTGTAACTTATAAAAAGATAGATGTTTTGGTATGAATTTATTGTATTGTTTTTCGTCTAAGATATTAGAGTTTTATTGGTACAAAATTCCCAACAATAATTCCTACAATTCTAGGATCTTCATCATAAGAAAGAAAAATATCTTGATATTTTTGATTGATGGAAACTAACCGTAAGCCCTGCTCCTCACGATAAACTCGTTTAATGTAAGTCTGGCTGTTGCAGAATACAGCATAAACTGCTCCATCATAATCAAATCCTGTCTCACGAATGAGAGCAACAGAACCATTTTTGTAGTTGGGTTCCATTGAATCTCCTGATATCCATGAGGCGAAATCATGAGCCAGTTCTTCATCAAAATAGACGGTATCATAGTTCTGATCATTATAAACCGATGAGCCAATACCAGCAGACATTTTTTCGTAAACATGGTATTCATATAGTTTTGCTGATATAGAAACAACTTTCTTACATTGTTCTTTTTGAACTAGACCTCTAACATAGCTGAGTGCTTGATTCTTCTTTTCATCTGATAAAGTATTATATATTTGGACGATTTCAAGCTCTGTAAAATAACCTTTTGGGACATTTAGAATCTGCTCTAGCTGTTGCACTTTTTCTCTAGATGGTTTTTTTACTCCACGTTCCCATGCAGAATAGGCTTGGTAGGTAATACCTAATTGATCTGCAATATCTT
>OAWU01001106.1_pt1 | contig 11216 bp, 8 predicted proteins | sample 1477041 | NCBI WGS metagenome assembly OAWU01 (sample SAMEA2580266, study PRJEB22360) | human gut metagenome | biome: human gut; feature: human-associated habitat; material: faeces | place: Denmark | collected 2008/2010
TCGGCAATAATGCTGACGCTGTCGGAAATATTGCTGACGGCGTCGAAAATATTGCCGACGGCATCGGCAACCAATTTCTTCCTAGTCTTGCCCCGGAAAGATCGTATGAAATCTCCTGTACATCCCTAATGAAAGGGATTTTTCTTATCTTCGCGGCTTCATTATATTAATGTATTAAAATAAACATATGATTTCAGTTGACGGACTAACAGTAGAGTTTGGTGGAAGCGCCCTTTTCTCGGATGTTTCTTTTGTGATTAACGAGAAAGATCGTATCGCCTTGATGGGTAAGAACGGTGCCGGTAAATCTACCTTGTTGAAGATATTGGCCGGCGTGCGGGAGCCAAGCCGTGGAAAAGTGTCCGCCCCTAAAGATACCGTGATCGCTTATTTGCCGCAGCATTTGATGACGGAGGATGGCCGTACCGTTTTCGAGGAGACGGCGCAGGCTTTCGCCCATCTGCACGAGATGGAGGCGGAGATCGCCGAATTGAATAAGCAACTGGAGACTCGTACGGACTATGAGTCGGATAGTTATATGGAGCTGATCGAGCGGGTCTCTACCTTGAGCGAGAAATTCTATTCCATAGAGGAGATCAATTACGACGCCGATATAGAGAAAACCTTGTTGGGACTGGGTTTCAAACGGGAGGATTTCGACCGGCAAACCAGTGAATTCAGCGGTGGCTGGCGTATGCGTATCGAGCTGGCGAAACTACTGTTGAAGAAACCGGATGTCCTTTTGCTGGACGAGCCGACGAATCACTTGGATATCGAGTCTATCCAGTGGTTGGAGGATTTCTTGATCGATAACGGTCAGGCCGTAGTGGTGATCAGCCACGACCGTGCGTTCGTGGATCATATCACGACTCGTACGATCGAGGTGACGATGGGCCGGATTTATGATTATAAGGTAAACTATAGCCAATACTTGCAATTACGGAAGGAACGTCGTGAGCAACAACAGAAGGCTTATGACGAGCAACAGAAGATGATCGCCGAGACGAGAGAGTTCATCGAGCGTTTCAAGGGCACGTACTCCAAGACCTTGCAGGTGCAGAGCCGTGTGAAGATGCTGGAGAAACTGGAGATCTTGGAGGTGGATGAGGAAGATACCTCGGCTTTGCGCTTGAAGTTTCCGCCTTCGCCTCGTTCGGGCTCTTATCCGGTGACGATCGAGAATGTCTCGAAAGCGTATGGCGATCATACGGTTTTCCGAAACGCTAATCTGATGATCGAGCGAGGGGATAAGATCGCTTTCGTCGGGAAGAATGGCGAGGGTAAGTCTACCTTGGTGAAGTGTATCATGAAAGAGATCGAGCATGAGGGGACGTTGACGCTGGGGCATAACGTGATGATCGGTTATTTCGCCCAGAACCAAGCCTCCCTGCTGGATGAGAATCTTACGGTTTTCCAGACGATAGACGATGTGGCGCAAGGCGATATCCGTAATAAGATCAAGGATCTGCTGGGTGCGTTCATGTTTGGCGGCGAGAACTCGGCGAAGAAGGTGAAGGTGCTTTCCGGTGGCGAGCGCACACGTCTGGCCATGATTAAGCTATTGTTGGAGCCTGTGAACTTGCTGATTCTGGATGAGCCGACAAACCATCTGGATATGAAGACGAAGGATATCTTGAAGCAGGCGTTGCTTGACTTTGACGGGACGTTGATCGTCGTATCCCACGACCGTGATTTCTTGGATGGGCTGGTCTCTAAGGTCTATGAGTTCGGAAACCAAAAAGTGACGGAGCATTTGGAAGGCATCTATGAGTTTATGCAGCGCAAGAAGATGGAGAATCTGCGTGAGCTTGAGCGGAAGAATTAAATCCTCCACCCAAGCGTCAGCATAATATCATACGTGGAGCTATCTATATCTTTATGATACTTATAATGGGTACGGCGGGAGAAATAACGATTTCGCAACGCAATATTCCATTTATGCTTGGACATATAGGCTAAGGTGGTGGAAAATACCGTTAAACGTGCGTTGCCGGCATCGCCTTGTACGTTTAACTTTGTAGGGTCCACCGCATTCCAGTCTATATCCGGCTCGTATCCTTTCCATGTGAAGATATGGTAGTTCTCCAAATCGATCAAGAACGCCCAGCGTTTATCGTAGGCCAATCCGGTAAACGCTTTCACGCTATAACCGCTTCCCAGATTATAATCTCTCTCTTCCAGCCGGAGGTAATCGGAGATGCTTGCGCCCAAGGCGACTCCTGTTCCGTATAATTCGGCGTAAACATCTACCTTATTGTCCGGCGTGCCTCTTTTGTAATAGATCAATCCACCACCGACCGCCGCCGCTTCCGATATGCGGTAGGGAGCTACCGTTTGGGAACTATTGGATTTTAACTCGGAATCATAGTAGTCGAAATGCTGAAAGATTCCAGCGGCCAGACTACGAGGGCCTTTACTCCAGACCTGTTTCCCCCAGATAGCCCCAACGGCATTGACTTGGCTGATGAGCGGCTGGCTCGAAAAGAAATCGAACCCGGCCTTCAACTGAAACCATTCATAGGGCGAATAGAAATCATCATTGAAAGGATCTCCATAATCCAACCTGAAGGATACGTGCATGCTCGTAGTGCCATGCTTGGAGCCTTCCTGCTCGGCAAGGAAGCGAGGACCAACACCCACGATGAAGTTTACGGGAACCGAGGTGTAGACACGCCCCTTGGAGCTGCTGTGTCTCCAAGCTTCTCCCGTGATGATACGATTGATCGCCCGCATCGGAGATATCAAACCGGATAAGATCTCCCGTCCCACACGTTCCGCCCCGTGGGAGCGGTTGTCGATGAATAAGTCGGAGAGCCGGTAGGTAATCTCACCTAATTCTATACCGCCGAAAGAGGTGGCAAGCATGTCATTGATGGAGGGCGGTTCCGTTTCCATAAAGAATTCCCACATTAGGCTGCCTCCCGCCGCGAATGGAATGGATTGCCAGAAATTCAGTCCGTTGCTACGGGCCGCGTTGAAATATAACGATCCGTGATAGGGATGGGCCACCAGATTGGTAGAGAACTTATCCGTGTCCCAAACAGGCCCCGTCTTGAAGTTTTGCTTAATCGTATGTCCGTTTATCTTCGCGAAATCCTCGTTCATTAAGAAACGGTCGAAAGTCCAGACGGCCATGTTCATTCCGAATACCTCGCTTGCTGCCAACCAAGGGCGGCGTGGAATGAAAAGGGCCGTGTCGCTCACGTAATTGCGGGCATCCATCTGAGGGAAGTGTTGCCCCCACATCCATTGGCTGGATAGCAGACAGATCAACCCGATCAACATGCATTTTTTCATCCTCATCTAATTCAATTCTCTTTTGTAAATAAAAATCAATAGGTTACGGTTATAACCACTCCGCAAACTTATATATAATAAACATTAAGGGATTCGTTTGGTTTAAATTATTGTTAGGTATTCTTTCTATAAATGCTGTTATTTGCGAACTATTCCGTATTTTTGCGAAAAAAACAAAATGATAGATTTTATCACCTTTTGTGACTATACAGGGACCTTTGCGTTTGCCATAAGTGGCATAAGATTGGCTTCTGCGAAACAATTTGATTGGTTTGGCGCCTATGTGGTGGGTGTCGTGACCGCTGTAGGAGGAGGTACGATTCGTGATATTTTATTGAACGCGGTGCCTTTTTGGATGGAACAAGCCTCTTATTTGGTTGTCTCGGCCTTGGCTTTGTTGTTCGTTATCGCTTTCCGAAAATACGTGATCCGTTTGAACAATACATTTTTTATATTCGATGCTATCGGATTGGGGTTGTTTGTGGTGGTAGGTATCGCCAAGACCTTGGATTTCGGGTTCCCCATGTGGGTGGCGATCGTGATGGGAACCATAACCGGCTCGTTTGGCGGTATGATGAGGGATATATTGATTAATGAGGAACCTTTGATATTCCGGAAAGATATTTATGCGTTGGCTTGTGTCTTTGGCGGTTTGATATATTATATATGTATGCAAACTTCTATGTCGGCGGCGATGATACAGTTCGTATCGGCGTTGAGCGTGTTCCTCGCACGTATAATCGCCGTAAAATATCATATAAGTGTTCCGGTGTTGAAAGGAGAAGAATAATTTATTAACTTTGCATAATTATATGGACATGCATACTCAACAAGAAAAGGCTTCCATCCTGTTGATATATACGGGTGGGACGATAGGTATGATCGAGAATCCGGAGACTGGAGTGTTAGAGTCGTTTAATTTCCAGCATTTGAAGGACAATATGCCGGAGTTGAAGAAACTGGGGTATTCGGTGGCCACGATACAGTTTGATCCTCCGATGGACTCCTCGGAGATGGGGCCGGACTCGTGGATGAAGATCGTGAAAATCATCGCCGATAATTATCAGAAATACGACGGCTTCGTGGTACTGCATGGCACGGATACAATGTCGTATACGGCATCGGCATTGAGTTTTATGCTCGAGAACCTGAGTAAGCCGGTGATCCTTACGGGATCGCAATTACCGATCGGGATGTTGCGTACCGATGGGAAGGAGAACTTGATTACGGCGATCGAGATAGCGGCTGCCAAGGAGAACGGCTTACCGTTGGTCCCGGAGGTCTGTATCTTTTTTGAGAATGATTTATTGAGGGGGAATCGTACGAGTAAGATAAATGCAGATAATTTTAATGCGTTCCGTTCGTACAATTACCCGGCTTTGGCTCATGCGGGTATCTATATCAAGTATGATCTGCCGCAGGTATATCATCCGGTATCGCGTAAGCCGCTGAAGCCGCATTATTTGTTGGACCGAAATATCGCTATACTAAAACTATTCCCCGGAATTTCTCCGCAAGTAGTGGAAAGTATCCTGAATATCCCGGGTCTGAAAGGTGTGGTGATGGAAACATTCGGAAGCGGAAATGCTCCGTGCGAGGAATGGTTCTTGAATATGTTGAAGGAGGCTGTAGACCGTGGTATCGTTATCGTGAATGTTACTCAGTGTAGGGCCGGAAGTGTGGAGATGCACCGTTATGAGACGGGGCACAAATTGTTGGAGGCAGGCGTGACGAGCGGCTTCGATAGTACGACGGAGAGCGCCGTGACGAAGCTAATGTTCCTCTTCGGCCATGGGCTGACACCCGACGAGGTGAAGGAGCATATGAACTGCTCGTTGATCGGGGAGGTATCGATCCCTGAGACGTTCCGCCCCTAGTGTATACTATGTAAAACAGAAAAAAAGCAGTGTTGCGGAATAGGAGAGTATGAAACTATCATTTCTGAGTTTAGCTAGTGGGAGCAGTGGGAACTGCTATTATTTGGGGACTTCGGAATTCGGTATGCTGATTGACGCAGGTATCGGAATCCGGACCATAAAGAAAGTATTGAAGGACCGGTCGATCGATTTTACCAAGATCGTGGCCGTGTTGATTACCCACGATCATGCGGATCATATCAAGACGGTCGGGGATTTGGGGGAGAAGCTTTGCATTCGGGGGATTGATAAGAGCCGGTATGTGGAGGAGACCTTATGTGTCTCTCGCAAGGTTATAGAAAAAGAAGTTCCATTCCTTATCCGTGATTTCCGTATCACGGCTTTCGAGGTGCCTCACGATAGTACTGATAATGTGGGGTACCATATCGAGTATGGTAATCATAAATTCACTTTCGCTACCGACGTAGGCCATATCACGGACACGGTGGGGAAATATATCTGCATGGCGAACCATTTAATATTGGAAGCGAACTATGACGAGGAGATGCTTCGTTTCGGTACATATCCTGCTTTCTTGAAAGAGCGGGTGGCGAGCCCGACCGGGCATTTGAGTAATAGGGAGGCCGCGGAGTTCTTGGCGACCCATTATAATACCGGTTTGAAGAATATCTGGCTTTGCCATCTCAGCCGGGACAATAACCATCCCGAACTGGCCTATAAGACAGTGGATATACGTCTTTTCCAAGAGGGCATAAGGGTAGGGAAAGATGTCTCATTGGTAGCGTTGAAGCGGACTACACCCTCGGATATTTACGAGTTTGATTAAAATTTTATGAAAAAAAGTAGTCGAAAAGTTTGCGGGGAAAAATAAAACCTCTATCTTTGCACCCGCAATCGAGAAACAAACGGTGGTTTGAAAAAGTAACGATAGCGAAACAGAATGACTTGGTAGCTCAGTTGGTAGAGCAAATGACTCTTAATCATTGGGTCGAGGGTTCGAGCCCCTCCCAGGTCACACGATTTACTTATTGGAAAGATGGCAGAGTGGTCGATTGCGGCGGTCTTGAAAACCGTTGAACTGAGAGGTTCCCGGGGTTCGAATCCCTGTCTTTCCGCAGAGAGTCCTGTAAGGCGAAAGCTTTACGGGATTTTTTGTTTTTGAGGCGTTTGTCCGGGCACAAACGGAAAGAGGTAGCGGGCATCGCTAGAATGAGAAAGTGTATAATAATATGGAAACAGGATCATTGCGGATAAGTGATATACGGCCGGATTTTATCTATATGATGGAACAAGCCGTGAAAGCCCCATCGGGGCATAATACCCAACCTTGGTTGTTTCGTGTGCAAAAGGATAGGATACAGATTCTTCCGGATATGAGTAAGTCCCTTCCGGCCGTAGATCCGGATAACCGTGAGTTATTTATTAGCTTAGGATGCGCCACCGAGAATCTTTGCATTGCGGCTGAGGCAAAAGGATATACTCCGCTACCGTTTTTTTCAGGATCGGGGGAGATCACCGTACTCTTGTCGGAGGCATCGATGATTAAGGAGACGAGTGGGCTTATCGAGGAAATTTCGGTGAGACAGACGAATCGAGGCATATATTCCGGGGAAATGATTCCATCGGATCAACTGAGCTATTTGAGGAATACGCCTTTGGAGGAAAATATCAGTCTGCATTTGTGGTCGAAAGGAGAGTGGGAGTTCGATACGCTTTCTTCTTATATATTTGCGGGGAATAACCGGCAAATGAACGATCGTCTGTTTAAGCGAGAGCTGAAATCATGGATGCGTTTTAATAAGAATCATGTACGAGCTACATCGGACGGCCTGAGTTATGCGGTGTTCGGGGCGCCGAACCTTCCCCGTCTTATCTCAGAGACAATCATGGGAAGTGTCTTGAAAGCCGGCATACAAAATAGGGGAGACAAGAAGAAGCTGGACTCTTCTTCTCATTTAGCCTTGTTCGCCTTACGGATAAATACGCTACCGGAATGGTTTGCGCTAGGCCGGAGTTTGCAACGTTTTCTTTTGAGAGCTACGGAAAAGAATATCGCTTTCGCCTTTTTGAACCAGCCTTGTGAGGTGCGTGATCTTTCCGGTTTGCTGGCGAAAGACTTGTCTTTCACCAACGAGATTCCAGCCTTGATCCTCCGTCTGGGATACGCCAAGCGGAAAATGCCGTACTCACCTCGAAAGTCTTGGCGTGAGAGGCTGGGTCCGTAATGGGTAAGTCAGATAGCGAGTACCCTCGTTCATGCCAGCCTGCACGGGATATGCCAATACGAAACTGTTTGCCTGGAAGTATTTGTTGAGGTACTTGGGGATACGGGCCATGGCGGGAGCGTAGGAAAGTCCTTCCTTGCGGCTAAGGATAATCCACATCGTGTCGTCCGGTTTTATATCCCGGAAAACGATCAGGAAGTCATCCCAGTCGTTGAATTCGATATAACTGGCTTCTCCGCTTTTCTTGGCTAATAATTTCTTTAAGGCATTCAAGGTCGCTTCCGAACCGTAAAAGACTGTCGCTGCACCTGTGTTCTGGGTCACGTTTCGTAACCGGAAGATGATTTGGTTGAAACCGATTTCTTTTTCGGCCAATTCCGGGATGATGATCAGATGCCGTCTAACGGTAGAGATGGGTTGTGCGGGCTTGTATATGAATGTACTTACACTACTTTCCGCCAATACACTTTCCACGATATGGCCTAGGAAGGCCGCCGGTATATCTTTTTCCTTGTGCAATCCCACTACCAGATCTGTGATCTCCCGCTCTTTTACCACGCTGGCGATAGCATTCGATACGCTTAAGTCATATCTTAATAAATCTTTCATCCGGGTATCCGTGGCGGCAGCCGTATTGACTGCGGTCTGTAGAACCCTGCGGGATTGTTTTAACGCTTTCTCGTCTGAATGATGGTTATCTATCACTTTTAGGGCAAACAAGCCGTTCTTGTTTTGGGGAGATTTGATCGCCAAGCTGAGGTTGACCAGCTCTTCCACGGTCTCTTCATTGCTGACTGGTATCAAGATATGCTCTGATTCTTTTTTGTTTTCCTCCTTATCGGATATATCTTGGGCCGCTATGTTATGAGCGCCTTTTTGGGCGGCGAAAGAGGCGATGGTGCAAGTGACAAGTATCATCAGGATCGTACCGTTCAACACGCTCTCATTTAATAACCGGATTGGTTCCCCATTAGCGTCTGTTCCGGTGATTACGTTATATCCGACCATCACGGCGGCCAATGTAGCGGCGGCTTGTGCGTTACTTAGGCCGAAAATAACGCTTCGCTGATCCGTGGACAGATGGAAAGTCTTTTGGGTCATCCAAGCGGCTATGTATTTGGCGGCCGTAGCTACGATAATCATGATAAGCCCAACTTTAATGGTCTCGAAACTGGTAAAGAACGTACGATAATCTATTAACATACCTACGCCCAACAAGAAGAATGGGATGAATATGGCATTTCCTACGAACTCTACACGATTCATCAAGGGTGAGCTTTGCGGGATAAGGCGATTTAGGGCTAGTCCGGATAAGAACGCCCCGATGATCGCCTCCATACCCGCTACCTGAGCTAGGAAAGATCCCAGAAATACCATCACCAGCACGAATATATACTGTGATATATTATCGTGTACATGCTTAAAGAACCAACGCCCAATGAAAGGGAAACCGAATAATACGATTAATGCGAATATCAAGATGGAAACGCCCAGACGAATCCAAAACATATCGTTGACCTGTCCGGTGGCCATGCCGACAATGATCGTTAGGACGAGCAATGCCAAGGTATCAGTGATCATCGTTCCTCCTACGGTGATACTGACAGCTTTGTTTTTGCTGATACCCAGTTTGCTGATAATCGGATAGGCGATCAATGTATGGGAGGCGAACATACTGGCGAGTAAAACGGAGGTCAATACGTTGAATCGCAGGACCCATATTCCGACAACCGTTCCTAGGATCATCGGAATGAGGAATGTGTACATGCCGAATACTAGGCTTTTCGTACTATTTCTCTTAAAGTCCGCCATATCGATTTCCAATCCGGCGAGAAACATGATATAAAGCAATCCCGCCGTCCCGGACAAGATAATGCTGCTATCCCGTAATACGAGATTAAAGCCGTGCGGTCCGATAATTGCGCCGGCAATGATCAGTCCAAGCAGGTGAGGGATTCTCAGCTTGTTTAATAAAAGGGGAGCGGCCAGGATAATTAAAAGAATCAAGAGAAATTTTAATACCGGGTCCGCTAAGGGCAATGTGAAATCTATTGTCGAGGCTAATACCATATGCGTAATTTTTTCGTTATAATTTGAAACAAAAATAATAAGAATTTGCGGAGATTGCAGCGTTTACGCCAACTTTGCATCTTCTTTTATAGATAACAATGAATGTGTGAGTTTTATAAGTTAAAGTATATGTAAATCTTGGGACATTAGCGTGAACCGATTATATTTGTACATACATTGCATTGAGTTTATTGTTATAAAACTAAAAAGCGTTTAAACCCTTTGCATAAAAGGGTGTCAAACATGAAAAGAGAAAAATATTTATTTAATGTAGAGGAGAAACAAATATGAAACCCATGAAATTAACATCTTTAGTGATGATGCTTCTGATCGCGTTTAGTGCCGCGGCTCAGGAGGAGTTCTTTGATGATGTGTATTTCTCTTCCAAAAACAAGAAAAAGAAAGAACAGGTTGAAGAGAAAAAGGTTGTTCAGCCGAAACAGGAGTCTAGGGCCCTGGTCGCTACAGCCAAGAGCCCAGCTTCTTCAGACAGCCGGGATGTGGATGAATATAACCGTCGTTATACATCAGTCGAGGTAGAGGAGCCTTATCGTGAGGATGATTCCGTTATCTATGAGGATAGCGATGAGAATGAGTCTTCTTCCGAGCGTCGTTCGGATACTGAATATACGGAACGTATCATTCGTTATCATTCGCCGAGTAAGATTACGATCGCCGGAGCGGATCAAGTCGATTTGTATCTGAGTGACGGATATTATGGTTACGGCTATGATACGGATTATTCGAACGGTAGCGCGAACGTGAATTTTAATATCAATGTCGGCAACGGCTGGGGCTCGCCTTGGTATACAGGTTGGTACGATCCTTGGTTCTATAGCTATAGCCCTTGGTGGACTTATTCATCTCGCTTCTACGGCCCGTCTTGGGGATTCGGCTGGGGCTGGGGAGGCTTTTATGCCGGCTATTATAGTCCGTGGTACGATCCATGGTATGGCCCGTCTTGGGGCTGGGGTGGAGGCTATTGGGGTGGCCATTGGGGACATCATCACCATTACTATCCCGGTTACTACTCGACTCCAAGTAGACATTATTCAAACGGACGTTCCTCTTATCGAGATAATCGCTCTTATGCGAGTGGCAGAGGTTCCGGTTATACAGGTGGGCGGAGCAGTGGCTCTTCTTCCTTGAGAAATTCAGGATCGACTACAAGACCTTCGTCTTCAAGTTCATTGAGCAATGGACGTGCGGGATCTACCCGTAGGGAATCTGCTATATCCTCTGGTGCGGGACGTCGTTCCTCTTCTTCTGTTAGAAATTCGGCAACGACAAGAAGTAGCTCGGGCATAAGTAATAGCTCGGCGAGAACAAGGATTTCCAGAAGTAGTTCTGGAGCCGCATCTTCTTCCGGACGTCAATATTCAGCTCCGGTAACACGTTCCTCTTCTAGGAGCAGTAGCGATTTCTCAAATAGTCGCTCTTCTTCCAGTCAATTTAGAAGTTCCTCTCCTTCTCGTAGTAGTTCGGTAGGTTCTTCTTCCGGTAGCTTCGGTGGAGGTCGTTCTAGTGGAGGCTCTGTTGGTGGCGGAGGTGGCCGTGCCGGTGGTGGTCGCAGGTAAAAGTGTTAGGTTGATAAAATTAGAGATACGATGAAAAGGATAGGAATTATAATGTCGGTGCTTGCCCTGTGTGGCGGCACCGCTTTTTCGCAGTCACAGTTGGATGCCTTTAAGTATTCCCAGACGGAGTTGAATGGTACGGCTCGTTATTTAGGAATGGGTGGTGCTTT
>OAWU01001108.1_pt1 | contig 11204 bp, 10 predicted proteins | sample 1477041 | NCBI WGS metagenome assembly OAWU01 (sample SAMEA2580266, study PRJEB22360) | human gut metagenome | biome: human gut; feature: human-associated habitat; material: faeces | place: Denmark | collected 2008/2010
TTGACTCTTCCATTGCGTGAAGAACCGTATCGGTCAACGGTCTTGTTCCCGTTCTTCTTTAATATGTTGTCGGAAGGTGAAAACCGGAAATTGCAATCTCAGTTATTGCACGTCGATGCCGAAGATGACTTTGGCATACTGCTGGCCACCGCCCACTATGATACCATAGGTGCCGTAACCATTAAACCTGTATTGCCATGATCACCTTGACGGTTTGTCCTTCAACACTGGCGGAAGGGTTCGATACTCATTCTCCTGCCGCACGTAAAAAAATGTTTGACGATAAAATGGTATCTCATTATTTGAGAGTGCCAAGCCCTTCGACCAACAAAAAGCCAATGAAGCTATACGAAACGCGAAGCGAATCTCACTGTCGGGCGTACAGCCCAAGTATTCGGTAATTGTTGATGAACAGGAATCGTATCTTCGTTATACACAGGAAGGCGAGCAGGGAACATATATATTGAAGCCGTGTCCCAGCAGTTACCATATACTGAACCGGGATTATTGCGCTGCCAATGAGCATTTGACCATGCAAATAGCGGCACAGGTATATGGAATAGAAACGGCGGCCAACGGGCTTTGCTTTTTCAATAATGATGAAGCCGCTTATTTGACACGGCGGTTTGATGTTCATGACGGGAAAAAATCTCAGCAAGAGGATTTTGCGGCACTGATGGGATATACGAAAGCGAATGGCGGAAGTGATTATAAATATTGCAATGGCAGTTATGAAGAGTGTGCGGAGGTAATACAGAAATATGTAAAAGCTGCCCGGATTGATATACTTCGTTTCTTCAGGTTGATTGTATTTAATTTCATCTCTTTGAATGACGATGCGCATCTGAAAAATTTCTCGCTGATTAATAGTGGAGATGAATATCGGCTTTCTCCCGCATATAACCTGATAAACACCTCATTGCATTTGACTGAACCCAGGAGATTCGCTCTTGATAAAGGATTGTTCAAAGAGGGGATGAATTTGGGGGATACCCATCGGGTAGGTCGGAAGGATTTCGAGGAATTTGGGCGGCGCATAGGGTTGGGCGATAAATTGATAAAGCGTGAAATTGATGGGTTTATTCATGAGAAACCGTTGGTGCAGGCATTGATAGATCGGTCTTTCCTATCAGAAGAACTGAAAAAGCAATACAGGTTGTCTATGAGCTACAGGTGTAAGATGCTTTCTTTGCAATAAAAAGTGGTAAGGCTTATCGGTAAATTATATCTTTGTTTTTCATATTGTTCGTATCTTTAAAGTAAAGTGATAATGATGATGTGTATGTGCCCCGGTATGTCTATCATTGTGGCAATGAAAGCAGAGAGAGGATTGATTTTTAAGTATTGTCATGGCAAAAGAACTGATCGTGTTCCCAGGATTCTTGGGGAAAATTATAATTCCGACCTGATAGAACGGTTGTATGAGGCAGGGGGCAATGTCATGCTGGATCTTATCATATACCTGAGCAGCCATCACCTGAAAGACCTGTTCGGTACCTCTTGGTTCTCTGTGGAGGATTTTTGCCACAAGATGGGTTATAACCGTACCAACTTACAGCGGAAACTGACCGAAGAGCAGTTGACAGCTATGTTCGGAAGCAGGACACCCCCGAAATATGTAGTTGCCGGTACGGCAGGGAAATCGGTCACTCACCCGATAGAGACGGTATTTGAGGCGGCGATCTATAAATTGGGGTTGGAGAACTTGTATTATCCGGTAGCCGGTGAAGATGGCCGTACATCTTATAACTTCGTGCAGATCTTGAAACGATTTGATATTGTTTCCGACTTCGAGACAAAGAAATCGACGAAAAGGCTGTATTCGGCGGTGATAAGCCCGGAGATTAAAGACTTCATGTTTTCGCTCTATAACCTCTTGGAACTTCAGGATTATCGAAACTTACCCAGCCGTTATCGTTATTTTTACTTGGAGCTATCCAAGATGATTTACCTGATCAAGTATAGAGTCAAGAATAACGAAACTCCTTTCTATGTGCTGACAGTCGATCAGCTGGCTAAGAGGTTGGGGATAGAAATAGCTGAACCCAAATATCGGAAAAAGAAAATCGCCTCGATACTTACGAAGATGAACGGCTACCTGAAATATACCAATTTCAACTTTTCCTTCATCAAAGGTGAGCATGATAGATGGGCTTATACCGTTTTGTTCTCGTTTCCCCAAGATACGTTGCGTTATTTCGATGAAGGACAGTATGCGGTCGTGACGAAGCGATTTTATAAGAGCCTGCTTAAGTTATATGTGGAGCTGGTTTATCCTGAGATAGAGTTGGAATCCAGAGGAAAGGAAGTGAAAGAACAGGAGAATGATAAGGAACTGTATGGCGAGTTCCTTCAGTGGGCCAATTTCTCTGAAAATATCGAGAAGAAAAAGCAATTATATATAAATGATTTTGTGGCTGTTTTCGGCAGGTTTCCCGAAGGGTGGACACCAGAGAGGCAGCAGGAAGTTCCTGATCCGGAAAAATTCATTTCTTCAAAGAGTGGTGCTGATAGAAAGTCCCCAACTGTGTAAAATCGTTCACTTTTCACGTTTTTTTTGCTGTTTTAGTTGTGTACAGATGTCCCGTTCTTTACTTCCAGCTGTATGCGACCGTCCCTCTTTCCTGCTCCAATTGTGTACAACCGTCCGTAATATAGTGATAGCTGTGTGAAAGTATCCACTCTTTTCAAGAAAGGAGTGATAGGGGGGTAAGTCAGTACATGATTGTTATATAGTCGAATAAAGAAACGGAATCTTCTAAAAAAGCCTGATAGCTGTGTAAAATGATCCACCATATTACATAAGTATACCTAAAACCCTAACCCTTTATATTCCCCGAAAAACTACATACAAAGAAATGACCGGGAAAATGAATTTTCCCTTCACACGCTCCATACTTACTTTCGGAAAAATATTTTCCGGAAGTAGATGTTGAATTTTACGGTTTTTAATATGCCTGAAAGGGTGTCTTGCTCTTTTACGCTAAACTTATTTCTAGGGCGTTCCCTTTCGGGCGGGCTATCCGTTGCAAGTCCTCGTTACCCTCCGGGCTTTTCCCTGCTATCCTTAACGCTTTATGCTCCGGCTGTGCCGGAAGAGAGGTATGATGATTTTTTCCTGAACTGATAGGAACATTGCGAAGGTAGGCGGGGGCGGAACGTCCGATATTGAAAAGCCAAATCTCCAGCCTTCCCTTTGGGAAGGTAGTATTTACCAGTTCAATCCCGTCCTAATATCCGTCTTTCCCGCTTTCTCTTCAAAGCACTGTTCCCAATCAGTTGAGGAAAAATTTATGGTTGGGGCGACAAGCGATGTTTGCGAGTATTAATCTTTTAATTTTTGGCAGTATGAAAACGAAGAGAACCGTATTTGAGGTGAATGACGTTTATCGGGTGATGGAAAACAGCGAGTTGATCTATGTCTTGACGAACAGTGAGAAACTGAAACATGAGGAATATAAGTATGAACAGATGGAAATGGACGGGTTGTTTTTGTCTGATGTACTGGAAACATTGACACCCAGCCGTAAAAAAGTCGCTTATGCGGCGATTGAGCTGTATAAACGGCTGAAAGAAGGACAAGTCGAAAATCCCGCGGTTTTGTCCAGCGGTAATGTTTGTAAAATGATGCATCCCGTTTTGTGCGATATCACTACTGAAGAGATGTGGGTGCTGTTGTTGAACAGCTCGTCCAAACTCATCCGTAAAGTCCGTATCTCATGCGGTGAGATAAATACCGCCCCTGTGGATATACGGGTTATCATGAAGCAGGCATTGTATTATAACGCCGTATCTTTTATCATGGTGCATAACCACCCGTCAGGAGCACGCAAGCCTAGCAGTGCGGATGACCGCTTGACGGAAGCGGTTAAAAAAGCCGCTGAAACATTAGACATCCGTCTGTTAGATCATGTGATTGTTGCCGGTAATATATATTATAGCTATGCGGACGAGGGAAGATTGCAAAAAAGGTAAAGATGGACGGGAGGAATCCCGTCTGCCTGAATTTCAGCTTCGGGGTTCTTTTTTGGCAGTCATCCCCAAAAAAGAGCCCCAAAAATGCTTTTCTGACTATCGGATACGATATCGTAAAATACGCAAAGACGTAGCTTTTCAGAATAAATACATATCTTCACGTTAAAGGTAATCGGAATGAATATATTTTCTGCTTTTGATACAAGCGTTATGGTGGCTCTCTTACTGGGTATTGAGTTTCTTAGGAGTGATATCCGAACGATTCTCTATTGTAAAAGGAATGATCCCTGGATTCTTAAGAGTTGCTTATATACGCTGCTTATATTATTGACAAGCCTTTATTCTATCGTGGTCGGTGCCATGCTTCATCCGGAACCCGTACCTGTTTATGAATTGATGCCCGGTTTTCAAATAGGGGTTTATGGCTTTTCCTTCTCGTTTATATTACTTGCTATAGCATGTCTTTATCGTAAAATATTACCTTTTGTCCTTGGGGGATACGCTATAATATATGTAATAGGTGTACTGGTACCGTTACTTAGATTTGTAGTGGCTATGATGGATTATTTCGCTCGAGCAAGGGTGTAGCTGGTTAATTTATTGATTGTATCGGATCGCCCTTTCTGTGGGTTGCCTCCCCCCTATTCTTTTCCTCCGATCCAGGTCCGGCTTTTTGCCCGGCAAAGGTTCCAGTATTCCGCAAATGGCAAGTTACAGCCAAGTGTCTTTACTGTATGAAAAATAACGATGAAGAAGTGTCGCCGTATACAGGCTACACCGATTGTTAACGCATAAAACGCAAAAGTAAGCGAATGACTTAATTAATATTTCGGTGAAAAATTACCAAAGTATTGTACACATTAATCAAAGTTTAAATAAAGTCGTGTTACCGGAGATAAGGAATATGAAAGGATATTTGAATTTCGATATGATCGGTTGTAACAATAATGAGGAAGCCTACCCATATGGTTTATCTCTTCATGAAAGTGTACCCTGCTTTCAGTGGTTGGCAGAAGAACGATATCAAGAGATACGACTTGAATCTGACAATGGATTATCGTCCATGGGATAATTCAGCGTGAGACGATAGCGAATCGTTCGCCAAGGTGGGTATTCCTATCACCTGGCATCATACCGATCCTCGTCCCTACTACAACTTACCGGACGATCATGCGGATCGGATCAATTGGGATAAGGGAGTCGATATTATCACGAAAGCTTCTTTCTCGAGTATGTGGGCCTGTGACTAACGATAAGGAGTTTTAGACAGTTAAATATAAAGAGAGGATGCCGCTATCCTCTCTTTATATTTAACATTGTCTTGAGTGCATTAAAGGATCGGACCAGCTCCCCATTGCGGCGCATTGGTGTCCTGCCAAATACGCTCGCTATTCAATATGTCGCCGGAGCCAACGCTTAAGCCCTGTTCTTTATAAGCCTCGATCAAGTTATCATACATCAAGTCTGTTGGATTCGGTGCGTTCAATGCTACACGACGCGGGATATTGGTCACGGGATAACCATTAGCGCTATAATCCATACGTGGGAAAATTGAAGATCCTATCTTAGGCACGCCGGAACGACGGGCGGTCGAGTAAGCGTCTATCGGAGACATCAAGAAATGTAAGATTTGTTGGATATATACCTTTTCCAAATCAGAAGCCTTGTTTCCTGTCAACTGATAGTCTTTATAAGACATCATCTCATCGATCTCGCCTGCTACCAAATCAATAGGTTTCTCGTTTGGATCATAGTTGTAAGTCGTACCGTAATACGGGATCTTATTCGAGCGAGCCAAACGGTCGTATTCCTCAACAGAAGCGCGAAGCGCTTTATTGAAATAATCTTGGGCCGATCCGGGCAGGTTCGCTCCCAATAACTTGAACTCAGCCAGATACAGGTTCACCTCGGCTGTTGTCATATACATACCATACCAAGGATTGTCTTCGATGTCTTGGATCACAGGATCTCCTGCCGCAACCGGATAAGTAAAGTCTATTCGACCGTAAACTTGCTCTTGTTGGAAGCGAGAGAATGGTTCATAGATATAATCATCATTGTATTTACAATTAATATTATAATTGAACCAATCCCCAAATTTACCAGCTTGTTGTCCGGCATTGTAATCCAATGGGAATCCTTGGTAACGTACCCATGGTTCTCCGGCTCCTTTCCAAGCGTTGAATTTATATTTACCGTCAGCTCTTACTGAATAATCGATGCTCTCCATGATATAGTGAGGAATTTGTGCCTGCTTGCCAGCATCGAAGAATAACTGTACGACATTGGAATTCCATTCATTTTTTTGAAAAACGAAACGGACACGCGGGTCACGGTTGTTAACCATGAAGTCGATCAGCGTCTTCGAGCCTCCCACACTTTGCAAAATGCCATTGTTCCAGTGGTAGGTCTTATCTTGGTTGGATGAATTGTAAGTAACCTTGTTGAACAAGAAATCATCATCCGTGCCATTCAACACGCCACAGGAGGCATTAGCTACTTGTTCGGCGATTTGGATCGCTTTCTGACGGTTTTGAGAGATCAAACGAGCCGCAATCTTCAATTTCAAGGAATTCGCCAGTTTCGCCCATTTCTCTTTCTGACCGTTGTAAATAGCGTCTTGCGCTCCCTCGAACACTTGATTTTGGGCTGTCGTGAAAGTCGTGATCGCTTCGTCCATATTGTTCAGCCACAGCTCATACAAGCGTTCCACGCTGTCATATTTCGGTGTCAAAGTTCCACCATGCAACGCTTGTGCAGCCTCCGTGTGAGAAATATTTCCGATGAAATCGGAGTCGAAGATTCCCATATAAGCGCACAAGACATTAATGGCAGCTTCGTAGGCTTCATATTGGGCGCTTTCCTCTTCCGACATTTGAGAGCGAACGTACTTGATCTCATTGGCATATTTCAATACATCGATTGATTTGAATCCGGGATTCATACCACCGTCAAATACGGTAGAGGTCACGCCCCCTGTGCTGACCAACAACTGTGTCCATTGATACATCTGGTCTGCATTATAAAACCAATAGGTATAATCGGATGGTTCAAAATCCAAAACCCCTTGGGCAAACAAATAGCCGATATCGCCTTTTGTCACCGTCGAGGGATCTTGTTTCAATTCGGAGAAATCATCTTGACAACCACTCATCAACAAAGATGATCCAGCTAATAACAAAGATGTTATATAGTGATATTTTTTCATATTCTTATTCTTTAATTTTATGCGTTAATCAATGAATTTAGAAACCTACATTTACCGTGAACGTGAAACTGGAGGTAACACCCGTCAGAGAACGGATACGGAACTCGGCGGCAGCTGTACCGGAAACGGACTCCGGATTGATGTTGTTTGGCAATGAGTTCAATAAGTAACCCAAGTTGTGCCCATTCAACGTCAATACGCAATGTTTAGCCTTGATTTTCTCGCAAGCGGTACTAGGCAGGCGGTAACTTAAAGAAATGTCGCACAATGCGATATAGTTCAAGTCTTCCACCCATGAGTTATTTACCACACCATAATCGCGACCGGCCATAGTCCAAGCGTTGTTGCGATATGTCCATGCCGAAGCGTGTGTCGGTTCGATCACGCCCTTATCGAACAATTCTTGATAAGACTGTCCGGCAGAAGATACTCCACCCGCTCCAACAGTATAGATCGAACCATCGGGTTGCGTGATTTGCGTGCCTTGCGGGATGATACCTTGTGGGATGATACCGTCGTTATAAGTCTTTCCATCGAATTTGGATGTCCAAGTGACACCGCCATGTCCCGGTGTCCCTTTCAAGGATTCTTCCATGAAGCCATAGGCCGTACCGTAGCGGGAGTTATAGGAAGCTACTTTTCCTCCAAAACGCATATCCAATGAGATATTCAAACTCCAGTTCTTATATTTCAATCCGGTAGATATTGATCCAAGGAAATCAGGAATCATGGAACCGATCTCAACGATCTTCGCTTCGTTTCGCAGGTAATGAGAACGGCGTGTCCCGTCTGTCCAAACCAACATGGGCAAACCGGATGACTTATCGAATTTATAATAGCTATCTGTCATCAGGGTTCCATATGAGGCCCCTACCTTAGCCACGGAACCGATACGGTAGTTCCCATAGGCGACATCACCGGCCAGTGTAATATAATCCGCCACATTCTCGTGCAATTCCACGATTTTGTTCATGTTCTTTGTCCAAGTAAAGTCCAATGTCCACTCCCAGTCTTGATTCTGGAACGGGATCGTGTTCAAGGCCAACTCCACGCCTTTATTTTGGATGTTACCGGCGTTGATCAATTGCTTGGTGATACCAGATACGGCCGGAACCGAGATTTCCATGATCTGGTCTTTCGTGTTCTCTTTATAATAGGTAGCGTCCAAACCGATCCGGTTGTTTAGGAAGCGCCAATCCAAGCCAATTTCCCAAGCGTTCTTACGCTCTGGCTTCAAATCTTGGTCGTACATGGTTCCCGGCAATGACATGCCATAATAGTTTGTCCCGTTTAACGTGGATGTGTTGATTTGGTATGCCGTGTTGATGATGTAAGGACTTGTATCGTTACCAACTTGCGCCCATGAACCGCGAATCTTAGCGAAAGAAATCCATTCCGGTAACTGATCGCGATACGTGCTTGAGATCAACCACGATCCGTTTACGGATGGGTAGAAATAGGAATATGATCCGTGTCCATCGGCGTAAACCAAGGTAGAAGACCAGTCGTTACGTCCGGTTACGTCCAAGAAGATTTGGTCTTTCCAGTTAACGCCGGCTTGGAAAGCTACGGACAACATCTTCTTGCGGTCTTCTACCTTTGCGCCATAAGTGGGTGTTTGCTTTGAGTTTTCGATAAAATATTGGTTGGGAGCGATCAGGCCACCATTCGTGTTCATCGACTGTGCCTGCTGGAAGTTCTCGTAGAATTCACCATGTAAGAAACCATTCACCGTAAAGTCGCCAAAAGTCTTGTTAAACATAAAGTTGGCATTCAAGTTAGTTTGTTCCTTAGTGGTCTGTCCGATACCATAGTAACCTCCTTCATTGGCGTAACCGGAGCCGGGTTGCTTGTTCTCAAAGCGGGTATAGTAGTAGTTGTAGCTACCTTTCACGTTAAACTTCAACCAATCCAATAGGTCGATATTTAATTTCACGACAGGACGGACTGAGATCTCTTTTTGTCGGTAATCGTTCTCATAGACGCTCCACCAAGTACCGATTCCCGGCATATTACCATACTCATCGCCATAGCTTGAGCTGGCCAAACCTCCGTGTACGCCTTTATATTTGTCCTTTGCAGTTGATGGATCATATGAACGTCCCCACACGCCGCTTGCGAAGTTCTCTCCAATGTTGATCGGAGAGTTCTTTGGCATAGAGTTGGCGAACGACATACTGGCTTCCAGTTTGATTTTGGGGTGGAACATGTGCGAGGCCTTGCCTAGGAAGGAGATACGGTCGAAGCTATTATTCGGAGTCGTACCATCTACATGCTTGTAAGACAATGAGGTATAAAATGTCGTTTTCTCATTGCCTCCGCTGATCGCCACGTTTGTATTCGAACTGAATCCTTTTTGATATGCCTTGTGGAAGTTATTCTTTACGGGAGAGTAGGCTCTTGTGGAACCGTCATAGTATTGTATCTCACGTCCATCGAATGCGGGTCCCCACGACATACCTTGATCGTTCATCAATGAGAATTGACCATTTGCGTTGGTAGGATATTGTCCGAAGTTGTCATAGATGTAATAGTCTCCATTAGCGTTTTTATCGCCGTAATCTACGTTACCTGCAATGATACCGTTACCGAATTCGTTTTGGAAACTAGGTGTTTGGGTTATCACATCCATACCGAATGATTGTGAGATATTGATACCCAGTCCTTGTCCGCTCTTGCCGCTTTTGGTCGTGATCACGATCGCACCGTTCAAACCGCGGGAACCATAGAGGGCTGTGGCCGCCGCTCCCTTCAATACGGATACAGACCCGAAGTCATCCCGGGTTCAGTTTTTCAACTCGTTACCGTAGTCATTGGGGTTGGAGTCCCAGTCCGGATTACCTTCCTTGATGGAGTTGTCCAAGATCACGCCATCGATCACATAGATCGGCTGGTTGTTCTTTCCTAATGTGGAAGCACCGCGGATCTGAACTTTAGAGGAACCGAACATACCACCATCCGAACCTGAGATTTCCAAACCGGCCACTTTACCTTGCAAGGCGGCTACCGGGTTAATCAAGTTAGCGTTCAATTCGTCGCCTTTTATCTCTTTCATGGCGTAGCCTAGGGATTTTTCCGAGCGTTTCATACCCAAGGCGGTAACAACTACCTCGTCCAGTTTTTGCGTATCCTCGGCAAGCTTTACGCTGATGGCCTGCCCCTTGTAGATAAGCTCTTGGGTCATGTATCCGATAAAGGAGATCTGGATCAAGTCTCCGTTATTTACTCCTTCCAACGAGAAGTTACCGTTCATGTCGGTAATCGTTCCATTGGTTGTGCCTTTTACTACTACAGACGCTCCGGCTACAGGCCCGAAATTATCCACTACAACTCCCGTTACTTTTCCGCTCTGCAAGGAAATACTTACGTCTAGTTTCTCCGGTACCAAGTCGGCATATGCGCTTACAGGCAACGCCATAGCTCCCACTACGAGGATTAGATTGACCGGCTTAAAGTTTTTCAACATAACTAATGATTTTTTATGGTAATAAAATTAACTATCTCTTGGCGAAACAGCGTCTATTGTTTGGCGTTGAAATCTAAAGTTCTGTGGTTGGTGTATTTCGTGTTTTATTGATTTTTCACTTAAGTACCATGACTACTCTGTTCTAAATTGAAAATACCTGATACCTTCACCATATAAGTTTCGAGTATACTATTTGAATATGGTGGAACTAAGTTGTACGCAAACCTCCGGTATGCACCCAAGCCTTTTTTTGCTTATTCTTTTTCACTTATTAAGGAAAACATAAGCAACTATTTGTAAGCAAAACCAAGCGAACTCATAATAATTTGTTACTTTCGCGGTGGTTTCAAATAGGACAGTCAAAAAACAACTAATAAAAACATCTATGGCAAAGATTACAAAAGAGGAGGCCCTTCGGTACCATGCCGAGGGCAAACCGGGTAAGATCGAGGTTATCCCGACAAAGCCTCATAGTACGCAAACGGATTTATCCCTGGCTTATTCGCCGGGCGTAGCCGAGCCGTGTCTGGAGATCGAGAAGAATCCGCTGGACGC
>OAWU01001112.1_pt1 | contig 11038 bp, 7 predicted proteins | sample 1477041 | NCBI WGS metagenome assembly OAWU01 (sample SAMEA2580266, study PRJEB22360) | human gut metagenome | biome: human gut; feature: human-associated habitat; material: faeces | place: Denmark | collected 2008/2010
AAGCTTAAAAGATGACCCAAGCCAAAGCGCTAACCTTTTAGCAGAAGCTAAAAAGTTAAATGAATCTCAAGCACCGAAAGCTGACAACAATTTCAACAAAGAACAACAAAATGCTTTCTATGAAATCTTGAACATGCCTAACTTGAACGAAGAACAACGCAATGGTTTCATCCAAAGCTTAAAAGATGACCCAAGCCAAAGCGCTAACCTTTTAGCAGAAGCTAAAAAGCTAAATGATGCACAAGCACCAAAAGCTGACAACAAATTCAACAAAGAACAACAAAATGCTTTCTATGAAATTTTACATTTACCTAACTTAACTGAAGAACAACGTAACGGCTTCATCCAAAGCCTTAAAGACGATCCTTCAGTGAGCAAAGAAATTTTAGCAGAAGCTAAAAAGCTAAACGATGCTCAAGCACCAAAAGAGGAAGACAACAACAAACCTGGTAAAGAAGACGGCAACAAACCTGGCAAAGAAGACAACAACAAGCCTGGCAAAGAAGACGGCAACAAGCCTGGTAAAGAAGACAACAAAAAACCTGGTAAAGAAGACAACAACAAGCCTGGTAAAGAAGACGGCAACAAACCTGGCAAAGAAGACAACAAAAAACCTGGCAAAGAAGACAACAACAAGCCTGGTAAAGAAGACGGCAACAAACCTGGCAAAGAAGACGGCAACGGAGTACATGTCGTTAAACCTGGTGATACAGTAAATGACATTGCAAAAGCAAACGGCACTACTGCTGACAAAATTGCTGCAGATAACAAATTAGCTGATAAAAACATGATCAAACCTGGTCAAGAACTTGTTGTTGATAAGAAGCAACCAGCAAACCATGCAGATGCTAACAAAGCTCAAGCATTACCAGAAACTGGTGAAGAAAATCCATTCATCGGTACAACTGTATTTGGTGGATTATCATTAGCGTTAGGTGCAGCGTTATTAGCTGGACGTCGTCGTGAACTATAAAAACAAACAATACACAACGATAGATATCATTTTATCCAAACCAATTTTAACTTATATACGTTGATTAACACATTCTTATTTGAAATGATAAGAATCATCTAAATGCACTAGCAACATCTTTTGTTGCTCAGTGCATTTTTTATTTTACTTACTTTTCTAAACAACTTCTGAAACGCCTCAACACTTTCTACTCTGATTACATATACGACATTTTTAGACATTAAAAAATCGAACTAGACAAGATGCTCATTGCATTTCGTACTAGTTCGATTCATGAATAATTAGATTTAAAATGTCATTTGAATCCAAGTGACAACATTATTTATATTTAGAATATTAACGTTAGTATAAACGTCCAAACACAAATAAAGGCAACAAATATAATACTGTATTTTAACGTCATTTTTAATAATGCAGATTCTTCACCAACTTTTTTAACAGCTGCAGTCGCAATGGCAATTGATTGTGGTGAAATAAGTTTCGCTGCTACACCACCTGCAGTGTTAGCTGCCACAAGTAATGAACCGCTTGTTGAAATTTGTTGTGCCACTGTCGCTTGAATAGGTGCGAATAAAGTATTGTTATTTACAACTGAACCAGTCATAAACACACCAATCCAACCTAATACTGGAGAGAATAATGGGAAAATTGCTCCAGCTTTAGCAATACCTTGTCCAATTGCTACAGTCAAACCACCGTATGTCATAACTTTAGCAATAGCTAGAATCGCTGAAATTGTAAGGATCGGTAACCATAATTCTTTAATTGCTTCGACCAATAAAGCACCTGCACTTTTCCATTTTAACTTCGTAATTATAATTGTAATAATTACTGTTAATAAAATCGCTGTCCCTGTTGCACCAATTAAATCGAGACGCAACGCAATTCCTTTAGGCGATAAATCACTCACAGTATTCGGAATTGGCATTTTTAATACTAAACTTTCAAGCGCACCTCCAGGTTGGAATAATTTTTTGAAGAATGGTGCACTCCATACTAATACAAAGGCAGTTAAAATTACGAACGGACTCCAAGCAAAGACAATTTCTTTAGGCGTTCGTTTTTGAATTTTATGTTCAGACGCTTCCAATCTGAAAATGTTTTTCGGTTTAAATTTACGACAAACAAATGCTAACACCACCATTGTTGCTAGTGATGGAATAATGTCTGCTAGTTCTGGACCATGGAATATTGTTAATAATAATTGTAATCCAGTATATGTACCACTCACTGTTAAAATGACAGGTAAAATTTCTTTAATACCTTTCATACCATCTACAATGAATACTAAAACAAATGGAATAATAAAGTTTAAAATTGGAAGTGTTAATGCTGAGTATCTCGCAACATCTAATGTTGTAACGCCTCCACTTAAGTTAAACGTATCAATAATACTAACTGGTAAACCAATTGCACCAAAGGCACCCGCCGCACCATTAGCAATTAAACATAACATCGCTGCTTTTAATGGTTCAAATCCAAGTTGAATTAATAATACTGCACAAATCGCAATTGGCACACCAAATCCTGCTGCACCTTCTAAAAATGCGTTGAAACAAAATCCAATTAATAATAGTTGGATTCTTTGGTCCTCTGAAATACTAGCAATACTATCTTGAATAATAGAAAATTGTCCTGTTTTAATAGAAACTTTATATAACCAAACTGCCATTAAAACGATATATCCTATTGGAAAAATACCGGCAACAACGCCTTCTGTAATCGCACCTGCTGATACACGCGCTGGTAATTCAAATACAAATAAAGCCACAATCAATGTAACAACCAAAGTTGTCAATGCTGCATAAATGCCTTTCATTTTAAAAACGGTTAAGCATAATAAAAATAAAATAATAGGTACTGCTGCAACTAAGGCTGATAATCCGACATTATCGAATGGATTTACAGTAAGTAGTGTCATAATGACTCCCTCTCTTTATATAAAATATTTATCATTCTGATTAATCTACAACCTATTTCAACTTATATTTTGCGATGATCACATATTTAAAATGTAACACTCCTATATGTGACAGGCAATCGAATTTTTACAAAAAGTTCACAAAATATACACAATATTTAACTATAATAAATAATATATCATTTTAATTATAAATACTAGATATTATTTATAATAATCTCAGGAATTCGCTTCAAAACTGCATCATGAGAGTTTATATTTTTATTGAGAATCTCTCATTTTATGAATTGTAGGAAGTAAACAAAATATGACAAGCGTCAAACCAATGATAATGATAAATATCATATTAAACCATAGTAAATTGAATTGATGATGGTGTTGTATTTGCCAAATTTCTAATACTGTGAAGATAGACATATAGCTCATAATCTCTAAATTTAACGTACTTAAAAATAATTTAATCGCTCGAATTTCACGTGGTGTATGATTATAATGTGACCATTTGGCAAATCGTTCATAGTATCTACCTGCAATGAAAAATATAAGCCAAATCACTATAAATGCGCTATTAATCAAAAGCAGCACCCATTTATCAGCAAAATTATCAGCATCCCCTGCTAAATTATAATGAATAGGTACTTTGGTTGGTAATTTTGAATAGGTCACTACTGTATAGCACATCATAGCTAAGTAAATAAGTAGACTTAATATTGTAAAAGACCTGATTTTAGACATTCTATCGCCTCTTTCTTTACATTTTGTGTATAACACTCTGCCTATTTTACCTTTTAATTACATTACCCCAAACGATTAAACAATATGTAATGATACTATAATTGCGTCAGGAGTATCCGCTTGTTAAATGTGCATAGCTTATATTTAGCTGTTTAACATGCCACATAATGATTCGAATTATTGTTTTAATTAACCCTTTTTCACATATGTATAAATTTTATAGAGCGCATGCTTAATATTTTCATTTGATTCAAAGGCAAAAGATAGCCTTATACTCTTTTCTTTACTGCCATAAATGTAACCCGGATTGATTAATATTTTTTCTTTACTTAACAATTCGTAAAATAAATATTTAATATCTATATCTATTTTAAAGACTAACCATACAAAATAACCTCCACTTGGAACCTCCCAATGTGCTATATCCTTAAATAAATTATTGAGGATGTTTAACATAAAGTCTCGTTTATCTTTTAAAACATACCTTAACTTTACTAAGTGTTTATCATAAGACTTATTTTTCAACATCTCATATACAACCATTTGTGACAAAATACTGGATCCATAGTCAATTTGCATTCTTACATCTGCCAATTGCTCTATTATTTTTTCAGAAGCAACAATCCAACCTATTCTTATTGCTGGTGCAATCGTTTTTGAAAAACTGCTTATATGTATAACTTTTCCCAATTTATCATAAGTTTTGATAGCAGGAGTTGGATCGCTAAAGAAAATATCTCTAAAGATATCATCTTCAATGATAGGTATATTATGTCTTTCGCTATAAGTAATTATATTTTGCTTTTGCTCATTCGTTAAAGAACGACCTGTCGGGTTATTAAACCTAGGTTCTATATAAATCGCTTTATTTTTAAAATTAATAAATCTATCAATGATGGTATCAATTTCATTAATTTGATTATAAGGAACATCAATATGTCTAAAATTCAATTGCTCAAAAACATTTGTAGAGTGAATATATGATGGTGTATTCGAAATTATTATGGCATCTTGACCTAAAAACCCAATAGATAAAAGTTGAATGGCATGTAAAGCGCCTGAAGTGATCATTACATTTTCTCTACCTACATTTATACCTTGCTTTGACATTCGTTCAACGATGATATCTCTTAACTTGATATAACCATAGCCATTATTATAACCAAAAGATAAGTCTTCGATATGACTGGCTGTATTAGACATGGCTTTTTTCAATTGAATATGTGGCATTAATGGTTGACCCAATTCACCTTTACTTATATGTATATACGAGTCATCTGTCTCAATTTTATTAATTAATTGCACCGTATACTGACTTCTTTGTCGAGAGGACCATAACATCATTTCAGACCATTTATTTGTAATATGTGCTTCGTTCAAATAGTCATTAACATATGTTCCACTCCCCACTTTAGTATAGATAAATCCTTCAGCCTCTAATAACTCAATACTTTTAATAATCGTCACTCTATTTACGTTGTATTGTATCGCCAACTGCCTCTGTGGAGGTATCTTCATTCCATAAAACCAATCCCCTGCGATTATTTTATCTCTGATGTCGCTAGCAATATCTTTATATTTCGTCATCTTCTCCCCCCTTTTTATAAATTGGATAGGTAAATCCAATCAAAATTGGTTGTACTCATTTTAAATCATATTTTTTAATATAGAAACACATAATTAAAGGAGTGATGATATTAATGAATAAGCTTCGAGAATATGGATTCGTAAGATATGATTTATTAAAAGAATTAAACTATGAAGGCATAGAATTTGATTACTTAGAACTATTGAATTATTTTTCAGATTTACCTATTGATGAATATGCTCCAACGCTAAATAGATATAGACGCTATTCAAGAGCATTAATTTTACCTGGTAATGATCAAATTTTTTGGCTCCCTATACAAAAAATAAATAATAGTGAGTATTCTGTATATTTCCAAGGAAAGTTTAATCCTGAATTTCCAGAATCATATCGAAAGTTTCGCCCTATAGATCAACACATTCAAAATAATAAACTTTTAAATAAAATTATCTCTTCAAACTTCAAAAAAACATTTTGGAATGAAGAAGATAAAATACTTCCAATCCATGTCGGAGTTCATTTCGTGAAATTATTCGTAAATGATGCTTTTAAAAAAGCTACTTCGTCTCCCGATTGTTTGCATCAAGATGGAGAACCATTTACATTTGCTCACTTGATTGAGAGAAAGAATGTTAAAGGAGGAACAAATGTAATAGCTTCACCTCAAGTAGTAGGTAAAAAACCACATGAAATAAATAACGAAGACATAATTGAAATTTTCGAACTATCAAAAGCTTTAGAATCTTATGGTGTTCATGATACATCTGTAAGTCATTATGTAAGTGCAATAGAACAAGATAATAAATCTAATCCTGCCACACGATCTGTAATCCTTATCGACTACCAACAAACTATTGTAGCTGATATTAATGAATAAGCTTCGAGACACTACTTTTCTATCATATTTATTTACTATCATATTGTGGGGATCTGCATTTCCAATGATAAAGATTGCGTTAAATGATTTTAGTGCAGAATCATTGTCGGCATTTCGTTTAATTTTAGCAACAATAATTCTCTTGCCGTTCGTAATTATAAAGAAATTGCCTACCCCTGAACTAAGAGATATCCCTGTTATTTTTATTTTAGGATTTTGTGGATTTGTGATATATCACACAGCTTTAAATTTTGGTGAAACTTTGATTAGTGCAGGTATATCTGGAATTCTAGTCTCTACAACGCCTATTTTTTCTAGTGCTTTAGCTTATATATTTTTAAAAGAGCATTTTTCAAAATGGAATTGGTTAAGTTCACTCGTCGCATTTATAGGAATATCCATTATTTCAATAAGTAAAGATGATTACACAACTATTAATGTATTAGGTGTTCTTATTATTTTACTTGCATCTTTTAGTGAAAGTTTGTATTTTACTTTCCAGAAAAAATACATAGAAAAATACGGCTTCATCGCTTTCACACTATATACAATAATGGCAAGCTCACCATTTATGCTTATTTTTATTCCTGAAATCATCAACGATATACACGGCGCCACTTTTACATCAATAGTATCGGTACTTTATTTAGCTATATTCCCTACTATAATTCCATACGTTTTGCTTGCTTATATCGTGAAGTCAGTTGGTGTCTCTGATGCAACAATGTCTCTTTATTTAACACCTATCGTTTCTTTATTATTATCTTATCTGTTTTTAGACGAGCTACCAACAACCCTTGCTATTATAGGCGGAATTATCACTCTACTAGGCGTTAGTTTAAGTAATTTCTTTCAAAATACATAATTATTCCAAGTCCCGCACCTCAGAATCCAAAAACATTCGAGTGATAAAATTTTAAAAATCAAAAATATAAAAATGATCTAATTTCGTCAAATTTACCAATATAAATACTAATATTTGCAATTCACAAAGGGGTATAGTCTGAGTGTATTCTAATACGAAAGGACTTGGTGGATATGTATTACAGTTATGGAAATTATGAAGCATTTGCGCGCCCTAAAAAACCTGAAAATGTAGAAAACAAATCTGCTTACTTAATCGGGTCTGGGTTAGCTTCACTTGCGGCAGCTTGTTTCTTAATTAGGGATGGTCAAATGGAAGGTTCGAAGATTCATATTTTAGAAGAGTTACCTAAAGCAGGTGGTAGTCTTGACGGAGAAAATATTCCTTTAAAAGGCTATGTTGTCCGCGGTGGTCGTGAAATGGAGAACCACTTTGAATGTTTGTGGGACTTATTCAGATCTATCCCTTCATTAGAAATCGATAACGCGTCTGTATTAGATGAGTTCTATTGGCTAAACAAAGAAGACCCTAACTATTCTCGCTGTCGTGTTATTGAGAAACAGGGTCAACGTTTAGTCACAGACGGAGACTTCACTTTGACTAAAACGACGATTAAAGAAATTTTAGATTTATGCTTAACGAATGAAGAAGATTTAGATGATGTCAAAATAACAGATGTATTTTCCGATGACTTCTTTAATTCAAACTTTTGGATTTACTGGAAAACGATGTTTGCATTTGAACCGTGGCATTCTGCAATGGAAATGCGTCGCTATCTAATGCGATTCGTTCATCATATTGGTGGTCTCGCAGACTTTTCAGCTTTAAAATTCACTAAATATAATCAATATGAATCTTTAGTATTACCTATGGTTGAATATTTAAAATCGCATGGGGTTCAATTTGAATACGATGTAAAAGTAGAAGATATTAAAGTAGATGTTACGACAAGTCAAAAAATTGCCCGAGAAATATTAATTGACCGTAATGGTAATGCAGAATCTATTAAACTGACTGTAGATGATCTTGTCTTTGTGACAAACGGTAGTATTACGGAAAGCTCTACGTATGGTGATAACAATACGCCCGCGCCACCAACTAACGAATTAGGTGGTAGTTGGACATTATGGAAAAATTTAGCGCGACAAAGTCCTGAATTTGGTAATCCTGACAAGTTTTGCCAAAATATTCCTGAAAAAAGTTGGTTTGTTTCAGCAACTTCTACAACAAACAATAAAGAGATTATCGATACAATAGAAAGTATTTGTAAACGTGACCCACTTGCAGGCAAAACAGTTACAGGCGGTATTATTACAATCAATGATTCTGCATGGCAAATGAGTTTTACAATCAATCGTCAGCAACAGTTTAAAGACCAACCTGAAAATGAAATATCTACATGGATTTATGCCTTATATTCAGATGTAAACGGCGATTATATTAAAAAGCCAATTACAGAATGTAGTGGTAATGAAATATGTCAAGAATGGCTGTATCACTTAGGTGTATCAACTGACAAAATTGAAGACTTAGCAAAACATGCATCTAATACGATTCCTGTTTATATGCCATATATCACATCTTATTTCATGACGCGTGCTATCGGCGACAGACCTTTAGTCGTCCCGCATCAATCTCAGAACTTAGCATTTATTGGTAACTTTGCAGAAACAGAGCGAGATACTGTATTTACTACAGAATATTCGGTTCGTACTGCAATGGAAGCTGTTTATGAACTACTAAATATCGACCGTGGCATCCCAGAAGTCATCAATAGTCCATTTGATCTTCGCGTCTTAATGGATGCTGTATATGAGCTCAATGACCACCAAGATTTGCGTGAGATTACTAAAGATTCGAAAATGCAAAAACTCGCATTAGCTGGATTCCTTAAAAAGGTAAAAGGTACGTACATTGAGACATTATTAAAAGAACACAAATTGTTATAACGAGGCACATTAAATAATTTTATTTGGTGATTTCGAATCATGAGACTGGGACAGAAATAATGTTTTCATAAAAATTATTTCGTTATCCCACTCTCATGATTTTTTTGATGAAACATAATTACATGATTGATTGCATCATTTTGTTAAACAAGTGATTGCAAACCTGCCATTTCACACTGAAAATTTACATAATAAGTGACGATATTTTACAAGTCATATACAAATAACATATATTGTTAAATAATTTTACCTAATCTTAACATTAAATTTACAATTATAAGCGATAATCTAAATATAAAGCTTATTTGAGGTGAAATAATGGAAATGTCGGTTACAGAAGTCATTTTCTCCTTTTTAGGTGGTTTAGGTATTTTCCTTTACGGCTTAAAAATCATGGGAGACGGGCTTCAAGCATCAGCAGGAGACAGGCTACGAGATATTTTAAACAAATTTACATCAAATCCAGTATTAGGTGTTATTGCAGGTATCGTTGTAACTATTTTAATACAAAGTAGTTCAGGTACGACAGTTATCACAATCGGACTGGTAACAGCTGGATTTATGACATTGAAACAAGCCATTGGAGTGATAATGGGTGCTAATATCGGAACAACGGTAACTGCATTTATTATCGGTATAGATTTAGGCGAATATGCAATGCCAATTTTAGCATTAGGTGCATTTTTAATCTTTTTCTTTAAACGCTCTAAAATTAATAACATTGGCCGCATACTATTCGGTTTCGGTTCTCTATTCTTCGGTCTAGAATTTATGGGTGATGCCGTTAAACCTTTAGCATCATTAGATGGATTTAAGCAATTAATGCTTGATATGTCATCAAATCCAATACTTGCTGTCATTGTCGGCGCAGGGTTAACAGCACTAGTTCAAAGTTCAAGTGCGACGATTGGTATTTTACAAGAATTTTATCAACAAGATTTAATCAGCTTAAACGCAGCAATCCCTGTGTTACTAGGCGATAACATTGGTACAACGATTACAGCTATCTTAGCTAGTTTAGCCGGCTCAATCGCTGCAAAACGTGCGGCGCTTGTACACGTCATCTTTAACTTAATCGGGGTAATTATCTTCACAATTTTCTTGCCAGTTGTGATTCATTTGATTAGTTTGTTACAAGATGTATGGCACTTAAAACCAGCGATGACGATTGCAGTATCACATGGTATCTTCAACATAACAAATACTTTGATTCAATTACCATTTGTAGCAGGTTTAGCATGGATAGTTACAAAGCTTGTCCCAGGTAAAGATATTGCTGATGACTATAAACCTCAGCACTTAAACAAAGATCTTGTTTATCACGCACCTGGTGTTGCATTACAAGAAACTCAAAAAGAATTACAAAATGTGGGTCAGATTGTCTTAACGATGTTTGAAGACATTCGCGAAATTACAAAAGACGATAAAAAATTGATCAAAAAGCTTGAACAAAAGCACCAAGCTGTTGAAACAATCAATGATAGTATTCGCAATTATTTAGTTAGAATTTCTACAAAAGCCATTACGAAGGCAGACGTTGAGCGTTTAGCAGTTATGTTTGATGTCAATCGCTCTATTTTAAAAGTAGCAGAGCTAACAGAAGAGTATGTCGCTCAATTAAAACGCCAACATGATGAAGATATTCGCATTACAGAAGATGCACAACGCGGTATGGATAAATTATTCAACCATGTTGCCGAGTCATTTGATAAAGCCATCGACATGTTAGATGTTTATGACAAAACGAAAAAAGATGAAATTGTAGAACGTAGTAGAGAATCATTTAATATTGAACATAAACTACGCAAAGGTCATATTAAACGCCTTAATCGTGGTGAATGTACAACAAAAGGCGGATTACTATATATCGATATGATTGGTGTTCTTGAACGTATCGGTTATCATTCACGAAATGTTTCTGAAGCACTTGTTGGCCTTAACGATGATGTACCTACAGATGAAGAAATTGCAACAACTGAAATTTAATTTTTACTGTCTTATTTATATTCATATTTTTTTAAAATTAGAGATTCAGATGCATGTAAAACAGGCTGGGACATAAATCCCTAAAAAACAGCAGTAAGATAATTTTCAATTAGAAAATATCTTACTGCTGTTCTCTATTTATAC
>OAWU01001113.1_pt1 | contig 11037 bp, 26 predicted proteins | sample 1477041 | NCBI WGS metagenome assembly OAWU01 (sample SAMEA2580266, study PRJEB22360) | human gut metagenome | biome: human gut; feature: human-associated habitat; material: faeces | place: Denmark | collected 2008/2010
GAATCTTTGAATGTTGTGACTAAGTATTGTGTCACTTCCCCAAAACCTCCTTGACCCGATCTAATATGTCTTTATACGTATCCTTTCCCTGCGTCTGCTGTTCCATCTTGTCTTTCGTGGTTCCTTTTCATTTTCTTTTTGTATGCGTCAATGAGTTGATCGATAGTGTAGTAGTTGTTCGCTAATGCAAACGGTAAAAATAAGTTGCTACTATATGGACTTTCATACATTTCATCTATAGTTGACATAAATTCATCTACTACATCACTATCGTTAAAATCGATTTCAACTCGTTCTATATAGTCGTTAAAATCTCCGTCATCTAAATAACCCAAAATTTCTTCCATGTTATCTGCTTGTTGATTAGCAATACTCAATCCAAACGCTAACATGTCTGCTAACTCGTCTAGCTGTACGTCTAACGGTTTACCTGGTTTCTTCTTCCAATTCTTGAACGTTTCCAATGTGTTAAACCATTCAAAGAATTCAACCACATACGCAATCTTGCTATCTCGTAAATTTAGTGTTGGTATTCTATCGTCGAACTCCTTTTGTATTTGTAATAACTCTTGTAACTGATCGGCTGTTAATATGTTAGTCATTTTCCTGTGCCTCCTCTACATTAATTTCATACTCATCACAATCAAATGGTGCTTCCAATCTCGCAGTAACATCCGCCTCAAATTCTGCTTCTTCTAAACTTTCAGCCTCGATAGTCTCTTCAATCATGCCGGTATATGTGATTTGAACATTAAATTTCTTCATTTTCCTGTTCCTCCTCATATTTATAGACAACCTGACCTGCCATAATACCGACTGCTTCATCAAGTTCAATACCTTCTTTAACTGAATGTTGAATAGCATTTGTCATTCCCTCAAGTATTTCATCGAACGCTTGCGCTTTCTTATATACGTCCTCAATCTCTTTTAGCAATCCCTCTGTATCATTACCGTTATATGCGCTAGCACTGATAACTGATTGTTCAATTTGTTCGCGGTTATTCATTAGTGTCATCCTCCAATCGATCTAAAAATTCGTTAAACTCATTTGTTCCGTCTAGTTCTTCCATTCGCGACAGTATAATATCTGCAGTGCCTTTACCTCCTATATAGAGAGCTCCTATCCTGTTCGCTTTGCTCTCAGGGTGTAGTTCTCTAATTTTAAAACAGTAATGTTCGTATCTTCCAAGCAATTCATTTTTGACTGTGCGCCACATGTTCTCCAGCTCTTCGTTACGCTCTCTTAACTTAGCTATATCCCCAATAAGCTCGTCACGTTGCTTCTTGTACTCATCACGTTGTTTTCTCATCTTCTTCAACCTAGCGTCCATTACGCTTAGTTGGAACCCTGTTTCATAGTTCATTCTACCAATCTCCCATCTTTCCAAATTAATGTCATAGTTAGGCCGTCGTTCAAGATGTAGAATGCTTTGGTAGGGAAAAACGTGTTCTCTAAACGTTCGTTGATACTAATACTTGTGTGTAACGCTGACATATAGGCTCCCTCTTGAAGCTCGTACACTTCAAACAACCTATCAAATACTGTATCTTCTGTGATTTCCTCTTCAACTTCAACTATGAAAGGAGTATCAATTGGAATAAAACTTGATATCGAACACGTATTTGTATTTCGTTGAAAACGAACGAATCCATTACTAAAAACTTTTGCAAGAAAAAATTTTTCCTTTTGATAGCTCCGGATTTTCTCGCGCCCACTTAATTAATTCATCCAGTCTCATTTCTTTTTTAACTTTGATTTTCATTTTTACATCTCCTTAAAATAAAGTTAGTTGCTTCTGTTCCTCATATTCCAAACCATGTTGCTTTATATATATTTCGAGCTCTTCCGCTGTATCAAATGTCTTTTTCACGCCTTGCCAACCTGGAACAATATGCCCGTGAAAGTAATAAGCGCCATTTACTACATGGATATGTGCCACTCGTTCGTTATCCTGATACAGATATCTCTTAGATCCGAAAAATTGGTTTAAGTATTCTTTACATGCGCTATCGGTTTTAGGCATTTATGCTTCCTGCCATTTCTTAAACATTTGGTTATAAGTAGTATCAAACCAGTACGGATCACGTGAATGTTTTTGAGGCACATTAAATAAATGTGGCTTCTTTCTTCTTAGCTCTGCCTCTTTCTTTCGCTGTCTTTCCAATTTACGTTCGAGTCTAGCTTGTTCCAGTCTTTCTATTGTTTTCTTTTCTCTGTACTCGCTTAAACGCATGCCTTCTGGTGCGTCCATTGCTTCATGTAGTTCCCAACCATCTTTTACTCTTTTAGAAACCATTCCAGCGGTTATACCGTGACTTTCTATTAATTCCATTTCAAATTTACTGAACCTATAAGGTTTATCATGTATCCTTACAATTCTTGCTGTTTTCGCCATTTATTCCACCTCTACATTTACATTTCTAATTTTTAAATTGTCATACTCTAGTATTTCGTCCGGATTGTTATATAAGTAATCTGCCAGTGCATCTTTTTCATCATCCACATCATCAAAATGCTGATATTCAACTTCGGTAGGTATTCTTATATCAATCGTTGCATTTATATATGCTTGTTGTTGCATTAAATCACTTCATTTCTCTTTTTCTTTTACGTCTGACTTTCACTAAGTCCTCATATACCATCCATTCTTGACCTGTGTATTTAGGCGCTTTACATATCCACGTTAAATTCACATCTCTATACTGATATCTGAATATCTTCGCTTTGATGTTGGCAACTTCAGTCGCCTTACCTTTAACGTCTATAACTTCAACCAGTTTCCCTTCCTTCCACAAAGAGAAATCGGCTATATACGTAATCGATCTTTGTTTCCCGAATTTAGGTTGTAATTCAAATTTCGGTTGTATTTCGATACGATCATAGTTAGTGCCATTCATATTACTTTCTAAATATTGGTAATATTCGCACTCTACTTTGCTATCAAATACAATTCCTTTGTACTCAACTTTCTTAGCGTTGTATTTACTCATTGTGCCACCTCTAAATATCAAATATCGTTGCTTGTAATCCTAGTTCTTGCTCGTATAGAAGCCCGTGAGCGCCTTTGAATCGTTTTAGGTCACTATCAGTCATAATTTTCTTTTCGTCGCTGAAATGGGCTCCTGTAAGCGAATAAACTTCATTTGCGTTGTCTTTATACTTGATGACTTTGATATCTTCCGTGCCATCTTCTCGGTATAAGTAATATTTTTCTTTCGGCATTTTTAACACTCCTTAATATTCGACGATAGCGGGGCGTGTATGACGTTCTGCAAGTTTTTGGACAAATAGGTCATATAACTTATTTTCGTCGCCCTGCGCCTCGTCTATGAGTTTCTGAGCGTACATATCTGAACACTCAAGTTTAGTTTTCAAAAATTCTTTGGTAATCATAGTTTTAAACCTCTAGTCCTGTAATCTTGACCGTCCATCTTGATTAGTGTTGTATTGCTCATGATTCTGCTGAATATACGTTGTAAGTCTTTGTTTCTTGTCATTTCTTTCTCATCTAAGTTGGTAGTAAAAATGTTGTGTTTGCCTATCCTGCTTTCGATAAGCTCGAACATCTTACTAGTAGCGAATTCGTTCATGTTGATGCCGTAGTCATCGAATACCATTAAATCGACATCACTTATAATTTGAGCCAATTCCTGTTCGGTCATAGCAGTTTGGTTGTTATAAGTGTTTTTAATTGTTGATATCAATTGAGGTACGTTCATATATAGTACTGTGTAGCCTTTAGCTTTAACTGATTTAACAATACTCATTGATAAGTGTGATTTACCTGTACCAAATGAGCCTTGGATTAGTAGCGATTGTTTATTATCTAACGTGAAATTGTTTGCGTAACGTTCACATAAGTTTTTTGCATACTCTAGTTGGCTATTAGTTGGATTGTAATTATCAAACGTTGCTTTCGTTAGATCTTCGTTCATTATCGATTGTTTAAATATGCGTTCTGCTTTTCTACGTCTATTTCTCTTGTGATAGTTTTCAGTTGATTGTTTGGCGAACTCTATCATTTCGCAGTCACAACCATGTTTGAATTCTGAACCGTCATCAAATTTGTAATAGTCGTACTTACGTCCACAGTTCTCGCATTTCAAATCAAATGCTTGTTCAATGATTTGCTTCTTCAAAGTTGGTTTCTTTGCTAAGTTCTGGAATGACTCCACTTTCTCACTCCTTTAAAACGGTAAATTTTCTATACTTGATTGCGATGCACGCTGGAACGCATCGACATATTGGTTATTTACTTCTGCTTTAATCTCTTCGCTATAATCATTCATATAGCTTTCGTTAGTTAAGAACGTTTTAGGGTACTTTTGATATTGTTTGTCTGTAATAGTTTTTAAATACTCTCGAGTACCTTGCATGATTTGCTCAAAAGAATGTTTCTTTAAGCATGATTTGAATTTAGTAAAAGACATCTTCTTATCTTTCTTCTTGTCGTAAAGTTTCCACCATTCCTCAAATTGCTCATGCGTAACGTCAGTTGCGCTATTATTTGAACTTAAGTTCTTATCTATATCTTTTTCTTTATCTCTTTCTAATTCTTTATCTAATTCTTTATCTTCTTCTGTTGCGTGACTGTCACGTGACGTCACGTGACCATTTAGCAATTTTCTGTTGTTTTCTCGTTGCTTTTGTTTCCTCAACCTGTTCTGCGCCCTGATTTTCTCGAGTCCTTCAATGTTTTGGTGCTTTTCCCAGTTTGTCACTTTTATGACACCATTAACTTTTTCAATCATGCCCAATGTCTCAAAAGTTTGTATTGCTAACCTTATTGAGTTGATAGGTCGGCTAAACTCATTTGCTAACATTTCTTCGTTATACGGCAAGTTTTCAGATAGCATAATGTAACCTTGTTCGTTGTACTTTCCTGATAAAGTTAGCAACTTAACCCAAATAGTTATGATCGTATCTCTTTCGGGTAAAGCTTCGATATATTTGATTTTGCTGTCATCAAACATGCCAACTTTAAGTTTTATCCACGATACTTCTCCCATTGTCTTCTCCTTTCAGCGCTTTTATTTTGTCCGGTATTTCCCAGTTAGATATGAATTCTTTAAGTTCATCTGTCATAGGTACGTCATTAAGGATTACGTCTGAACCATGTAAATAAAAATTAATTTTATTAAACATGAGAGCAGTCTCATAAATATTTTTTGACCATCCAATATGATATGTCTTTCTTTTATAAGTTATTTGCGCTACATAACCACTTTGAGTTAAATAGACTCCTTTGAACTTACTTTTTCCTCTTCTACGACGTTTTTGGTCTTTGTAAGTTTTGTATTCATATTCAAATATAGAGTCATTTTGATTTTTATGATTCTTATAACCTTGTCCGTCCCAATATTTATCTACTGCGTTGTTGTATGCTTTAGCTGCCTCCCATTCATTAACAAAACTACCTAAATATTTAGATTTGCTATCAATTTTTATTACAGCAGACCATTTTTTTGTTTTTCGATTTAAATAAACACCTTTATAGATACTCGAAGTATTTCTTGTAGGCCTTGCCCATCGTTGTTGATAACCAATTGAAGTGATGTTGTTTTTGGTAAAATCATTATTTTTTATTTTTTGAAAACCATTTTCTAATACAAATCCACTTAAGCTAACGTTGAGTGTCTTTGTGTGAATTCTTCTAACGTTATCTACATAAGATTTTGTCCAAATATATTGATTAACTCTCTCATAATCTTCATCATCAACAAAAATTTCTTCTCCATCTTGTAAAAATATCGATTTAACCATTATTCTCCTCCTTTCAGCATTTTGTTGAGCCTCTCATCAACTTTTATCCACGAGTCATGCAAGTGATATTTATCATCAAACGACTTAACACCAATCGCATGTTGCTCGTTGTGATGTTCGCGACATAACGCTAATACATGTTTGTCATAGTGATTCATTTTGTTTCTGTTCATGCCTCTGCCGACTGCTTCATAATGCGCTAGGTCTGCGTGAGGCTTTCCGCATATTACACAGTTGCGGTTAACAGTTGACCAGTATAAGAGCGATTTATCTTGTTTCAGCAAGTCGCTTGTTTTGTAGCTAAGTGGTATGTCATTGTAGAACGTCCAGTCAAGCGTTGCTTCAATGATTTGACTTGCTTGTGTTCTCATACAATTACTTAGTGAAATACGTTCATCATAGCCGTAGTAAGTCCTTACATACTCGATGAACATATGTCGCATATAGTCCATTGGTTGACCTGTATATTCTTCTATGTCTTTGACAAGCGCGAATATTTTTCGTCGTTGCTTGCCGGTAATTTGAAACGGATCTATGACGCTTACATCGACTTCCACATCAAATCCGTTATCAAGTAGTAATGTTTCTTTATTGCCTAATTCAACACCCGAGATGACAACTGTTGTTGTACCGTCATCTTGAGTGATATAACTAGTAATTATTGGCATCTAATCATTCCAATCAGAACGGTAAGTCATCATCAGTAATCGCAGTGGTATTATCAAAAGGATTATTACCAGTTTGAGTTTGTCTTTGTTGATGATAATTGTTGTTTGGTTGTTGGTTGCTATTCTTCGGTTCTAAGAATTGAACACTGTCCGCTGCTACTTCTGTAACAAACACACGTTGCCCGTCTTTGTTTTCATAACTGCGTGATTGTAAACGTCCATCAACGCCAGCCAATGACCCTTTGGATAAATAATTATTTACATTTTCTGCTTGTTTTCTAAAAGTTACACAGTTAATAAAGTCTGCCTCACGTTCTCCTTGAGCGTTAGTAAATGTTCTGTTAACTGCGATAGTGAAAGTGGTAACACTCACACCATTTGGCGTTGTTCTATATTCTGGATCTTTTGTTAAGCGTCCTACTAATACTGTTCTGTTTAACATTATTGTTTCTCCTCACTATCCAATTGTTTTAATCCCGCATCTAATTTTTGGTGTGCTTCTGCGATTTGTTTTTGACTTAATTTATTAATGTTAGATATTTTTAGCCATCTCATCGTTTTATCGATAGTTGCATCTCGCCCTTTTTCTTGAGATAAGTTCACGAACTGATTGATACGCTCTTCTAATTCTGTAATATCGTTGTCACTTGCACTTGGTAGTTCCTCGCCGTTGTAGATATATAAGCCTAAACCGTGTAAAGCCGAAGCTTTTACAAAACATCGTTTTTGCGCTTTGTTAATATCGAAAGTTGTTGCACTACCTTTAGCAAGCGATTTATTTCTAAAGTCCAATACTGGAAGCCACTCAGTCTCTGTACTATCTTTCACAGTCACAGATACCTGTACAAAATAGCCTTCTGGTGTAGCCAAATAAGGTACAAAATAATTTTCTGTGTTAATATCTGGATGTGGAAACTCGTGTACTTTTACTGTGTAGTTTGGGTCAATCTTTTTCAGCTCTTGGTGTGCATATGACCATGCTAGATAAGTTAATCCATTTTTTTGTTCTGTATGATCATTCACGTTTTTACTGTTCAACTGTTCAAATAATGTTTGTTCAGTCATGTTCTACCTCCTCGTACTCAATAGTTTCTGTCACTGTTTTCTTGATTGCTTTGTGATAATCCATATTGATACTCGCTTCTTCCATACCGTTAAATTCCCTAGCTCTATTTCTATTTGTGGAGTAACTAACATCTGAATTATTATCAGTTGGTTTGTTAGTTATATAAATTGGCATATCCCTATGACGGATGATATAAGTTACAGTCTGATTCATAGCGACCTCCTACCATCTCATGACTAAGTTAATTAGTCTGTCCTGTTCGTCTGTGTTCTCTTCAATCCATTCATCTATTGCTTGGTTAAATAAGTCTGATGCCATATCTAAGTCATTCTCATCTACGACATAAGCATGTTTAATTGGTACGTTGTTCATATCTTTAACTTGTATTGATATGCCCATATGACCTTTTAAAATGAATAGCTTAAAATCGAATCCGTTAACATGAATATTTTTGCGTATGATTTCGCCTATTTCGTAATACATCTTGACTTCCTCCGTTTTTCGTTTTATATTGAACATGAATTTTTTCTTAAGTGTTTGATACTGTTACTTGCTCCAACAAGTAGCAGTTTTTTTATTCTTTGAAAAAGCATTCTTTGTAGTACATGAATGTTGCGATACTTGCGAATCCCGCAATTGACCATGCTGTAGTGAAGTATAGAAACGGCATAAGTACAATCGCTAAGACTGTGAAGCATAATACTGCTAATAGGTAGCTTTTATAAATGTTACTCATTTTCTTTTTTCTCCTCTTTGGTTGTTTCATCGTTTATCAAACCTTGCATTTCCATTAATTTTTGAGGTATACCAGCTTTTAACTGGATTTCGTATAACATTTGTTGAATGTGTGGTGGCACTTCTACCATTCCTTTCGTGTATAATTTAGTTATCTCCTAGTGAAAGGAGGTGATAAGTATGGAATTTAATGATTTTCAAAATTTCTTTGGTGAACTTAGTAATCAAGCCGAAAAAGAATTCGGTGGTGACAGTGACTTTTTTAGAGATAGAATAAATAAGTTGAAAGAAGATGCTCCTGAAAACGTATCTTACGAAATTATTTATTCAATAGCTTTATACGAAAGCTTAAAAGCTCAACAAGATATGAAAATTTTGAATACAGTTAAATATCTTTTAAATCGTGACTAGCAATATCCAACAATGATTTGCTCTGAGCATTATTAATTTTTGGATAATCAAAATTTCTAAGTTTAAATCTTGTGTTTTTCTCAATCTTCCAAACCTTCCAAGTCGCAACTGCCATTGTGATGAGGAAGGTTGTTTTGTATAGTGTGTTCATTTGTTTATGCTCCTTTCGTGTATAATGTTGTTTAAGAGGTGCATTGCTCGGGTTATAGTACTTTAAATTCAACACCGTCTATTTGAACGAACAGATTATCTAAATCAGGGATTTGTTTTTTATATAAACCAAATCTTGATTTAATATCTTTTAATAAATAGAGATTCAAGTCTCCAATTGATAGTAGTTGTCTATTACCTGCTTCGTCATAGTAGTAATAAATGACTTTTTTGTTTTGATCTTCCATTTGCTGCGCCCTCCTGTTAAGCAGTTACGTTAGCTTCATAACCGAATTCAGTCATGATTTCATGTATTTTCAATCTACCTTTTTGTGTCCATCTAGTTTGTAAAACTGTGTCTTCTCTACCGTCAGAGCGTACAATTGGTATAGTGTCTGATTCTGTGTAACTCTTGCCCATGTGTTCTGAGTAAAGCACCCACTGTTTATTCACTTTTCGTTGTAATCTAGCTTCGTGTAGTAGTTTGTTTAACTTTTGTGCTGATATACCGTAGTCTGCCGCGATTTGAGTTGTAGCTAATGTTCCAGTTGACTTTAAGATTTCATCTACATAGTCTGCTTTGGGTTTTAGCTCTCCAATTTCTTGTTGTAAAAGTAAGTTTTGCTCTTTTTCTTTCTTATACTCAGTCAACACTGTAATGATGTAGTCTGGATCTTTTAATGTTTGTTCAATTACATTGTCTGTTGCGTAGATACCGTGTTTTCGAATAGCGGGTAGGACGTCTGAAGTTACCCATCGTTTGAATTTTCGAGCGGTTTCTCTGATTTTTTCGTTTTTACTTTGTTTAGAAGCGTCAAAGATTAAACTGTATAATCCTGATTCATTGATAATGATCATATTTCTGTTTTGACCTGATGCACTAAATTGGTGCGTCAGCTTGTCCTCGCTATCAACATGATTTCTGATGGCATTGTCTGCCCTTGCATATCCTAAAATTTCAGCAATATCTTTTCCTACAAAATAAGGTTCGTTTTCAATTTCCACTGTTCTTACTGGTAGCTCTTTAAAATTAAATGTTTGTAATGCTTGCATTGTTCGTTCCTCCTTTTAAGATGTTTGTTTGCGTTTCGTGTACTTTGTGGGTAAAAAAATATCTCCAATATTTTCGTCAAAAAAATCAGCGATAATAAACATCTCATCATTCTTAAATTGATGCTTTCCTAATTCCTTTAAACGATAACCTTCAGTTGATATATTCAAGAGGTTTGCTAAATCTTCTTGAGTACACTTTCTTTCTTTTCTCAACTTTATTAAATTCCATTGCATGTTGTCACCTCCCGCTTACAAAACTAACTATACACGATACGTGTACTTGAGTCAACATAAAAGTTTGCTTTTCGTGTATTTTTTTGTTGAATACCAAAAATAATTGGGTTATACTATAGGTAAATTTAAGGAGGTAAGAAAATGGATAAAAAAGAATTAGCGAAATTTATAGGCAATAAAATCAGATACTATAGAACCAAATTGAACTTAACTCAAGATCAACTTGGAGAAAAACTCAACACTAAAAAGGCTACTATTTCAAATTATGAGACAGGGTACAGAACTCCTAAACAAGATGATTTATTTGAAATTGCTCATATTTTAAATATCAGTATCGATGATTTGTTTCCTACAAGAAATAATAAAAAAAACGACATCACTTCCATATACAGTAAACTCACGCCTCCAAGACAAAAAAACGTACTTAACTACGCAAATGAGCAATTAGATGAACAGAATAAAGTCACTTCTATAGATGAATATAAAGAGTCTAAACTAGTATCGTATATTGCATGTGGTGCAACTGGTGCTGGCATAGGAGAAGAATTATATGATGACATATTGCATGAAGAAGTATTTTTTAAAGAAGACGAAACGCCATCAAATGCTGATTTTTGTATTTTAGTTAATGGTGATTCAATGGAACCTATGTTAAAACAAGGAACATACGCTTTTATTAAGAAAGAAGATTCTATTAAAGATGGTACAATTGCACTCGTTGTATTAGATGGAGTAAGTCTTATCAAGCGTGTAGATATATGCGAAGACTATATTAATTTGGTATCTCTAAATCCGAAGTATGATGATATCAAAGTCGCTTCGTTTAGTAATATTAAAGTAATGGGCAAAGTTGTATTGTGATTAATAGCGCCTATATGGCACTTTAATATAAAAGACGTCTATTTCATCAGTGTTTAAAAGGAGTTTATAATGAAAATAACTAATTGCAAAATAAA
>OAWU01001122.1_pt1 | contig 10852 bp, 8 predicted proteins | sample 1477041 | NCBI WGS metagenome assembly OAWU01 (sample SAMEA2580266, study PRJEB22360) | human gut metagenome | biome: human gut; feature: human-associated habitat; material: faeces | place: Denmark | collected 2008/2010
ATCCTTTATACCCCTTCCGCGTAAACAATACGCCCAGAAAAGCCGCAACAGTAACGAAGCCGATCAAAGGATACACGAATCGGGATAAGAACTCCTCCTGCTTCTCTCCTTTTTTCGCTAACAAGACCCACGCCTTCGCTGGCTGTGAGATGATAGCGATTACCCACCTAAATATCTCCTTATACATCTCTGTTTACTTTTAAATAGCAAAAGTATATATTTAATTCGTAAAACGCAACGTAAATACGTCGGTAGCCCCCCAAACACATGCGGTTGTATCCGCATTATAGCGTTCGGCATAATTTATTTTAAAGTTTATCTCATTTTGCCCCTCCCTGCTCTCTATCGCTTTGGCTTGGTCCAAAAACTTATCGATCGTAAAAGCGGTCGTATTGATCCATTTAGTGGAATCGCCGGTACCCCCCTCTTGGGTTACCCGGAGATATAGGTTATAGATCCGTTGTCCGTCATCATCTTTTTCCACCTCCTGATCAGGGTTATAGGATAAATTGAAAATATCCTTTTGGTCTACCTGATGATTTATATGTTGGGTTTGCAAGAAGAAACGTCCTTCCAAATAAATACTTTTCTTAAAGTCCAGCGTAACCAGACGCTCCTTGTCCAATACGACCGTAGTATCAGTTAATGTCTCATGCAAAGGCCATACAGCGACCGAATCATACTTATAAATCTCAGCGTTGTAAACACCATTGCCCAATTCCTCGCTAAAATTCGTCTTGAAATCAACCACGCAACAGTCACCCTCTTTCAAATCCGTCCGGTTCTCAAACTCAGAGGAAGAGACGATAAAGATATTCCCTTGATCATCTGCCGTATAGATACATCGCATAGGATTCTCACGTATCACTCCTACCCGATGATAATTGATGGAGTTACTTCCATCCCCCATACAAGAGGTCATTAAGAAAAACAAGGATAAAAATAAGCCGTATAAAATTCGCTTTCTCATCTTTTTTAGTTTATAAGTAAAGGATCTGTTACTCCCCATGTAAACTGGGTACTATCTTTCGGATTAATTTGATCGATATAATGAATCCGAACATACATATCCGCATCACGTCCACCTTGTTCTCGCATATCTTTGATAAAGTTCCCCAGATTAAAGGCATTGATAACCGCGATAGCCTCTTCTGCCTTGTCCTCCGGCTTTCCGGTCGTAGCGGCAGCCCGTAAATATAAGGAATAAATTGATTTCCGATTTTCAACAACTGGTTGTTGAGTCGGATCATAAGTCAGTTGCCAATTTAAAGCCCGGTCTTTTGTTGTCCAACAGGCGGAAGGCAAAAACAAATAATCTTCCAATTTGACGTACAGAACAGAGTCGTTCGGATTAACCGCAAGTATCGGTTGCTCATTTGTCAATAGTTTATGCGTATCCGTAAGAGGACTCTCAGCGTTTTGCTGGTTAACGGCGGTTTCCCCTTGTATCGTCACCGTATAATACCCTTTTTGTTCCGCATTCGTATTTTCCGGTAAGCTAGGATCATAATCAAAACTCACCAACAAGCATTTACCCTCTGAGTATGAGCTCAGCTTCGTCGAATAGATCCAACCGAACCGGGTATTAGCCATCATCAACGCGCTATCTCCATGTTGACGAACCACAGCGGCGGTCGTTCCCGGATTATAGACGTTATTTATGTCTTTTAGGCAAGAGGTAAACAGACCCATGATAACCGCCACCCAGACAAAACCTATTAAATTCTTGTATCTCATTTCACAATACTCCTCTTAAAGTACGCAAAGATACGATCTTTACCCATATACATAAAAAAAACGGCAAAAAAATAGGGCGTATCGATAATCTTCTTATCGGTACGCCCTCAACTTCTATACTAATTTCTTTATGAGTTTTTCACGACTTGGAATAGAACGGTATAAGAAGCCCATTTCAAATCCGTACTATCTTTTTCATTAATCGTATTTAGATAATTGACCTTAAGATTAAAAGACTTTGAATCTTTATTAGCCTCAGCGCTATTCACAGACTCCAATACAGACTTAACATTAAACGCACGGACTTCTCCTATGGATGATGCAGCAGAACCTGTTCCGTCCGCTACTTTAGCGACACGCAAGAACAAGTCATATGTCGGGACATTATCCACCATAGTAGGCTCCTTTGAACGATCCCAATATAAAGTATAAGAATTTTTCTGATCCTTAAACATATCCATTGTTATAAAGAAGAATAAATAACCGTCTACATACACCCCATAGTCGCCATTGCTAAATAGGTTTTTTACAGGTATCTCATTCTGAAGTAAGCTGGCCGAATCTGGCACATTATAAAAGACTGGCTGTCCTTTTGTTATCTCATCTGCCACAGAGATTGTCGCTGTTAAATAACCATTTGTCGCCGCATTCGCATTCTCCGGAGAATTTAGGTCTAATTCATAGTTGATCAAGTAACAAGCTCCGTCAACTACTTGTGCCGATAAAGACGGAGAGTATAATGCTCCCATATTTGTATTCAGTACCGTTTTATATGTCTTTTCAGAAAGACCTGCGACACCAAAGCCGGCACGAGTCACCGTATTATTCGATTCTCCAAGACAAGAGGTCAACAACAATAATGACGCAGCCGCCGCTGCTCCAATTAATTTAAATGCTTTCATAATTCAATTTTTCTATTTTTAAGTATTTGTATTTACACTGTTAATCTATCGAGTATTAAAAACCAAAACGAAATCCGAACTGAAGGCTCATGTTAAACGGCTTCTCCGAATGGAGGGTTTCGATCTCGCTACCATTATCAAAATAATAGCTGGCTCCCACCTCTGCGAAAGCGCTTACGAAACGGATAATCGGATAACTTACGCCGGCACGGGCATTTACAGACCATAGCCATTCTTTCATTCGAATATGTTCACTTTGCTTTGCGATCTCTACCTCATCCGAGAATAATTTCATTCTACGTTTGCCAGCGACATTCATTTCCGCCATACCTCCGGCTGAGGCGTAAAACATAAAACGATTCCATTCCGCGATCTTATAAGTCAATGATAATGGAATTCCTATAAAATGCAATCGCTGATCATTCTCTATATGGTACGTATTATTCGTACTCCACTCCGATCTTAAGTAAGAATAAATTAATCCAGTCTGCAAAGAAAAACGATTATTCAAATAACGACTAATTGAGATACCCACCCCAATAGGCGTCTTATGATGAATATCCGTCTTAGCAGGATCTTTCTTCTCCGCATCGAACGAATTTAAGCTCATCAGATTCTCGCTCTTAAGCACACTGCTATTCGTCACATACTGAGGGACCAGATTATCAGCGCCCATGGAAAGACCTCCACCTCCCATACCGAACCCCCATTTCCGAGACGCGGTCTTCTCTGGCTTCTTTTTAGTAACAGGAGTAGCATCCGCGACAAGTACATCATTCTTGAGAACAACTATCTCATCATTATTCCTTTCAACCTCCGGTTCAACGGTATCTTTCTCATTCGCCGATCTATCAGCAGACATTACCTCCGACTCAGAAATAGGCCGATCCTCTGCACTCTCTACATTTTGCCGGAACGCTGCCATCCTAGCCTTAGCTCCCACTTTAACCGCTCCAGATGCCGCTTTTGCCTTCACGACCGCAGCAGCAGGAATAGTCGCTAATACGGGCGCTTGCTCCATCGTTTTCTCTATCGGAACAACCGGGGTATCCACGGATGTCGACTCTTGTGAAGACTGTATTTCTTGGGCTATAGGTAGATCTTCCATCTCCCTGTCATATAAATAGATACCACCCGATACGACCAATAAGGAGATCACGGCGGCGGCAACCCAGTAGCGAAGCGTACGACGCAAAGGAACCGGAGCCTTTCCGGGCAATCGATCGGCTATAGCCTCCCGGTCGCCGGGTAGCGTATCCATCTCGAAATCCTCTAGCTTCGACCGGATCGCATCATCCCATATATCTCTTTCCTTTTTACTCATCTTATCTCAATACAATGCGTTAATTCTACGTTGTAATAACTGCTTGGCACGGGTATATTGGGAACGGGAAGTACTCTCTGTTATGTTCAACATCTCACTGATCTCCTTATGAGAATATCCCTCTATCGCGAACATATTGAATACGGTACGGAAGCCAACCGGCAACTCCTTCACTAGATTCATCAACTCAGCCGCCGACATGTCCGAGATAGCCGAACTATCGGGTTGAATCAGTTCCGCCGTATTGTCAAGATCGGTCGCTTCACGCAACACATCCGACTTTCGCAGATATTCCAACGCACAATTAACAAAGATCTTCCGCATCCACCCCTCAAATGAACCACTCCCTGTATAGGAATCCATACTGGTAAAGATTTTCACGAAGCCATCCTGCAACAAATCACGAGCCGTTACCCTGTCGTTCACATAACGAAGGCAAACTCCCATCATTTTTCGGGAATATGCATCATAAAGCTCTTTTTGAGCTCGTCTCTCCCCCTTCCGACAACCCTCTATCAGTTGTAGCTCATTCATTCAGTCGTGCCTTGAACGTCTCCCTTCTGGAGACTGTACAATATTAGGATGTAAATAATTAAACAAACGCTGCATTCCGTAGAAAAATTATTTCATAAACAGGGCGGACACTCCGGCCCGCCCTCACGGAACATCTGCAAAGATAAGATGTTCTTATGAATTTCCATGTTAATGAGCGTGAGTATGCTCACTTTTTTTCGCCGGAGGTACCGGACAACCGGCGCCATTATCTACCGGAACCGCTTCCATACCGATCTTTTTGAATGCCGCGGCCAAGCGGGTCTTCGAAGTCTTATCCGTCTTGTAAGTCACAATGGCCGTACGGGTACTCAGATCACATTTCAAGTCGGTCACTCCTTTCTCGAAAGCGATATTTTTCTCGATCTTCTTGATACAGTGATCACAATCCATCGCTTCGATAAAGAATGTCACAGAGTCCTTCTTCTTTTTCGCGTCTTGGGCGAATGTCATCGATACCGTACATACAGCACAAAACAGCAACATAATTAATCGTTTCATAATCAATCATTTTTAATATTAACAATTCTAATTATCCATTCATATCTACCAAAAGAAAAGCACCACTATAGGCATCGGGCTACACGTATATAGGCGTAGGGCCACACCAGTATACGCATAGGCCTACACGTATATACGTGCGGGCTTATACGTATATACGTGTCAATCCCTGCTTATATTAAAGCGGATACCCGCATAAATTTTCCGTCCATGCACCGGTCCCCACACCATAGATCCATCGAAGTTATCCCCTCTGGGATTGCTGGCATCGATAATCGGATTCGGTTGTTTGTAATTAAACAGGTTCTCCGCTCCCACGTAAATAGACCATTGACGGAAATATTTCGTAATCTGCGCATTCACTACCGTATAAGCCTTAAAATTCGGCTCCCATAACGGATTAGATGCATCCGGTGTCGGCATACGGCCACCTCCATTAAACTGGCTGGTCAAATCAAACTGCCATTTTTTCAACGGGGTTTGATAAGAAGCGGTCAATAAACCTTTATAATCACTAACCAACGGCTTTTTCAATCGATGCGCCACCCCCTCCTCATTCCGGTAATCGGTCTTCGCATCTGTATAACGATAAGCGGCCGTTAACGTAAATCCCCGGAAAAAAGGATAGGAAGCCTCCACTTGGAAGCTATTCGAATAGGAACGCCCATCCAGATTGTAGAAACGAACCGCATGAGGATCACTATCCATATCCACCACGATTTGCTTCAAGAAATCGGTATAATACCATTCCCCGCTCAAGCTCAGTTCCTTCCCGAACAAAGGTATATAAAATGACAGATTCAGACCGGTATTCCACGCTTCTTCTTGATCCAGATTGTCGGCGATATACATTTTTCGACTACTGGATAACAAAAAGTTGTTCTCTGCCAGCACATTCGCTGTCCGAAATCCTTTACCTGCCGAAGCCCGGATATGGAACCAGTCAAAAGGATTATATTTAATATGTACACGAGGGGTTACAAAGAAATCATACAACGTACTATAACTGAGCTTAAAAAACAACTTACAATACCCCCCCCCCCCCCCCGCCAATAAGATCAGTTTATCATTCAGATTGAACGTATATTGGGCATAAGCTCCCGGCACGACTTCCGTACGGTCATAGGCATGACGGACCGACTCTCCTCCCGCATATTGAACCAGATTCTCGTCGAAACCATCATAGTTCATACTTAATCCGGTACTCAAGCTATGCATCGGCGTAAACTCCTTTTCATACAGCAAACTGGCATATACATTATTCTGATATACATTATAGGGCGTACGGTCATATCTTGATTTTTGCTCATGATAAGAACCGGAAAGTATCAATGCCACGCTCTCTACCTTTTCCTTATCGATAATATAGGCCTGCTTCGTAAATAATTCGGCCCGGTTCGTATTTAAATGAATCCGATACGGGTCGGTGAAATCATGGTGTTTCGTATCCTGCCCACCGGTACGGCTCTCATGCAGATAGCGAACTCCGTATTGAGCCACGTATTTATCCAATTTATGATACCAACGATTCATTACGTTCACCTGTTCCCTTAGCGGCGTATCGAGAAAACCATCGTCATTACCGTCATGTTGCATTTTATCATTCGAGTAGTGTACCAATAAACCGGTAGAGAGCTTGTCGTTGATATGCCAAGAAGCATCCGCATTCCCTTCATAACGCCCGGCATCACTAGCGAACACATTAGCAGAGAAAATATCCGCCGTAGGGGGCTTCTTGAATTCCACGTTGATTTGTCCGGCCAACGCCTCATACCCATTCTTAACCGAAGAGGTTCCTTTAGACACCTGAATACTTTCCATCCAAGCTCCCGGAACATAATCCAAGCCATATAAGGAAGCGGCCCCCCGGAAATTCGGGTAATTCTCGGTCAACATTTGTACGTAGGTTCCCGCCAATCCCAACAGCTTAATTTGCCGGGCACCTGTAGCCGCATCCGAGTACGATACATCGACAGACGGATTTGTCTCAAAGCTCTCCGCCAGATTACAGCAGGCCGCACGGCAAATCTCATCGTACGTAATTTTCTGAGTTTGCAATACGCTCGTACGGGAAGCGATGGTTCCCATCTTGCGCTCACTAACCACGACCTCATCCAAGGCGATCTCACCTTTTAAGATAATCTGCATAGCATCGTCCTTCTCATCCACAGGGGTGACCTCAGTCATATAACCGATATAGCTAACCACCAGATTCTTGGAGTCACCTTTTCGTTCTAACTCGAAATTTCCATCCACATCGGACGTGGTTCCATTTTGGGTTCCTTCCCAATATACATTTGCCCCGATAATAGGTTGTTTGTTTTCATCACATACACGTCCTTTCACTTTCTTGCCGGAATCCTCGGCCCAAGTCAAAGTAAAAGTCAAACAGAACAGTAAAAATATCAGATATAATTGTCTTAACATGATAGTTGTTATTTGATTGAATCGTTAAATACAGTTTCCGCAGGGATAGAGCATTCCCTACCTTAAAACCAAAGGGTATTCAGCGAGCAGCTTCCACCCTCACGAATACAATCAAATCAAAAGCGTAGTCAATAAAGAAAGGTACACACGAGGACAGGCTACGGGAGGACCTGTCACCCTAATCTCATAAGAATCAGCAAATAAGGAAGCGATTTGTAAACTCTCGAAAATAGAGGAGAAGAGCAAATCATGTACGACTGGTTGCAGATCCGGTACTTGTATATTTACAGAATTCCAATCAAAATCAACCCGTTCAATGCCACAGCCATTCATGCCACAACACTCCACCGTATTATTCGCAAGCTTATCACGACTATGATCATGTCCATGAATCTCACAGCACTTAGCTTCCAATAAAGCCTCCACTCCCTCTTTCTCGCAAACGCCACAACAATAAGATACGAAATTAACCCCCGCTCCCCCATAAAAGATTAAGGAAGCAAGAATTACAAGAAACAAGGATGTGGCAAATCGTCTCATATGCCGCAAAAATAAGCAAAAAAACTCGAAATCAAAATACTCCCTTTACTTGATAAATTTAGACAGGTAATAATAGGTATCCGGAGAAGGTTCACTCTCTATCCGGTAACGGGTGGAAGCCGTTACAGAAAATGTATACCCACGTTCAGACTCTACATCGATAGGAAGAAAAAGCTCGTTGCCATAAATATTCGTAGCTAATATGGATTTTGCCGAAGCTGTGTCGATCGAATCCGTCAATGAATAATAAACGGTATAAGTTAAATCCTGCTTTTCCGACACAGGTTTCTGCCAAGTTAAGTGCAACTCATCGTCCAAACGTTCCACTTTGATCCCCTCCGGTGCGGCAGGTACCGAATCATTCAGCCAAGTCAATGGAGGCAATTGGGCCGGATATTTATAGTAATTGTCTCTCAACTCTTTATAAAGTCCTTTATCATTATACAGGACATTTCCACAACGAAAGAACGCACAGCCGGCTCCTCCGTAATAACGACTATAATCGATCTGGTCCGTTATATCATTCACGGCCCAGTCCGCCTCACTCTTGTCCATTCGATAAGCTCCCAAGCCGGGTACGACCAAACGCCCGTTACAATTATCCACCCAATTATCCACGAAAGGAAAGAAATTCTTATGCAGGTAATACATCATCGGAACAATCATATCTTGTTTACCTTGTTGCATCCACATCTTAGGGTCTTGGAAGACACTTTCGTAAGCGGTCCAACCTGCGTTAGGTACCCGTTCAATACGATTATATTTCCCGAGTGGCGAACTACTAACCTGTACCCAAGGTTTCGTTTGCTTTACCCAATCGTAAATACGATAAACCATCCGGTTGATATTCTCCCTACGCCAGTCTGCCAGAGACTTTTTCTTACCGGATTTATTATACAGCGCTTTATCCGGGAATTTTTTCGCCTCTTCCGGATAGCGGATATAATCAAAATGGATGCCATCTATATCGTAGCCATTCACGATCTCCTTGACTAAGGATAAGATATAATCAGCGGTCTCCGGTACACCGGGGTCCAAATACCACTCTCCATTATGCCGTTTGCAGAGTTTTGGTTTCTTTTTAACCACGGAAAGCTTTCCTTGCTCCTTCACGCTTTTTTCCGTTCCCAACGGGAAAGTCACGAACCACGCATGACATTCCATTCCCCGTTTATGGCATTCATCAACGACAAAAGCGAGCGGATCATATCCCGGTAATTCTCCATACTTACCGGAGAATGTCTTACTGACTGGTTCGATAGCCGAACGATACATCACGTCTCCCCTTAAGCGAGCCTGAATGAAGACCATATTAAAATTCGCTTCTTGAAGCCGGTCCAAGATATCAAGCAATGCCTGTTGCTGGGCTTTTCGTCCCGCCTCGGTAGTAGCCGGTTTATGAGGCCAATCCAGACCATAAACCGTAGTCAACCAAACCGCACGAATTTCCTTTTTGGGAGGCTCCACCGCTTGTAACAGACAAAAAACGGGTAAAGCCAGCGACAGGATAAGCAACAGACAAAACTTTCTCATCTTTATAATGCCTTATTGAGCCCGCGAATGTAGTATTTTTTGAGTCTCTTCCGGTAAATCAGTCGTAATAAAATCGACTCCCATATCGATCATCTCTTCCATTAATTTAGGGTCATCTACGGTCCAGACATTCGAAGTCATGCCTAGGACTTTACAATCCTTCACCCAATCCGGATGAGATTGCAAGACTTTATAATGGTAGTCTAATCCTGTAAAACCAAGCTCTTTCAATTCCATCGGGGATAATTCTCCATTCAGATAAGAAACCTCAGATTTCGGACATAGACGGATAAATTCTTTACAAGCATCCATATTAAAAGATATGTAATCCGTACGTTTCGCTAATTTCATACGCTTTACCATTTGCACAGATAACCTTGCCGCATCTCGATTACGTTCCGGGGTATCATGGGATTTCAATTCAAATATTAACCGGATATTCTTCAATTTCTTCGCACGTTTCAAATATTGTTCCAAAGTAGGGAGCTTTTCGCCGTTACTCAATTGTAGATCCTTCAATTCATCGTATGTACAAGATTGGATATGTTTTCCTTGGATATCATTATCGTGGTAGACAACCAACACATTGTCTGCTGTAAGATGCACGTCGAATTCCGAGCCATAGGCACCAATTTCGCTAGCACGTTCCAAAGAGCGGATAGAGTTCTGGGCAGAGCCCTCCGTTTTCCAATACCCCCGATGGGCTATCACTTTCGTATTATCCTTTGCCGCTACCATTCCTGCCATCATCAGGCAAAGTAGCAAAAGAAGAGTAGATTTTAAATTCATGGTAAACTTGTATTTCAAGGCAAGAGGACAGTGTGTCATAATTTATGATATGGCACACCCTCCTCCCACGGATTATTTTCCGATCTCTGATAAATAACGTTCGGCCTCAATAGCTGCCTTACAACCACTTCCCGCAGCGGTAATAGCTTGACGATAATGGGGATCAGCGACATCTCCGGCGGCAAATACACCCGGAACTTTCGTGCGGGGAGTTCCCGGAACCGTCACGATATAACCAACCTCATCCGTATCTACCCATGGCTTGAAGATGTCCGAATTGGGTTTATGACCAATCGCCAAGAAGAAACCATCGATGGCGATATCCACTTTCTCCTCATCCGGCTCTCCCATACGTTTTACCAAATGAGTACCCTCCACGCCATTCTCTCCAAACAAACCTAAGGTATTATGCTCGAAAAGTACCGTGATATTCGGAGTTTTGAAGACACGTTCTTGCATTACTTTTGAAGCACGCAAATAGGGTTTACGCACGATCAAGTAAACCTGCTTCGCCAAACCAGCCAAGTAAATCGCTTCCTCACAGGCC
>OAWU01001132.1_pt1 | contig 10769 bp, 9 predicted proteins | sample 1477041 | NCBI WGS metagenome assembly OAWU01 (sample SAMEA2580266, study PRJEB22360) | human gut metagenome | biome: human gut; feature: human-associated habitat; material: faeces | place: Denmark | collected 2008/2010
ATAAGGTTGGGCTTACTTTAGCATGTCTAAATATCAAAAAATTGGTAAAAATGATGGTAGAGAAGACCTGTTATTTTATCCAAATACCTCAATATTATTGGATTATGGGAGAATTAAGTGTGAATATAAAAAAAAGACAAACATCAAAAACGATGTTTGTCTTCATTCTGAAACGACCATTGAGGTCGTTTTTACGTTACTTTAGTCCCCATTCGTCCGAAATCTGATTCATAATAGCTTCCTGAGAGACGATTCCAAATCCCAGCATGTAGGTAGAATAATCTGCATAGATAACATTGTTATTTTGAACAGCTTTTAGATTGCTCCAAACAGGTGTATTCTTCAGTTTGTTATCAAGAAGTTCCTGAGAATCTGCTTGAACAATCAAGAGGTCTGGATTAAGATCTTTAAGTTTATCGATATCAATAACTTGGTACATATCCTCTGGATTAAAGGTTTGAGCACGATTGAACTTGTAAGTGTCATAGAGATAACCAAAATGTCCATAAGCATAATAGCGAATGTCATTGCCTGTCACGCGCAGATACATGAGCTTTTGGTCACCAAACTTAGCCTTAACATTTTCAGCAAAAACGGCTTCCTTGGCATCCATTCTATCAAGAGCATCTTTCATCTCATCACGCTTGTCAAAAATTTCGGCAACCTTTAGCGAGGTTTCGTGGTAATCCCAATTTTCATCAGTGTTTATGCGATAACCAACGGTTGGGGCAATCTCTGAAAGTTTGTCATAGAGACCTTCTTGGTCTACTGTCATAAGAATAAGATCTGGCTTGAGCTCCTTGATTTTTTCAAGGTCAGGAGATTTTTGCCAACCAACAGAGACCACATCTGCATCCTTGTAGTGTTTCTTAAAGAGAGTGGAAAACTCTTGACTTCCTTCCTGCCCTGTTGTGGCACCCACTGGTGTGAGGTCAAGCGGTTCTAAGATTTCACCGTATAGGTTGTCAAGGATAACAATACGTTTTGGCACTTTTTTCAACTCCGTTGTTCCAAAATCATGAACAATAGTCTTAGCTTTAAAGGTATGACTAGTATTACTATCATGAGCACTTTTGACAAGGTTCATACTCGGCAAATAGTATAAAAAAAGGCCTGAAATAATAGCAAGAATGGCTACTAAATAAAGAAAATTTGTTTTTTTCATTTAAACTCCTTAAATGTAATCAGGGCTATCAGTTACCTTTAACGTTATCTTAAAATTTCTTTAATGTCAATGGCTAATAGCTTGTTTTAGAAGCGAATTTAAATCGGTCCTATTAAATAATCCAACAGTGAGAGTTTTAGGACCTTGTAAGCATTAACAGGAGCAGGTTAGGTCATGGAACTATGTTATAATGATAAGTAACATTGGAGGGAAATTATGTTACATGAGCTTTTATTTAAGGGACAATGGCGACAATATCAAAAGCGCATTCTTGACAAGAGTGATACTTACATGTCGGATGGTAAGATTCACTTAGTAGCTGCACCCGGATCAGGTAAGACGACCTTGGGAATTGAATTTATAAGGCGTTTTGGAAATCCTAGCTTAATTCTTGTTCCAACCGTCACCATCAGGCAGCAATGGGTTGATCGTATTAAAGAGGCATTTTTAAATGATGCTAGTCAAGCAGACCAACTCATATCGCAGGACTTGAAACAGCCCAAAATTATAACCGTTGCAACCTACCAAGCACTTCATAGTGCTATGAATCAGCTTGAGGGAGACGCGCTTTCTGAAGATACGGACGATACTGCTGACCAAGACCATTATGAATTTAAAGGCTTTGACCTTAAAAAGACCTTTAAGGCGTTAGCTTTAGGGACACTCTGTTTGGATGAGTGTCACCATCTGCGAAATGAGTGGTGGAAGAGTCTGGAATCCTTTAGAAAATCTTTTCCAAACCTCAATATGGTCTCCTTGACTGCGACACCTCCCTACGAAGGGGAGCCAGCCCTTTGGGAGCGTTACATCAGCATGTGCGGTGTTATTGACGAAGAAATCACAGTCCCTGAACTGGTTAAGGAAGGAACACTCTGCCCACATCAAGACTATGTTTATTTTGCCTTTCCGACTAAGGAAGAACAGAAACACCTAGATCAGTTTGAAAAGCAGAAACACGACTGTTTAAATAGACTCTCAGCAGATGAAAATTTCTCTGGTGCCATTCAATCTAGCTTGGCACTGACAGGTCAGATTACTGACGACGACTTATTAACCAATCCCAAATACCTTTCTGCTATACTGATTTTCTTACGTTCCAAGGGTATTCCTTTCCCGCAATATTTTCAAGAGCTACTTGGTGCCAAGACCTTACCTGCTTTTTCTCTTGAGTGGTTTGAAACCTTGCTCAATGGTATCATTTTTCAAGTACCAAATTGGTTCACTTTTACTGAAGAAGCCTTGAACCAAATCAAAAGTGATTTAAAAGCCAACGGCCTTATTGAAAGAAATCAAGTTAAACTCATTCGCAATAAAAAGCAAGATGTTTTACTTAATCAATCTCTAGGTAAACTAAAGGCTACTAGAGACATCTTTAAAGCGGAATACCAAGCTTTGGGAAATGATCTTCGACAGTTGGTGCTGACAGACTTTATTCGAAAAGATTTTCAAAGCCATTTAGGTGATGATAAAGCAGAGTTCACACAACTTGGTGTCCTTTCCTACTTCGAATCCATTCGTAGAGAAATGCTTGAGCAGTCTTGGTCGGTACCCATGGCTGTATTGACAGGAAGTTTGGTGATTATCCCGACTGCTGCCAAAGAACCTTTAGAAAAACTTATTCCTAGTTCTCGTTTGTCGTATGAGGTTGTTGGACATTTAAGACAAGATCAATACCTAAAGGTCAGTGTTTCTGGTTCTCACCATGACCTAGTGACTGCCCTTACCCAACTTTTCCAAGAGGGGGATATTCAGGTGATTATTGGAACCAAATCTCTCCTAGGTGAAGGCTGGGATGCTCCTTGTGTGAATTCACTCATATTAGCTAGTTTTGTTGGTAGTTTCATGCTAAGCAATCAGATGCGTGGACGTGCCATCCGAATCTGGCCTGACAATCCTGAAAAAACCAGTAATATCTGGCATTTGATTTCCATTAATTTTTCATCAAGACACTGGTATGAAACTCAAAATATTGAGGAAAAATACGCTGAGATTAACGAGCTTCAATTATATGAGCTAAGTCCCGACTTAGACTTGTTAAATCGTCGCATGAAGCAATTTCTAGGCCTTCATTATCATGAGCAGACGATTGAGTCTGGCATAGAGCGACTGGAGTTTAATAATCTCAAATTCAACCGAAAAAGCTTGGAGAAACTCAATCAAAACACCGTACGGCAATCTCAGAATAGACAGGAACTAAAAGACCGTTGGCAACAAGCCCTGCCCCTTTATGAGGACATTGAGGTGACTAATGAGGTTGACATTGACAAACACTTTCTACCAATGGCGTACCTTAACGATTGGAAGAAAGCTATCCTACTCTTTCAGGCGTTCGTTGTTACCTATTACATCTTTGACGCTAGCAAATATCTGATTAGTGGGACACTGTCAAATTTTAATCTTACGATTCTTTTGCTCTCCATTATTGCACTAGCTATCGTTTGGGGAAGATATGCCATCTATAAAAGTCCCTATAAACGTTTGGAAATATTTGGAAAAGCTATTCATCAAGCCCTGCTAGATGCAGGTCAGATTGAAACTAAAGAATCTGCTCCTAGAGTAGTGAGAAATAGTAAGCAGGCCTTATATAATGCCATTTATCTCAAGGGTGCTTCGATGAAGGAGAAAGAAATCTTTGCTCAAGCTGTAACTGAATTTTTCGCCCCGATTGAAAATCAACGTTATATCTTAAAAGCTAGCCACAAAGTTATAGACCAGACCGAATATTTTGCTATACCTAGCATGTTTGAAAAACGTAAAACTGAAGCGACTGCTTTTCTCGAACACGTGCAAAAGACCCTTGGCAAATATGAGCTAATTTATACACGAAATCCTCAAGGACGCCATATTTTACTTGAGGCCCGTATCAAGGCACTTGGTAACAAGCAAGAACGCACTATTACACGCAAAAAAGTCATGTCAACATTAGAATGACACATAAGCAAAACGACTATTACTGTCTTACCGTGTTAAAATAAACCCAAAGATACTATATTGGAGAATCCTATGACAATTACTCACATTTTTTTCGACCTTGATGGTACCCTCATTGATAGTTCTGAGGGCATCCACAATGGTTTTGTTCAAACCTTTGAAAGACTAGGCCTCCCTGTCCCTAGTGATCAAAAAATTCGCACCTTTATGGGACCACCTCTAGAAGTGACGTTCAAAGAAGAAATTAATGAAGATGCTGCCCAAGCCGTCAAAATTTATCGAGAGTATTATGAGACCAAAGGGCAATTTGAAGCCCATCTCTACGATGGTATTAAGGAGGTTCTTCAGGAACTGAAGCAGAATCCTAATAAGAAAATTTACATCACTACTTCAAAAAATGAGCCTGTTGCCCAAAAGATGTGCCAACACCTGGGTCTCACAGCCTATTTTGATGGCATTTATGGGTCTACGCCTGCTGCTTTACACAAGGCTGATGTCTTACAACGGGCGATTACTGAAAATCTGGCGCCTAAGGACAGTTCTGTCATTGTTGGTGACACCAAGTTTGACTTGATTGGTGGAAAAACAGTTGGCATTAAGACATTGGCTGTGACCTGGGGATTTGGAACCAACGAAACGCTATTAGCGGAAAATCCTGATTTTGTAGCAAATACTGCTCAAGAACTCTGCGATATTTTGAATTAATAATTGATAATGAAAAGAGCATGATTTTATAGTCATGCTCTTTTTGTTACTAGTCAAAGTAGATTACATCTGAACAGCAATATCCAGGCAAAGCTCTAAAGCCTTGTCAAAAGCTTCTGCTCCCCAATTTCGTTGATCGTAATTGTCTATATCTACTAGAGAATCCGCAGTAAAGAGAAGTAATCCCCAAACTGCATCACGAAGCTGGGCTACTGCTGCAAGGGCAGCACATTCCATCTCGACAACTCTGCACCCCTCTTCAATGCGATATGCAACCTTATCAGGTGTCTCTCTATAAAAGCCATCTGTTGACCAGGTCATAACCTCTTCATAGGGGATTTTCTTTTGCTTTAAAGTTCTCTCAATGGCTCCAAGAGCTTGTGTATTCATGTCTATATAGCGAGAAGGCGCAACATAGTGGTAACTTGCACCTTCATCTCGCAATGCTCTCGTCGGAATCAAAAAGATATTCTCTGGCATGTCTACCAAGACACCACAAGTTCCAGTTGATATGATTTGCTTTACGCCATAACCTATCAACCAATCCAGAAATTGTGCAGCTGCAGCTGATCCAACTGGAGCTTGAGCCAAGCAGATTTCCTCTCCATTGTAAGTCATCACATAAACTGGATAGGTTTTAGTAGCAGAGACAAACTCTCCAACTTTTTCAGCGCCAACAGCATTCGCATAGCGTTCGATTTCTTCTTCTAAAAAGGCGTAGACGCACCTAGCCGGCAAGTTCAAGTCTAAATCCTCATGGGTCGGCATAATCACAGCCTGAGGATTGTCATCAAACTCTAAAATTGGGATTTCATGTTTATGTATCATCTGTTGCCTCCTAAGTTTTAAGAATTATTATATCAAAAAATAACCACTGTAATATGATTTCATAGGAACTAGTTCCCAAGAATCACAAAGAAAAACCAAATAAACAATGTACATAACTGAAAAGAAAGGACATAAATCTGCTTTAGTCAGAAACATGTCCTTTTTGTGTTTTATTTTAAGAAATATCATTTCAGTCGGCGTTTATTTCCACAAACCACCTAAAATCTGTTTTTCCAACAAATTTAAGTCCTCTTCTCTTATGTCACTATTGTCGCCAACGATATAGAGTTGGGCAAAGTAGGCCAATAAGGGACCTATACAGATACGAACCATTTGAGGAACCGTGATTTCAGGATTCACTCGTGAATCTGCTATCAATTCCTTGTGGAGTGCTAATAATTTATCCTGAAGGGTATTCCAAATATAAAGTTGTTCTTTTCTCAGTTTTTTATTTGAAAAAATTTCCTGAAAAATAATTTTCATCAAAGCGCGATTCTTTTTGAGATAGGCCATGCGATTTTGGACCAGGTAATGCACCTTTTCTTCAGTCGTTTCAAAGGCTAAAAGTTCTTCAAAAAAACGACCGAAAAGTCCTGGAACAACAGGGTGCAAAATAGCTGTTAATAAATCTTCCTTGGTCTTGAAATACTTGAAGAGCGTTGCTTGGCTAAGTCCCGCATGTTTAGCAATTTGTAAGGTGGAGGTCCCATTGTAACTCTTAGTAGAAATCAAATCGACCGCTGCCTGCATGATTTTTTTCTTTCCCTTGGGATAGTCTGCACCTTTTAGATAAGCTTCAAACGACTCAAAAACACTCTCACTCATTTTCATCCTCGTATATTTATATTTTATACTTTACGGTAACGACGCAAGCCGACAATATTGAGAACTGTCAAAGCGACAAGGAAGACAAGTAGAACACCAATATTTGGTAAAATATCTCCAAGTCCACGTCCGTAAAGAATAATCTGACTCATCGCATCACCTGAGTAAGTCAAAGGCAAGAATTTCCCTAGCATTTTTGCCCAGTCTCCCATTGAATCAAGTGGAATGATTCCTGAGAAAAAGAGCTGCGGCATAATCACAAGAGGAATAAATTGCATCATCTGAAATTCTGATTTTGCCAAGGTAGACAAGAGAATTCCGAAGGCTAGTGCCACCAGAGCCAGTACCACATTAACTATTATAACATTTAACAGGCTTCCGACAACTTCAATGTTCAACAACCAGATGGCTGCTAGAACGACTACTGCTGTCTGCAGTATGGCAATAAGACCGTAAGACAACATATAGCCGTAAACGATTTCCGAACGTTTGACTGGGGTTGCTAGCAAACGATCTAGGGTTCCGCTAGTACGTTCTTTCAAGAGTGCCATACCTGAAATCAAAAAGACAAAGAAGAAAACGACGAACCCAATCAAAACAGGAATCATTTTAGCAAAGAAGCCGGTGTCCTCGTTACCATATTCATAAGATTCCTTAATTTCAGGAGATCTTACCTTTAGTTGTAATTGTGGAAGGGATTGCTTCACACGGTCTAATAATTGATTGGTACCTTCACTGGCAATACTGGTGCGTAATACTTGTCGGGTCACCGAAGTTTTAGAGGCATCTGTATTTGCATAGGCTACATGATATTCCCCATCCTTATAAGAGATAACTGCATCTACTTTTTCATCGTTTAAAGCCTCTTTAGCTTGATCCAAGTCTTTGTAGGTTTTGACACTGACATGTTCTAAGTCGTCCATCTTACTTACCAAACTACTTGGCACATCTTGTGTCGCTAGCTTAACAGTCACCGTTGTACTAGCCGAAAACATGAGGTTCATCAGCCACATAATAAAGACTGGTGCCACAAACATTAGGGCCAGTGTCCGTTTGTCACGTAGCAATTCTTTGATGACTTTTTTTGCAATGGCAATTATTCTCATTTCACTCTCCTTCTGCTTTCAAAAAGACTTCTTCAATACTTGAAACACCATAAGATTCTTTTAGCTTGGATGGTGTATCAAAGGCAATGATTTTTCCACCTAATAGTAGTCCGACCTTATCTGTCAGCTCTGCTTCATCCATGACATGGGTTGTAACCAAGATTCCTACACCATTGTCTCTGAGCGCCATCAACTCTTTCCAAATTTTCTTTCGAAGAGAAGGGTCAATCCCAACTGTCGGTTCGTCCAATATCAAGAGTTGAGGATTTCCTAAGAGTGCTATGGCTAGTGACAAACGTCTTTTCATCCCTCCTGAATAACCAGATACAGCCTTGTTTAAGTGATCTGTCAAATCTACCACTTGAGCTACATGAGCAATTTCAGATGACAAGTCTTTCTTAGAAAGTCCTTTGAGCTTACCGAAAAATTGCAAATTTTCCTGACCTGATAAGGCATCATATAAGGCATCTGACTGAGCCATGTAGCCAATATCTCCTAGAATATGACGATTTGGCATGGTATTTTCTAAGACTAAAGCAATACCGCTATCTGCCTTTTCCATTCCTAACATGGTTTTAATCATAGTTGATTTACCAGCACCTGAGGGACCGATTAGACCAATGATTTCTCCAGAATGTAATTCAAAACCAACGTGGTTTAACACAAGTTGTTGACCAAAAGATTTTTGTAAATCTTGTAAATGTAGCAATGTTTTCATATGCATCCTCCTCAGTGAGTGTTTACTCACTTTTTAAATACGAGATTATTATAGTGAGTGTTCACTCACTTGTCAAGTGATAATTTGAATTTTTTTTAAATAAAAACACTGGATGATAGCATCCAATGTTTATGACAAAAACTTCTGATGTTAAGAATCTATTCACTATACTCTGAAATAATCTCTCCTATCCACTTTTTCTAGGCTCCGCACTAGATTCCATCATTGAAAATTAAGGTTTCAATGATGAAATCGTCGGTAGTAACCTAATAAAGAAGTCTACAAATTTATCTTTGATTTTCGACGAGAGGAATTATTTGATTGTGCGTGATTGCAATCCTTCTTCTTCCAAGAAGAGGCGGAATGGTACGAGTTCTTCTGCTTCGTATTTTTCCTTGAAGGCTTTGATGGCTTCTTCTGAGTGTTGTTTTGGATCCAACTCAAGAACTTCTACTGGAAGTGGACGATGTGGAGTGATGCGGGCATCGATCACAACTGTCTTACCTTCTTTGTTGAGTTTCACAGCTTCTGCAACAACTGCATCGATGTCTTCGATACGATCAACTGTAAATCCTACAGCACCTTGCGCTTCAGCGATTTTCGCATAGTCAGCATTAGGGAAGTCACAACCAAACAAGTGTTTGTTTGTGTCTTCGTATTTGTCCTTGATGAAGGCATATTTACCATTTGAGAAGACAACGTTGATAACTGGAAGGTCGTATTGAACGTTTGTGATAACGTCTGGGTAGCACATGTTGAATGCACCGTCACCCATGATGTTCCATACTTGGCGATTTGGATTGTCTTTCTTAGCAGCGATACCACCAGGAAGGGCAATACCCATTGTCGCAAAGAGTGGAGATGTACGCCACATGTTCTTAGGTGTCATGTGAAGGTGACGAGTAGATGTTTGAGTAGTGTCACCTACGTCGATTGAGTAGATAGCGTCTTGATCAGCATGTTTGTTGATTGCATTGTAAACTTGATACAATTGCAATTCACCCTCAGTTTTACCTTCGAGTTTGTTCATGTAATCACGCCAGTTTTGGTTGTTCTTCACGTTTGCACGCCACCATGGAGTAGATTCAACTGGGTTCACTTTGTCGAGGATAGCTTTAGCTGCTTGACCTGCATCACCAAGGATTGAAGCGTCAAGGGCATGACGTTTACCAAGTTTGTAAGGGTCAATATCCACTTGGATGAATTTTTCAGTGTTCTTGAATGCTTCGTAAACTTCAGCAAATGGGAAGTTTGAACCAAGGAAAAGAACTGTGTCTGCTTCAAAGACCACTTCGTTGGCTGGCTTCCAACCAACACGGTAAGCAGAACCTGTCAAACCTTCGTAGTTCCATTCGAAAGCTTCGAAGTTTTTACCAGTTGTGATGATTGGTGCTTTGATTTTACGTGACAATTCAGTGATTACTTCACCAGCTTTCACACCACCGTAACCAGCGTAGATAACTGGACGTTCAGCGTTGTTCAAGATTTCAACTGCTTTGTCAATTTCCACTTCGTTCAAGGCAGGAGCGATAAAGTGACGTTCATAAGAACCTGATCCGTAGTATGAGTTTTCGTCGATTTCTTGGAAACCAAAGTTTACTGGAATTTCAACAACCGCTGGACCTTTTTTAGAAACGGCAGCACGGCAAGCTTCGTCAATGACTTTTGGCAATTGTTCTGCGTAAGCTACACGTTTGTTGTATACAGCGATACCGTTGTACATTGGGTTTTGGTTCAATTCTTGGAAGGCATCCAAGTTCAATTCGTTAACTGGACGTGATCCAAGGATAGCAAGGAATGGAGTGTTATCCATAGCTGCATCGTAAACACCATTGATCAAGTGAGTCGCACCAGGTCCACCTGAACCAACTGCAACCCCGATAGAGCCACCAAATTTAGCTTGCATAACCGCTGCAAGAGCACCAGTTTCTTCGTGGCGAACTTGCAAGAAACGGATATCTTTGTCTTCAGCCAAAGCATCCATCAATGAGCTAAGTGTTCCTGATGGGATTCCGTAGATAGTGTCTACGCCCCATGTTTTCAATACGTTCAACATTGCTGCAGATGCAGTGATTTTCCCTTGAGTCATAATGATAACTCTCCTTTATTTCTAATTTGATCCTGAAAAATGAAGCACAGCGCATCTACTTCATCTTTGCGTCAAAACTCGTCTTGAAAATGAATTTATTCTGACTGTTCTCATGAAAACGTTTTACAAAACGATTATAGTACTAATTTAGCACAAAGAGATTCACATGTATAAGGATTTGCTCAGAGATGCTCAATCCCTATTACATTACAGATGCTGAATTTGAGAAATTTTCACAAACTATCTTATAATAGGATATTTTATTATAAAATATATGCGCCTGTTTTCCCTTGTAGCTGTAAGAAAAGACAAAAAAGTGGTACAGAATCTTAAATGAATTCTGTACTACTTTTTTTGTTGAGTCTAATCAATTTTCGCAACATTGAGAAGCAGAGAGCTAGT
>OAWU01001135.1_pt1 | contig 10757 bp, 8 predicted proteins | sample 1477041 | NCBI WGS metagenome assembly OAWU01 (sample SAMEA2580266, study PRJEB22360) | human gut metagenome | biome: human gut; feature: human-associated habitat; material: faeces | place: Denmark | collected 2008/2010
CAGCCGGTGCCGGCAACCCCATCCGCATTGCTTCCGGTGTGGGGCACCCGCAGAAGATCTTTGCCATCATCGGCAAACCCGGCACGGACTATTCCATCAAGGATCTCAAGGGCAAGAAGGTCGTGGGACCTAAAGGCACGGTGCTCCATCAGCTCCTCGTAGCCGCGCTCAAGAAGGAAGGCATGACCATCAAGGACGTGGACTTCATCAGCATGGATCCTGCCAAGGCCATGACGGCGGTGCTCTCCGGTTCGGCTGACGCGGGGCTGGGCGCTGCGGGCCTCATTATTAAGGCAAACGCTGAAGGCGCCAAAACGATTACGACGTGCGAAGGGCTCGTCGAACCCAATCTCGTAATGGCAGTCCGTCAGGCTTTTGTTGACCAGTATCCGGAAGCGTACGAACGCGTGGTTGCAACGAATCGCGCTGCTTTGAAGTGGATTCGCGAACACAAGGCTGAAGCGCTCGCCATGGGAGCAAAAGAGCAGGGCATTTCCATTGAAAATGCTGAGAAGCTCTATGACTGGTCGGGCTTTTATGACGTCCTGACTGAAGCTGACGTCAAGGGGCTTGCCGCTGATCAGCAGTTCCTCATCGACAACGGCATGATGGAAAAGGCGGTGGATGTCCGCTCGCTCATTCTGCCGGGCGCGATGAAATAACCGCCTAATGAAAAAGCGAATACAGCGTTTCGAGGCTGCTTTACTGCAGTTTTAGGCCTAAGCAATCGGCTGCTTTGACGCGAGTCGAGCAGCTGATTGCGGACGAATTGAGTGAATTTCTAAACCGCCTTCAAAGGAAGGTCTGATCGATTGGCCGGGAATCTTTAATTTGATTTCTTCAAGCGATTGGCCTAAGAAACGCAGCAAAGAAAGGCAACAAAGAAAAAGGCTGAGTTTGGAAAAACTCAGCCTTTTATGGTTTCGTGGCAGGGGTAGTAGGATTCGAACCTACGAATGGTGGATTCAGAATCCACTGCCTTAACCGGACTTGGCGATACCCCAACGAAACTTGGTGCGGTCGATGAGATTTGAACTCATATGGATTGCTCCGCTACCCCCTCAAAGTAGTGCGTCTACCAATTTCGCCACGACCGCGAATTCCGTTCAGATTTTTTTCAACAGCTTCATCAGAGAGATCTGGCAGGGGTAGTAGGATTCGAACCTACGAATGGTGGATTCAGAATCCACTGCCTTAACCGGACTTGGCGATACCCCAACGAAACTTGGTGCGGTCGATGAGATTTGAACTCATATGGATTGCTCCGCTACCCCCTCAAAGTAGTGCGTCTACCAATTTCGCCACGACCGCGACCTGATCAAGTTGTTTTCTGCTGATTTATTTTTGAACTGAGGCGTTCATCAGCAGAGGAAAAAGATTTTACCTGGGAATTTGGTTAACGGGGGACTTATTGGCATCACCAGCCATCCCCTGTTCTTGGGATGCAGGCTGTTCAATGGTCGAAAGAACGCCGCCTTCGGGCTGTGCGGAGCGCTTGTTGAAAGCGCCGGACGCGAGAGTCAGAGCGATCGTCGAGCAAAAGAAGACCGTAGCGGCGATGGCCGTTGAACGCGAGAGGAAGTTGGCGCTGCCGGTGGCCCCGAAAACAGAGCCCGAGGCGCCGCTGCCGAACGCGGCGCCGAGGTCGGCGCCCTTGCCGTGCTGCATCAGCACGAGGACGATAACGACCACGGCCGAAATGATCTGCAGAACGAGCGCGATGCTAAGCAGGAAATGCATGGTGAAAGAAACCTTTATGGAAGGTGTGGAAATGGGGTTGATGGGAAAACGGAATCAGAACGCGTTGGCAATTGCGAGGAAGCTGGAAGCCTTTAGCGCTGCTCCACCGACCAGTGCGCCGTCAATATCGGGTTGCGCAAAGAGCTCGTGAGCATTTTCAGGCTTGACGCTTCCGCCGTAGAGAATCGGCGTTGATGCGCCGCCCTTGGGAGACACTTCAACGAGCCGAGTGCGGATGAGCGCGTGGACGGACTGAGCGATTTCAGGTGTAGCGGTCTTGCCGGTGCCGATGGCCCAAACGGGTTCATAAGCAACAGCGAGAAGATCCTCAGGACGCACGATGGTGAGAACGGCATTCAACTGACGAAGAATCACGGAAGGCGTAGCGCCGGTTTCCCGCTCTTCGAGCGTTTCGCCCACGCAGACCACCGGCTTCAAGCCCGCCTTGACCAAGGCCAGTGCTTTCATGGCCACGCGGTTATCGGTTTCACCGTAAAGCGTCCGCCGTTCCGAGTGACCGACGATGGCACAGCTCATGCCGATGTCGTGAAGCATCCCGGCGGAAATTTCGCCGGTAAAGGCGCCCGCGGGATTCTCGTTGACATCTTCGGCGCCGACTTCAAGATGGGTGCCGAGCGCACGCAGCGCAAGCTCTCCCAAATAAACGAAGGGGGCGCAGACGACGGTTCGGCAGGCGGGTTGGGGAGACGAAAGAAATTCGTCCGTCCAACGGGCATTGGCCTCCCGTGAGCCGTTCATCTTCCAATTGGCAATGACGATGCGGTCGCGCATAGTGCTTGTTCTGGTCCTCGATGGCTGCCGCAGATAAATTCTGCGGTGCTAGAGCGTTGTTTCAGTAGGTTGAAGGGGATTTTAGCCGCTTAAACGTTGAAAGGTCCTTAAAGGGTGCTTTCTCAGCTTCCGGAAAGCGGCGAACGCCGGCAGGCGTTTTCCCGCATTTTCCCCTTTGGCAGGGAAGGTGCGGAAAAGCATCCGTACCGGCGCCAAGCGCAACCGTCGCTCATGCGGGTGCCCTTAAAGAACACCCGCGGCGACAGATGCCTTACTTGTTTTCGCCTTCTTCGCGCAGAAGCGCCTTCATGGAAAGACGCACGCGGCCCTTTTCATCGGCTTCGATAACCTTGACGCGGACCTTCTGACCTTCCTTGAGGTAGTCAGAAACAGCATTGACGCGTTCGTTGGCAATCTGGCTGATGTGAAGGAGACCGTCCTTGCCCGGGAGGAGCTGAACGATAGCGCCGAAGTCGAGGAGGCGCGTAACCGTGCCTTCGTAGATCTGACCGGCTTCCACTTCCGCGGTGATTTCTTCGATGCGGCGGCGGGCTTCAGCAACGCGGGCCATATCGGGCGAAGAAATCGTGACCATGCCGTCGTCTTCCACGTTGATGGTCGTGCCGGTTTCTTCCGTAAGGGCGCGGATAACGGAACCGCCCTTGCCGATCACGTCACGGATCTTTTCCGGATTGATCTTGAAGGAAATCATGCGCGGAGCAAAGTCAGAGAGCTCCTTGGCGCCGCCGCCGGCCATTTCATGCATGCGGCTGAGGATGTGCTGACGGCCGTCGTGAGCCTGAGCGAGCGCAGCCTGCATGATTTCGGGGGTGATGCCTTCGATCTTGATGTCCATCTGGAGCGCCGTGACGCCGTTTTCGGTGCCGGCTACCTTGAAGTCCATGTCGCCAAGGTGATCTTCGTCGCCGAGGATGTCGGTGAGCACGGCGAAGCGGTTGCCTTCCTTGATGAGGCCCATGGCCACACCGGCAACGTAGTCCTTAAGCGGCACGCCGGCATCGAGCATTGAGAGGCAGCCGCCGCAGACGGGGGGCCTGCACGAGCTCGGCACGAATTCGCAGATTTCAGAAACAACGCGAAGCGTGTACTGGAACTCTTCGGGCGAGGGCAGAACAGCCTTCAGGGCGCGCTTAGCGAGACGGCCGTGGCCGATTTCGCGGCGCTTGGGGCTGCCGACGCGGCCCGTTTCGCCGGTTGCGAACGGAGGCATGTTGTAGTGCAGCATGAAGCGGTCGTGCTGTTCTTCGCAAAGACCGTCAATGATCTGTTCATCCTGCTTCGTGCCGAGGGTGGTCGTGACGAGAGCCTGCGTTTCACCGCGGGTGAAGAGCGCAGAGCCGTGGGTGCGCGGGAGCACGCCCTGACGGATTTCAATCGGGCGAACCGTGCGGGTGTCGCGGCCGTCGATGCGGGGTTCGCCGGCGAGAATCTGCGAGCGGACGAGGTGGGCTTCGAGTTCGAAGAGGATGCCGTTCACTTCATTGGCATCGGGCGCCTCCGTGCCGGCGGCTTCAGCATCGGCAGCGAGCGTCTGCTCGACGAGGGCATAAACCTCGCGGAGCTTTTCAGTGCGCGGCTGCTTGGAGCGGATGGCATAGGCTTCGTGGAGACCCTTGTCGGCGATTTCGACGATACGGGCAATGAGCGCCTCGTTCTTCGGGGCGGGCTGCCAATCCCCGGCGGGCTTGCCGGCCTTGGCAACGAGTTCGTTGATCGCATTGATGGCGACCTGCATTTCACGGTGGCCGAAGACCACGGCGTCGAGCATCGTCTTTTCCGGGAGGATGTCGGCTTCAGACTCAACCATCAGCACGGCGCGCTGGGTGCCGGCAACCACGAGATCAAGGCGCGAAGTCTTGAGCTGTTCGGTCGTGGGATTCACGACGAACTTGTCGTCGATGTAGCCCACGCGGCAGGCGCCGATCGGGCCGCGGAAGGGGATGCCGGAAATGGCGAGGGCGGCGGAAGCGCCGAGCATGGCCGGAATGTCCGGATCAACAGCCGGGTCGGCCGAGAGAACGTGAATGATGACTTGCACTTCATTGAAGAATCCGTCCGGGAAGAGCGGGCGGATCGGACGGTCGATCAGACGGCTCGTCAGCGTTTCCTTTTCCGAGGGCCGGCCTTCGCGCTTGAAGAAGCCCCCGGGGATGCGGCCGGCTGCGTAGGTCTTTTCAATGTAGTCAACGGTAAGCGGGAAGAAGTCCTGACCGGGCTTGGCTTCCTTCTTGCAGACGACCGTCGCGAGAACGACTGTGTCATCCATGCGGCAGATAACGGCACCGGTGGCCTGGCGAGCGATTTCACCGGTTTCGAGCGTCACGTCATGATCGCCGAAACGGAAGCTCTGAGTGGTCTTATTGAACATCGTCATCGGGAATGTTTCCTTCTGAAGAAAGTCCTTTCGCTGACGTCTTCATGTCCGGTCTTCACCGCAGGATTACTGCATATCAGAAAATTCCTGCGGCACGCTGCGGTCTGAGGGTTCTCAAGGTTCCCAAGAGCACTCAAATCGCAACGCGCATTCGAAGGCGATTGGAGATGAAGGGGTATTTCGTCAACGATTGGACAAGGGGTTATAGATGCGACTACGGCCTGTCGAAAATCGGCAGGCCGTGGTCAGGTGAAACTCTTTCTCGCTTACTTGCGGAGGCTGAGCGTATCGATCAGCTTGCGGTAGGCGTTGAGGTCCGTGCGCTTGAGGTAGTCAAGGAGCTTGCGGCGGCGCGAAACCATGCGAAGCAGGCCGCGGCGGCTGTGGTGATCCTTGGCGTGCACCTTGAAGTGCTCGGTAAGGTGGTTGATGCGGGCCGTGAGAAGAGCGACCTGGACTTCAGGAGAGCCGGTATCGCCTTCGGCGCGCTGGAACTTAGCAACGATCTCAGACTTGGTCAGTTCAGACATGGATATTCCTGTCAAAGATGAAAGAACTTGCGGACACGAGCGTTGTGACTCGAGCCGTGAAAGCGGGCATTTTAGACATCGAGCGAGCGACGTGCAAGCGCAACAGTCTTTATTTTTTTATTCGCTCGATATCCAAAACGAAATTAAAGGAGGGTCACCGATCGTCGGACTTGCGGAAACGCTTTTCAAGCGCAGCGACGAAGCGCGAAATCGTGAGCGTGAGCGTGAGGTAGATGATGGCAACGCAGGTCCAAATTTCAAGCGTGCCGTAGGTCTCAGCAATGATGAGCTGCCCGGAGCGCGTGAGTTCTTCAAAGCCGATTACCGAAACGAGGGACGAATCCTTCAGCATGGCAATGAATTCATTGCCGAGCGGCGGAATGATGCGCTTAAAGGCCTGCGGCAGCACGATGTAGCGCATGGTCTGTCCGTAGGTCATGCCGAGAGAAAGACCGGCGCGGAACTGTCCCTGAGAGATGGACTGAATGCCGCCGCGGAAGATTTCGGCAATGTATGCGCCGGAGTTAAGCGAACAGGCGGTAACGGCTGCGATAAACGGGTCAATGCGGTGGCCGATGATATTGGGCAGCGCAAAGTAGATGATGAAGATCTGAATGAGGAGCGGCGTGCCGCGGATGCAGTCGACGTAGACCTTGGCGGGAAGACGCAGGAGCGGGGACTTGGAAAGCTGAGCAAGGCTCGCAACGAGACCGATCAGGAGGCCCAGGCCCACGGCAAGGGCCGTAATTTCAAGCGTCAGACCCGCGCCTCGCAGAAGGAGCGGAATGCTGTGGATGATTAGGGAAAAATCAAATTCCATGGCCTTCGTGGTGTATGAATGGGGGTTGATGAATGAGTGCGGTGCTCTATTTCAGCTTCGGGCAGCCAGTGTGAAATGAGCTGCAGGATTCTACACAGATGTAGTATCACGAACGCGGTCGACCGGCTTTCGATCGACCGCGTCGTGCGGAATACGTTAAAGATTCAATGACAAAGCGCAAATACGGGCGCTTTGATCGTTCGAATTATTCCTGGAACCACTTCTTGTAGATCTTGCCGACTTCGCCGGAAGCCTTGAGTTCTGCGTAGGCCTTGTTGAGTTTGTCAAGCAGAGCCGTGTTGCCCTTCTTCACGCAGAAGCCGAACTCTTCAGCATCGGCAATGTAAGGCGGAATCGTGAGCTGCTGGGCAGCCTTGGGCTGATTCTTAAGATAGTAGGCGAGCACGGGACGGTCGAGCACAACGGCCGAGGCGTTGTGCGAGAGCAGATCCATGAAGGCTTCGCTCGTCGTATTGAAGCTCGAAACCTTGGCGCCCTGAATGTCCTTGGCCTTATCTGCACCGGTCGTGCCGATCTGGACGGCAAGGCGCTGGTTCTTCAGGTCGTCGAACGTCTTGAACTTTTCTGCGTCCGTGCGATGGATCAGCATCGAGAGACCGGACGTGTAGTAGGGCGTCGTAAAGTCAACGCGCTTCTGGCGTTCCGGCGTGATGGAAACGCCGGCAGCAACCACATCAACATTGCCCGTCATCAAAGCCGGGATCAGTGCGTCAAAGCCCATGTTGAGAATCTGCACGTCAAAGCCGGCTTTCTGACCCACGGCGCGGATGAGGTCCATGTCAAAGCCCGTGTAGTCCTTCGTCTGCGTGTCGAGGAATTCAAACGGCGCAAAGGTGGGTTCCGTGCCGACGCGAAGCAGGTCGCGGGCCTGAGCCGCGGCGGACCCGATTGCAAGAGTGGCGGCAGCGCATGCGCAGAGGACGATTTTCTTGAACTGCATGATGAATGTCTTCTTTTTTTGAGTTGAAGGATTAAGGGCGCTGCGGCGTTCAATTGCGGAAATTTCCGGTATGCGGAGTCCGAGCGTCGTCACTTAAATGTGAGGTTCAATGCTTTGCATCTTAATCAGCTCGAAGAACTTTGAACGCCTTGCAGATCTCTGCGGGGCATAAAAAAACACGCGTATTTGCCGAAACCCTTGTAGCGGGTTGTTTGCGTGAAGATTCGTTGAAAGAATGCGCGGGGCGCGTCGACAGCAAATATCAATATGTCGACAAAAGAGGCCTGAAAAAAAGCGCAGGCTTTCACGAAACCTGCGCCTCGATTTGCGGCTTGACTTCGATTGATTTTTTATGCGCTGGCTGCTGCGTCGCTCTTTTCTGCGGGTTCAGCCGTTTTGCGCCAGGCAGGCGTTGCCTTGGCCTTCTTTTCTGCAATATCCAGAATGCGTTCGTGTTCAGCGAGCTCTTCGGGCGAGGCCTTAATGACGATGCTGGCATCGAAGGCAGGCATCGGGGGAAGGTTGTCAATGTCTTCGTTGACGAGCGTAAGCGTGTCCTGTCCGCGTGAAAGCGACAGATAGACCTCAGCGAGCAGCTCCGCGTCGAGCAGAGCGCCGTGGAGCGTACGGTTGGAGTTGTCGATTTCGTAATAACGGCAGAGACTGTCAAGACTAACCGCACGGCCAGGCAAAAGCTTTTTGGCGAGCTTCACCGTATCAATGACCTGACAATAGTCAGAAATCTTTCCGCGGCCGCAGCGGCCAAGCTCCATATCGAGAAAGCCGGTGTCGAATGCTGCGTTGTGAATGACGAGTGTGGAGCCCTTCACAAAATCAATGAACTTATCGGCGATTTCGGCAAACTTCGGCTTGTCCTGCAGGTATTCCGTCGTAATGCCGTGAATGGCGACGGCCTCTTCAGGTACCTCGCGTTCCGGATTGACGAAAATCTGCAGATGATGTTCATCAGTGCTTCGCATCATGCGGCCTTCAATGGCAACGCAGCCGATTTCAATGATGCGGTCGCCGTTTTGGGCGTCCAGGCCCGTCGTTTCCGTATCGAGCGTGATAAGGCGGTTGGGTGAAGCCATGGGAGATCTCCTCCTGAACCAAATGCTGAAGCCGAGTACGAAAAAGCCCGGCACAATTTTTTTGCCGGGCTAGCGTGCTGGAGCGGGCGAAGGGAGTCGAACCCTCGTCATCAGCTTGGGAAGCTGAGGTAATAGCCGTTATACGACGCCCGCGTTTTACAGGATTTTGAAGGAAGTCTGCTCACTCCTCTTCCTGTGAGGGAGAAATTATGCCCCAAAGAGGTCAATTTTGCCAATTGCCAGCATTGCTTCCATCAGAGGCCGATCAGATCTTTGGGCGACAGCGTGGCGAGCGGCGACAAAAGATCATGACGCCAAGCAGTTTATGAAAATAATGACATCTCTGACAGTTTGGGGGCTTCGGCAGATAAAAAATGACGAAGGAGGTCAGTGCGTTATTGCACCAAAAGCGATTCGAAGATGATCTGCAAATTCGACTGCAGTCATCTCGCCTAAGGCAGCGTTGAAGCGGATGTTTTTCAGCTCCAGCATCTCTGTGCGGTCTGGGACGATGGCTCCGGCATGCTCTCGAGGCAAGTTTTTGGTCTTCACACTTGCGAAGAGTGTTTGCAGCCTGGTGCGGGGCAAAGCCCAAGGCACTGGTAAAAGCATTCGATCTCAAAATCTTCGGCAGCGCTTTGCCCTGAGTCTTTGAGAGTCAGCGCGGCGGCGTCCTGCTGCACAGGGGGCCGCGGACAGTTGGCTAATCGGCATGCTGACACGAAAACAGCGCGAGGATTTCGCGCTGTTTGAGATGATTCCGATGAAAAGGACTTGGGAAGGAGAAAGCACTGGCTCCCGCTAATTTGGGTTAAAGCGGCTCACCATCTTTGCGAAGAATTGCAAGATAGTTCTCATAAGCAAATACTCGACTGCGGTGTTTGCCTGTGGTTTCTTGCAAGATGCCGAGTTCAACAAACCTCAAGATCAATTTGGATGCTGTTGGAAATGACAGTTTAAGTTGTTGTGCAGTTGTTTTAATTTCGATTATTGGTTTGTGTTCGAGATATTCCAAGAAATTCAGCAAGCGCTGCTGGGTGGATTTTCTGGTTGTTGCATTGACAATCGTTTGAGAGTCGTTGTCATGCAAGTCACGCAATTTTTGAATGGAGCTGATCGTATCCGTGAGCGCTGCACTGGCGGCAATCAAGAAAAATTTGATCCATGCTTCGTAGTTTCCGTCTTGTCGTACAGCCATCATGTGAGCGTAATAATCTCCTCGATGGAGCTTCAAAAAATAGGAGATGTACAAGAGGGGAGAAGTGAGTACTTTGGCGTGGATGAGATACAGAAGAATCAGTAATCGTCCAATACGTCCATTGCCGTCCAGGAAAGGATGAATCGTTTCGAATTGATAGTGAATCAATGCGGCGTTGATGAATGGATCGAGTCTCGGTGGTTCCTGATGGAAAAACTTTTCCAAATCAGATAAAGCTTGATGCATGTCCTCAAGATTCGGAGGTACATAGCTAGCTGAGGTTAAGGAGCAGCCTGTTGGACCGATCCAATTTTGAGACGATCTAAATTCCCCCGGATTTTTGTCTCGGCCACGGCTATGGGTAAGTAGCACCTGATGCGTTTCGCGCAAGAGTCTCATGCACAGCGGGAGCCCTTTGGGGTTTGAGTCCTTCATTTGCTCAACAGCAAAGAATATAGCCTCAACATTGTCAATCACTTCAGTGACATCACGGTTCGCGTTCCTATCAATCGTTGGATCGAGAATGTCATCAAGGGTGGCCTGTGTCCCTTCAATTTGTGATGAAAAGAGCGCCTCCCTGCGAACGTACATTGCGAGGAATAAGGATAAGTCGGGAATGGAGGACGCTAGACCGTGTAGGAGACCAATGTCAGCGTAAATTTTGCATAGAAGAGCGGTCATCTCCCTGTCGATTACAACCGGAGGTTCAGGAGGAAGAGGCGTAGGTTGGAAAGAAAAGAACGTTTGAGCCCCGGACAGGTTTGGACGCAACCGGCCTGAGCGTGCGGATCGACAAATCATTGCGAAACCTTTAATAAGGGGATTCATTATTAAAGTTTATGCGATAAATCTTTAATAGTGGAAGAGCTTATTAAAGATTTTGACTTTGCTGACCGTTATGAACCCATCGAGGAGCTTGAAGTAAACCTGCGATTGGCGGCCGGCAGGAGAGAAGAAGCGGGTGACTAGGTTCCAAATCTCACGCGAAATATGCACGTCTTGGGGCAAACAAGACTTTTTGCCGAAGCCCGCTCGAATAGGCTGAAGCTGCGAGCGAAACGCAGCGCGAGGCCGCCAGAGACTGGCGCACATTTGCAAATTTCGAATTGACAAAAAACCCCGAACCAGAACTATCCAGATCGGGGGGCTTTTTTGGCTTCTGATGGCCTATCTTATGGCCGTGCAGCACAGCAGCTTTGAAACGTCTGCGGTACAAGAAATCTTGGCGGA
>OAWU01001136.1_pt1 | contig 10754 bp, 8 predicted proteins | sample 1477041 | NCBI WGS metagenome assembly OAWU01 (sample SAMEA2580266, study PRJEB22360) | human gut metagenome | biome: human gut; feature: human-associated habitat; material: faeces | place: Denmark | collected 2008/2010
ACGCTTCGGCTGCCGGTGTTCCTATTGTTTTCGCTATTAATAAAATCGATAAGCCACATGCTAATCCTGAGAAGATCAAGGAGGAGTTGGCGAATATGAATTACTTGGTGGAAGACTGGGGGGGTAAGTACCAGAGTCAGGAGATCTCCGCTAAGAAAGGTATCGGTGTCGAGGAGTTGTTGGAGAAGGTCTTGTTGGAGGCCGACCTGTTGGATTTGAAAGCGAATCCGAAAAAACGTGCGGTTGGTTCTATCATCGAGTCTTCTTTGGACAAGGGACGTGGCTATGTATCTACCATATTGGTGGAGAACGGTACGTTGAAGATGGGAGATATCGTTTTGGCGGGAACTCATCAAGGACGTATCAAGGCGATGTTCAACGAGCGTAATCAACGGGTGGAGAAGGCCGGTCCTTCCGAGCCGGTATTGATCCTCGGTTTGAATGGTGCTCCTCAGGCCGGTGATACATTTAATGTATTGGAGACTGAGCAAGAGGCGCGTGAGATCGCTAACCGTCGTGAGCAATTGCAGCGTGAGTTAGGTCTTCGTACGCAGAAGATGCTTACTTTGGATGATATCGGACGTCGTATCGCCGTGGGTAACTTCCAAGAGTTGAACGTGATCGTGAAGGGTGATGTGGATGGTTCCGTAGAGGCTTTGTCCGACTCCTTGATCCGTTTGTCTACCGAGGAGATTCAGGTAAACGTAATTCACAAGGCGGTTGGCCAGATTTCCGAGTCGGATGTGGTTTTGGCAGCGGCTTCGAACGCTATCATTATCGGATTCCAAGTTCGTCCGTCTTTGCAAGCACGTAGAAACGCCGAGAAGGAAGGTGTGGAGATCCGTTTGTATTCTATCATCTACGATGCGATCGAGGAGGTGAAGAGCGCTATGGAAGGCATGCTTTCTCCGGAGATCAAGGAGGAGATTACCGCTTATGTGGAAGTTCAGCAGGTATTCAAGATCACCAAGGTCGGTACGGTTGCCGGATGTATGGTTAAGGAAGGCAAGATCAAACGTACGAACAAGATTCGTTTGATACGTGACGGTATCGTTATCTATGCCGGTGAGCTAGGTTCTTTGAAACGTTTCAAGGACGATGCGAAAGAGGTCGTGGCTGGCTTGGATTGCGGTTTGAATATTACGAACTTCAACGATATCCAAGTGGGCGATATGATCGAGGCTTACGAAGAGACAGAAATAAAGAAGACGTTATAACGATGAACTGGTTGGACATTACATTGCTATGTCTGGCAGGGATAGGATTTGTGAAAGGCCTGTTTGATGGAATCATCAAACAGGTTGTTTCGCTTATAGCCCTAGTGATCGCGATCTTTTTCTGCGGGAAAGCGGCGGCTTGGCTGAAAGGATATATCTTGGCGTTGGGTTGGTTTCCGGAAGAAGGGGTTACGATCTTGAGTTATATAGCGGGTTTTATCTTGATTATGGGGGTATTTATCCTAGCGGGTGAACTGGTTACCAAGGTGGTAGGGGCGACACCGTTGAGCGTTATCAACCATTTGTTTGGGGGTTTTTTCGGGTTGCTGGTCGTTTTGGTCTTTACCAGTTTGCTGTTGAATGCGCTGGAGTTCGTGGATCGCGGATCGGTCTTGATTCATCGCCAATCGAAGATAGAATCTCGTTTTTATTATAGCGTGAAGCAAATAGTACCAACAATTTTCCCACATAATTTGTTTTCATTAGTAGAATGAAGGGCTTTTATCAATGGTTAATTTATAATTATGCAGGATTCAAATCATATCATTAATGAGGTAACGAGCGGAGATTATAAATATGGCTTCGTTACCGATATTGATACGGAGGTGATCCATCGTGGATTAGACGAGGAGACGGTCCGTATTATCTCTGCCAAGAAGAACGAGCCGGAATGGTTACTCGAGTTCCGTTTGAAGGCTTTTCGCCATTGGCAGACGTTGGAGATGCCTACATGGCCTCATTCTACTACCCTTACTTGAATATCCCGCCGATCGATTATCAGGACATTATCTATTATGCCGCCCCTAAGAAAAAAGAGGGACCAAAGAGCTTGGATGAGGTAGATCCTGAGTTGTTGAAAACATTCGATAAACTGGGTATTCCTTTGGAAGAACAGAAGCATTTAAGCGGAATGGCGGTAGACGCCGTGATGGATAGTGTTTCCGTGAAGACTACTTTCAAGGAGAATCTCGCGGAGAAGGGGATTATTTTCTGTTCGTTCAGCGAGGCTGTACAACATCATCCGGACTTGGTGCAGAAGTATTTGGGCAGCGTGGTTGGTTATCGTGATAATTTCTTCGCCGCCTTGAATTCGGCCGTGTTCTCGGATGGTTCGTTTGTTTATATACCGAAGGGCGTACGTTGCCCGATGGAGTTGAGTACGTATTTCCGTATCAATGCCGCTAATACCGGACAGTTCGAGCGTACCTTGATTGTCGCAGACGATGAGGCGTATGTAAGTTATTTGGAAGGATGTACGGCACCGATGCGTGACGAGAACCAATTGCATGCCGCTATCGTGGAGATCGTGGCGAACGAGCGTGCCGAGGTGAAGTATTCTACCGTACAGAACTGGTATCCGGGTGATAAGGAAGGTAAAGGCGGTATCTATAACTTCGTGACGAAACGAGGTTTGTGCAAAGGTGAGGGTAGCAAGATCTCTTGGACGCAAGTAGAGACCGGTTCGGCGATCACTTGGAAATATCCGAGCTGTATCTTGGCGGGTGATAACTCGGTAGGTGAGTTTTACTCGGTTGCCGTAACCAATAATTACCAACAGGCCGATACGGGTACGAAGATGATCCATCTGGGTAAGAATACGAAAAGTACGATCGTATCCAAGGGTATCTCTGCCGGTCATAGCCAGAATAGCTATCGGGGATTGGTGAAGGTGTCCGCCCGTGCGGAAGGCGCCCGAAACCATAGCCAATGCGATAGTTTGTTACTAAGCTCTACTTGTGGAGCTCATACGTTCCCTTACGCTGATATTCAGAATGAGACGGCGATCGTGGAGCATGAGGCTACGACGAGTAAGATCAGTGAGGAGCAATTGTTCTACTGCCAGCAACGGGGTATCTCGGTAGAAGAGGCTGTTGGTTTGATCGTGAATGGATATGCCCGCGAGGTAATGAATAAGTTACCGATGGAGTTTGCTGTCGAGGCTCAGAAATTACTAACGATCTCGCTGGAAGGCAGCGTAGGATAGAATAATTTTCAATTTTCAACTTTCAATTTTCAATAAGAAAAGATGTTAGAGGTTAAGAATTTACATGCCAACGTAAATGGCAAAGAGATATTGAAAGGTATCAACCTGTCGGTGAAAGCGGGTGAGGTACATGCTATCATGGGACCGAACGGTTCTGGAAAAAGTACGTTAAGTAGTGTATTAGTAGGTAATCCCGCTTTTGAGGTAACGGAAGGAGAGGTTATCTTCAACGGTAAGAATCTGCTGGATCTTTCTCCGGAGGATCGTAGCCGTGAGGGTATTTTCTTGAGCTTCCAATATCCGGTCGAGATCCCGGGGGTCAGTATGGTGAACTTTATGCGTGCGGCGTTGAACGAGCATCGTAAATATAACGGTCTGGAACCGGTTTCGGCTACGGACTTCTTGAAATTGATGCGTGAGAAACGTGCGATCGTCGAGCTGGATAATAAACTGGCCAGCCGTAGCGTGAACGAAGGTTTCTCCGGTGGAGAGAAAAAGCGGAACGAGATCTTCCAGATGGCGATGCTGGAGCCGAAATTGGCGATCTTGGATGAGACGGATAGTGGTTTGGATATCGATGCCTTGCGTATCGTAGCGCATGGCGTGAACCAGTTGAGGACTCCGGAGAATGCCGCTATCGTAATCACGCACTATCAGCGTCTGCTGGATTACATCAAGCCGGATGTGGTTCATGTGCTTTACAAAGGCCGTATCGTGAAGACCGCCGGTCCGGAATTGGCCTTGGAACTGGAAGAGAAAGGTTACGACTGGATCAAGAAAGAGATGGGAGATGAGTAATATGAAGGCCGAGCAACAATATATCGATCTTTTCGCCCAATGTGAGGATCTGGTATGTCGTCATAGTACGCCGGTGATGAATGCCCTTAGGGCTGATGCCTTGGCGAACTTTGAGCGACTCGGATTCCCCTCCACGAGAAGCGAGGATTATAAATATACGGATGTAGCCCAAGCGTTCGCTCCGGATTACGGTTTAAATATCAACCGGGTCGCTATCCCGGTGAATCCTTATGACGTATTCCGTTGTGACGTACCGAACTTGAGCACATCGTTATACTTTGTCGTGAACGATACGTTTTACGATAAGGACTTACCGAAAGCACATTTGCCGGAAGGCGTGTATGCTGGAGGGTTGAAGGCTTTTACGGAGCAATATCCGGAGATCGCTTCCAAGTATTACGGAAAGGCGGCGCCGAGTAGCAAGGATGGTATTATCGCATTGAATACGATGTTGGCTCAAGATGGTTTTGTGGTGTATGTACCGAAAAATGTCGTGGTTGAGCGTCCTATCCAATTAGTGAATATATTCCGTAATGATGTGGATACGATGGCGAACCGTCGTGTCCTGGTGATTATGGAACCTCATTCGGAGGCGAAGTTGTTGGTTTGCGACCATAGTATCGACGGCGTGAAATTCTTGGCGACTCAAGTGGTTGAGATTTTCGCAGAGGAAGGCGCTCGCTTCGATTATTATGATTTGGAGGAAAGCAGTGTGTCCACGACCCGTTTCTCCTCCGTACACGTAAGGCAGGCGGCCTCGACCAATGTCTTGGTAAACGGTATTACGTTGACGAATGGCTTGACTCGCAACAATTATTACGTGGAACTGAATGGCGAGTATGCCGAGTCTACCTTATGCGGTATGTCCGTTCTGGACAAGGAGCAACAGATGGATACCTATAGCCATATTACCCATGCGGTTCCGAATTGTACCAGCAACGAGTTGTTCAAGAATGTACTGAATGATCATGCCGTAGGTGTCTTCAGCGGACGTATCTTGGTGAAAGAGGATGCCCAGAAGACCGCCGCTTACCAGACGAACCGTAATCTGTGCGCTACTCGTGAGGCCCGTATGTACAGCAAGCCGCAACTGGAGATTTACGCGGACGACGTAAAATGCTCGCACGGTATGACGACCGGTCAGTTAGATGAGAACGCTTTGTTCTATATGCAAAGCCGCGGTATCCCACGTGACGAGGCCCGTATGTTATTGAGCGTGGCTTTCACTTCCGACGTGATCGACCATGTACGCTTGGAGGCGTTGAAAGACCGTTTGCATAAACTGGTAGAGAAACGTTTCCGCGGTGAGCTGGCTAAATGCGCCGGTTGCCGGATTTGTAAATAATCGCGAATAAGAAGAAAACAGTAATCAGACATGGATTATCCCGACGATCATGTAGGGAACCATGTCTGATTTTTTTATATCTTTGGCAGTGACAAATTAAAACCTCCAACTTATGCAGTTAACACACATCGCCCTATGGACGAATCATCTGGAACGTTTACGGGATTTCTATGTAAAGTATTTCAACGGTAAGAGTAACGAGAAATATGTGAATCCAAAGAAAGGATTCGCCTCTTATTTCGTCTCTTTTGAGAGTGGCCCCGCTTTGGAGATCATGCAACGGCAAGATATTAATGAGGCTTACGACAAGGATCATATCGGCTTGGCTCATCTGGCTTTTCATGCGGATACGAAGGAGCAAGTGGATCAAATGATCGAACGTTTCCGGATGGATGGATACACGATCGCCGGTGAGACCCGCACTTCTGGGGATGGTTACTATGAGGGCGTGATCCGAGATCCTGACGGAAATATCGTAGAGATCGTCGCTAACGGGGAGCCGGAGATACAAGCAGCTTTATTCCCTCCTTATGAGTTACTGCTGGAAGCCGATCCGGATCGGGAGAAAGTAGAGGTTTACCTAAAGGATTCGGATTGCTTTATCGCTACGGTACGAAATTCCGTTGCCGGCGTGATCGTGGTTCGCAAGGAGGAGGGTGGTAAGGCGGAGATCATGAATCTTGCCGTGGCGGATATCTTCCGTCGGCGAGGAATCGCCCGGAAACTATTACGGCATGTATCTGATAAATGGGCTCCGGCTCAAGATGTCGAGCTTTTGCGTATTTGTACCGGAACCTCAGCCGTCGGCCCGATGATGCTTTATCAACAGGAAGGCTTCGATTTGGTAGCCGTAGATCGTGATTATTTCGTGCGGAACTATGCCGAGCCTATCTGGGAGAACGGCATTCAATGCAGGCATCGATTGATTCTTGAAAAGAGATTAAAATAGTATATGTGAAAAGAAAATCGGGAGGTTTAAGAGACCTCCCGATTTAATTATTAGTAATCTATAAATAGGTCCTCGAATGAAAAATCATCGGGGCTAATGGTATCACATTTCCAGCACGAAGATCCCTTTCGGTGCCAAGGATAATTCGTCTCCCAATGGAATCTCCTTTCCGGTTAATATCTCTTTTCCGGAGGTTTTACCTCGCAATACTTCCGCATAGCGGGCCAACGGGAGGTTCACCTCCTTATCGCTGCCATTCATCAAGACCAATACGCTCCGGCCATCCAGACTGCGCTCGTAAACATAGACACCTTGGTTCACCATGAAATGCTTCATCTTACCCTTGGCGATGATATCGTTGCCCTTGCGCCATTTCAATAAAGTCCGGAGGAAATTCCATGCGTCATTTTGCACCTCGCTGCGACCGGATGCCTCGAATTGATTCACCTTGTCGCCGGGCCAGCCACCGGGAACATCCAAGCGGATATATCCGTCTCCCTTCTCCTTGGTGCCGTTCATTAACAACTCCTGCCCGTAATAGAGCTGGGGAATACCGGGGATCGTCAACAAGAATGTCACCCCTTGCTTGAACGCGTACAAATCATCGACAGACTTAGGCATGGAGGGAAGAAAACGATCCGTATCATGGTTCTCCAAGAAACGCAATACATTATAGATATCGGGATATACATAATCATAACACATATGCTCGAAGATCGTATGCAAGCCTCCGGAATACCCAGTCTCCTCATGGAACGCCTTGCTCGCGATACCCATCAAGCGGAAATCCATTACCGATTTCAGCTCGGTATCCTGCCCGAAGTTCAACCGGCTGCCTTTCTGCCAATAAGCGGAACCGATTGTGTAGTTCATCCACGCCTCGCCTACGATGTTATACTCCGGATACTCGTTCATGACCTCCGTGCACCAATTCCGCATCATGTCCACGTCGGCATACGGATACGTATCTTGACGGATACCATCCACGCCGCAATACTCGATCCACCAGATAGAGTTCTGGATAAGGTATTTGGCTACATGTGGGTTCTTTTGGTTCAAGTCCGGCATGCTCGGGACAAACCAGCCGTTCAGCATCGTCTCCTTATCATAATCCGACACGTAAGGATCGAAATAAGCCTCTTTATCGTGGTTGGTCTGCACGTAGTTATCGAGATTATTAAACCAGTCGTGGCTAGGGATATCTTTCATCCAAGGATGATCGCTTCCACAATGGTTGAAGATCATATCCATTACGACACGCATGCCCCGCTCGTGCGTCTTCTCGATCAAGCGGACGTAATCCTCGTTCGTGCCGAAGCGTGGGTCTACCCGGTAATAATCCGTCGTGGCATATCCGTGATAAGAGCCTCCCTCCATGTCATTCTCCAATACCGGGTTCAGCCAGATAGCGGTAACGCCCAGATCCTCGATATAATCCAAATGCTGCTCGATACCGGCCAAGTCGCCTCCGTGACGGGCGTTCGGGCTGTTACGGTCTACCTTATAAGAGGTACGCATCGGGATTTGATCGTTCGAGGGATCTCCGTTTGCGAAACGATCCGGCATGATGAGATAAAGCACGTCGGAAGAGTCAAACCCCTTGATCCGATCGGCGTTCGGTTTACGGGCCTTCAACTCATACGAGTAATTGAAACTCTTTTTGTCCTTCGTGAACGTGATATCAAACCTGCCGGGCTTGGCGTTTTCCACGTCCAGATAGATCAATAGGTAATTCGGGCTTTCCAACGCTACCGAGCTTTTCAACTGTACGCCGGGATATTTCACGCTAGGGAGATATCCGGCGATATCCTTACCGTATACCATCAGCTGGAGTTCCGGGTTCTTCATACCACTCCACCAGAAGGTCGGCTCGATTCTAAGGTTATCGGCTGAAAGCGTACTGGAAGCGAAAAGGGCCAGTAAAAGGCTCAAGAATAAATGTCTGTTCATGATATATGTTTATTGATTTATATGACAAGGTTGTACATACGCGAAGATAGAAGGATTCCATTGATAATAACACGCTTTCGCCCGGCGAAAAGGGAATAAAAATCACGCGAACGTTTGCGAACCCTCGTAAATTAAGACTATCTTTACTGCCTAAATCTAATCAACTAATTCAAATGATAAAAAGTCTAATTGTATCCATGCTTCTGACAGGTTGCGTTTCCTCCCTGTCCGCACAACAAAGTTTTTGGAAAGAAGATTTCTCTGCCGGGAAATTACCCGACGGCTGGATGATTGTCGATTCGACGAAATCGGCAAAGTGTGAATGGATTGTTACCGATCAGCCTTATCCCGGTTCTTTCCAGTTTGAGCAACAAGCGCCTCCCATCGCCTCTACGAGTCGTGGCTATCATATGCAATTCCGGCCGGGCGTAGTCACCGGGGAGGAGATCACGAAGTGGAATCAACGGGAGGAATACCCGAACGGCTATTTCCAGACCAGCGCTATCGATTGTGCGGGAAAGAACGATGTGGTATTGAAATTCCAGCACCTGTTTCGTTGGAATAATTGGTTCACCGGAAAACGTGCCGGCCTTTGGGTAGGCGTCAGCAACGACGGGGTGAATTGGAAAGAGTATAACGTGATGGATAAGATCCCCGCCGGTGACTACAAACGAGGAGATCAACATCAGCGGGGTAGCCGCGAACCAGAAAACCGTCTACTTGCGTTTCTTCTGGCGGGATATCTTCTCTTGGTATTGGATGGTCGATGATATTGAGCTGACAGAGCCTTTTGCGCATGATTTGGCTTTGGAGAAAGTGACCTCACACCAAGAAACCGGGAATACGTTCACGAAGGAAGACGTGTTGAAAGTGAAGCTGAAGAACGTTGGCTCCCAGCCCGTAGACGAGGATTTCACGGTAACCGCCTCTTTAAACAACGGTCAGAAACTAACCGCCACGGTAACCGCCTCCGGGCATCCGATCGCTAAACAAGAGGAATATGAGGTAGCTTTCCCCGCTACCGACCTAACCCAGATGGGTTCCTATAAAATACCCGAAGGATGAGCGTTCGTCAAACAACGTATTAAAAGCGAACCTGTTCGCCGCCCGTATGAACTTGGGTAAGTTGACGAAGTTCAATAAGATCAGCAACACGGAATATGAGTTCGTCTCCGGGTACGCTAAGGTTAAGTTGATGTTTTATCGGGATGATATCTTCCGTATCTGGTTGGCACCGGATGGGGAGTATACCAATCCGGCGGCAAACTCGATCGTCGTGGATTATGGGGTAAAGAACCCGAGAGTCTCCATGGCCGACAACGGCAGCTATTATAAGTTCACGACTCCCCAATGTGTCGTACGTGTCTATAAGAACCCTATTCGTTTCGCCATGTATGACAAGAATAACCGTGCCGTGATCTACGAGGAGGCCGAACCACTTGCCTTCGGACTAAAAACGACCCAAACGATGCGCCGTAGCGGTGATGAGGATTTCTACGGTTGCGGTATGCAACAAGGTAATTTCTCATACGCTGGGAAGGAAGCGGATATCGAGGTGACCGGTTGGGATGAGGATCAATCCTCTAACCCGGCTCCCTTCTATATGTCCACGAAAGGATATGGCGTATTCCGCAATACGTTTGCCCCGGGACATTATGCCTTCAACGGCACGGAGATGTTGGACAAGAACTATGATGATGGCTTTAAGCTGATGGGCTTCACCAGTCAGTTGACGCATAACGAGAATCGCTTTGACGCGTTCTACTTCTACGGCCCTTCCTTGAAAGACCTATTGAACGACTATACGGATATCACCGGAAAACCTTTTATGCCGGCGATGTGGATGCTTACGATGGGAGACGCCGACTGCTATAACAAAGGGGAACAGCGCACCGGATGGCCTCAATCCACCCCGGACGTAATCAGCCAAGTTGCCGATAAATATGTGGAATATGATATGCCCCGTGGCTGGATCTTGCCGAACGATGGCTATGGTTGCGGCTATGTGAAATTGGATTCTGTTGTGACGGAATTAGGCAAACGAGGTTTCCATACGGGCTTGTGGACAGAGAATGGTGTGGATAAGATTGCCTACGAGGTAGGTAAATGTGGTACCCGCCTGTGTAAATTGGATGTGGCTTGGGTTGGAGAAGGCTATGAGTTTGCCTTGAACGGCTGTAAATCCGCATTCGAGGGGATCGAGAACAATACGAATGAACGGGGTTTCGTATGGGCTGTTTGCGGTTGGGCCGGAACCCAACGGTATTCTACGGTATGGAGCGGTGACCAAGTGAGCAACTGGGATTATATCCGTTACCATATCCCGACGATCACGGGTGCCGGCCTTTCCGCTATGAACGCCGCTACTAGCGATGTGGACGGTATCTTCGGCGGTTCCCCGAAAACCTATACCCGCGACTTGCAATGGAAGGTCTTCACCCCGATCTTTATGACCATGAGTGGCTGGGCAGATGCCGACCGTCAGCCTTGGGTATATGGGCATCCGTACAC
>OAWU01001140.1_pt1 | contig 10721 bp, 7 predicted proteins | sample 1477041 | NCBI WGS metagenome assembly OAWU01 (sample SAMEA2580266, study PRJEB22360) | human gut metagenome | biome: human gut; feature: human-associated habitat; material: faeces | place: Denmark | collected 2008/2010
CAAGCACCTTAAAATCACCATCATACACTAAATCAGTAAGTTGGCAGCATTACCCAAGTTCCTGATATGAGATCATCATATTCATCCGGAGCGCATCCCAGAGGGACATCATGAGCCATCAACTCACCTTCGCCGATAGTGAATTCAGCACTAAGCGCCGTCAGACCCGAAAAGAGATTTTCCTCTCCCGCATGGAGCAGATTCTGCCATGGCAGAATATGACCGCTGTCATCGAGCCGTTTTATCCCAAGGCGGGCAATGGCCGACGGCCCTATCCGCTGGAGACCATGCTGCGTATTCACTGCATGCAGCATTGGTACAACCTGAGCGACGGTGCCATGGAAGATGCCCTGTACGAAATCGCCTCCATGCGCCTGTTTGCCCGATTATCCCTGGATAGCGCCCTGCCGGATCGCACCACCATCATGAATTTCCGCCACCTGCTCGAGCAGCATCAACTGGCCCGTCAATTGTTCAAGACCATCAATCGCTGGCTGGCCGAAGCAGGCGTCATGATGACCCAAGGCACTTTGGTGGATGCCACCATCATTGAGGCACCCAGCTCTACCAAGAACAAAGAGCAGCAACGCGATCCGGAGATGCATCAGACCAAGAAAGGCAATCAGTGGCACTTTGGCATGAAGGCCCACATTGGTGTCGATGCCAAGAGTGGCCTGACCCACAGCCTGGTCACCACCGCGGCCAACGAGCATGACCTCAATCAGCTGGGTAATCTGCTTCATGGAGAGGAGCAATTTGTCTCAGCCGATGCCGGCTACCAAGGAGCGCCACAGCGCGAGGAGCTGGCCGAGGTGGATGTGGACTGGCTGATCGCCAAGCGTCCCGGCAAGGTAAAAACCTTGAAGCAGAATCCGCGCAAGAACAAAACGGCCATCAACATCGAATACATGAAAGCCAGCATCCGTGCCAGGGTGGAGCACCCGTTTCGCATCATCAAGCGGCAGTTCGGCTTCGTGAAAGCCAGATACAAGGGGCTGCTGAAAAACGATAACCAACTGGCGATGTTATTCACCCTAGCCAACCTGTTTTGGGTGGACCAAATGATACGTCAGTGGGAGAGATCTCAGTAAAAACCGGAAATAACGCCAGAAATGGTGGAAAAAATAGCCTAAATAGGCTGATTCGATGTGTTTGCGGGAAAAAAATCGGCCCAGATCCGCGAAATTTTAATCAGCGAGTCAGCTTGGGAAGAAATGACCTGCTTATTCGCACCTTCCCTAAGTAACGTCAGAAACGCATCTAATGATTTTTATAGGGCCACCCTGAAATTTTATCTACTTTCTGCTGATAGTTGAGGATTGCTATCCAGAGCATGCATTAATCTCCAGGAAAGCAAACTGTACTTATCTTTCTTAAGGTAATAGAAAAAGGGGCAGTATAAGGCTGCCCATACACAGCCATGATTATCTACAAAAGATATCTCATACTTCTAGAGGTCATAACTAACAATTGAAGATACGTTTGCTATATTCCTACACCATACAGCATGAAAAGTTGTTACACCGTAGCGGTTGCTCCAAGGATCTCATAGCCCGGTAATGGAAAATGATTAATGAACGTTTCCAGTGCGGCTGTATCAGGAAGGGCGGTAAGTGCACCTTTTTTGGTAGTTGCGAGCGCTCCGGTGGCACTGGCCTGAGTGATTGCTAATTGAAGTTCTGGAAAATTCATTGGCAAACCTTTATTGGCGATGCTGGCAAGTAACCCAGCCATAAAAGCATCTCCAGCGCCTGTTGTGTCAATACTTTTAACATTAAATCCTCTGAAATGTATCACCATATCTTGCCATAATACCAATGAACCTCTCGCACCAAAGGTGACCACTTTTAATCTGGCAGGATGGGTTTTGAGTGCTTCTAACGCCTCTGTATAATCATGTGTACCCATTAACCAGTACCACTCTTCTTCAGAGAGTTTAAGGATATCGGCTTTTTCAGCGAATTGACTCACCGTCGCAAACATTTCTTCCTTATCACGCCACATTTGGTCTCGTAAATTAACATCAAAGCTGATAAGTCCACCGTGGTCAATGACTTCCTGGACTGCTTTAGTCAAAGTCGTGCGGCAATCTGCAGCAACCAGCGCAAGTGAACAAAAATGCAGGACATCATCACTAAAAGCTGGAAGGGCATCTTGTGTTAGAAATTGGTCGGCTGAAGGGTTCGTAAGAAATGTAAAACCACGTTCTCCCTGATCTTTAAGAGAAACCAGTACTGTACTTGTACGATGATATTTATCCATTTGGATACATTGTGTAGAAACTCCTGAATCTTCGAGAGTTTTTCTCAGGAAATGGCCAAAATCGTCATCCCCTACGCGACCTATAAAGCCGGTACGACATTTCAATTGTGCAGTACCTATCGCAACATTAAATGGCGCACCTCCTGCACAAGCACGAAATTGCATATCTGTAAGGGGTAGAAGATCAACAACAGCATCGCCAAGAGTCCAGATATTCATGATATTTCCTTAATAATAATTAACTTGTTTTTTTAAACGTGACCTGCGGTAAGGTCACTATTTTTACTAACGCTTCAGCGTGTTCAGGTGGCATGGATTATCCAGCGTACGGTTTAAAAGTTATAATCCAGCATCAGCTTATACTCAGTGGTAATGGCCTCACCGTTAGTGACCCAACTTCCGTTCTGTTTGATCAACGAACCAGTAACTTCTCCGGACACGGTAAAACGAGAGGTCAAAGGATAATTTGCCGATACCTTCAGGAAGCGATTGCGGGTATTCTGAAAGACTTCGCCATCCTCAGGTTGCGCATTGTATTTCTTATAATGACCATAACCGCCGCTGAGCGTTGTGGATAACTTCCCCCAGTTTCGCCAGACGCCGACTGACGTGGTCCAGCTTTTTTCGTCGATATCGCCCCACTGCGCCCTGTCTAAAATGGCAGATGCGAACTGCTGGCGGAACCAGACACCGGTGTTGTTATTAATAATGTATTGCACGCCCGGCTCAATCTGAAATGAACGCACGTCACGGTCGTTTTGCGACCCACCGCTGCGCCGGTGATCGATCTGCTGATACAGGTAGTTAAAGAATGAGAAATTATCTGTAACCCGAAGATCGGTAAAGAACTTAACGCGGCCTTGCCAGCGGTCTTCGATTGAGGCGCTTCCTCCCATCACATCCCAGCCATAGCGCAGACGCTTGTAAAAATATTCATGGCCGATGATCAACTGAGTCCACTGGTTTTGGCTGAGGTAAGACTGATCCTCCCACGTCCCGTTATAGTTAGTGGTTCTGCCCTCAGAGAAAGCCAGATACCAACCGGGTAACGCATCGTGCCGCATCACACCTTGTACAAACGTCAGCGAATCATTCCCGTTGTGGAAATGGCTGTTACGCCAGTTATTATCCTCAATGGCATATTTCATTTTCAGTTGGCCATGAACGCGGCCACCGGCAGGATTGGAGGAGCGGGCTGAGGTCCACATAACATCTTCATCAAGATATGACCACGGGTCCACGGCGATAACCTTTCCAGACGGATCCTTCATGATGCTCATGCTCGCATTCGCCAGCGCGGGTAACATAAGAGTAAAAATAACAGACAGGGCATGATAGTTTTTCATAATAATATCCCGTTAAATCATTTCTTTTATTTTCAACGTCGCGTGAAAATGGTCGTTTTGAGGCAGGCTAATACTCCACGGTTTCTCCTGCATGGAATACATCCGGGTACTGAATGCCACTTTGTTGTTTATATAAAAGACAGCAATTGAGTTTTGCATGAGAACGCGTAACTCAATTTTTTCCCCGATCGGAATGTCCACCCAGGATTCCGCGTTAGCCTGATGAATCGACGCTAGCGGCGCGTTGAAAAAATAGACTTTTCCTTTGCTCTTATTGAACACAACGTTCAGCATCGCATCACTGACTCTGTCGTCGGTCAGACCAAAGCTCATCACCATTCCGGCAGAAGGAACATCGATGGTTGCACTCAACTCACCGCGCTCAGGCAAGGCCGGGTACAGCGCCGACTGTAAGGGGCCGAACGACGTGTCCGTTTTGAGTGTCTTAGTGCTCGTCAAGGTGGTTTCCGGGCCAGGATTCTCACTGATGACCTTCTGAAGCTCCTGGGGGAGGATGCTGTTGAGCTGGCCCTGGGCATCTGCGGTGAGCTCATGAGCAACCAGATTCCCTGCCCAATCAATGTTGCCGCTGTCACGGTTACCGGCTTTCGTCGGGATCCAGCCGAAAACAAACAGCCGATCGTTTTTGAGAACCAGTTTACCCGCGTAAAAACCTGAGCCGTCGACCACATAATTGTCCAGTTTCCGCCACGGCCCCTCCGGATTGTCCGCAACCCGGTATTGTGTCAGGCGTAACGGCCATTGGTCGCTAAAGCTGAGATACCAGCGTCCGTTGAAGTAAACCAGTGTCGGGCATTCGAGGTTGGCATTGCTGGTGATGGTGTCGTTATCAAAAAATACGCCGCGATCTTCCCAGTGCTTTAAATCCGTTGAACTGTATCGGGCAATAACCCCACGACCATTACTGCGCGTAGTAATTAACATCCAGTATTCTTTCTTTTCCTCAACCCAAACGACGTGAGGGTCCCTGAAATCATTACCCCGATAGTTACCGCCGGGTAACAGGGTGTCCTGCGGGTGTTTCACCCAGTGAAGGCGGTCCTTACTGGTCGCGTGCATAACAGACTCAACCGGGAACACATTTTCATTGTGTGCGGTGTACCAGGCATGCCAGGTATCGCCGACTTTAATAATCGAACCGGTTCCCAATAACAGTTCAGGATCGTCAACGTCGTTAACGTAGGGGATCACTTCCGAATGGTTCTGATAATCATACAAGTTGGCACTCGACAAGAGATGAAAAGCATGTACCCCCAGATCGCTGCCGCCTCGGACATCATTAAGATAATAAATATCAAATTTGCCATCGTTAAAAACGGGCATAGGGTCGCCCACGAATGAACCTTCAACCCTCGGAAAAAAGCCATTAATATGGGTGATGCTTTTATTCTGTAATGTCTCTTTCGAAGGCTGTGACCAGGCAGGGTTATTGCCGAGCGAAAGCGCAAGCAGAGCGAAAGATGCCGCAACTATTAATTTTTTCATGCTACACCTGAATATCAGAAGTTATAATTCACGCCAACCACGGTAAACGGATTCCATGAGTGACCGGTTGATGCCCAAAGTCCGGTTTCTTTCGTAAATTGTGCCTTGAATTCACCATATAATCGCACCTCACCAAATACCGGATAACTCAGCGTTCCACCGATAAACTTATAACGGCCGTCATAGAAAACTTCGCTGGCATTGCTGGCGTTATCTATTTTGTCCTGGCCAAATCCAACATACAGGGAGGTTAATAATGGATACCAGTTTCGCCAGAGCCCGGCCGTGACTTTCCATTCTTCTTCTACAATGTCGCCCCAGCTCTGACGCTCCTGGCGGTTATGGTAATAATAGGGCCGCAAATAGAGTCCGAGATCCGGATTCACGCGGTATTGAATGGCTGGCTCAATTTCGAAAATGTACTGCTCCAGATCGCCATTCCCCGGTTCGTTCCCCTGAGGCTGATACTCGCCATACGCGTATCCGGCCAGGCTCCATTTGTTGGACAGTCGCAGGTCCTGCCAGACTTTGAACCGGTTTTTCCAGCGTTTAGTTGCCGTTTCGGAGCCGACCATGACTTCCGTACCGATATTACCCCGCCAGGTTTCGAAAATATGGCCCACAAAAAATTCATTGATGGTATTGGTGCCTTTATAGTCCTGATTACTGAACTGTCCTTTATAACTGTCTTCTCTGGCATTCCAGAAACCGAAATACCAGTTAGGCAATTCATCGTGCCTTAAAAAAGCCTGAATGGTGGCGAGTTTAAACTTGCCGCTGTTTTTCTTATTATTGCTCCAGCGAACATCGTCAATTTCTATCTGAGATCCAATGTTCCCATGCAAGCTACCCACTTCCATGTTACGACCAATACTGTTCCAGTGAACCGGCGGATCTTCCTGCCTTAAACGCAACAGACTGACATCTTCAGGGTTATCCCCTTTAGGACGTTTTTCTACTGCAGTTTTCTTATTCTCCATTGGTGCCGATAACGTCACTGGCTTTGACGAGGTCGTGAGTTCAGGTTTTTGACCTGCAGCAACCGGAGAAGATGAAGCGCTAAGGGATGATTTTTCATTGCCTTGATTGGCTAATGAAACACTCGTACCGTTGGTGTCTGATTCATCCTGAAAATAGCTTTGATAGTTTCCTGTAACGTCTTCAGCAATGGCAGGAAATGCTGCTAATGTCACCATTAATGCCAGCATCTGTTTTCCTGGAACAAATATATTTTTATCTTTCGAGGTAATGCAATTTTGAGGTATTACGCTTTCATCCATTTTGCTCTCTCATTATTCCAGACAATAACATGCCAGCCAGAGACTGGCAGAAATAAAAACTCACCCTGCAAGAAACAGGTCGGAACGGAGAATTATTTATCTAAAGACCAGTATCCCGCATCGTATAATGAGGCCTTCCCCAGATTTGCAAACAATGAAATATCACGCTCGCCCGGCTGCGGATAAATACGACTGCTTAAGCAAGCGTCACCATCGTTAACAAAAACTTCTACCGATGAGCGGTCAATATAAATTCGCAGTGACAGAACGCTGTCTGCTGGAAGCGGAATACTGCGAGTGCCTTCCAGCGAATATTCCGGATAGCGGCGCTCCACCACCAGACGCCCAGCCTGATCATCGACGTAAATTCTCAACCCGTCGCCCAACGCGATACCAAACTGTTCAGCCGTCGATGCGCTCAAATCCCATGCCAACTGAACTTCGACCGCGTCGGCATTTGCCGCGACAAGGACGTTCTGATTGTTCAGACAGCGGACGGGCGTGGGATAATAGCTGCCACGCAGCGCGGTCACTTCGGCAGCAGGTTTCATTCTCACACGACCATCGACAAGGCTTAATTCGCGAGGAAGCGAGAGCATTCCGGCCCAGCCATCCTGCTGTTCGGGCATCGATGATTCCCACATATCCAGCCACCCGATGACAATGCGTCGGCCATCCGGGGTCAGGAAACTCTGCGGGGCATAAAAGTCGTGGCCGTGGTCCAGCTCAGTAAATTGTCCGCTGTGGGTGAACGGTTGACCTGGCTGCCAGTCCCCAAGTAAATAGCCGCTCTGGAACAGGTTGCGATAGTGATACCCTTCCGCCGCCATGCCCTGCGGCGAGAACATCAGGACACGCTTCTCTCCCAGGGGGAAGAAATCCGGGCATTCCCACATAAAGCCCTTGCCTTCATCAGCCTCGGCGAAAATACCTTCGTCATGCCATTCGCGGAGATCGGTGGAACGGTACAGGCGCACCTGACCGGTATTTTCCACGCGGGAACCGACAACCATGTACCAGAACTCACCTTCGCGCCACACCTTCGGATCGCGAAAGTGATGCAGTCCGGGCGGTGTATCAATCACCTTGCCGTGCCGTTCAAAATGGATGCCGTCACGACTGGTCGCCAGACACTGCACCTGGTAGAGGTTGTCGTCAGTGTCCGACGGGCCGTGAAATTTATGTCCGGTATAGATGAGCGCCAGCGTATCGCCATCCACCACGGCGGAACCTGAGAAACAGCCGTCTTTGTCCGCCGGGCCTTCCGGCGCTAGCGCGACGGGCAAATGTTCCCAATGCACCAGATCTTTGCTTCGGGCGTGCCCCCAGTGCATCGGACCCCATTTCGGGGAGTAGGGATGGTGTTGATAAAAGGCGTGATACCAGCCGTCAAACCATACCAGGCCATTAGGATCATTCATCCAGCCTGCGCGAGGGGCGAGGTGATAGCGCGGATACCAGCGCGGATTAATCCCGGATTGTGCTTTTTCAAGCACCTGTTCAGCCTGTTCTAATAAGGATGTCATCGTCTTTACTCTCAGTACATTACACAGCTTTTTGCTGCAGAAAAGATGGCTCAGATGAGGATTTAGTTGAGCGCAAAAGGAAAATGGAAATAAACGTGGTGCTGAACACCATGATGCCCATGATCAGATAGGATTGGGCGAAGCCAAATCTCTCATAGCTAAAGCCTGCCAGCGGGGACAATACGGTACCAATGACGGAGCTGGTGCAGGCAAATCCCACCAGATAAATGGTGGAGGAGAGACGTTTGTCGAAATTCAGACTGTTGTATTTAAATATGGCGACTAACAATATTGGCAGTTCGACCGCGTGAAGCAGTTTGGTAATGGAGATAAGCAGGGGGCCTTCCACCAGCCCTGAAGCAATCATGCGCAGCGCCATCACCATTCCTGCGAATATCAGACCATTTTTAGCACCAATGCGATTAACCAGCCACGGCGCACAAAACATACCTGCGGCCTCGAGAAAGACCTGGAAAGAGTTTAAATAGCCAAACATCTCGTTCCCTTCGCGTAATGTCGGGAACTGTGATGAGAAATAGACCGGGAATTGCTGATCGTATACGCCGTAAATGCAGGTTCCGACCACGAAGAATATCAGTGCCCAGAAGCGCGGCAGAGTAAGCAGACGCAGGGCGTCTTCCAGAGAAACTTTTTTAGCGCCAATTTCGAGTTTCTCCATGCTTGCCGGCGCGGCCACCTTTAATCGGGCCAGGAGGCAGAAGAAGATTAACCCTGAGCATGAAGCCACCAGGAAGTTAAGGTCAGGGTTGATATTAAACAGTAACCCGGCAAAAAACGTGGCAACCGCCCAGCCCAGAGACCCCCACATGCGTGCCCGCCCAAACTCAAAGGTACTCTGACGCGCGACGCGCTCGGTATAGGACTCCAGAACGCCGATACCCCCATTAAACGTCAGCCCGATAAATAAGCCCCCGAATACGCTGCCCAGCAGAATATTAACGCTCAGCAAATAACTAAAAAGCAGATAAGCCGGGCCGGAGAGGATCAACAACGCGGTGATAAACCATAACAAATGTTTGCGCAGACCAAGTCGGTCCTGAATAAAGCCATAACAGACCTGCGCGAAGAGCGCGGAGACGGATAATACTGAAAAAATAATGCCGGTTTCCGATGCTTTTAGCCCCACTTCCTGGTGAAGCCAGATTGAGAGCAGTGAACTTGATGAGGACCAGGTCACAAAGAAAAAGAACAGCAGAGCGCTGAGCAGCATGTAACTTCGAGTAGGCCGTTTTTTCATCTACGTAATCTCGTAAGAAGGATATGCTAATATGGTAACGTTATCATTTGGGGGGACACTCGATTTTGATTTGTTTGTCGATGTTAATCACAAAAGTTAACGTTAACATTGAAATATTGAGATCTAGCTCAAATTTATCAAAGTGGTCTGCATAACCCTGGGTGTCCATGCCTAGAATAGGGCATTCGCATTTGCTCACAACACCTTACCGGGTGTATGCATTCAGATAATGGAAAACTATGGCGTCTTTAAAGGATGTGGCCAAACTGGCCAATGTATCGCTCATGACGGTTTCACGGGTGCTGAATGACCCGAAACGCGTAAAGCCTGAGACTCTGGCTCGGGTGCAGGAGGCGATCATGCAGTTAAATTATGTGCCAGACCTTTCTGCCCAGCAGATTCGTCGTGTTGGCACCCGGAACAAAACGATTGGTGTGCTTGCGCTGGATACCGTCACCACTCCTTTTTCAGTAGAAATCACGCTGTCTATTGAAGAAACCGCGCGGGCGTATGGCTGGAACAGCTTTGTGGTGAATATGTTTACCGATGATAATCCTGACGATATTGTCGACCTGCTGCTCGCCCATCGACCCGGGGGGATCATTTTTACTACCATGGGGCTGCGTGAAGTCAGTATTCCTCCCCGGTTACTGGAGCTTCCTTGCGTTCTGGCCAACTGCGAGAACAAGGGAGAGCCGGTTGCCAGCTATATACCTGACGATGAACATGGCCAGTATACGGCCGTACAGGCACTGCTGGCAGCAGGATACAGCCGCCCTCTATGCCTGCATTTACCCGTCAACCATCTGGCGACGCGTCGTCGTCGTCGTGGGCTTGATCGCGCCTGCAGGGAAGCCAGTATCGATCCTGATACGCTTGAGCACTGCTATATGCAATTCGGCGATGAGCACTACCGAGATATTCCGGAGATGTTGCTGGCGCATATCGAACAGGGGAAACCGCGATTTGATTCGGTCATCTGTGGTAACGATCGTATTGCATTTATGGTGTATCAAACATTGTTAACGCAGGGTATCAGAATCCCACAGGATATTGCCGTTCTTGGCTATGACAATCTTGTAGGCATTGGAAACTTATTTTTACCCCCATTATCCACGGTCCAGCTACCGCATTATGAAATTGGGCGCTTAAGTACACTGCACATTATCAATGGTGACACCCACCGGGATAAAGTGATAGTTGAGAGTCCCTGGCTTCCCCGCGAGTCAATCTAGTTGTATTTGATTTGGCCAAATACCTTACGGATGTGTTGCCTTACCTGCGAGGATGACTTCACTAAGGTGTTTATAGGGGTCTGACGCTCAGTGGAACGAAAACTCACGTTAAGCGATTGTGGCTGAGAAAAACCAAAGGATCCGGCGAGGATCCTTTGGTGTGCTGACATGACCAGTTTCTTTTGGGATATTTTTTCCCTGCATGAAGTCCTTTATGTCCTGATCATAATGCCATTAAAAATTCTATGCTATGTGACCTGCCCCCACGATTAGATACAACACTCAGTTAGTAACGTCGGAATCTTCAT
>OAWU01001144.1_pt1 | contig 10684 bp, 9 predicted proteins | sample 1477041 | NCBI WGS metagenome assembly OAWU01 (sample SAMEA2580266, study PRJEB22360) | human gut metagenome | biome: human gut; feature: human-associated habitat; material: faeces | place: Denmark | collected 2008/2010
TACTGAAGAACTTTTTTTGGGGGAAACAACAATTCCCCCTGCCATAGCACGTGCTCCATAAATAGAAGTTGCAGAGCCATCTTTCAATATCTGAAAGCTTTCAATGTCGTCCGCATTCAGACCGGCAATAGCAGAACTGATCAATGTTTCTGCGTCTCCCGAAGAGAGATCGTCTGCACCGACTTCAATTGCGTCTTCCATAATAACTCCATCCACCACCCACAGAGGTTTGGAACTACCATATATAGAGGTAGCACCACGAACCCGGATTTTAGGAGCAGTACCAAATGTTCCCGATACATTTTGAACTGATACACCGGCGGCACGTCCTTCCAGCGCACGACTGATTTCGGGCATACCGTCGAGTTTTACTTCTTCAGCGGATAGCTGTGCAGTAGCACCGGTAAACAATCGTTTATCCATTTTCTGCATACCTGTGACTACGACTTCCGACAGCGTTTGCACATCGGTATTTAGTGTAACACTCATCGTTGGAGTGGCAGTTAGCTCCTGTGGATGCATGCCAATATAAGAGAACTGTAAAATAGAGTTGCTGGCTACTTTCTCGATAAAGAATTTACCATTCAGGTCTGTCAGTACTCCGGATTTGCTGCCTTTAATCTGTACGGTGGCTCCGATGAGCGGTTGCCCGTCATCTCCGGATATGACTACTCCGTTAACATCGAATATTTTAGCCTGTTTGGATGGGCCGGTAGGAGTGATTGTGATAAACTGGCCATCTATATGGTATTCTAATGGCTTGTCGATGAGTATGATGTCTAGTGCTTGCTTTATGCTCTTGTCTTTTACGGACCCCGAGACTGTGAATTTCTTGACATCATCATACGTAAACAGGATTTTGTATCCTGATACTTTCTCCAGACGTTTCAACACAGAAGGCAAGCGTTCATTGTTGAATTCCAACGTGATTTTCTTTTCGTTTTGTGTCTGAGCTTCTGCCGGTCGTGGCAGTAAGCATACGCATAGGAGGCACACGATAAATAAATACCAGTTTCTTTTCATACGTTTGATTTTAAATAACACTATTTTGAACTTGTTTTATATTAATAGTGCGTATGAAAGGAAATTTAAGACACCCCTTTTGCGAATTATTTTCTTTAAAAGATAATATTTTGTTGTTTTCTTTGTGCTTTTGTATACTTTTTGTATGAAAATACTAATCGATAGTAAGAGTATTGCCGTTTAAAGTTACGGTTACTTTTTTCATCCGATTAAGTAATTGAATGGTGTGTTCAAGCCCAAGCCGGCGATCAGCTACAAAGTGCATTTTGTAGTTCATAGCTTCTTTATTGCGGAATTCTATACTTACATTGTACCAGCGTCCGAGATTTTGCATAATTTCCCGAAGAGTGACATCGTCAAAGTAGAAGTAGCCGTCTTTCCAGTAAATGTAAGAGTCCAAATCTACTTCCGTCAGGATAAAATTGCCGTCAGCTTGCAGATGTGCATCTTCTCCCGGAGTAATGGCAGTGTAGGCGCCCCCTTGGGTGTTACTGACTTCTACCTTTCCATTGATAAGTACTACGTGAGAGTCTTCCGGGTTGTAGCTGCGTATATTGAATTCTGTACCTAGTACACGTGTTTGTATACTTGGAGTCTTTACAATAAATGGTTGCTGTTTATTAGGGGTTACTTTGAAGTATGCTTCACCTTCCAGATATACGGTACGTTCTTTTTCTACAAATGCCGTGGGATAAATTAATCGGGTATTTGCATTGAGCCATACTTCTGTTCCGTCACAAAGGATCACTTTAAAGTTCTGCCCTCTGGGGATGGTCAGTGTATGAGTTTGAATCGTATTTTGTGCATTAGGGACATTGGCTACTGTCTTTTTAGTACGGCTGTAATCCAGATATTCTTTGGTTTTGGCAGCTACTTTCGGATCTTTTTGTGATTCACCTAATATCATTTTCTCTCCGTCTTCAGCTTGCAGGGTAATTTCTTGGGGAGTATTATCTGCTGTAAAGACGGTGATTGGGTCAGGAGTCGGGAATATATCCAGAGTATTGGATATGATGAATACAAGACCTGTGAGGATAGCCGCCGCTGAGACCAGACTGATGGCGAGTTTCAGTCCGGCAAAAGGTTTTCGCTTAGTGTGTTTCGCTTTGAAACGAACTAATTCAGCTTCTACGTCTATCGATCCGGGAGTTTGCTGTTGTTGTAACGCTACATTCATATCCATGATGTCACGGCATGTTTGCAGGCATTCATCATCTTCAAGAGCGCCGGACGTTTCTTTCTCATTGAGCTCTGAGGGGGATTCCATGATATCTAATGCTTTTTTGATGGAATCATTTATATCGTTGTAACCTTTGTCCTTATCCATAAATAACTTTTCAGTTCTTGGTTGTTTTTATTTCTATTACTTATTTTAATACGTTTGTTTAAGATAGTTAGATACCCTCTTTATTCTTTTTTAGCAAACTCTTTACGGAGTACAGAGAGTGCTTTTACAATGTGTTTTCGGACAGCGCTTACGCTTATATTCAGTTCATCAGCCACTTCCTGATATTTTTTTCTTCGTACATAACATTCTTCAAGGATATGCCGGGTGTGGGCAGTAAGCGTTGAAATAGCTTTGTGGATGCGCATCATCCTTTCGTCATATTCTTTGTATTCTGTTTCTGTGTATGATTCGGTCAGTTTTATATATAATTGAACATATTGTTCGTGTACGTTCTGATGACGCAAGTAATCGATGCATTTGTTACGGACGTAAACATAGAGATAAGATTTGGCTGTGGTTTTATCAATCTTGGCATAGTTAGTCCAAATAAATTCGAAAGCATCACTTGCGATATCTTTACTAGCCTCCATATTATTGATCAGATGGAATGCATAATAATAAAGTTGGGGGTAGTACTCTTTAAAAAGATAGTCGAAATCTGCTTTGTCTTCCACGTGCTTTAAAGTGTTGAATAGTAAATAAATTGCGTTGCAAATAAACAAATAATAATTGAGAAAAGCAAAATGGCTTTTGTTTTATATTTATTGTATCTTTGTAGCGTCATTCTTTTCTTATATATTAGGACTATATTAATGGAGAGTATTCTAATTACAGGTGCAAGTGGATTCATTGGAAGTTTTATTGTCGAAGAGGCACTGAAACGAAAGTTTGGTGTGTGGGCGGGAATCCGTTCTAGCAGCAGCAAGCAGTATTTGAAGAACCGGAAGATTCATTTTCTGGAACTGGACTTTGCTCATCCCAACGAATTGCGTGCCCAACTCTCCGGGCATAAAGGGACGTATAACAAATTTGATTACATTATTCATTGTGCGGGAGTCACCAAGTGTTCGGACAAGAAAACATTTGATTATGTAAATTATCTTCAGACTAAATATTTTGTTGATACGTTGAAGGCACTCAATATGGTTCCGAAGCAGTTTATCTATATCAGCACATTGAGCGTATTCGGACCGGTGCATGAAAAAGATTACTCGCCCATTTCGGCAGATGATTCTCCGATGCCTAATACGGCTTATGGATTTAGTAAACTCAAAGCCGAACTTTATATACAGAGCATTCCCGGTTTCCCTTATGTCATTTATCGTCCTACAGGAGTTTACGGTCCCCGTGAAATGGATTATTTCCTGATGGCAAAGTCCATCCGTCAGCATGTGGACTTCTCGGTGGGTTTCCGGAGACAGGATCTGACTTTTATTTATGTAAAGGATATTGTGCAGGCCATCTTCCTTGGAATAGAGAAAAGAGTAGCGAGAAAAGCGTATTTCCTGTCGGATGGAAACGTATATAAAAGCCGCACATTTTCGGACTTAATACAAAAAGAACTGGGCAATCCGTTTGTTATTCATATGAAATGTCCATTAATTGTGCTAAAAGTTATATCTTTGCTCGCTGAATTTATTGCTACGCGTTCCGGGAAGAGCAGTACGCTGAATTCTGACAAGTATAAAATAATGAAACAACGTAACTGGCAATGTGATATAACCCCTGCAATGACAGAGTTAGGGTATGCTCCCGAATATGATCTGGAGAAGGGAGTTCGTGAAACGATTGCCTGGTATAAAAACGAAGGATGGCTTTAGACTTATTTAAGCGAGTGGAAACCCGGAAGGGGTTGTTTGCTGTGGAGAAGATTACATTGATTTATAATCTGTTGACCTCCATCTTGATACTGTTCCTGTTTCAGCGAATGGATCATCCATGGCACATGTTGCTGGATAGGGCGATGATTGCTGCAATGACTTTCCTGTTGATGTATCTTTATCGGCTGGCACCTTGTAAGTTCTCGGCATTTGTGCGGGTTGTCATTCAGATGAGCCTGCTTTCGTACTGGTATCCCGATACGTTTGAGTTTAACCGGTTCTTCCCCAATCTTGATCATGTATTTGCTGTTGCCGAACAATTTATCTTCAATGGGCAGCCTGCTATCTGGTTCTGCCACACATTTCCGCATCTGATAGTCAGCGAAGCATTCAATTTGGGATATTTCTTCTATTATCCGATGATGCTGATTGTGACGTTATTCTACTTTATCTATAAGTTTGAATGGTTTGAGAAGATGTCATTTGTACTGGTAACTTCTTTCTTTATTTATTATCTCATTTATATCTTTGTTCCGGTGGCGGGACCGCAATTCTATTTTCCGGCTATCGGGTTCGATAATGTGTCGAAAGGTATCTTCCCGGCTATTGGCGATTATTTCAATCATCATCAGGAACTATTGCCCGGTCCCGGCTATCAGCATGGGTTCTTCTATAATCTGGTAGAGGGTTCGCAGCAGGTAGGCGAACGGCCTACTGCTGCATTCCCCAGTTCTCATGTCGGCATTTCCACTATCTTGATGATTATGGCGTGGCGTGGCAGCAAAAAGCTCTTTGCCTGCCTGATTCCTTTCTATATGCTACTTTGTGGTGCTACCGTGTATATTCAGGCGCATTATGTTATTGACGCTATTGTAGGCTTCTTCTCAGCGTTCGTTTTATATGTTGTAGCAACGTGGATGTTCAAGAAGTGGTTTGCGCAGCCGATGTTTAAGTAAACCAATCTGGTATATCATCGATCTACAGATGCTAGATTGGCAGTTATCTCATCAAATATCCGGAACAATTCTTCCTTTGTTTCCGCCCGAAGCATAGCGATACGGGTATTACGAAAATTAGGAATGCCTTTGAACAACGGACTGGCAGCCAGATGACGGCGTACATGCAGAATACCTCTACGTTCGTCAAGCAGATTCACACTGTCTACTACCTCCTGTCGTAATACCTCCATGCACCATTCAAAACTGAGTGGGGGAAGCGCTTCTCCTGTTTCCAGATAATGCTTCACTTCCTTGAATATCCAGGGGCGTCCGAAGCTTGCACGACCGATCATGACAGCGTCTACTCCATAACGGTCGAAACACTCCTTACAGCGTTGAGGCGTAGTCACATCTCCGTTGCCGATGATAGGAATATGCATGCGGGGATTGTTTTTTACTTCCCCTATCAGTGTCCAGTCTGCTTCTCCGGTGTACATTTGCGCACGGGTCCTACCGTGGATAGTCAATGCGGCAATACCGCAATCCTGCAATTGTTCTGCCAAATCTACAATGATTTTATTATTGGCATCCCATCCCAGACGAGTTTTTACAGTTACCGGTATTTTCACGGCATCTACTACCGCACGGGTAATCTCCAGCATCTTCGGAATATTCTGTAACATTCCTGCTCCGGCACCTTTTCCCGCTACTCTTTTCACCGGGCAACCGAAGTTGATATCGAGAATATCAGGCTGTGCCTGTTCCACTATTTTGGCGGCTTCCACCATTGTTTCCGTATCCTTCCCATAAATCTGAATGGCAACAGGACGCTCTTCGTCACTGATGCTCAACTTCTGCGCGGCCTTGTTGACGGCACGTATCAATGCATCACTCGATACAAATTCAGTATATACCATGTCGGCACCGAACTTTTTGCACATCAGGCGGAAAGCCGGGTCTGTCACGTCCTCCATGGGGGCGAGTAGTATAGGATGTTCTCCCAGGTCTATATGGTTTATCTTCATAATTGATACTTCTTTTTTGCCGTGCAAAGGTACGGATAAAAACTGAAAGAACTATTTGTTGAGGTAAGTTTCACGGATGCGGATTAATTCGTACCTTTGCATACTCCTATCACATTTTAATGATTATCGAACAGTAAAATGAATATAAAAGACTTTGAAATAATGGCGCCTGTCGGTTCGCGCGAATCTCTTGCGGCAGCCATTCAGGCTGGAGCCGATTCTATCTATTTTGGTATAGAAAACCTTAACATGCGTGCCCGTTCTGCCAATACGTTTACCGTTGATGATTTGCGTGAGATAGCCCGGACGTGCGACGAACACGGGATGAAAAGCTATCTGACAGTCAATACGATTATCTATGATAAGGATATTCCTTTGATGCGTACTATTGTCGATGCGGCCAAAGCAGCCGGAATATCTGCAGTGATTGCTGCTGACGTGGCAGTGATGAATTATGCCCGCCGGATCGGGCAGGAAGTGCATTTGTCTACTCAGCTTAATATATCGAATGCGGAAGCCTTGAAATTTTATGCCCAGTTTGCCGATGTTGTGGTGCTTGCACGCGAACTGAATCTGGAGCAGGTTGCAGAGATTTATCGTCAGATCCGGGAAGAAAATATCTGTGGACCGAGTGGTGAACAGATTCGTATTGAGATGTTCTGTCACGGTGCTCTGTGTATGGCAGTCTCCGGAAAGTGCTACCTCTCTTTGCATGAAATGAATCACTCCGCCAACCGGGGGGCTTGTATGCAAGTATGCCGTCGTTCTTATACCGTTCGTGATAAGGAGACAGATGTGGAACTGGATATCGACAACGAATATATCATGTCGCCGAAAGACCTGAAGACTATTCATTTTATGAATAAGATGATGGATGCAGGTGTGCGTGTATTCAAAATCGAAGGTCGTGCCCGTGGCCCTGAGTATGTGCGTACAGTGGTAGAATGTTATAAAGAGGCGATTCAGTCTTATTTGGACGATACCTTTACAGACGAAAAAATCGCAGCTTGGGACGAACGTCTGAAAGCTGTTTTCAACCGTGGATTCTGGGATGGCTATTACCTCGGACAACGACTTGGCGAATGGACACGGAATTACGGTTCGGCAGCTACGGAGCGTAAAATCTATGTGGGTAAAGGTATCAAATACTTCTCCAATATCGGCGTTTCCGAATTTCTGGTGGAGGCGTCCGAAGTCAGTGTAGGCGATAAATTGCTGATTACGGGACCAACCACCGGTGCAGTCTTCATGACGCTGGACGAAGCCCGCGTCGATCTGAAACCGGTAGAAACAGTCAAGAAGGGACAGCGCTTCTCGATGAAATCAGACAAGATACGTCCCAGCGACAAATTATATAAATTGGTATCTACCGAAGAACTGAAGAAGTTCAAAGGACTTGATGTAGAACAGAAAAGAGGATAAACAGATGAGTCAGTACATTTACGAGCTGGAGATGAAGGTACGCGATTATGAATGCGACCTGCAAGGTATTGTCAACAATGCCAATTATCAACATTATCTGGAGCATACCCGCCATGAGTTTCTGACCTCGGTAGGGATTAGCTTTGCAGCGCTTCATGAGCAGGGAGTCGATCCGGTAGTGGCGCGCATCAATATGGCTTTCAAGACTCCGTTGAAGAGTGGAGATGAATTTGTCTCCAAGCTATATATGAAAAAAGAGGGTATCAAGTATGTATTCTATCAGGATATCTTCCGCAAAAGTGATCAAAAAGTAGTAGTGAAATCCACTGTTGAAACGGTATGTGTGGTAAACGGACGTTTGAGTAGCAGCGAATTATTCGACAACGTCTTTGCTCCATACCTGAAATGACCGATAACGAAGAAGAACAGATTTATAGCATCGCTCTGACCATGGTGCCCGGTATCGGGCACATTGGAGCGAAGCGTCTGGTAGAGGGCATGAAAAGTGCCACTGATGTCTTCCGCTACCGGAAAGAGCTTTCCGAACGTATTCCCGGAGTTAACGAACGGATATCTGCCGCACTGGATTGTCCGTCACTCATTGCCCGTGCAGAGCAGGAACTCGGATTTCTGCAGAAGAACCGCATTCAATGCCTGACTTATTATGATGAAGCTTATCCTTCCCGTTTGCGGGAGTGTGAGGATGCTCCTGTCGTGCTTTTCTTCAAGGGAAATGCGGATTTGAATGCTCTCCATATTCTAAATATGGTGGGTACCCGACATCAGTGCTCCATATTCAAAATAGGGTGGGTCCCCGCCACGCTACCGATTATGGAACGCAACTTTGCACTACTTTCCTTCGTGACTTGAAAGCGTTATGTCCTGATGTGTTAGTGATCAGCGGTCTTGCCTATGGCATTGATATCAATGCCCACCGGAGCGCTTTGGATAATGGACTGGCTACGGTAGGCGTATTGGCTCATGGATTAGACCGTATCTATCCCTCTCTCCATCGTAAAACGGCTGTTGATATGCTCGACAGAGGTGGTCTGCTGACTGAGTTTCTTGTCGGCACAACACCGGACAAGCATAATTTTGTTAGCCGAAACCGCATTGTAGCAGGTATGTGCGATGCTACGATTGTGATAGAATCTGCCGCAAAAGGCGGTTCCCTGATTACTGCCGAACTTGCGGAGAGTTATCACCGTGACTGTTTTGCTTTTCCCGGTCGGGTTACTGACGAATATTCCAAGGGATGCAATCAACTGATCCGCGACAATAAAGCTTCTCTGCTTTTATCTGCCGAAGACTTTGTGCAGACAATGGGCTGGAGTTCTGCTTCCTGCGTGGAAAAAACAGCCAATGTACAGCGTGACCTGTTTCCCGATTTGTCCGGAGAAGAACAACAAATCGTTGATATTCTGGCACAACGCGGAAATCTGCAGATTAACACGCTGGTGGTGGAAACTGACATTCCCGTTCATAAAATGAATGCTATTCTTTTTGAACTTGAAATGAAAGGAGTTGTACGGGTATTGGCCGGAGGGATGTATCAATTACTGACTTAATTGTCTGGATATTGTTTGTTTTTTCGTTATATTAGCAGCCTAATTAAAAAATAATACCCCCATGAGCAAAACACATTCTTTCTTTATCTTATCTATTCTTGCTTTTTTTGTAGTAAACGTATCTTTGTTTGCCGGAGATAAACCTCAAACAAACATCAATCAAATTTTTTTTGAAGGAGCACCGAGCATTCATCCTCCCCGGGTGATAGCCAATTATACGGCAACTCCTTTCATGTTTTATATTCCTACTACCGGCCAGCGACCGATGGAATGGAGTGCTGAGAAGTTACCGAAAGGCTTGAAACTGGATTCGAAAACAGGAATTATCACAGGAACAGTCGCTTCGGAAGGTGAATATATGGTCACTCTCAAAGCTAAGAATTCGCAGGGAACCTGTACGCAAAAGCTCGAGATTCATATCGGTGACGATTTGCTGCTGACTCCTCCTATGGGGTGGAACAGCTGGAATACTTTCGGGCAACATCTCACGGAAGAACTGGTATTGCAGACTGCGGATGCACTGGTGGCAAACGGAATGCGTGATCTGGGTTATTCCTATATTAATATCGATGACTTCTGGCAGCTGCCGGAGCGAGGGGCTGACGGACATATACAGATTGATAAAGCGAAGTTTCCTCGTGGAATAAAATATGTTGCTGACTATCTGCATGAACGGGGCTTTAAACTCGGGATCTATTCTGACGCAGCCGATAAAACCTGTGGCGGTGTTTGTGGCAGTTATGGGTACGAAGAAATGGATGCGAAAGATTTTGCTTCCTGGGGAGTCGATTTGTTGAAGTATGATTATTGCAATGCTCCTGCCGGCAGGGTGGAGGCTATGGAGCGATATGCTAAGATGGGTAAGGCTTTGCGTGCTACCGGTCGTTCTATTGTGTTCTCTGTTTGCGAGTGGGGACAGCGTGAACCTTGGAAATGGGCAAAGCAAGTAGGAGGACATTTGTGGCGGGTTTCGGGAGATATAGGAGATGTATGGGACCGTGAGGCCAATCGGATGGGTGGACTGCGCGGTATTCTGAATATTCTGGAAATCAACGCTCCTTTGAATGAATATGCCGGACCTTCCGGGTGGAATGATCCGGATATGCTGGTTGTCGGTATTGGCGGGAAGAGCATGAGCATCGGCTCGGAATCGAAAGGATGTACTCAGGAGCAATATAAGTCTCATTTTGCCTTATGGTGTATGATGGCTTCTCCTTTGCTTTGTGGAAATGATGTACGGAACATGGATGATAGCACTTTACAGGTTTTGTTGGACAAGGATTTGATTGCTATCAATCAGGATGTGCTCGGTAAGCAGGCAGAACGCAGCATTCGTGCGGATTATTATGATATTTGGGTGAAACCGTTGGCTGATGGTCGTAAAGCTGTCGCTTGTTTCAACCGGATGGATACTCCGCAAAATATAGAACTGAACGCGAAAACGGTGGAAGGTTTATCTTTGGAACAGGTATATAGTCTCGATAGCCGTTCTACGGAAAATGCTGCGGATGGTATGATTGTAAAGCTGGCTCCTTATCAATGCAAAGTTTATATTTGTGGTAAGCCGAAATAGGAACAGGGATGAGGTTGGGGCATAAAAAAAGGAGCAACGCCTTGCTCCAACCTTTGTTAACCTTAAATCTAATACTATGAAAAACAC
>OAWU01001145.1_pt1 | contig 10677 bp, 6 predicted proteins | sample 1477041 | NCBI WGS metagenome assembly OAWU01 (sample SAMEA2580266, study PRJEB22360) | human gut metagenome | biome: human gut; feature: human-associated habitat; material: faeces | place: Denmark | collected 2008/2010
GGAGCCGATGGCTACTATGCTGTGGCTGGTCAAGGGAAATACAAGATCACGCCAAACGGAACTTCAGTAGATGTGGAATTCATCCCAGAAGATCACTTCCTAGGAACTGCAGATGGTATTTCAATCCGTCGGACAGATACCAATGGCTATGACACTGGTTGGTCAACGAAATTCCCAGACAATGAAGCCAATGTCGATACAGCCATCAATACCATGGACGGTCTGTACATCCCAACGGTGACTCCAAAAGACATCGAAGGCGAAAATAAAACTTCAACAGATGTACAAGGAGAAACTCAAACCGGTACACCAACCTTTAACGTAGTAGGAACTAACTTAGATGGTAATAAGGTTGCTATCACTCCAAGTGCCCTATATCCTGCTAAATTGGTAGACCCAGCAACTGGTCAACCGACAAATGCGCTTTCTGTTACGGTAGCAGGAGAAGGAACTTACACTATCGATGATACGACTGGTCAAGTGACCTTCGTTCCAGAACCTGGATTTACAGGAACTGCAAATGGCGTAACGGTTTCACTTTCTGCTCCAGTCGGACGAGACAAAGATGGTACGATTCGTGATGAGTACGTTAAGACAGCGACAGCTAAGTACACACCAACTGTAACACCGATTACGGTTACCCCTACAAATAAGGTTTCTGAAGACGTTCAAAACGTTCCTCAAACACAAACACCAACTTTCGATTTGAGTAACGATAAGACTGCCCAAATCACAAGTAAGAAATTGGTGGATCCAGCTACAGGTCAACCGACGGATGCGACAACTGTAACAGTAGCAGGGGAAGGAAGCTACACGATTGATCCTACTACAGGAGCTGTAACCTTCACTCCTGAAAAAGACTTTGTCGGAACTGCTCAGGGAGTTAAAGTGCAAGCAACTGCAACCATTACTAATGCCAACGGTAAGACTGCAACCATCACATCCGATGCAACTTACACACCAACAGTAGTGGCTGCTAAACCAACTGCACAACCTGCTACATCTAAGGACATCCAAGGTGCAACTCAAACGGGTACCCCAACCTTTGCTGGAACAACTGTTCAAGTAAATGGTCAAAACAAACCTGTAACCATTAAAGCAAACAGCTATAAACTTTTGGATAAAGATGGGAATGAAGTAACTGGTACAACACCAGCCTATGCGGCAGATGGTACAACTGTTATTGGTAACTTCTCAATCGATCCAGCAACTGGTCAAGTCACCTTCACACCGACTGATAAATCCTATACCGGTGCAGTTACACCAGTGAAAGTTCAAGCCGAAAGCTCAAACGGAATCAAGGTTGATACAACTTACACACCAGAAATCGTTCCAGTGACACCAACTGCAACACCAGCTGAAACCACTGATATTCAAGGTGCGACTCAAACAGGCAAACCTGAATTCCAAGGTGGAACGGTAAACGTTGACGGCGTTGAGAAGACAGTAGCCATCAATGAAGCTGTCCCAGCGACATTTGACGATGGGACAAAAACTAAGACAGTTCCAAATGTAGGTACTTACACAGTAGCAGCAGATGGTACAGTTACCTTCGTTCCAGAAAAATCATTCATCGGAACTGCACCAGCAGTAACTGTTGTGCGTGAAGACATGAACGGAACCAAGGCTCAAGCGACCTACACACCAACTGTGACACCAGTGAAACCGACAGGTACTCCGGTAACCTCTACAGATATCCAAGGTGCCACTCAAACAGGTAAGCCAGTCTTCACTGAAGGCGATAGCCGTGTACCAATGGACGATACCGTTCCTGCAACATTTGACGATGGCTCAACGACGAAGACAGTCGATGGCGTTGGTACTTATACAGTAGCTCCAGACGGAACGGTTACATTCAAGCCACTTCCTACTTATGTTGGAACACCTGAAGGCGTAACTGTTAAGCGTGTGGATAAGAACGGTACACCAGCAACAGCTAAGTATACACCAACTGTAACTCCAGTGAAGCCAACTGCAGAACCTGCAACTTCAACGGACAAACAAGGCCAAACACAAACAGGTAAACCTGTCTTTACTGCAGGAACCCCAAGTGTGCCAATGGACGACACTGTACCAGCAACATTTGAAGATGGATCAACGACCAAGACCGTTCCAGGTGAAGGAACATACACAGTAGCACCAGACGGAACAGTCACCTTCGTTCCAGAAAAATCATTCACAGGAGTGGGAACAGGCGTAACTGTTAAACGTGTGGATAAGAACGGTACTCCAGCAACTGCTAAGTACACACCAACTGTAACTCCAGTTACTCCAACCGCAACACCAGCTACATCAGAAGCACCTCAAGGTGTGGTTCAAACTGGAACTGTAACCTTCACAGAAGGTGACCCAGTTGCCCCAATCGATAAGGATACCATTACCCTTCTTGATGAAAATGGCCAACCAGCTGCTTCAGTAGTTGCGAAATCACCAGAAGGTAAAGAGATCGGTACTTACACAGTTGATAAGACTACCGGTGTTGTCACCTTCACACCAACGGATAAATCTTACTCAGGTGAAGTCGTTCCAGTTAAGGTTCAAGCCAAAGATACAAATGGCACACCAGCTGAAACAACGTACGCACCTAAGATTACTCCAGTAGTTCCAACTGCGGAACCTGCAACATCTACTGATATCCAAGGTAAGACACAAACAGGTAAACCAACCTTCACCGAAGGAAACCCAAGTATCCCAATGGATGATGACGTGCCAGCAACATTTGAAGATGGATCAACTACCAAGACGATTCCAGGTGAAGGAACTTACACAGTAGCTCCAGATGGCACAGTCACCTTCGTTCCTGAGAAATCATTCACAGGAACAGGTACAGGGGTAACTGTTAAACGTGTCGATAAGAACGGTACATCAGCAACAGCTAAGTATACACCAACTGTAACTCCTGTCGTTCCAACTGCAGAACCTGCAACTTCAACGGACAAACAAGGTCAAACTCAATCAGGTACTCCAACCTTCACACCTGGAAATCCAGATGTGCCAATGGATGACACGGTTCCAGCAACCTTTGAAGATGGATCAACTACCAAGACCATTCCAGGTGAAGGAACTTACACAGTAGCTCCAGACGGTACAGTAACCTTCGTTCCAGAAAAATCATTTACAGGAACAGGAACAGGCGTAACGGTTAAACGTGTTGATAAGAACGGTACTCCAGCGACAGCTAAGTACACACCAACAGTAACTCCAGTAACCCCATCTGCAACTCCAGCTGAGTCAGAAGCACCTCAAGGTCTTGTTCAAACTGGAACTGTGACCTTCACAGAAGGTGACCCAGTTGCCCCAATCGATAAGGATACCATTACCCTTCTTGATGAAAATGGCCAACCAGCTGCTTCAGTAGTTGCGAAATCACCAGAAGGTAAAGAGATCGGTACTTACACAGTTGATAAGACTACCGGTGTTGTCACCTTCACACCAACGGATAAATCTTACTCAGGTGAAGTCGTTCCAGTTAAGGTTCAAGCCAAAGATACAAATGGCACACCAGCTGAAACAACATACACACCGAAGATTACTCCAGTCGTACCAACAGCAGAACCTGCAACATCTACAGACATTCAAGGTCAAACCCAAACAGGTAAACCAAACTTCACACCTGGTAACCCTGCAATCCCAATGGATGATGATGTTCCAGCAACCTTTGAAGATGGTTCAACTACGAAGACCATTCCAGGTGAAGGAACTTACACTGTAGCACCAGATGGAACTGTCACCTTCGTTCCAGAAAAATCATTCACAGGAACAGGAACAGGTGTAACGGTTAAACGTGTGGACAAGAATGGTACCCCAGCTACAGCGAAGTATACTCCAACTGTGACACCAGTTACTCCAACAGCAACTCCTGCAACATCAACGAATGTTCAAGGTGCAACACAAACAGGTAAACCAGTCTTCACAGAAGGCGACAGCCGTGTGCCTTTGAACGATACCGTTCCAGCAACCTTTGATGATGGTTCAACCACGAAGACAGTTGAAGGTGTTGGTACCTACACAGTAGCAGCAGACGGAACCGTTACATTCGTACCAGAGAAATCATTCGTCGGAACTGCACCAGCAGTGACAGTGGTTCGTGAAGATGTGAATGGAACCAAAGCACAAGCGACTTACACACCAACCGTAACTCCGGTAACACCAACTGCAGATCCTGTAGCATCTACAGACATCCAAGGTCAAACCCAAACAGGTAAGCCAAACTTCACACCTGGTCACCCAAGTGTGCCAATGGATGATGATGTACCAGCAACCTTCGAAGATGGTTCAACAACGAAGACCATTCCAGGTGAAGGAACTTATACAGTTGCACCAGATGGAACTGTCACCTTCGTTCCAGAAAAATCATTTACAGGTAAAGGTACCGGTGTAACAGTCAAACGGGTAGATAAGAACGGTACACCAGTGACCGCAACTTACACACCAACTGTAACGCCAGTTGCTCCTACGGCAGAACCAGTAACTTCAATTGGAAACAAGGGTCAAACTCAAACAGGCAAACCAGTCTTCACAGAAGGTGATAGCCGTGTTCCAATGAACGACAAGGTTCCAGCAACCTTTGACGATGGCTCAACAACCAAGACTATTCCAGGTGTTGGTACTTACACAGTAGCAGCAGACGGAACTGTAACCTTCACACCAGAACCTGAATTCACAGGAACTGCACCAGCAGTGACAGTGGTTCGTGAAGATGTGAATGGAACCAAAGCACAAGCAACTTACACACCAACTGTTCGTCCAATCACTAAGTTTGTGGACAAAGAAGGTAAGGAAATCCCAGGATATCCTACAGTTGATGGAGAAGTGCCAAAAGCTGAAATTCCAGGTTACCGCTTCGTAGAAACGAAGAAATTGCCAAATGGTGACACAGAGCATGTCTACGAAAAAGTAACAACATCATACGTAGATGAAAACGGTAAACCAATTCCAGGTTACCCAACTGAAGACGGCGAACAACCGAAGAAAGACATCCCAGGTTATGACTTTGTGAAAACTGTAGTCGATAAAGATGGCAATATCCAACACATCTACAAGAAGACAGTAACACCAAGCCCAATGCCGACTCCAACTCCAACTCCAACACCACAACCGCAACCGCAACCAAAACCAGAAGAACCAACTGTTCCAGTCGTTCCAGAAACGAAAGAAGAAGTGACGTATATCGATCCTCAAGATCCAACAGCACAACTTCCAAATACTGGTACAAAAGAATCTTCTACTGCTGGTCTAGCAATCTTTAGTGCTCTTGCAGGTCTCTCATTGTTTGGACTTGCCAAACGCAAAAAAGAAGACTAAGCTCGATTGTGGCTAAAAAACCGCGAAATCCTCGCGGTTTTTTTCTGTCTGTCTCTGAAAAATATCCGCTAAACTAGGTAGTTGAAATCAGTCTTTTAGAAGAAAATTTGATAAAATAGAAGTATCAGTGTAAAGGATGAGAGAATGAAAAAGATGATTGGTATCTGGGCTCAGACGGAGAACGGCATCATTGGAAAGGACCATGTTATGCCGTGGCATCTGCCAGCAGAGCTCCAGCATTTCAAACAAACGACCATGGGGCAAGTGATCCTCATGGGGCGAGTCACCTTTGATGGTATGAAAAAACGCGTCCTACCAGGCCGTACCAGTATTATTCTAACGCAAGATCAATCCTACAATGCGGAGAACGAGGATGTCCTTGTCATGCACAGCAAAGAAGAAGTCTTGGACTGGTATCAGAAGCAAGAAAAGAGTTTGTATATTATCGGTGGAAGCCAAATCCTCCAGTTATTCTCAGATCAGTTAGAAGAGTTAATCCAGACCGAGATTCATGCTGAGATCGATGGGGATACCTATGCACCGGAGATTAATCAGAACCTCTATGAAAGGATCCGTCAAGTCCATCATCCAAAAGACGAGAAAAATCCTTATGATTTTACGGTTCACTACTACAAGAGAAAGGAATTAGACTAATGGAACGCAGTGTATTTGGTTTTTTTACAGCAGTCCTGTGCGTCATCTGTCTGATTTGTGCGCTCCAAACCTTTCGAAAGAAACGCTTTGGCCTGGCCATTTTATTCTTGCTAAATGCGTTTACCAACCTCGTCAATTCTATTCACGCCTTTTACATGACCCTGTTTTAAGATAAAATCAATCAAATAAACGACAGAAAGAGGAAAACCATGCCAACCAATCAAAATTCGGATATGATGGTCTACTGTTCATTTTGCGGTAAGAGTCAAGATGAAGTCCAAAAAATCATCGCTGGGAACAATGCCTTCATTTGTAATGAATGCGTCGAGTTAGCCCAAGAAATCATTCGTGAAGAACTCGCTGAAGAAGTACTTGCAGATCTTAGCGAAGTTCCAAAACCAATCGAACTGCTTCAAATTTTGAACCACTATGTCATCGGTCAAGACCGTGCCAAACGTGCTCTTGCCGTAGCCGTATACAATCACTACAAACGGATCAATTACCACGATACACGTGAAGATGATACTGATGTAGAATTGCAAAAATCAAACATCCTCATGATCGGCCCAACTGGTTCAGGTAAAACCTTCTTAGCCCAAACATTGGCACGTAGCTTGAATGTTCCATTTGCCATTGCTGATGCGACTGCCTTGACCGAAGCTGGTTATGTAGGAGAAGACGTTGAAAATATTCTCTTAAAGCTCCTTCAGGCAGCGGATTTCAATATTGAACGTGCAGAACGTGGGATCATCTATGTGGATGAAATTGATAAAATCGCTAAGAAAAGCGAAAATGTCTCGATCACTCGTGATGTTTCCGGTGAAGGTGTCCAACAAGCTCTCTTGAAGATCATTGAAGGGACAGTTGCTAGTGTTCCCCCTCAAGGTGGTCGCAAGCACCCTCAACAAGAAATGATCCAAGTGGATACGAAAAATATTCTCTTCATCGTTGGTGGAGCATTTGACGGAATCGAAGAAATTGTTAAACAACGCTTAGGTGAGAAAATCATTGGTTTTGGTAAAAATAACAAGGCTATTGATGAAGCAAGCTCTTATATGCAAGAAATCGTGGCAGAAGATATTCAAAAATTTGGGATTATCCCTGAATTGATTGGACGCCTTCCAGTCTTTGCGGCTCTTGAGCAATTGACTGTTGATGACCTCGTCCGCATCCTCAAAGAGCCACGCAATGCCTTGGTAAAACAATACCAAACCTTGCTTTCTTACGATAATGTGGAATTGGAATTTGATGATGAAGCACTTCAAGAGATTGCGAATAAAGCCATCGAAAGAAAGACTGGAGCTCGTGGACTTCGCTCCATTATCGAAGAAACCATGATGGATGTCATGTTTGAAGTTCCAAGTCAAGAAGATGTCAAATTGGTTCGCATCACCAAAGAAGCCGTGGATGGAACGGAAAAACCAATTCTTGAAACAGCCTAGAAAGATAAAACATGGAAATAAACACACACAATGCGGATATTCTCTTAAGCACTGCAAATAAGAGTCACTATCCTCAAGATGATATTCCAGAAGTTGCACTTGCCGGTCGATCAAATGTCGGCAAGTCTTCTTTTATTAATACTCTCTTGAATCGAAAGAACCTAGCCAGAACTTCTGGCAAACCTGGAAAAACTCAATTGCTAAATTTCTTCAATGTTGATGATAAACTACGTCTCGTTGACGTACCAGGTTACGGCTATGCCCGTGTCTCTAAAAAAGAACGCGAGAAGTGGGGACGCATGATTGAAGAATACCTCACTAGTCGTGAAAACTTAAAAGCAGTTGTTAGTCTGGTTGACTTTCGACACGAACCATCTGCAGATGATGTTCAGATGTATGAATTTCTGAAATACTACGAAATTCCCGTTATTCTTGTTGCAACTAAGGCGGATAAGATCCCACGAGGAAAATGGAACAAACACGAGTCGATGATTAAGAAAAAACTAGACTTTGACACGTCAGATAGTTTCATTATCTTTTCTTCCGTTACAAAAGAAGGACTAGAGAAGTCATGGGATGAAATTCTAGATCATGCTTTTTACGAAATAAATTGAAATGACATGAAAATGTCATTTTTGTTTTGGATTTATCTCGGAATTGTAATACAAGTGTAATATAAGTGTCTTTGTTTTATTCTATTTATATGGTATAATCGTTTTAAAGATAAAAGATGATAAAAAATATTTGGAGATAAATAGAATTATGAAAATAAAAATTCGGAATAAAACGAAATTATTAGGGTTCGTCGTTTCCGTTGTGGCAGTTGGGACGTTTACTGCAGCGATGAGCGAACATGTGACCTCCGTTGGAGCAAATGATGGCACTTATCAAACCTACCAAGATCCAACTGAAGCATTCATCTCCCAAATTGGGGAGTCTGCTCGTCAACTTGGTCAGGAAAATGACCTATATGCATCTGTAATGATTGCACAAGCGATTCTTGAAAGTGGTTCAGGTCAGTCTGGTTTAGCTTCATACCCACACTACAATCTTTTCGGGATTAAAGGTAGCTATGCAGGTCAATCAGCTGTGATGCAAACATTGGAAGATGATGGCTCTGGTAATATGTATACAATTAATGATGCCTTTCGTTCTTATCCAAGTTACTACGAATCATTACAAGATTATGTAGCAGTTTTAAAACAAGCGCACTTTGCAGGCGCCTGGAAGAGCAATACATCAAGCTATCAAGATGCAACTGCTGCTTTAACAGGTGTCTATGCGACTGATACAAGCTACAATGCAAAATTAAACCATATCATTGAAGCCTACAATTTAACACAGTATGATTCACCAAATGTTCAAGGCGGAGTTACAGGCTCTGTATACAATCCATATCGCCAACAATTTACATCTCAAGAAATTTTGAATTTGGATATCGCTTGGGCAAACCGTTTACGCTAATTCCTAACAGAGAGGCTGATTCAGCCTCTTCTTTTTATTGTTAAAACGAATTAAAACGTATTTCTGCCGATAGCCGATTATTAACTCTGAAAACCTTTTCAAAAGTTTATCTCTATGATATAATGATTTTATTCACAAACTGAATATAAGGAGATGTTTATGACTGAATCTAATTTCGCTCAGAAGATTGGTGCTGCTTGCAATAAGAAAGAAGATCTTTACAAGAAGTCTTAGACCCGTTATGCTGTTCGTTCCATGTTTGCTGGTGGTTTTCTAACCTTAAGCACGGCAGTAGGAGCTGTAGCCGCAGACCTCTTAAATACTTTTTTACCAGGTTCGGGGAGATTTTTATTTCCATTTATCTTTGCTTGGGGTCTTGTTTATCTTCTCTTCTTAAATACAGAATTGACCACTTCCAATATGATGTATTTAACAGCAGGGACTTATCTAAAGAAAATTAACTGGAAAAAAGCTTTGGAAATTCTTTTATACTGTACATTCTTTAATTTAGTCGGTGCCTTACTCGTTGCTTTTCTGTTTAATCAGACAACGGCTTTTGCTCATGTAGACCCAAAAGGTTTCCTTGCGACGGTTGCTGAAAATAAACTGCAACGGACCAATCAAGTGGTTTTCTTTGAAGGGATTATCGCAAATATCTTTGTAAATATTGCGATTCTCTCCTATCTATACTTTAAGGATGAAACTGCAAAAGTATTATTAGCCTTGTCAGCTATCTACATGTTTGTCTTTATGACCAATGAACACTTGGCAGCCAATTTTGCTTCCTTCTCTCTATTAGGCTTTAATCCGGTATCCAGTCAATTGCCACATTATGAATTGTTTAATATTCTCCGGCATTACGGTGTGACCTTTGTGGCCAACTGGGTTGGAGGAGGAATACTAATGGGATTAGCCTATGCTTGGTTGAATAACATCAAGAGTCTCTATAATGATTAAAAATATTAAAAAAGTTTGCAAAAGTACTTGCATTCTTTTTTTTTATGTGGTAAACTAACTAATGGTTTGAAAAAACTGCCTAAGACAGTAGGGGAGCTCGACTCATAAGAATCCTACCGAGGACAAAACGTATCCATTATATGAAGCGTATTGTACTTTCGTGTCTAGGTTTGGGCGCGTTTTTCTTTTGGAAAAATTCCCCAAGCAAAATAATTACGGAGGTGAACACACTAATGAGTAGTGAAGCAATTATTGCTAAGAAAGCGGAATTAGTAGACGTAGTAGCTGAAAAAATTAAAGCTGCCGTTTCTATCGTTGTTGTAGATTCTCGTGGTTTGACAGTTGAACAAGATACTGTTCTTCGTCGCAACCTTCGCGAAAGCGAAGTTGAGTTCAAAGTGATTAAAAACTCAATCTTGCGTCGTGCTGCTGAAAAAGCTGGTCTTGAAGAATTGGCATCATCATTTGTTGGACCATCTGCAGTTGCATTTTCACATGAAGATGTAGTTGCACCAGCGAAGATCTTGAACGACTTTGCTAAAGACGCTGACGCACTTGAAATCAAAGGTGGTGCCATTGAAGGTGCTGTCGCATCTAAAGAAGAAATTATTGCACTTGCAAGTCTTCCAAGTCGCGAAGGACTTCTTTCTATGCTCCTTTCTGTACTTCAAGCGCCAGTGCGCAACGTTGCTCTTGCAGTCAAAGCGGTTGCAGACAACAAAGAAGACGCAGCTTAATCTGCGCAGCGTAGCCTAGCTACAAAAAACTATTATAAAATTAAAAACTTATTTGGAGGAAATAACAATGGCATTGAACATTGAAAACATTATTGCTGAAATTAAAGAAGCTTCAATCC
>OAWU01001178.1_pt1 | contig 10226 bp, 8 predicted proteins | sample 1477041 | NCBI WGS metagenome assembly OAWU01 (sample SAMEA2580266, study PRJEB22360) | human gut metagenome | biome: human gut; feature: human-associated habitat; material: faeces | place: Denmark | collected 2008/2010
CGCCTGCTGTTCATAAGTGAGGCGGCTCGCTGTTACGATAGCTTCGAGCTGCGCCAGAGCCGTATCAAATTCTTCATTAATTATAACGTACTCGAATTCTGGAGCATGTGCAATCTCGGCGCCTGCGCCCATCAGACGACGTGTAATCGTCTGGGGAGAATCGGTGCCGCGATGGTGCAGCCGCCATTCAAGCGCCTCAATCGAGGGCGGCAGGATGAAGATGCCGACGGTCCCTTCAAATTTTTCGCGCACCTGACGAGCGCCTTGCCAATCGATTTCAAGGAGCACGTCATTGCCCCGAGCCATTTGGGACTCGATCCAGGGGCGGCTCGTGCCGTAGTAGTGCCCATGGACGTATGCGCTTTCGAGGAATTCACCGCGCGACTTCATCTCGAGGAACATGTCTTCGGTGACAAAGTGGTATTCGCGGCCGTTCACTTCCCCGGGCCGCGGGTCGCGCGTGGTATTGGAAATTGAAAGCTTGATGTTAGGCTGACGAGCGAGAAGCGCATTGACGAGTGACGACTTGCCGGCACCAGAGGGTGCCGTCACGAGAAAGAGTCGTCCGGGATGGCGGGTTTTGCGGGCATGTTCACTAATGCTCACTTCAGGCATGGTCGTCCTTCCTTATTCCAAATTCTGAATTTGTTCGCGCATCTGATCAATGGTGATCTTGAGTGAGAGCGAAGCCTGCGTCATTTCAATGGCAGCAGCTTTGGAGCCCAGCGTATTGGCTTCGCGGTTCATTTCCTGCGCCATGAAGTCCAGTTTGCGTCCGACAGCGCCGCCAGCGGCCAGCAGACGACGAACTTCAGCAATATGAGTGGTCAAGCGGTTCATCTCTTCGTCAACGTCCATGCGCATGGCGTAGAGCGTGACTTCCTGGCGGATCCGTTCGGTAATTTCTTCCTTCGTCAGCGTTCCCTGCTGAGTGAGCGTCTGAGACAACGCGTCTTCAAGGCGTGCGGCGAGTTTGGCCTGCAGCTGGGCAAGGATCTGCGGAATAGCCGCACGGACTTCTTCAACGACGGACGTCATTTTGTCCATATAGCCATTGATGACCTTGGCGAGCGCAGCGCCTTCACGTTCACGGGCGGCGATGAAGCCGTCCAGGGTCTTGTCGAGCACGGCAAGAACTGCCTGCAGCAGTTCGTCCTTATCCGTTTGAGCGGTATGGGCGATACCCGGCATTTCAAGGATTTCTGAAACCGAAAGTTCTGCCGCTTCAGGAGAATGACGCAGCACGGCAGACTGCAGCTCAAGGAGGCGCTTCAGCGCACTTTCATTAATTTGAGCCGGCAGCGCCGATTCATCGGCTGACAGCGACATGCGGACTTCAACTTTGCCGCGCGTGAGGCGCTTTTGCAGACGCTCGCGAATAGCGGGTTCGGCAAAGCGCAGTGTGTCGTCAAGACGAAGCGTGAGATCTAGAAAGCGGGAGTTGACGGAACGGCATTCAACGGTGACGGTACCGGCGGGCGTCATCCCGTCCGCGGCGAAATAGCCCGTCATGCTGGCAATTGAAGGCATGGAAACTTTTGCTCCTTCAGAATAGCGGAGGGTGGAGGGGGCTGCATCCACCCAAAATGAGTGAAGCTGACTTAACTTCAAGGTTTGCGAATTGTAGAGCGCCGGCCGGCGGGATTGAAGCTTTCAAGCATCTTTAGGTTTGTCAGAAACAGAATCCGAGCGAAAGCAGGGCGCATAGTCCTGCGGATACAGTGTTCGCCGTTCGACGATAATGACGCTTCGCAAGATGATGAATATTGATGCGCAGATCAGTGCGTCAAATGCACTTATGCTTGAAAAGATGATGACTACACCCAAAGAAGCTTTCGTTCCGCGCCCCGACGGTCGTGCAGTTGATGCGCTCCGCCCGGTTGAAATCACTCGGCGCTTCACCAAATATGCTGAAGGCAGCGTTCTCATGTGTGCGGGTGATACGCATGTGCTCTGTACCGCCAGTGTGACGGTCGGCGTGCCGAATTTCCTTCGCGGCAAAGGCGAAGGCTGGGTGACGGCTGAATATGGGTTGCTGCCTCGCTCCACCGGTACCCGCACCGACCGTGAGGCGGCCCGCGGCAAACAGACGGGGCGCACGCAGGAGATTCAGCGCTTGATTGGCCGGAGTCTGCGCGCCGTTGTGGACCGCAAAAAGCTCGGCGAACATACGATTCAGATCGACTGCGATGTGCTGCAGGCCGACGGCGGAACGCGCTGCGCTTCGATTACAGGCGCCTGGATTGCTCTTCGCGATGCCGTGGATTGGATGCTCGCCAAGGGCGTGATCTCTGAGGATCCCATCCTCGCACAGGTGAGCGCGGTATCCGTAGGCATGTGGTCCGGCGAACCGGTGCTGGACCTGAATTACGCTGAGGACAGTGCATCCGACACGGATATGAATGTCGTCATGACAAGTGCCGGAAAGTATGTCGAAATTCAAGGCACTGCCGAGGGAGATCCGTTCTCTGAAGGTGACCTCGCCAAACTTCTTGCGCTGGCAAAAAAAGGGAATGCCGAATTGGCTGCTTTTCAGCGCAAGGCCCTGACGGAAAAGGCAGAAGCAAAGCAGTAAAAAAATCATGACGAAAAACGATCCTATTCTTGTGCTTGCCTCCGGCAATGCCGGCAAGATCCGCGAATTTCAAGCGATGTTCTCGCACCTCAATGTGCACGTAGAAAGCCAAAAGACCTTCGGCGTAAAGCCTTGCCCGGAGCCCTTTCACACCTTTATTGAAAACTGTCTGGCCAAGGCTCGGCATGCCGCGAAAGAAACCGGACGTCCGGCGATGGCTGACGATTCGGGGCTGTGCGTGGATGCATTGGGCGGTGCGCCGGGCGTCTATTCCGCCCGCTTTGCGGGCGAAGATGCTACAGACGAAGACAACAACCGCCTGTTGATGGAAAAACTGCATGGCGTTAAGAACCGCCAGGGGCATTATGTCTGCGTGCTGGTTGCTGTTCGGTCGCCCGACGACCCAGAGCCCCTCATTGCTGAAGGCACCTGGGAGGGCGTGATTGCTGAAGCTCCCAAGGGCAGCGGCGGCTTTGGGTACGACCCCTATTTTTATTTGCCTGAAGCCGGCGCAACGGCAGCAGAACTTTCGCCAGAAGCCAAAAATGCTTCCAGTCACCGCGGCAAAGCACTCGTGAAGATGGCTCAGCTGCTGAAGGAACGCTGGGGCTGGGGTGCGGCGTGAGCGCAGAAACGCCCTTAATCAGTCCGCCGGTCATGCCGCCGCTCTCCATTTATCTGCACTGGCCTTGGTGCGTTCGTAAGTGTCCGTACTGCGACTTCAATTCACACCGTCTGCCGGCTTCTACAGCGGATCGATTGGCTTTTGAGTCGGCATATGCGGCGGGCGTACTGCAGGATCTGGAGGCTTGGTGTCGTCAAGCGCCGGAGATTGCTGATCGTCCGATTGTTTCGATCTTCGTGGGGGGCGGAACTCCCTCTCTGATGTCGGGAGAAACGGTTGAGCAGCTCTTAACTGGCATCCGCAGCCGCTTTCGACTGACCGAAGACTGCGAGATCACGATGGAAGCGAATCCCGGTACGGCAGAAAGTGAGAAATTCAAAGCCTTTCGTGCCGCAGGGGTGAATCGTCTTTCCATCGGCGTGCAAAGTTTCAGCGACGAGAAACTCCAGCGCTTGGGGCGGATTCATACTGCTGACGATGCGCGTGCAGCCATTGATATGGCGCGACAGTCGTTTGAAAACTTCAATCTCGACCTGATGTACGCGCTCCCGGGAGAATCAATAGCGGATCTGCAGATGGAACTGGCAGAAGCATTGTCCTCAGGAGCGACGCATCTCTCCTGCTATCAGCTCACGATTGAACCCGGCACTGCCTTTGAAAAACGCCTGCCGGAAGATTTGCCTGATTTTGATGAAACGGCAGAAATGGGTGATGTCGTGGAAGCTTTACTGGCGCAGGCGGGTTATACACGCTATGAGGTATCAGGCTACGCGCGGCCCGGCCGTCAGTGCCGGCACAATTTGAATTATTGGATGTTCGGCGATTATCTCGCGGCGGGGCCGGGCGCCCACGGCAAACTTTCCGTTGTGAATGCGGAAGGCTTCAGCATCCTTCGAGAGGCTCGGCGGGCTAATCCGCGGAAATGGCTTGAGGCTCTCGAGGCGACGGGGAGCGGCGCGGAAGAAAGTCATTTCGTGCCGCCCGAGGATCGTCCTTTCGAATTTATGCTCAATGCCCTCCGACTGCTTAACGGCGTGCCGGCTTCGTTTTATGCGGAGCGCTCAGGGATGCCGCTTGAGTCCATCCTGCCGCAGCTCGAACGCTTGCGCCGTGACGGTCTGCTTTCGGCGGATCCCGACCGCATTGCGCCGACGCGCAGGGGCCTGGATTTCCTGTCGGATGTTCAGGAAGCTTTTCTATAAGCAGCCCGCACAGAGTTCTTCTTGGCCATGCACAACTTTGGCGCAGCTTTTGAATTTTGGAGCCGCCCTCGTTCCTCTGCAGCCGCATCAGCCGGGCTTTTTCGAGCCTAGGCGTGCATAACGTTGTGCATGGGACTGCACCGGAAGGCACTGATGAGAACAACTTTAGTGCGTATTGTGCTCGGCATGCACTTTATTGGTGCGCAATGACTGAGCTTCAAGGCATAATGCCGAAGGTCGGAAGGTGTTGCGGCCCAAAGTTGAGAGACCTGGCAATGAAATGTCTGGTCAGGGGTTTCACGAATCATTCGGGGAATCCCGCAAATACGTCAACGGTGCGGTTTTCGGGTATTTGCGCCGTCGCATTGTTTGGCATGTTCAGCGTTTGGCACGGACCTTGCTTCTCATACGAGTACGCCTTCTTCAAGGCAGCTGCGTCGGAGAGTGCCTCCGGCGGGCCGCTTTAGAGGGGCTTCCCCCATTCAGTTTTTACCCCGCAAGGGAACCGCGGCGGAACCCGTTGGTCTGGAAGGTTCCAGAATCGAACCGCCGTCGAAGTAGGAGAGATGAATATGACGTCCGCTGCTGATGTACTGCAGATGATCAAGGACAACGACTGCAAGTACGTGGACTTGCGCGTCACCGATCTGCTCGGCAAGGAAATGCATCTGACAATTCCGGCCGATAAGATCGATGAAGACACGTTTGAACTTGGTCAGCCCTTCGACGGTTCTTCCTTCGTCGGCTGGCGCGGCATTGAATCGTCCGACATGCTGCTGCAGCCGGATCCGAGCACTGCCCGCATGGATCCGTTCCGTGAGGCCAATACGCTCGTGCTCAACTGCGATGTGCTTGAACCGACGACCGGCAAAGGCTATGAACGTGATCCGCGTTCGCTCGCCCACCGTGCTGAAGCCTATTTGAAGTCAACCGGTATCGGCGACACGGCTTATTTTGGCCCGGAACCCGAATTCTTCATTTTTGATTCCATCCAGTGGGATCATCAGTCCGGCTCCTCCTTCTTCAAGATTGGTTCGGAAGAAGCGCCCTGGTCGTCCGGTCTTGATTTTGAAGGCGGCAATCTTGGTCACCGCAACCGCGCCAAGGGGGGCTACTTCCCTGTTCCGCCCTGCGACAGTCTGACCGACATGCGCAGCGAAATGTGCACGCTCCTTGAGCAGCAGGGTGTGCCCGTTGAAATTCATCACCACGAAGTGGGCGGCGCCGGCCAGTGCGAAATCGGCACGCGCTTCAGCACCCTCGTGCAGCGCGCCGACTGGACGCAGATTCTCAAATACACGGTGTGGAACGTAGCGGCTGCTTACGGCAAGACCGCCACCTTCATGCCGAAGCCTATCGAAGGCGACAATGGTTCGGGCATGCATGTCCACCAGTCCATCTGGAAGGACGGTCAGAACCTCTTCTCGGGCAATGGCTACGCCGGGCTCTCTGAAATGGCGCTCTATTACATCGGCGGCGTGATCAAGCACGCTCGTGCGCTTAATGCTATTACGAACCCCGGCATCAACTCCTATAAGCGTCTGGTTCCGGGCTTTGAAGCGCCGGTGAAGCTTGCCTACTCGTCGCGCAATCGCTCGGCCTCGATCCGTATTCCGTTCGTCAACAGCCCGAAGGCACGCCGTATCGAAGTGCGCTTCCCGGATCCGCTCTGCAACTCTTACCTCGGCTTCTCGGCTTTGCTGATGGCTGGTTTGGATGGTATTCAGAACAAGATCCACCCGGGCGAAGCGGCTGACAAGAACCTCTACGATCTGCCGCCCGAAGAAAACGCCAAGATCCCGACCGTTGCGCCGAACCTCGAGGTTGCGCTTGACAGTCTTGACCGTGACCGTGAGTTCCTCACCCGCGGCGGCGTCTTCACCGACGACCTGATCGACGCCTGGATCGCCGAAAAGCGTAAGGACGTGCTTCGCGCTGAAATGGCCGTGACGGCGCTTGATTTCGATCTCTACTACTCGCACTAATCCCTTTCAGCCTCTGCGGCTCCGAACCCTCATCCGTTCGGGGCAGCAGTCAAAATGGGATCCGGCCGTCCGGACAATGCTGATCGATTGTTTGACGGCCATGGTCGAAATGAAGGGAACGGTGCGTGCACTGTTCCCTTTTTTCATAAATAGGACCTGATGAGCTTCAATGCTCCGCCTGCCTGCTTTGAGAGGAGTTTTTGCAATTGACTGAGAAGGAAAGCCTGACGGATGCCGTCGGCACCAGCTTTGATCTCTTCGATGCGCTCGCCGAAGCAGTGTTTCTGCTCGATGACGAAGGCCGCATTACGTCGGCCAACGCGGCGGCGGAGACGCTTATCGGTCGTACGCGCAGAGCATTGTCAGGCGTAGATGTAGCGGAGTTCCTCCCCGAAGCGGCCGGCTGGTTTCGACGGCGTGCAGCTGCCCCGGGAGCCGTTGAAGCAGCATCCTTCATGCTTCCGGCGGTGGAGTTTCTGCGGGGGCTTCTTCCGTCCGTGCGGGTGCGAGCCTCTTTTTCGTCGCTTTCGCCTAAGCCTTCGAATGCCCCGTCGGGCACGACGGCGCTTCTGGAAGTGGTTGATCTTGATGACGCGTTACGAGCTGAGCGCGATGCGATTGCAGAGGCGGGGCGTGCCGCCAACAGCGAGCTCCTGCGCAATTTAGCGCACGAAATTAAGAATCCCTTGGGTGGCATCCGAGGTGCGGCGCAGCTGCTTGAGAGCGAACTCGTGCGTGACGAAGACCGTGAATGCACGAACGTCATCCTGGAAGAAGCGGCAAGACTGCAGGAGCTGGTTGACCGACTCCTCATGCCTTATCGGGCGCCGGCAGCAGCCGGCCCGGTCAATATTCATGAAGTGCTCGAACATGTTCGCAGCCTTATCGGCCTTGAATTTGCCCAAGGGCTCACGATTGAGCGAGATTACGACATTTCTGCGCCGGCCGTTTTCGGTGACCGCGGCCGTTTTACACAGGTCTTTCTGAACCTTGCGCGGAACGCCGCAGAGGCCATGACGGAAGGTCGCGCTCACGGGACGGCTGTCATTATTTTTAAAACACGCATTGCGCGCGATGTGATGCTCGCAGGGACCCGCACCCGTACGGCACTGCGCATTGATGTCGTCGACAACGGTCCTGGGGTGCCAGAGCACTTGAAGGAGCGCATCTTTTTCCCGTTGGTGACCGGCCGTGCGGAGGGCTCGGGCCTCGGACTCGCATTGGTAAAGACCTTTGTGGAGGAAGCCGGCGGAAGCATTACGCTCGAAAGCCGTCCCGGCCGGACGGACTTCACGGTACTGCTGCCGCTTGAAGGCCGTGAAGCGCGTGAAAACAGAGAAGCAAAGAACGGCAAAGGTGCGTAGCGAATCGCTTTTAAAGACGCTCTGAAACGCTGACGACAAACATTGGAAGAACAAATCATGGTGGACGACCTTTACGGCACCTCGGACTACGGCACAACTCAACCGGCAGCGGGCGGCAGCACAGGCAAGCCGCCTCTGCGGGAGCTCCGCGGCGCACATGATGCCGGCCGCGAACCCGTTTGGGTGATTGATGATGACCGGGCAATCCGCTGGGTGCTTGACCGTGCGCTTGCGCGTGCCGGCATTGGCTGCCGCACCTTTGAGCGCGGTCAGGACGCTTTGAATGCGCTCGAGGCCGCGAAGACCGTGGGCGGTGAGCTTCCCCTCGTTTTGGTTTCCGACATTCGTATGCCTGGTCTCTCGGGTGTGGATCTCCTCACGAAGGTGAAGGAGCTCGTGCCGGAACTGCCGGTCATTATCATGACGGCCTTCTCTGATCTGGAAAGTGCGGTTTCCGCCTTTCAGGGCGGTGCGTTTGAATATTTGACCAAGCCTTTTGATGTGCTGAAGGCTGTTGAACTCATCAGCCGAGCCATGGAAGACGCCCGCCGCCGCGGTCTTCATGCACCAGCCGGTCAGGCAGGCGCGGCCGCACAAGGTGCGGCGTCGGCAGCCTCACCGATTGAAGAACCCTCGGCACCGGTGCCTGACCTGATTGGTCAGGCGCCAGCCATGCAGGAAGTTTTTCGTGCCATCGGACGGCTTTCGCAGAGCAACGTCACCGTGCTGCTCACCGGAGAGTCCGGAGCGGGCAAGGAGGTCGTTGCGCGTGCCATTTGGAAGCACAGCCGCCGCAGCCGCGCCCCTTACATTGCGATCAACATGGCGGCCATCCCTCGAGAACTGCTCGAAAGTGAATTGTTCGGCCACGAAAAAGGCGCGTTCACCGGCGCGGTGGCCACGCGTCTGGGCCGCTTTGAGCAGGCCAAGGGCGGCACGCTCTTTTTGGATGAAATCGGCGATATGCCGATGGAGCTGCAGACTCGGCTTTTGCGTGTACTCTCCAACGGGTACTTTTACCGCGTAGGCGGTCACCAGCCCATTAAGGCCGATGTCCGCGTCATTGCGGCGACGAACCAGAATCTGGAAGAACGCGTCAAGAGCGGACAGTTTCGAGAGGACCTCTACCATCGCTTGAACGTCATCCGTCTGCGCTTGCCGCCGCTGCGTGACCGAGTTGAGGACATTGCCCCCTTGTCGGCGCATTTTCTCGCTGCCGGTGCGCGGGAACTCGGCGTGGAGCCTAAAACCCTGACGCCAGAGGCATTGAATGTCATCCGTGCGTTCCCGTTCCCCGGGAATGTTCGTCAGCTCGAAAACCTTTGCCGGTGGCTTCTTGTCATGGCGCCGGCTCAGGAAATCCGTGTGGAAGATCTTCCCTATGAAATTCGTCATAAGGAAGCCGCGGCGGCCGCACATCCGGAGGCGCTCAATGCGGTCAATACGCAGGGGGCCGTTGGCAATCCTGCAGAAGAGGGCTTCAAGACAGAAACGCCGGCAGCGGCTTCCGCACAGGTGCATTCTGCGCCGCTTCGTGCCAAACCCCATTCAGAGGCCGCCTCATCGACGGATGCGGATGGTGACTGGAAGGCGCTTTTGGCTGCCGAGGCGGAGCGTATTCTGGAAGCGGGCGAGCCGCAGGTTTGGGAAACGCTGGCGCACGAGTTTGAGCGCACGCTCATCCGCACGGCCATGAGCGCGACCCGCGGACGCCGCATTGAGGCGGCCGAGCGCCTTGGGCTCGGGCGCAATACACTTACCCGCAAGATTGCAGAGCTTGGCCTCACCGATGAATTGGCAAGCCGTCTGCCGCCAGTGCGAAAGAAGGATCAAGTCAAGTCCTTGGACGATGGCGCAGCGTAATGCGTATGCGCCTTGAGGGATCAATGAGGTCAAAGGCTAAGTTTTCTCAACGGATTGATGTACCGGGAACGGCCGATACGCCGGAAAATCTGCAGGGCGGCGTACTTCTCGTTTTTCCGCCCGGTTTTGGACCGACGCTCAGTCCTGGGCTAGATGCATCAGCGCAAGCGCTGGAGCGGCAAAAGCTTTCTCGCCCTCGCGGGCGCATCACCGCAAGACAGGTTGACCGGGGACCGGAGGTTCCGCAGCTGCTGAAGTGGCTCGAACGTGCAGGATTCCCCGTTGCGCAAGATGCTGCGCGTTTTTCGATCTTCACTTGGCCGCAGCACTGGGAGGCCGATCGGCCGCTGGATCGACGGGTGCTGAAGAAGTAAAAAAGCGTCGGCCGCTCCTTCTGTTCTTTGTTTCCGCTCAACTCCTTGATGCCGCTAATCTCCCTGAAGTGTTAAAGGCGCTTGAGCCTGTGCTCGCGCATCCCGCGGAACCCGTGCGCCGCATTACAGACCTGCGCTTGCGAGTGACCGCACAGCGCTGGGTAAAAGCGCTCTGCTTCGGTTTGCCGATGCCTAGGAAGACCTTTACGCCCAAAACAGAAGAAACGATTGCGGCGGG
>OAWU01001191.1_pt1 | contig 10082 bp, 10 predicted proteins | sample 1477041 | NCBI WGS metagenome assembly OAWU01 (sample SAMEA2580266, study PRJEB22360) | human gut metagenome | biome: human gut; feature: human-associated habitat; material: faeces | place: Denmark | collected 2008/2010
AACAAGGTTATATCAAACGGATGAACGCGAACGTATATCGCAACCAACATAAAGGTGGCGCTGGCGTTATTGGCATGAAGACGAAGGAAGACGACTACGTAACGCAAATTATGCATGTTCGCACGCATAATACATTGTTGTTCTTTACGTCCACAGGTCGCACATATCGCCTCAAAGCGTACGAAGTGCCAGAAGCAGGTTCCCGTAACTCTCGTGGTACAGCTATGGTCAACGTATTGCCACTCGCTGTGGGCGAATCCGTTACGACTATGATTGACCTTGAACGTATTCATGAAAATGTAAACTTATTCATGGTTACTGAGTTCGGTGTTGTAAAACGCACGGCTATCGAAGAATACCGCAACATCCGTCGTTCTGGCCTCAATGCGATTAACCTTGACGATGGGGACCGCTTGATTTCTGTAATCGTAACCACAGGCAACCAAGATATCCTAATCGGTACGAAACTTGGCATGGCCATCCGTTGCAATGAAGAGGACGTTCGTCTCATGAAACGTGCGGCTCATGGCGTTCGTGGTATCAAATTGAAAACAGGCGACGTTGTTGTAGGCGCTGGTGTTCTTGAGTCTGATGAAAGCGAAGCACAAGTGTTCACTATTTCCGAAGAGGGTTATGGTAAACGCAACGAAGCAGATGCGTACAATGTACAAAAACGCGGCGGCATCGGTACAAAGAACTTCCGCATTAACGATAAAACTGGCGATGTAGTAGCCGTTGAAGTCGTTCACAATGATGACGAAGTGATGCTCATTTCCGAACAAGGTAAAATCATTCGCTTCAACATGAATGATATTGCTGTGAAAAAAGGCAAAGCCATTTCTGGTGTGAAAACACAAAACCTCGACGAAGGTGATAAGGTAGCAAGCATTGCTGTAATTCCTGCATCTGAAATCGAAAGCGAAGACTAATATCGTATATGTCATATAGATTTATTTGTATTCTATATGCAAAGTAACGAAAATATACTATATCTAACATAGATATGCACAATTGGCGATCACCTAAGTGGTCGCCACTCGTGTTATACAGGACGAGCAGTTGCTTTATCTATTAGGCCCTGACGTTCTGTAGAGACCAAACCACAATCATGCCCATATATAGTTGAATGAATAAAGGATTGAATAGGAGAGAATGATGAAAAAATGGTTAGCTGCCATTATGGCAGCAGGATGTATATTTTTCGGTGGCTTTGGCGTAGCCAATGCTGCTGATTGGTACTACGTTGATGCGGATACAGACGATTCCGCATGGTTTATCGATAACTCATCTGTGTTTAAAACAGATTCTATGGCGCGTATCTTGGTGAAAGCCAACAATGTAGAAGGGTATACTTATATCTACACCGTTGAAATTAACCGCCCAGATAGCACTTGGACAGAAGTGAACGCAACCGTGTATAGCCAATCTGGTGTACCGTTGTTGAGTAGCAATGAAAAACAAAAACCTGTGAAAATTGAGAAAGATACAATAGGATCAGAAGTAATGCAGGCCCTTTGGGGAAAATAAAATTTAATTGAATTTGTATGCTTATGTTTCTGAATATTAGCATTCGTATATAGTGTGATAGGAATGGCAGGGATCGAAAACCTCCACCGGCCGGGTCTGACTCCGGCCTGCGGCCTTCGCAGGGCCAAAGTCGGTTTTCGATTCCCTACCATTCCTTTTCTATATTATGAATACAAAATCAGAAACATAAGCATTTTTTATTCCTTAGAATTTTATTTTTCCCAAAGGGCCGGAGAAGAGAGAATAAGCCTCCACCGGCCGGGTCTGTCCCTTCGGGACAGGGCCAAAGTCGTTTTTTCGAACCTATCAATCCCTTTTCATAATCTATCCTTTATACAAATTCAGAGAATTGAGTTCTTTTTATCTACAAAATTATTTTCCCCAAAGGGTCGGAGAAGGAAGATATATTTTTATTTATTTATCGCCTAAAATGTATTAAAATTAGGGGAGAAATAGTCTTATAGGGGAAAGGTGGTGTGGTATGCGTAGTTTTGATTATCGGCGAATCGAGGATTGTCTGTGGGATGGTGAGGTTGTGTCGTTGCTTTCACAGATTCATGAGTATAAGGGGCGGCAGGATTTGTTTGTGTCTCAGCGGCCTAGTAGTGTAGCGCGGCTTGTGGATATTGCGAAGGTGCAGAGTGTGGAGTCGTCGAACCGGATTGAAGGGATTGTGACGACGAAGGCTCGTATTCGTTCGTTGGTGGCGGATAAGACGATGCCCCGTAATCGGGATGAGGAAGAGATTATGGGGTATCGCGATGTGTTGAATACGGTGCATGAAAATTACGAGTATATCGATTTGACAAGGCACATTGTACTGCAGTTACATCGTGATTTGTATGCGTATTCCCACAAGGGGATTGGTGGACAATATAAAAATGTACAGAATTTGATAATTGAACGGCTTGCAGATGGTTCTGAGAGGGAACGCTTTAGGCCATTGTCACCATATGAAACGCCGGCTGCTATAGATGACTTTTGCCATAGTATTAATGCGGTTCTCCAAGATAAATCGGTGAATCCATTGCTTGTGATTCCTGTATTTATACACGATTTTTTGTGTATTCATCCTTTCAATGACGGCAATGGGCGTATGAGCCGATTGCTGACGACGTTGCTCTTGTACCAAAATGGGTACATGATAGGTAAGTTCATTAGTTTAGAGCAAAAAATCGAGCGTACAAAGGATAGTTATTATGCGGCATTAGCTCAATCCGGCGCAGGTTGGCACACAGGCGATGAGGATGTAGTCCCTTTTGTCAAATATATGCTTCGCGTTATTTTGGCGGCTTATCGTGATTTTGAAAGCCGCATCGCCTTGCTGAATACGTCGTTATCTGCAAAGGATCGTATAAAAATCATAATTACTGCCACTATTGGGAAGATTACGAAATCTGGAATTCTTGAGAAACAACCAGATATAGCTGTATCTACTGTTGAAAAAGCCTTGAAAGAACTCGTAGAAGAGGGCTTTATCGAACGTCATGGCGTAGGACGAAGTACATTTTACGTAAAAGTATCGCAAAAAATTAGCTTTCACGCAAAATACATTTAATATATGGTATAATAAATTAAATTTGATTTTATACGAGGTGAAATATATGAAAAAATTACTAGGTACATGTTTAGCTGCTGCTGCAATTTGCGCATTCGGTTTCGGTTCTGCTAGTGCTGTTAACTGGCAAGTATTTGGTCAAGATAGTGCAGGTATCACTTGGTCCATCGATCAAGATAGCGTTCAAAAAAGCGATAAAACTGCAACTGTAATGATCAAAGCTCAAGATTCTGAAGGTTATCATTTCATCGCAACTGAAGAATTCAACCACAAAAAGAAAACTGTAAAAGACCAAAAGGTTGTATTGTATAACCCACAAGGTTACGCAGAACGTGAAGATAAAGTTGATGGCAAAGATCGTCCAGTTGTTGCTGGTTCTCCATCCGAAGCAGTTTACAACTTCTTATGGCCACAACAAGCAAAACAAGGTAAAAAATAATATACACCTTATACGACAAAGCAGCTCGAAAGAGCTGCTTTTTTGTGTTTATATGCAGAGTATGAGTTTGAGCTATAGGACAAAACGTGTGGGTGAAAACCCTTATAACACCAGATAATATCTGGTCTGATGAGGCATGTATCTTCTTTGCTAATTTAGTATAACGTAATATAGTATATCGTAATATACTATATCGTGTTATACTAAACGCCAATTCCTACTATCCTAGTTCGTTGATGAATGGCCTCCTTATTTGTTATGCTAGTAATATAAGAGAAATTAAAACTTTCACAATAGGTATGATTATACAGAACGAGGAGGTCCTCATGTCCCAATTTGAATTTATCGACAAACGCGTGCCAATCGCGCTCGACAACCCGTCCATTTACCACGATATTTCGAAGTGTAAGAATTGCACCTTGTGCCGTCGCGCTTGCGCCGATGTGATGAGCGTGCTCGATTATTACGATCTTGAATCAACCGGTGATGTGCCAATGTGCATCCACTGTGGTCAATGTGCGGCTGCCTGTCCATTCGATTCCATGCATGCTAGATCTGAGCTTGATAAGGTGAAAGCGGCTATTGCTGACCCTGATAAGATTGTTGTTATCCAAACGGCTCCGGCTGTGCGCGTGGCTATCGGCGAAGGCTTTGGCTACGAACCAGGCACATTCTTAGAAGGAAAAATGGTTAGCGCCCTTCGTAAATTGGGTGCTGATTATGTGGTTGATACGAACTTTGGTGCGGATTTGACTATTATGGAAGAAGCATCTGAGCTTGTAGATCGCCTAAAGAATGGCGGTACTATCCCTCAATTCACATCCTGTTGCCCTGCATGGGTGCGCTTTGCGGAAATCTATTTCCCTGAACTCATTCCAAACTTGTCCAGTACCCGTTCTTGCATCGCTATGGAAGCGGCTATGATCAAGACCTATTTTGCTGAGAAAAAGGGCATCAATCCTGCAAATATCGTGTCTGTCAGCGTTAACCCTTGTACGGCGAAGAAAGCAGAAACTAAGCGGGTTGAGGAAAACGCGGCGGCTCGTTATTACGATGATGAAAGCCTCGGCATGGATACGGATATTTCCATTACCACACGTGAATTCATTCGTTGGCTCAATGATGAAGATGTTGATTTTGGCAGCTTAGAAGACTCTAAATTCGATGATTTAATCGGTATGGAAACTGGTGCGTCCATCATCTTCGGTAATACGGGCGGCGTTATGGAAGCAGCTATGCGTACAGCATATAAGCTCATCACTGACAAGGAGCCACCTCCATATGCATTGACCCACCTCGAAGACGTTCGCGGTATGAATGGTGTAAAAGAAGCGACTGTACAACTTGGTGATGATGTTACCTTGTCCGTTGCTGTTGTACACGGTGGTAAAAATACTCGTGATTTCCTTAACACGTTGAAAGAAAGTGGCAAACACTATGACTTCATCGAAGTTATGGCATGTCCAGGTGGTTGTATCGGTGGTGGTGGTCAACCACGTACTAAATTACCACAAGCTGTGAAAACAAAAGAAGCCCGCATTGGCGGACTTTACAAAGCTGATGAAGAATACAAATACGTGGCATCCTATGAAAACCCAGAAATTCAAGACCTATATAAAAACTTCTTGGGCGAACCATTAGGACATAAAGCACACGAACTACTTCATACACACTATACAGACCGTAGTGCACAACTAGGGGACCGCAAAGACGTGGTGCCTGAAACATGCCCTACATCACCTAAATACAAAGGGTAGTTAGAGTATAAGCCCCCATGGCATCCTAAAACCTCCACCGCCTAGACGGCTGGCGTAGCCCGCCTGGCAAAGTCGGTTTTAGAATACCATGGGGGCTTTCTCTGTGTACGTTTGTACGGAGGTGATGTAGGGGCATTGTTTCTGGAGAAGGGAGAAAGCCGACACGCTACTGCGCTACGCGGAGCCCGAAGTCGTTTTGAGGGGCTGATAGGGTCTTTCTCTATGTACGTTTGTGGTTTAGGTGATGTTAGGGCATTGTTTTTTAGAGAAGCCGGGTCTGACTCCGGCCTGCGGCCTCTGCAGGGCCAAAGTCGGTTTTGGAACAGATGGGGGCTTTCTCTATGTACGTTTGTATGGAGGTGATGTAGTGGCATTGTTTCTGGAGGAGAGAAAAGCCGACACGCTACTGCGCTACGCGGAGCCCGAAGTCGTTTTGAGGGGCCGATAGGGTCTTTCTTTATTTACGTTTGTGGTTTAGGTGATGTTAGGGCATAATTTGGTATTTATATGGTACGGAATTTACACGTTTGTGATTGTATACTTGTCTTAAGAATGGTATTGTTATTATAAATTGATCGAGTTTTATGTACCGAGTTTGGTTAGGGTAGTTGTTTGTATTATATCGGGGATACGGAATATGATTGATGAACGGATTGTGGAGAATAATATTTTTAATTTTGCGACGAATGAGTTGTCGCAGGATGCTTTTATTTGTTGGTGTTTGAATTGGATTAATATGCCTGTTCGTGATGATAATGCAAGTGGGCGGCAGTTTGGGTCTCCATTTTTATCTCGTTTGTTGAACGGGGCTTATGATGTATCTAAAGTTAATCGGGTATATATTTTTAGGCAGTTGCTTAATATTGATGTACTTGTATTGGTTCCAGAATTACAGGCGGCTTTAATTATTGAAGACAAAACATCATCACAAGAGCATGGCAATCAGATTAATCGGTATAAATGCTTGCTTTCAAAAACATTTGGATCGAATCAATACAATGGATTGGATATATATCAACATCTTTCAGATGATAAAAAGGAACAACAGCAAAAACGTGATGAGACTGCTTGCTGGGGCGCGGTGAATAGTATTCGATGGGCATTACGAGATGAACCGGGAGAATTGGATTTGTCAAAGTATACGATTCATACGGCGTATTTGAAGACGGATTGGTTCAATGATGATGACTGGAATACGGTTTGGGAACTGGAGAAGGATCCAAAGGTTAATACCTATGTGGATGGGCCAGAGTTCTTATCCTTGTTACTGTCTTGTCGTGAGTGGAATAATCCAATTTTAATGAGCTTTGTGGATTATTTGAGCTCTAAAATTAGGGCTACTATAGAGCATAGCTGTTTTTGGGAATACTATAAGGATATTGATGGGCATATTCGTTTTTATATCCAAGATACTGCAATTGCCCAACGGAGATTTTTGCAGACTGTATTTAATCAGCCAAATCACGAAGCACCATTTATGACCGACTTGAAACAACACATTGAGAATATTGACGATTCATATGTATATGGTCGTATAGATGATGCGTCTCAAACTCACACGATTCAGCATGGTAGCAGCTTTGGTACCCCTTGGTCGTTGATGCATTTTTGGACACGTTCTCTAGACCGAACTGTTGATGCCGATTATTGGGGCTTTCAAAATACAAATGAGGACAATTTAACCGTTAAACCATATATGTTTTGGCGTATTGATAAAATTAAAGAAGGCCCAGTTTTGAGTTTACGTTACTATACGTGGTGGGAAAAGGGCGCCGGTGATAATGGTGAAAGCAATACCTGCTCATATAAAACCCGTGTGTATAACTATATTAAAGAGCATATATTATCATTAGAGAAGATTTCTGCCAAATTGGAGGCTATTAATAAGCTATATTGTTGTACAGCTGATAAGGGAGATATATGCTCTGAAGGTAATTTATATAAGCAATATGAAAACACTCTATTACAATTTAAATTGCATAAGATACTAATTGATTGGAATGATGCGGATAAGCGTGCACAATTTATATCCTTAATGCGTGATTTAAATGCAGAATTAACGCAGGAGATCGAGGACGTGAAATGGGACCTTGTGCGTAAAGGGGTGCTAAAGTAGAGGTGACCTTATGACAGAGGAAGAGTTATATAATCGTTATCATGAAATACAATCAACATATGTAGAGGTTAGATTTATTGATGGAGAGTCATTAATAGGTAAGTTGGACTCTTTTGTTTCTGGTGTAAATAATGAGCCAGATGAGGCCTCGATATATGTTGGTAGTTACGAATTGTACGCTAGTGAAATTAGTGAAATAGTAGAGCTTCCAGGTTATAATAGTGATAGTAGAGATTATTTAAAATATATATGATTGAATATATAGACGTTTATTGAGTCCTTAAAAGCAAGATGAATGGGAGAATGAATTAAATTATCGCCGTCAAAATCAATGACGGTAAGTAGTTTCTTTATGTTATAACAGTAATTACTACTTGTACTATTGAAATGTAAAACTGTTTTCCAGCTTGAGTTAATTCGTGCGGTATTAAGGGACTAATTAAACAACGTTAGTTATAAAAATAGGTAATTGATTTTGCTAGTTCAAGAGCGGATTATATTAAGGAGAAAATTAATGGATATCGAGACTTTAGTCAACGAGATATTAACGGAAATGAAATGTCCGAAGGACGAGTGGAGAAAGATGTCACTACAAGTGGTAGACTACATGAACGAGTTCTATCCACTCAACAAAACGAAACACTTCTCACTAGGGAGCATGCAAATGAAGGTAGCAATATGCGTGGCACGAATATGTCTAGCAGAAGTAGCGGAGAAGGAGTTCAACGCCAAGGTAGTCAATTGGGACAAACTCAATTGGAATTACATAGTGGACGGACGGAGCTTCACCGACAAGGACAAACAATACCACACGATAGCGGAAATCAAGAAAGACTTCCGAGAACTAATCCCGTACAAAAGCGACGTGACTTTACTAGGGGATTACTTCGAGCGTGGGATTCTGCAAAAGATAAAGTAGAACGTTCTACTTTAGATAATTTATTCGATATTAGAAATAAAACTATCGAAGACGTTGCTATTACTATTGATAGTGATGAACTATCTGTTAAAGATAAAGAAAATATAATTCTTTCTTTATTATGGCAAGCAAAAGAGTTAGACAAAAAATTTAATATTCCTTACGAAGGTAGTTTAATGCGAGCAATCTATGAAGGCAACAGAAGTAACCTAGAAGAAACATTAGCATATACCTTGCAAGGTAATTTAGCTCCTGTCCATACAGGCGCTTTATTTGAGTTTGTTTTTAATGTCTTTAATCTTATTGCATCACTTAAAGAAAGAAAATAAATTGCAAGAGTATTTATCATTTTCAGAATGAATCAAATGAATAGTATTAAAAATCCTAGTGAATAATTTTGATTTGTTCGTTTTTTGTTTCTTAGTTTTTTTGAATATATTCATAGCTATTTATTGTATATACTTAAGATGTAGCTAACGAGTTATGGAAATTTAGATAGAGGATACGTCCTAGTAATATTGATACAGAGATTTCCGACTCTAGGTTTATACTTAGATTAGTACTTATAGTATTTGGTTAAAAGGAGGAATTAATATGTTTCCATTATTAGGTGCTGTTGCATGGGGAGCTTTCGCAGAAGGTGTAACATTAGCTGTTTCAGTATATCAAACCGTACGGTCTCGGGACTAATTGCGGTTTGATTATACAGGAAAAGTAGGTGATTAGATGGTTCAATTTGTAGGTTTCGGCGTAGGCTTAGCTGTTTGTATGTTATTAGATGATTAGTATAAAAGTAAATGTAATGATTAGTTTAGTATAAGGAGAATTTGATATGTTACCAGTATTAGGATTTTTGGCAGCCACGTCTGCATGGGAGGTCTTTTCAACAACTGTAACTGTAGGAACAACAATATATCGGGCGATACGGGATTAGTTTAAACTCTGCAATAAAAGGAGGTGTTGTATATGTTATCTTCAGTCAATCTTGGATTAGTTCATGTATGTGTTGAGGTATAATTTTGAAAGTAATAAGTGAGTATAAGAATCGATAGACCTATTCGTATGATGTCATATGGATGGGTCTTTTTCTGTATATAATCGAGGCAAACAGATTTTCTGCTACCTTATAACGACTAAAACTAGATATTACCTGCATTTTGTAAAAAATAGACCTTTAGGAAAACCTACCCTCATATTGACGTAATTTCAGAAAACCCTTATAATTACTGTATCTTAAGAAAAATCATTTTCTTCCAGTATTTACCTACATCCATAGGCCTTGTGGATCAAATGGGAGCATGTTTTGACCGTTTACGGTGTGAGGTTTTCTAAAACCTATTTTTTAGCCCCGTGAATACTGGCTTTGTAAGGCCTGCTGTTGCAACAGTACTTACCGTTTATGGTATTGAAACGCCATTACATCTAATTTGTGGTCAGGATCGAAATCGTTGCAACAGTACTTACCGTTTACGGTATTGAAACTATTAGATTGTAACCTTAGTTTCTGTAGTTGTTGTGTTGCAACAGTACTTACTTTTTATATTATGTGATGTTTGGTGAGCATTACTAAAATCGAATTATTATAATCTTAATGGTATAAATTGAAATAGCCAGTACTACGAGGTATAGTACTGGCTATTATTGTCTAATTTTCACTGTTGCTAATAAATTAAGGCTCTCTGTCAAATGTTGGGGTGTTCACCCTACGAGCCTTCTTTGGCACCAATCATAGTTATGGTTGGTGCCATTCTTTTTGCTCAAAAGTA
>OAWU01001201.1_pt1 | contig 9913 bp, 7 predicted proteins | sample 1477041 | NCBI WGS metagenome assembly OAWU01 (sample SAMEA2580266, study PRJEB22360) | human gut metagenome | biome: human gut; feature: human-associated habitat; material: faeces | place: Denmark | collected 2008/2010
GCTAAACGCAGACATTTCCATCTCTCACGATTGACAGTTCATCTTTGCGGCTATGACCATCATGTGTTCGACGGACTGGCGGTCCTTGTCCGCGATATCACCAATGAATATGAGGTCAGCCGACTCAAGGATGATGTCATCGGACTTGTTGCGCATGAGCTGAATAATCCAGTAGCCACTATCCGCATCGGTTTGGAAACACTCATTAAACGCAATAGTCATTTGAGTCCTGCGCTTCGTCTCCAGATCACAGAAAATATGGCCAGTGATGCCCTTCGGCTGCAAAATTTAATCACGGAATGGCTAAATATTTCTAGATTAAACAGCGGCGTTTTATCCTGCAAAATGGAAAGATTGGATGTTGTTGGATTAATTTCGCAGCAAATAGATGAATGGGAAAAACAAACTGAAATGACCGTTCAGCGGCTTTATAAGTTCTCCCCGCTTTATACGATGGGCGATGCCGCCCGTCTTCGTCAAGTGTTAAGAAACCTATTGGATAACGCATTGAAGTATAACAATAAAACGCGTCCCAAAATTTCAGTATCTGTCAAAACGATGAATGCAGATATTATTGTGGACGTTCAAGACAACGGCATGGGTATCGCTGCGGAAGATCTGGAAAAAATATTTGAGCGGTTTTATCGAAGTGAACGAGCTCGGCAGCAAACTCAGCAAGGATCCGGGCTCGGTTTAGCTATCTGTCGTGCGATCGTTGAAAGATTTGGCGGAACACTAACGATAAAAGATACAGCTCTCGATATTGGATCCACCTTCAGAGTGACTCTGCCGCTTCTTTCAGAAAATTAATAAATTGAATAAGATCGTCATGAATAAGCGCATACTTTTGGTCGATGATGAACGAAACCTCAATCAATTGATTGCAACCAATCTCAAATTTGAGGGTTATGAGACTGAATCGGCATATTCGGGCATTGAGGCTATCGATAAATTAGGCCGGTTTTCGCCCGACTTGGTGGTATTGGACGTGATGATGCCTGGCATGGACGGGTTCGAAGTGCTCGAACATCTGCGGCATGTCTCTTCGATACCCGTCATTCTGCTGACGGCCAAAAATCGTGTGGATGACCGCATCCGCGGCCTGTCGCTTGGTGCCGACGATTATTTGGGCAAACCCTTTGCGATTGACGAACTGACCGCACGCATCGAAGCTGTCCTGCGCCGCAGCAGGCCCAGTCAGCCCGCACCCAAAGAACCGGAAGAAACACTTGCCTTCGCTTCGCTGAAATGCAACTTGGCCCAGCATTCGGCAAGTGCCAACGGTATTGAGCTGCCGCTGCAAAATCTGGAGTACCAACTGCTCATTTGCCTCGTGAAAGCGGGAGAACGGGTGCTTTCCTACAATTACCTTCTTTCGTCGCTTTGGGAGGATGACCGAGGCGATATAGCTACGCTTCGGGTAACAGTTGGCAAACTCCGCGGAAAAATTAAGCAGGCTTTAGGATACGATCCCATCCTTACCGTTCACGGTATTGGATATCGGCTGCATACTCCAGCCAACAACCATCCAGACTTTAAAAATAAAAGTCTCTAGAATTTCTGCTTTTTAAGTTTAATAAATTCAACCTTGTAAAGTATTTATTTTATATATACCAATTCAAGCATAATTCTGTTCATTTCTCAACCAGCTGAATCAAAGAACGACCCTCACCTTAACTGATTAATATCAAAAATTATTACTTCAGTTTATATTCTGTTTATCATTAAATTAACATAATTTAGAATCAATTTATTTCCTGCTTCTATAGTTTTAAAAAAGAGCAAAACTTACCACGTTGCTCATTTTCCCTGACCCAACCTATTAGAGAAACCAGGAGACTATCTTGAAGCAGATATTCGCAGCTTGTGCTGCCGTCGTATTGGTCATGGGCGTCACCGCTCCGATCCATGCCGGCACACCGTTTTCACTCAAACACAAGGGGGTTGACTGCGCGGCTTGCCACAAAACCCAGACCCCCGCACAGCCGGCCGCTCAGGACGCCTGCATCGGCTGTCACGGTCAATACAAAGGCAAGGCAGTACCCAATGCCGACTCCCAATGCCGACTACAACCCGGACCGCAACCCCCGTCGCCCGGTCGTTGAGGTCAATCCGCATGACTCTCACCTGGGCAATGTCCGCTGCACGCTCTGTCACAAAGAACATCAAGCCAGTCCTAAAACGGCGTGCTATGAATGCCACCAAAACTTCATTTTGAATGCGAAATAACGAGGAATACGAGAATGAAGACTTTTAAAATTGCGGCTCTCTGCCTTTCGATGGCCGCGACAGCATTCACCGTACAGGCCAAAGAAGTCAAATACGAAGCTGACGTTGCAATCGTCGGCGGCGGCCCCGCCGGGATGGGAGGGGGGGATATTTTCGCATGCTTGAAATTACCTTTGGCCAGAGGACAAAATTCACGGATCAGGATCAGGTTTATTACCCGTCCGATGAACTGATTGCAGATTTTTTGGCATACAGCCATTACATGGTGAACCCCATTATGGTCCGGCGTTTTATTGAACGTTCCGGCGAAAATATCAAATGGCTCACCAACCGCGGCGTAGAGATTGTTGGCAACACGGCCACGGAACTGAACGGCCGGCGCGTCGGACATATCTATAAAAACGTTTTCCCGCACCGCAATTTCATCGAAGCCATGCGGAAAATTATCTTGGACAATGGCGGACAAATCATTGTTGAAACCCGGGCCGACAAGCTCATTCAAAATGCCGACGGCCGAGTCATCGGCCTCCATGCCAAGAACTATTTGAATGATGATGTGATCGTTCATGCCAAGGGCGGCGTCATTCTCGCCGCTGGCGGATACGGCGCAAATCCTAAACTTTTGAAGCTCCTCAACCCTGACATGCCGGCAGACACGCCTATTACCGGCCGCAAGAACAGCACGGGCGACGGGATTCAGATGGGCATCGACATCGGCGCTAAGACTGCCGGCGGCGAGGCCTTTATCTCTGAAGGCGCACTGCCTTATAAGGTTGACTATCGTGAGGTTATCAACCAAAAGACCTGGATCGCAGCTAATGTTTTGAACAAAGGTCCGAGTCTGCAGCTTAATAAGAACGGCCGGCGCTTCTTCAATGAAGGCCTTAGCGGCGACTTCTCAGTGAGCGGCAATGCTTTGCGCATCAACGGAAATTATCTTTACACGCTCGTCGATGATGACGAAAAGCGCGATTTGGAGACCGGTTCCGGCGCAGTGTTCGGCTACTTTGGTCATGCTCTTCCCGGCGATAAGATGACGGGCCTCAGCAATCTTTTTTCCGGCAAGGGGCGAATGGCTGAAGTTGCCTTTGTCGGCAGCACCATTGAAGAAGTTGCCAAGAAAGCCGGTCTGGATCCCAAGACCGTCCGTGCTACGGTCGATCGCTACAACAAATTCTGCGATGAAGGCGTCGACTCCGATTTCAACAAAGATCGCCGTTATCTTCGACCTGTCCGCAAAGGCCCTTTCTACATCGTCAAGGGACAGCACACGATTTGTGATACCGCCGGCGGCTTGCTGGTCAACGAAGATGCTCAGGTTATCGGTAAAAACGGAGATCCGATTCCTGGTCTTTATGCTTCCGGTGCGATGGCAGGCGGCAAATACGGACCTTCGTATGTGTACAACGTCGCAACCGGTTACGCCTCAGCCAGCGCAATGATGGGCGGTACGTTTGCTGTCCAAGACATCGCTAAAAAATCTTTCAATCGAAAAATTGTATATACCGCTGATCTGCCAAGCAAAAAATAAAGAAAGCCATCGATAAACTGAAATGGTGAAAGCTTTTGAACGCCTTCCGCATTAGAGCGCGGCTTGACCGTCTCAGGAGCTTTCCCTTGAGAGACTAACCGTACAGACTATTTTTGTCTTCAGCAGCTAAAGTGTTCGACATAACACTTGAATGTCGAAGACAGACGCAATTGTTTAGACGGAATTCGTCGCAATATCGGCTTGTATCAAATATGATACAAACACTGAGAGATCAGTAACGGCCTCTTCTTGCCTGCGGCGCTAACAGTTTACATTTACACTCAAAATTCTTTGGAATGATAGTGCAAAGAAAAGAAATGTATGACAGATCTTGTATACGCAGAAGGAACAGGACATAATTACGGCCTGATCCGGGCGGTGGGTTAACCGCAAGGTGACCCAATCGGGGCTGCCCGGGTCAGACCGCCCCTCATTTGTTTGTCCGACGTCAATTCCCCGCTAGTCCGCCAGCATGCGTCTGTGCCGGACTTTTTTTTGTTTTGCACAGTACCTCGCTCAATGCCTGTGAACATGCGCCGGAATGATGTTGATGCTCCCGTGCCGAATACCAGGTTCGGCAATCAGTTTGTCTGCAAAAGCCCGAACTTCTGCCACGGTGCCCTTAAGAAAAACCGCTTCCATGCAGTCCTCATGTCCGATGTGTGCATGCATCTGGCTGATGACTAGATCGCCGTGTTCATGCTGCTCTTGAGTCAGGCGCATGGAGAGCTGTCTTTCGTGATGGTTGTAGACGTAACTCACTACGGCCACGCAGGTCGCGCCCGAGGGCGGATCGGACAAGGTTTGAGAGGCTTCCGCAGCGCGAATTAAATCGCGAAAAGCTTCCGAACGATTTTCATAACCGCGTTCAGCGATCAGCTGATCAAATTTTGCCGCCTGATCTTCGTCAAGCGAAATGGTGATGCGCTGCTTCATCGTTTGCCAAGCTCCTTTCAATACCGTGTCTGTCCTGTCATGGCCTGCCTTTCGGGCGATTTCAGTCTACACATTTTATCCGCAGCGGATATGGTCGACAAATTACTGCATTTTCACCATCAAAAACGGTCATTTCACTGCATTACTTCATCAACTAGTCCCCTCCGCTTAGTCCTCTGCGGCAACGGACAAATTCTCCTCAGTTTATGAGTATTTAAATCATCCGATTCACGCACGAGGGTCGGCCTCAACCCTATATTTCCCTCATCCCGCAGCGTTTTCTGCCTGCCAGGTCTGCGGTTCGGTTTCATAACTTCATCGCTATATTCCTCTAGGAGCATCTTGAAATGACCAAGAACTTCTTTGTGCGCACGGCTACTGCCGGCATTGCCGCACTTGTTCTCTGCGGATCCGCCGTCGCCGACACCTGGCGCGTCGCAACGGAAGGCACCTTCCCGCCGTTTGAGTTCTACAACTCCACCACTGGTGAGATTCAGGGTTTCGAGGTCGATCTTGTCCGTGAAATGGCTAAGGTCATGAAAAAAGATCTGAAGCTCGAAACGATGGGGTTCGATGCCATCATTCCGGCTATTCTCTCGGGAACGATCGACACCGGCGCTGCCGGCTTCTCCATCACGCCGGAACGTGCCAAGCGTGTTCTCTTCACCATTCCGTTTTATAAATCCGGACTGACGATTGTCGTGCCCAAAGGCAACCCCAAGAACATTCAGTCCTTTGACGACCTCAAGGGGAAGAAGATCTCCGTTCAGCTCGGCACGACTTCCATGTCCTTCGCCAAGAAAATTCAGGACGCTCAAGTCACGACTTTCAACGGTGCTGGGGATGCCCTTCTCAACATGATCGCCGGCAACGCCGACGCGGTGATTAACGATAAACCCGTCACCGACTACATCATGACGCAGAATAAGCAGATCGCTGAAAGCTGCCTGCACTTGAAGCCCATTGCTACCGCTGACCTTTTCGCCATGGTCACCTCCAAGCAGAACACCAAGCTCAAGGCCGAGATGGATAAGGCTTTGAAGCAGCTTAAGGCTGACGGCACCTTCAATAAGCTCCATGAAAAGTGGTTCGGCGTCCCGGCCGATCCGGAACTGCCTTAATTTAACATCCAAACTTCTGAATCTCTTCAGAAGCGGATTAAAAACGGACAGCCTCCTAAAGCTGTCCGTTTTTTGTCTTAATACTTTCCGCCTGCCGCAGGAAAAAATATTAAAGCTCAACAGTCTTCAATCGTCGACCAATGCCTTCTGCCAGTCGACATAACTGCGTCTTTTTTCCCTGAAAATCAATATATAAGGCATACCGCCCAGGTTTTTTTAGAGTACCTCAAAACTTTGTGCAATTGATCCCATTCATCTGTTTAAAGATCGCTATAGTCAAATCACGGATGAAGAAAGCACCGCTTTAATGCCGCTTCCCTGAAGGGCTTAAAGCAGATCTTTCATCCAATGCAACTCAAACAAAAGGAACCCAAAATGAATTTCAAATCCTTGTCGCTTCTTGCCGCCGCCGGCCTCTGCACTCTCTCACTGTGCGGTTCCGTCTCCGCTGCGGAGCTGCGAGTTGCGACCAATCCAACCTTCCCCCCGTTTGAGTTCCAGGATTCCAACACCGGCACCATTCAAGGCTTCGAAATGGATCTTGTCGCTGAAATTGCCAAGAAACTCGGCGATACGGTGAAAATTGACAAGATCACCTTTGACGGCATCATTCCGGCCATTCTCTCGGGTTCGGTTGATCTCGGCGCATCGGGCTTTTCCGTGACCCCCGAGCGCGGCAAGAAAGTGCTCTTCTCGCTCCCCTTCTATAAATCCGGTCTCACCATTCTGGTGCCGAAAGCCAACAAAGCCGGCATTACGGATTTCGAAAGCCTCAAGGGCAAGCGCATTTCTGTTCAGATCGGCACAACTTCAATGCAGTTTGCAAAGAAGATTCCTGACGCTGAAATCACGACCTTCGATCATGTGGGTGACGCCGTGCTCAACATGATGGCGGGGAACGCCGATGCGGTGATCAATGACAAGCCCGTCACCGACTACATGCTCCACACCAATAAGTCCATCGCTGAGGGCACGACGCATCTCGCGCCAATCGCTACCGCCGACTACTTCGCCATGGTCGTTGCGAAGAACAACACGAAGCTCCAGCAGGATATCAATGCCGCTCTGAAGCAACTGAAGGCCGAAGGGACCTTCGACAAGCTCCATGAAAAGTGGTTCGGCATCCCGGCTGACCCGGAACTTCTCAAGTAAACCGTTCTTTTGAAACATCAAAATAGAGGCTGCATTCGTTCGTCAGGCGAATGCAGCCTCTGTTATTTTGAGCCTGAAGACCATTTCCCGCCGTACGCGCAATCCCATTGCGCTGCCCGAGGCGTCAACGACATTGTCACCAAGTCCAGCGAAGCTCAGCTGAGGCCGCACCAGCCGAATGCGCGCTCCCCATTGTTTCGCCGTCGAGCCGCAACGCGGCAGAAAAACCGCTCTTTCGGAGGAGCTCGAGCGAAACACTGCCGGCCAGACGATTGCGTTCCGGCCAATCAATGGAACGAGCGGTTTCACCCGCTGCGCCGGCTAAGCCAAAGGAAATATTGCCGGCGCGCTCAGTAAGCTCCCTCGTCCATTCGAGGCTGACGCTCCAATTCCAGGCATAGTCCAAAAACTGCGAGGGAGCCGGCACATTCACGGTCAGCCCCGCGCCAGCAGCTGCCGAATGCAGGGAGGAGCGGCGAATAGTAAGTGCTCCCGTCCTGGACTCCGTCAGGGTCGGCGTGCGAAGCACCGCACCGGTCAGAAGAACGTGCGGGAAAAACTCGATGTCTGATTCACCAAGAGTGCCCATCCACCCCGAACGCAAAGCCCCGGAGAGCGCATAGACCGTTTCATCGGATTCAATCCTGCTGAGGCTTTGCGCTAATTCGACCGTGCGGCTGCGTTCAGCCGAATAGACGCCGCCGCGAAGCTGACCCTCTAGCCGCAGCCCAGAATCAAAAGTGCGTCCGAGCTTTCCGCCCAGCCAAATGCCCTCCCCGCGGCTCGTGCCGTGCTCGGGGCCGCCAGACGTCTCCATGTGTCCCATTGCGGCATAGACCGCAGTCTGCGTCTCGCCCCACAGAAAATCGACGCCTAAGACCGCTCCGGTCACATTTGTTCCCGCTCCGCCGTCCGAAAAATGCGCTGCGAGCGGCACCGCCCACACCTGACGCTCACCTTCCTGTGCGGCGGCGTGATGAGCAAAGAGCTGACGATTTAACAGGCGCTCCCAGGAAAAAAGCGCCCGCAGCGAATCATCGCGGGAAAAATTGCCGAGATTGCCCAGTGCCCGCACGATGTCAGAGCCGTCCGACGCCGAAAAATCGAGGTCGCCATAAAGTGCCTGAAGCACTTCCGGGGCCTGCGAAGCCGCCTGATCGAGCTGTTTGGCTAAGCCCCATTGCCAGGCAGGCGCCGATGAAGTCAAAAATTTTGAATATGCGTTCTTTTGATGCGAAGCTTTGAGCACACCCTCCGAATAGGTGAAATCAACTGCAGGCGAAAAGTCCTTTGCTGTCATAAGATCCAGATCCCACGCAGCCTCTTCGAGCAGCGATGCCGAAGCACCAGTGTTTGCTCCGGACGTGCTCACTGCGCCGTAAGGATGGGGATCTTTTGCGAGTTCGCCCTCAAACCAGCCGCCGCCCGGAACCACTGCCAGAGAAGCACCATCTTTCACCTCTGTCGTACCCGAGACTGAGAGCGGCATCAGTTCGCCCGAAGGCCGCATCCCCAAAACGAGCTTTCCTGACTGAACGTAATCCCCCAAAATCACGATAGAACCGGATGAAGGCGTTGAAACCAAGGTTCCGGCATTCACGAGGGCCCCGGCCTGAAAGTTCGGGATTTCAGCATTGCCCGTGATGAGTGTTCCGTCCACTTCGGCCATTCGAGCGTTCAGGCCGGTGAAATCAAAAACGGCTGAGCCGGAAAGCTTGGCCCTTCTGTTCACCGTCATGCCGACTACCTGATTGACGGTGTTTTGCAGACGAAGATCCGTTCCATCGGCAGCCTGCATGCGGATCGACCAGGGACCAATGACATTGCCGGCATAAACAAAAGGCTTCAAGTCAGATGCCTGCGCCGCAGCACCGTCCTCCGTCCCGCCGAAGATGAGATTGGTCGTGACATCCGTTCCTAATGGGACGAAAGCTACAGCGCGGTTAACCGAGTCAGCAAGAATAACGCTGTACCAGCCTTCAAAAAAATCTTCAGCCTTTCCCACTGCAGACCACGAAGAGACAATATCGCCTTCAATATGGGCTCCGTCGGCTAAGCGAATCTGCGCTACATGAGCTGTCGGTCCAATACGGAGAGCGGCATCTGAACCCTGCAGTGTTCCGGCAATAACGGCAGACTTAATCAAAGAGCCCTGCAGAACCTGCGGGAAATTCAATTCTTCTGGATGGAACGTCATCCACCCGTACTCAGTCGCCGCACCGGCTGTCCAGGATCCTCGAATCTGATTCTCATCACCCAGAATGCTGCCGCCAAAATCAAACACCAGAGCAGAACCGCCGCTGCCCAGTGCCTGGACCTTTCCCTTTAATAAAAGCGTATGGCTGCGGCCATAGGTAAAGGCCATGCCGATGCCGCCCGTGCCGTTGGCTGAAATAAGAACATTCTCATTTACAAAGAGCTGATTAGTCGATCCGTCCACGCGTACACCGATCGAACCTGCCCCATCAGCAAGCTGGTCAGCTGCCACCGTTACCTTGCTGCGGCTGGCCGAGACATTGACACCGACCCCCGTAGGCGCTGAGATCCACTCTTCTCTTTCGTTGCGAGCCCAAAAGGCCTGTCCGACCGTATATTCGGCGCCCGAGGCATAGATGGAGGTGCCGAAAAAGCGCTTGCGGTCCAAGTGGTAGCCCAGGTCCTGCAGCATGGCGAGCTCGGCTTCCATGAACGTTCCCCAATTTCGCCATGACTGATGCGAGAGCAAACCGTTTTGAAGTTCTAAGTGGCTGAAGTCGAGGTTGCCCATCTCAGCGCCTAAGACCGGAATCGCTCCCGTCACAGATATGGCCTTTTGAACGGCCTCTTCGCTGTCCGTCACCTCGTCGGGAAAATACATTACGGTTTCGTCACCAATGACTTCCCTGACGTTTTTTCCCTGAAAACCGATCCCGGAATATCCTAAATACCAGCGCACTTTGTTTAA
>OAWU01001206.1_pt1 | contig 9887 bp, 6 predicted proteins | sample 1477041 | NCBI WGS metagenome assembly OAWU01 (sample SAMEA2580266, study PRJEB22360) | human gut metagenome | biome: human gut; feature: human-associated habitat; material: faeces | place: Denmark | collected 2008/2010
GCCCTGAGGCCACCCCGCTTACCCCCGACGGCCAGCCGCTCGACTTGGTCGAGCTGCCCTATCGCTACCGCAATGTCTTGAAAACTTCGGCCTGATGCCGAAAAATAATTAGATCGACGGCCGGTCAGGCACCGCTCCCGAACGCGCCTCGGTTCCGCACAGACAAGCGGAATCGAGGCGGTTTGTTATCAATCATTTCCCGACATCACTTTTCCCCGCCGCATCCCTCATGTTGAAGCAGTCTCTTTGGGCGCTCGCTGCAGCACTCTTCTTCTCAATGATGGCCGCCTGCGTGAAGCTCACCAATGGTGAGCTGACAACGCTGGAGATGGTCTTTTACCGATCCCTTTTCGGCGTCATCACCATCGGGCTCTTTGTGAAGCGCAACCATTTGTCGCTTAAAACGCCTCACTTGATGGGCAACATCACGCGCTCTATTCTCGGTACGCTCAGTATTTCCGTCTGGTTCTTCACGCTCGGACAGCTGCCTTTCGGCACCAACATGACGCTCGTCTATACGACGCCGCTCTTCATGTCGGTGAACTTCATCATCCTGGCGCTGCTGCGGCATCAGCGGGCGCCCTGGGGGCTGGCGGCTGCAATCATCGCCGGTTTCAGCGGCATTACGATCATTTTGCAGCCGAGCTTTTCAAGCGACCAGCTCTGGCCGGCGCTTTTGACGCTTTCTGTGGCGCTCCTCGATTTGGCAATTTACTGGCAGATGAAGGAACTCGGCCGACTGCAGGAACCCTCTTGGCGAATTGTTTTTTACTTCACGTGCTTTGGCACCTGCTTCGGACTGATCGGCGCGTACCTCCTTGAAGACGGTCTTCACATGCCGAGTCCCGAAGCGGCGCTCGCCGTGCTCGCCATGGGCGCCTTCGCCACGCTCGGTCAAATCGCCACTACCCGCTCCTATGCCTACGGCAACATGCTGCTTTCGTCATGCCTTGGATTCTCGGCCATTCCCTTTGCCGCGATCATCAGCTGGCTCCTCTTTGATGAGCCCTCGACGCTGATGTCGATCTGCGGCATGCTCCTGATCACGACGGCAGGCATTGGCGCCACCATCATCACGAAGCGCGCGGAAGCCCGCGGCATCGCGCCGGTCGAAGGCAAGGTCGCTGCGGAAGGCAGCAAAGAATAACGCTATTGCGTTAATGAACAAAATTTACATTGAGTGTTTGAATGAGTCTGAGCCTCAGCAAGAGACACAGCCATAAAATAGTTCCATGCGTGGGAGACCCAGATTTTGCATCTGGGTCTCTTTTTAAATTGCAATCATCCATGGACGAAGGACGGCGAATCATTGCTGCGCCTTTCGTCTTCTCTGAATACGCTCAAAAAGAAAAGGAGTTGGTATGTGCACAACGGTGATTGTCGGTCGTCTGGCTTCGACCACGGGTCGCGTCATCCTCGGCCACAATGAGGACTCAGGCGGACGCTGCATGCATCAGCAGTTCTGGGTGCCCGGCGGTTCGCACTCGGCAGGGGAATTCGTTGAAGGAGAACCCGGCCGCGCCCGCGTCCCTCAGGCGCCCGTCACGCTCGGCACCTATTGGAGCAATATGCTTGCACCGGCCCCCGGCTCCTCCTTTGACCAGGGCATGGCCAATGACGCAGGCGTTGTCATGTGCTCAAACTCGGGCGGCGACTCTTATGACGGTCACCTCTCGGACGAAGAAGTCGGCTTGTTCGAAGGCGGCATCGGGTTCCTGCTTCGCCGCTGCGTGATGGAGCGAGCCCATACTGCCCGTGAAGCCGTTGAAATTGCCGGCGAGCTGATCAGCAAATACGGCTACTGGAGCCCCGCACGAAACTACTCTTTTGCCGACGCTCAGGAAGCTTGGGTGCTTAATGTCGTCAAGGGCAAGCACTTCGTCGCGCACCGCGTGCCTGACGACAAAGTCGTTCTGATTTCCAATTACTTAGCCGTCCGTGTGGTGGACTTTTCCGATACGGAAAACGTTATTGCCTCGCCTGACTTGATTGACTACGCCGTCAAAAAGGGCCGCTTCTCGCCGGCCGCAGGCAGCTACTACCATGAGTTTGATTTCTCCGTCGCCTATCAGCCCGACGAAATCCGCCTCGACCCCAATAAGAGCATCCGCATGCGCACGGGCTGGCAGTACATCACGGGAGAAGTTTTCGACGATCCGAACCATTACCCGGAAATGGTTGAGCCGGCGCACAAAATGAGCGTTGAGGACGTGAAAGCGGTTCTTCGTCTTACGGCTGAAGAAACCTACCGCACCCGCGGCGACGGCCGGGCCGACGCCTTCCACGCGAGTGCGCAAGACATCTCTCGCTCCCATACGCGCGAATCCTGGGTGGCAGATATCGCCGATGATCCGCTTTATACGGTGCTCTGGCGCTGCTCGTCGTCTCAGGATCCGAACCCCTATGTGCCTTGGTTCCCGATGGCCGGCGAAATTCCGCAGGGCTACCAATGGTCGACCCTCGAGGACGCCCGCCGCTTCCATTTCAGCATGCCCGCTGACATGCTCGACTTCAATGAAGATCACAGCTGGTTCATTTACGGTTCGCTCAGCGAAATCGTGAACTTCAACCGCGGTCTGATGGCCGGCATCTGGCCGGTGCGCGATTCGCTTGAGGCTGAGTTCATCGGTGCGGCGGAAAAGGTTAAGCATGAAGCCGAAGCCCTCCCGCATGCTGAAGCTCAGAAACTCTTGGGCGACTTCACGTGCCGCATGTGCGCCAAGGCGGATGAAACGTATCGTGAACTGCGCGATGCACTCACGATTGATGCCGCTGATGTTGTGCTCGCAGACGCTGAAGCCGTAGAAATTTCCGTGAGCGACCCGAACGCACTGGTAGCCATTACGCTTACGCCCGCGGTTGAATCTTCCGAACTCGATCTCGATCCGAACAGCGTGCTGTGGAGTCTGGGTTTTTCAGGCAAAAAGGAATCCGTTCTCGCCCCGGCCAAGCCCATTTCATCTGCGAAGAATGATGATGGCAGCTGGACGCTTTCCTTCCGTGCCAATGAAGTCGCCCGCTGGGCAGTACCGGGCTGCTTCATGGACACCTACATTCGCGGCTTCGTCGGCCCCCGCCGTTTTGTCTCACAGGTGAACTTCCGTTTTACCGCATAAGAGGCTTACAGCGTTAATTACCGGACGATTGTCCGGAAAAGTGCCGGCAGGAGCGAACACTTCCGCCGGCGCTTTTGTTATTGCATTAGCCCGCATCTTGGGCTAGTGAAGATTCTCAGCAGCGACAGCTTCATTCCATTCGGATCGGCTGCTTCATCACAGCCGTACGCAGGATTCGACTTTAATCGTTAAAATCAAACGTTCTGCACTGTCGCCGCTATGAATCAACTTAAAAATACTTCAGGGCGTTTTTCCCATCTCTGCCGCCGCATCACCATGCTGGTTATCGGCATGGAATTTGCCACCTTTGGCATTTCCCTGACAGCGGTTTCAAACATCGGCACAACGCCTATCAGCACGCTTCCGTATGTGCTTAGCAAGATCTTTCCGCTCTCTTTCGGAACGACTACCTTCATCCTCAATGTAATCTTCGTTGTCCTTCAAGCCTTGCTTCTGCGCAGCCGCTTTTCGATCCTCAACTTATTGCAGATTCCTGCCGTACTCGTCTTCAGCGCATTCATCGACCTCAACATGCACCTTTTGCAGCCGTACAGCCCAAACAATTGGTGGCTGAGCGCGGCATTGAGTATGTTCGGCAACCTGGTACTTGCTGTCGGAATCATTCTGCAGGTTCGCTCCAAAACAATTGTTCAGCCGGGCGAAGGCATTGTGCTCGCTTTCGCTGCCGTATTTCATCGTCCATTCGGCACCGTCAAAATCATAAACGACACCGTGCTGGTTGTCATTGCTGCCATACTTTCATTTGCGGTATTGGGCAGCTTTGTCGGGTTACGGGAAGGAACTGCAGTCTCGGCTGTTTTGGTCGGTTTTCTGGTAAAAGCGATCACTGCGTTCTTCCCGGACCAACGTTCGGAAAAACCGCATCAAGTGAATATTCGTCACGAATAAAAAGTACTTATTGATAGGGCACGTGTTTATCCTGCAGTCTGGGACGAAAAAAGAAGAGAATGACACGCGTTTTATTTCTTCATCGAGCAGAAATAAAACCTTTTTTCCATAAAGCACAAACCCTATCGATGATCAAAACCTCACTTCGCTCGGCAGGCCCCGCAGCGGCAGAGCTCAATCGACGGCACTCGAAAAATGCGCCGCCGAGATGAGCTCCGGCTCTGTACCGGCGGGTAGGCCCAGCGAGGCGATGGCAGCAGGCTGACGGGCAGTTAATGGGGCCTCGCGACGGGTTCCCACGTCAGTCCGCGCCAGGCAGCTTCCATGAGATGAAGTTCCATCCGGCAGGCGGTCAGAAATGCTGACGTCATTTCCGCTTTGACTGTTTCATCCGTTTCCGCAGCAAGCGCATCCGCGATGCCGAGTGCCTGGCGCACCTCCGCCGAATACTCCGGCGAACCATAACCCGCGATCCAGTCCGCAAAGGGATTCTTATTGAGCCTGCTTTTCTTTTGCGCCTTCACAAAGGCTTGCCCCAGCCCGTCATAAACCCAAAAACACGGCAGAAGCGCTGCCATGCCGACAGCCGGATGCGATGTCTTGGCACAAAGCGCTTCGTAGTTGATGTAAAGCAGCGTCGCGGGTTCAATCGTCTTGAAAAGCGGATCATCGGTCAAGCGTTTCCCTGCGGCATGTGCGGCATACACACTATCGAGCGATTCCCGGACAGCATCGGTATCCTTGGCCCATCCATGGAGACGCTTGGCAATGCGCTTGCGCTCTTCAAGGGGGAGATTAGACATTGTCGCCACACGTCCGGCCAGAGCATGAAGCGAAGCCGCGTAGCCCGTGAGATAGTGAACGTTCTGAACAACGTAAAAGAGAAACGCTTTTTTCGGCAAAGTCCCGTCCGCCAAACCTTGTGTGAAAGGATGGCGGCAGCAAGCCTCAAGGATTTTTTCCGCGGCTTTAACCGCCTGGCCGCTCCAGCCTTCAGAAGCGGCCTGAGGCGCTCCCGAAGCCCAAACGCTTTTGGGCAGAAATGCGAGGGACCCCGTACTGAAAACGACTGATGCTGTGCGGATAAGCATCTGTCGGCGAGTACGGCAAACAGACGCATCTTTATTGATATTCATTGCTTTTAGCTCTTCAAATGTTTCAAGCGCTTAACCTGTTCAGTTCTTCGCTTCGCCTCATCAAAACGGCCGCGATATACTTGGCGTTCATGCGTCACAATTTGACTTATTAGCCGTTTCATCATTCGCGGCTAATGCTTCCATTAAGGCGTTTGAACAAACCGGGGAAATCGGAGATCTCATTATGTTGTACGGCGCCGTTATCGGAGATGTGCTCGGGAGTACGTTTGAATTCAACAATTGGCTCAAAAGTCCTGAGGAGCTCCCGATCTTTCCGCCGGACGCCCATCCCACAGACGACTCCGTCCTGACGTGTGCCGTCGCAGACGCCTTGATTGCGTCTGCGGTTCGTGACGATGTAAGCGAGAATACACTGCGCGTTGACCCAGTGCAATTTCAGAGAAAAGTGAGAGGGGCTCTGCGCGACTGGGGCTGTACATTCCCAAAGGCTGGCTACGGCAGTCGATTTATGCGCTGGATGCTGAGCGACACCGAAGCACCTACCGGGAGTCTCGGCAACGGCTCCGCCATGCGCGCATCCGGATGTGCATGGGCAGCAGGATCGCTCTCCGAAGCGCTTGAACTCGCAGCCCTTTCGGCGCTCCCAACGCATAATCACCCGGAAGGCGTTGCGGGCGCTCAGGCTGCCGTGTGGCTCATCTATCGCCTGCGTGAAGGCGCTGATCCCGAAAACCTTCGCCGCGAATGGAATGGTCTGTGGGGCCAGCCGCTCGGCGAATTGCCTCAATTGACCGTTTTGGAGGCGTCTCGTCCGATTCGCACGGACTTACGGTGCTCAGCGACGCTTCCTGTGGCAGCTGCACTGGTCTTAGGAAGCTCATCCTATGAGGAGACCGTGCGCCGGGCCGTAGCGCTCGGCGGCGACTGCGATACCATCGCCGCTATTGCCGGGGCCGCCGCTGAGGCCGCTTGGGGCGTTCCTGAAGATCTTCGAGCCAAAGTCGATGCTTTGCTCCCCATTCGTCTCATTGAATTAATCAGGCGCTTTGAATCTGTTTTTGCCGTCAGCGCTCCTAAACGAATGCCCGCCTGATCATCCGTCAGCTCGGCGTCCCTTTGCCGTGGTTTTCGCTTCCCCGGAAGGCCGCCGCGTGTTTTTATTGGCCAGAGCATCAAGTTGAGGCGCTAAGATGCTTGGGCTAACACCCATCCTCTTCGTCTGACAGCCATGCTCTACCGCCGTATATTCGACTACCTTATTGACAACGCAAGTTCGGACGCAGAAAAGCGGCTGCTCAATACCTTAAAAAAGCCGGCACTGCGAAACCAGCGATACTTTGCGGATCTGGACCTCACTTCTGCTCGATACAACAGTACGCTCAAGCGCCGGCTTCTGCAGTTCAGTGCAGACTTTCGTTTTCATTCTGAATTTCAATTCTGCTTAATTCAGCTCTGGGAACCAAGGCTCTTTGACATTTTCCCCGACATAAGGGGATGGTCGACGCTCACGCCTACAGACGGCAAGGAGGAGCAGCTCATTGAGTTCCGCGATTCTCTCATCGCTTATGCCAAAACGTGTCCGAGCAAAACCATGGCAGCGAGCATTCTCGCCGCAGGGTGGATGTGCGGTATGTTTGCCCCGGTGAGCAATGAAGTTACTGATTTCGGCAGAGCACTGATTGCTGCGCTCAGAACGAAGTACGACGTGCCGGCAGATGAGGACTGCCAAGCCGATGAACGCACGCCTGACGCCAATGCAGACCCAGAAGAGCAGACGCCGGCCTCTGCGCCCCCAAAAGAAGCCCCCGCAGCTCAGCCTGCCCCGACTTCACGCACTGCCGACGGCCAGAGAAACTCGAGCGCACCAGTCGAATTAACCGTATGGGATCCTGCCACTGCGGCCGGACCGGTGCTTAAACCCATCCTCTTTGACGAACTGCTGAAAAGTTTTTCCGGCAAGGCCGAAAAACGCGTGGCTGCCGTTCTAAAAACACCGCAGCCCGCAGAAGCCCTCGCGTTAGGCGCTCCGATTGGCAAACTGCGCACCCGCGAGGATCTGAAAATCGCCCTGCTCGCTGCGGAAGAAAAGACGCCCGCTTTTTTTGAACAAGCCATGCTGGCTGTTTCCTGCGGCCCGCTCCATACCAAGATTGCTCAAAACGTCGCGCATTTTCATGCTGCAGACGCTGACGAAGAACGCGAAGCGGCGCTCCTCGCTTTGGCAGAGTTAGCCAAAGACATTTCCAAATCCCGAGTTCCCGAACTGCTGGCCGGCATCTGGCGCTGCGGTCTTTTTTCGCCCGACGGACGTCTCACGCTGTTCGGACGCCGAACCTATCAGCATTTCCTGCACCTCGGCTTCCTTGATTTTGATCTCTCTGCGCTCTATCCGGATCTCCTGCTTAGCAACGAAGCGGGCGATCTGACGAAACGGCCGGATACTGCAGACTCCGCTGAAAAAAGCGAAGCTGCCGCCCCGGAGAGTGATTCAGCGCAGCCAGACCTGGCTCAAGCCGACGAAAAGGAGCGGAGCGAAGCCCCTCAGCCGTACGGCACCCTTGCGGTTCGTCAGCTCCTTCTGCGCTGGATTATTGAGCATATCGACAGTGATGCCGAATCTCGAATCATTGGGCTCCTCAAGTCAAAAACGCTGCGCGGCTCCCCGATTACGCGAGGCGTGCGCATCACCCGCGTGCGCGGCAACAATGCGCTGATGAAACGCATCTTGTCGGCAGACCGTTCCGACCCCGGATTGCTTTCTGTTTTACGGCTGGCGATCGGAGAAAAGATGTTTGAGCGATGCTCGGCGCTCTACCCATCCTTCGCGCAGGGTCGTTTTTTGGACCGCAATAAAGAAGGCCGGCGGCCTTATCTCTCTGAACTGAAAAACTACATCGACTATGCAGGGACAGTTCAGCCCGCAGAAGCAGCCTCCTTTCTGGCCGGCGTCTGGCCTTGCGGGCTCTTTCAGGATGACGGCGATTCGCCCGCCGATGCTGACGCACTTTCGCTCGCCGGACAGCTGATTCTCAAGAAGATGGACGATGCCGGCATTGTCCCGTTGTCCGACATGATCCGTCACGCGGAAGACGCCGCGGCCAGAGCCCGCGAAGCAGAAGCCCGCGCCGCTGAACGTGCGGAAGCGCTGCGTCGAGAGCAAGAAATGGCCGAGGCGGTTCGCTCCGCTCAGCGCAGACAAGCTGAAACGGCTGCAGCTGCGCAAGGCCAGGCGAACGCGCGGGCGGCCGGGCGGGGGGCCGCTGCTGAGGACGATGAAACGGTTCAGGAAGCTGCTCCCGCACACCCCGTGGAAAAAAGAGGCGCACAGAAAAAAACTGGAGCGGTTTTGCCCGCTCAGAGAGCCAAACTCAAAAGTGACCCGAATACGGCTGACGCCCTCAGCACCGAAGCCTCCGTCACCGCGCCAACGCCAATGTGCTCCCTGCCGCAGAACCTGCATCCGCAGCACAAAGTGCTGTCAGCGGCTCTAAGCCGACCGGCGAATTAGCTGGGCAGCATCCCGAACCCGTCCAATCGCCCGCGCCCTTGAAAGCGCCGCTGCGCAATCCCGACCGAGAGCCAACGCCCGGCTGTGAACGGTGGCTTGGCTTCGTGCACCGCACCGGAACCTTTGTCAACTTCTTCTGCTTTGCCGTATGGAACCCATTTGAAGAGCGTTTTGAAGCCGCCTCTGAAGAGTCCCTTCGCACGCGTTTCCCAAGCCTCGGCGCCGTCAATCTGAAGGGCGTTTCGACGGGAGCCGTCAACGACGGCTCCATTTATGCCGCCGACATCGATTTTTCTGCAGATCTGAAGATCAATCTTGACGTGGGTACGGGCGCTCCGCGCCCGGACTTCAAATACCGTATTGACTTCGATAAGCTGACGCGGCAGGGCCGCATGCGCCGTGCTTCCGACATCGGCATCTATCGAATCGTCTTTCCGGAATCTGCCGAAGTCGACTTCAGCAAGACCATTCCGGTGCGCCTCTCGCTCGACCCAGCCGTTGAACCGCCTAAAGGCACAAAGGCCGCCAAAAACAATAAAGTTTGGCAAAGCATGGGGATCTCTTCCGTACCGGTGCTGCTCGCTTACCAAGGCCGATTCCTCGGTCCCTGGACCCTCAAGGAAGATGCGGGCCACCATCCCTATCTGACTGCGCCCGAAGGCCTCGCCGACGGCCTTGCGCCAGGGCTTGAAGCAGACGGCACTGCCCCTGATTTGCTTGAAACGCACGAAAGCTATCGCGCCGTTGATCAAATTGTCGTCGGCCAAAGCGCCGTGCTCGACACGGAAGGACTCAAGGCCGGGCGCTTTGACATATTGAGCGACAGAGCACTCCTCGCCAAAGCTGCTCAGGCCGCTCAAAGAGCACTGTCGGCTTCGGCCGCTCCGCACTCATCCGGAACGGATGCGGGCAGAAGGCAGATTGAATCGTGGCTTGCGGCCGAGCATTCTGCCAATGAACTCTTTCCCGATGTCGCTGAGGTCTCAGAACGCCGCCGGGCTCGTCTGGAAAAACTCCTGGAAGCATCCGGCCGCAGCAGTCTTTTCACTCGTGAAATAGCCGATCTTGCCCGCATTTCGATGGGTGCGCAGGCGCTTGAAAAGGGCCCGCTCTTTGAGGCCGTGCTCGAACGCATCTTTTCGGATGCCAAAACGCTCAAGCAGCTCGGTGCCAGTTCTGCCTTCGTCAGTATTCTCGAAAAGAAAGAGCGGCAGGGCGGTCCGCTGGCCCCGCGCAACGGAACCGAAGAAACGCGGG
>OAWU01001210.1_pt1 | contig 9862 bp, 8 predicted proteins | sample 1477041 | NCBI WGS metagenome assembly OAWU01 (sample SAMEA2580266, study PRJEB22360) | human gut metagenome | biome: human gut; feature: human-associated habitat; material: faeces | place: Denmark | collected 2008/2010
CAATCAGTTCTTTCCCCCTGGTGGGCTTGTTTTGCCCCCCCCAGCCAGTGGTGGCTGCCGTATGACCCCCAGGCGATTGATTTGCCGTCGCGCCTGCTTTCGCCGGATGCGCAGCACTGGCTGGGCACCGATCACTTAGGTCGCGATATTTTCTCGCGGCTGATGGCAGCGACCCGCGTGTCGCTCGGTTCGGTAATGGCCTGCCTGCTGCTGGTGCTGACATTAGGGCTGGTTATTGGCGGCAGCGCCGGGTTGATTGGCGGGCGCGTTGATCAGGCCACCATGCGCGTCGCCGATATGTTTATGACCTTCCCGACCTCGATTCTGTCGTTCTTTATGGTTGGCGTGCTCGGCACCGGGCTGACCAACGTAATTATCGCCATCGCCCTGTCGCACTGGGCGTGGTATGCACGCATGGTGCGCAGCCTGGTGATTTCACTACGCCAACGCGAGTTTGTGCTGGCGTCACGGCTTTCCGGTGCGGGCCATGTGCGGGTGTTTGTCGATCATCTGGCAGGCGCGGTGATCCCTTCGCTGCTGGTGCTGGCAACGCTGGATATCGGCCATATGATGCTGCACGTCGCGGGGATGTCTTTCCTTGGCCTCGGTGTGACCGCGCCGACCGCCGAATGGGGCGTGATGATTAACGACGCGCGCCAGTATATCTGGACCCAGCCGCTGCAAATGTTCTGGCCGGGGCTGGCGCTGTTTATCAGCGTGATGGCCTTTAACCTGGTGGGTGACGCACTGCGCGATCATCTGGACCCTCATCTGGTGACGGAGCACGCACACTAATGCCGCAACAGATTGAACTACGTAATATCGCGCTACAGGCCGCGCAGCCGCTGGTACACGGTGTATCGTTAACCCTGCAACGCGGGCGCGTGCTGGCGTTAGTCGGCGGTAGCGGCAGCGGGAAATCATTAACCTGCGCCGCGACGCTGGGCATTTTGCCCGCTGGCGTTCGCCAGACGGCGGGGGAAATTTTAGCCGATGGCAAACCGGTTTCGCCTTGCGCCCTGCGCGGCATCAAAATTGCCACCATCATGCAGAACCCGCGCAGCGCCTTTAATCCACTGCACACCATGCACACCCACGCGCGGGAAACCTGCCTGGCGTTAGGGAAACCCGCCGATGACGCTACGCTTACCGCTGCCATAGAAGCGGTGGGGCTGGAAAACGCCGCGCGCGTGCTGAAGCTGTACCCGTTCGAGATGAGCGGCGGCATGTTGCAGCGCATGATGATTGCGATGGCGGTGCTGTGTGAATCACCGTTTATCATCGCCGATGAACCGACCACCGACCTCGACGTGGTAGCACAGGCGCGCATCCTCGATCTGCTGGAAAGCATTATGCAAAAACAAGCGCCGGGAATGCTGCTGGTGACCCATGATATGGGCGTTGTGGCGCGTCTGGCGGATGACGTGGCGGTGATGTCTGACGGTAAGATTGTCGAACAGGGCGATGTAGAAACGCTGTTTAACGCCCCCAAACATACAGTGACGCGCAGCCTGGTTTCCGCTCATCTCGCCCTCTACGGTATGGAGCTGGCATCATGACTTTACTTAACATCTCCGGCCTTTCCCATCACTATGCGCACGGTGGATTTAACGGAAAACATCAACATCAGGCGGTGCTGAATAACGTTTCCCTGACCCTGAAAAGCGGCGAAACCGTCGCCCTGCTGGGGCGCAGCGGCTGCGGGAAAAGTACCCTCGCGCGGTTGCTGGTGGGTTTAGAATCGCCCGCGCAGGGGAATATTAGCTGGCGTGGCGAACCGCTGGCGAAACTCAATCGCGCCCAGCGTAAAGCGTTCCGCCGCGATATTCAGATGGTATTTCAGGACTCCATCAGCGCCGTGAATCCGCGCAAAACCGTGCGCGAGATCCTGCGTGAACCGATGCGCCACCTGCTATCACTGAAAAAATCCGAACAACTGGCGCGCGCCAGCGAAATGCTGAAGGCGGTCGATCTCGATGACAGCGTTCTCGACAAACGCCCACCGCAGTTAAGCGGCGGCCAGCTCCAGCGCGTCTGCCTGGCTCGCGCGCTGGCGGTCGAACCGAAACTACTGATTCTGGATGAAGCCGTTTCTAACCTTGATCTCGTGTTACAGGCGGGTGTCATTCGCCTGCTGAAAAAGCTACAACAACAGTTTGGCACCGCCTGCCTGTTCATCACCCACGACTTACGCCTGGTAGAACGCTTTTGCCAGCGGGTAATGGTTATGGACAACGGACAAATCGTCGAAACCCAGGTGGTGGGAGAGAAATTAACCTTTTCCTCTGACGCCGGACGTGTGCTACAAAACGCGGTATTACCCGCATTCCCCGTGCGCCGTCGCACCACAGAAAAGGTTTAACGCAAATGCAACGAGTCACCATCACGCTTGATGACGATTTACTGGAGACGCTGGACAGCCTGAGCCAGCGTCGTGGTTATAACAACCGTTCCGAAGCTATCCGCGACATTCTGCGTAGCGCCCTGGCGCAAGAGGCCACCCAGCAGCACGGCACGCAAGGTTTCGCGGTGCTGTCGTATGTGTATGAACACGAAAAACGCGACTTAGCCAGCCGCATTGTCTCCACCCAGCATCATCACCACGACCTCTCCGTCGCCACGCTGCATGTGCACATCAACCACGACGACTGTCTGGAAATCGCCGTGTTGAAAGGTGACATGGGTGACGTGCAGCATTTTGCCGATGACGTTATCGCCCAGCGCGGCGTGCGGCACGGGCATTTGCAGTGCTTGCCGAAGGAAGATTGAGTCTATTATTGGGTCCTTTGGTGAACGATCAACAAAGGGCCACTAGCACACCTGATTCCTCTCTAAATACCCTATCCGAACCTTCTCTTTTGTAACGTTCTAAATATATTCCTAAAAATCTTCAATTCATTGTGACCACAAGTTTTTCTTCGCTTTTTCGTATGAAGATACTGTCATTAAAATAATAGAAAAGGATTTTACGATGAGCGGAAAACCGGCGGCGCGTCAGGGTGACATGACGCAGTATGGCGGTAGCATTGTTCAGGGTTCAGCCGGGGTACGTATTGGTGCCCCCACCGGCGTGGCCTGTTCGGTGTGCCCCGGCGGAGTGACGTCCGGCCATCCGGTCAATCCCCTGCTCGGTGCAAAGGTCCTTCCCGGTGAAACCGACATCGCCCTGCCCGGCCCGCTGCCGTTCATCCTCTCCCGCACCTACAGCAGTTACCGGACAAAAACGCCCGCGCCGGTGGGGAGCCTCGGCCCCGGCTGGAAAATGCCTGCGGATATCCGCTTACAGCTGCGCGATAACACACTGATACTCAGTGATAACGGCGGCAGAAGCCTGTATTTTGAGCACCTGTTTCCCGGTGAGGACGGTTACAGCCGCAGCGAGTCACTGTGGCTGGTGCGCGGCGGCGTGGCGAAACTGGATGAAGGTCACCGGCTGGCCGCACTCTGGCAGGCGCTGCCGGAAGAACTCCGCTTAAGTCCGCATCGTTATCTGGCGACAAACAGTCCGCAGGGGCCGTGGTGGCTGCTCGGCTGGTGTGAGCGGGTGCCGGAAGCGGATGAGGTGCTGCCTGCGCCGCTGCCGCCGTACCGGGTACTGACCGGGCTGGTGGACCGCTTCGGGCGCACACAGACGTTCCACCGCGAAGCCGCCGGTGAATTCAGCGGCGAAATCACCGGCGTGACGGATGGTGCCTGGCGTCACTTCCGGCTGGTACTGACCACGCAGGCGCAGCGGGCAGAAGAAGCCCGGCAGCAGGCCATTTCCGGCGGGACGGAACCGTCCGCTTTTCCTGATACCCTGCCGGGTTACACCGAATATGGCCGGGACAACGGCATCCGTCTGTCTGCCGTGTGGCTGACGCACGACCCGGAATACCCGGAGAATTTACCTGCCGCGCCGCTGGTGCGCTATGGCTGGACGCCACGCGGCGAACTGGCGGTGGTGTATGACCGTAGTGGCAAACAGGTGCGCAGCTTTACTTACGATGATAAATACCGGGGCCGGATGGTGGCGCACCGTCACACGGGCCGGCCGGAAATCCGTTACCGTTACGACAGCGACGGGCGGGTGACAGAACAGCTAAACCCGGCAGGCTTAAGTTACACGTATCAGTATGAGAAGGACCGCATCACCATCACCGACAGCCTGAACCGCCGTGAAGTGCTGCACACGCAGGGCGAAGCCGGGCTGAAGCGGGTGGTGAAAAAGGAACACGCGGACGGCAGCGTCACGCAGAGTCAGTTTGACGCCGTGGGCAGGCTCAGGACACAGACGGATGCCGCAGGCCGGACAACAGAATACAGTCCGGATGTGGTGACGGGCCTCATCACGCGCATCACCACGCCGGATGGCAGGGCATCGGCGTTTTACTATAACCACCACAGCCAGTTAACGTCAGCCACCGGGCCTGACGGGCTGGAAATACGCCGGGAATATGATGAATGGGGCCGTCTGATTCAGGAAACTGCCCCTGACGGCGATATCACCCGCTACCGTTATGATAATCCACACAGTGACTTACCCTGCGCAACGGAAGATGCCACCGGCAGCCGGAAAACCATGACGTGGAGCCGTTACGGTCAGTTGCTGAGCTTCACTGACTGTTCCGGTTATGTAACCCGCTATGACCATGACCGTTTTGGTCAGGTGACGGCGGTGCACCGCGAGGAAGGGCTGAGTCAGTACCGCGCATACGACAGCCGTGGACAGTTAATTGCCGTGAAAGACACGCAGGGCCATGAAACGCGGTATGAATACAACGCCGCCGGTGACCTGACCACCGTCATTGCCCCGGACGGCAGCAGAAACGGGACACAGTACGATGCGTGGGGAAAAGCCATCTGTACCACGCAGGGCGGTCTGACGCGCAGTATGGAATACGATGCTGCCGGACGGGTCATCCGCCTGACCAGTGAAAACGGCAGCCACACCACCTTCCGTTACGATGTACTCGACCGGCTGATACAGGAAACCGGCTTTGACGGCCGCACACAGCGTTATCACCACGACCTGACCGGCAAACTTATCCGCAGCGAGGATGAGGGGCTGGTCACCCACTGGCACTATGACGAAGCAGACCGCCTCACGCACCGCACCGTGAATGGCGAAACCGCAGAGCGGTGGCAGTATGACGAACGCGGCTGGCTGACAGACATCAGCCATATCAGCGAAGGGCACCGGGTGACGGTGCACTATGGTTATGACAGTAAAGGCCGCCTCGCCAGTGAACACCTGACGGTGCATCATCCGCAGACGAATGAACTGCTCTGGCAGCATGAGACCAGACATGCGTACAACGCACAGGGACTGGCGAACCGCTGTATACCGGACAGCCTGCCCGCCGTGGAATGGCTGACCTACGGCAGCGGCTGGCTGTCAGGCATGAAACTCGGCGACACACCGCTGGTGGAGTACACCCGCGACCGCCTGCACCGGGAAACGCTGCGCAGCTTCGGCCGTTATGAACTCACCACCGCTTATACCCCTGCCGGGCAGTTACAGAGCCAGCACCTGAACAGCCTGCTGTCTGACCGCGATTACACCTGGAACGACAACGGCGAACTCATCCGCATCAGCAGCCCGCGCCAGACCCGGAGTTACAGCTACAGCACCACCGGCAGGCTGACCGGCGTTCACACCACCGCAGCGAATCTGGATATCCGCATCCCGTATGCCACAGACCCGGCAGGTAACCGCCTGCCCGACCCGGAGCTGCACCCGGACAGCACCCTCAGCATGTGGCCGGATAACCGTATCGCCCGTGACGCGCACTATCTTTACCGGTATGACCGTCACGGCAGGCTGACAGAGAAAACCGACCTCATCCCGGAAGGGGTTATCCGCACGGATGATGAGCGGACTCACCGGTACCATTACGACAGTCAGCACCGGCTGGTGCACTACACGCGGACACAATATGAAGAGCCGCTGGTCGAAAGTCGCTATCTTTACGACCCGCTGGGCCGCAGGGTGGCAAAACGGGTGTGGCGGCGTGAACGGGACCTGACGGGCTGGATGTCGCTGTCACGGAAACCGCAAGTGACCTGGTACGGCTGGGACGGCGACCGGCTGACCACAATACAGAACGACAGAACCCGCATCCAGACGATTTATCAGCCGGGGAGCTTCACGCCACTCATCAGAGTTGAAACCGCCACCGGTGAGCTGGCGAAAACGCAGCGCCGCAGCCTGGCGGATGCGCTTCAGCAGTCCGGCGGCGAAGACGGTGGCAGTGTGGTGTTCCCGCCGGTGCTGGTGCAGATGCTCGACCGGCTGGGAAGGGAAATCCCGGCTGACCGGGTGAGTGAGGAAAGCCGCCGCTGGCTGGCATCGTGCGGCCTGACGGTGGCGCAGATGCAAAGCCAGATGGACCCGGTATACACGCCGGCGCGAAAAATTCACCTGTACCACTGCGACCATCGCGGCCTGCCGCTGGCCCTTATCAGCACGGAAGGGACAACAGCGTGGTACGCAGAATACGATGAATGGGGTAACCTGCTGAATGAAGAGAACCCGCATCAGCTGCAGCAGCTTATCCGCCTGCCGGGGCAGCAGTATGATGAGGAGTCCGGCCTGTATTACAACCGCCACCGCTATTATGACCCGCTGCAGGGGCGGTATATCACTCAGGATCCGATTGGGCTGAAGGGGGGATGGAATTTTTATCAGTATCCGCTGAATCCGGTTCAGTATATAGATTCAATGGGACTGGCATCAAAATATGGACACTTAAATAATGGCGGATATGGAGCGAGACCCAACAAACCGCCTACGCCCGATCCAAGTAAATTGCCGGACATAGCGAAACAATTAAGACTGCCATATCCTATTGACCAGGCCAGTAGTGCGCCTAATGTTTTCAAAACATTCTTCAGAGCATTAAGCCCTTACGACTACACACTGTATTGCAGGAAGTGGGTAAAACCAAATCTGACTTGTACGCCACAGGATGATTCCCAGTATCCAGGGATGGATACAAAGACAGCAAGTGATTACCTGCCACAGACAAATTGGCCAACAACTCAATTACCACCAGGATATACTTGTGCAGAACCCTATTTATTCCCAGACATTAATAAACCCGATGGGCCAGCAACAGCAGGGATAGATGATTTGGGTGAAATTTTAGCTAAGATGAAACAGAGAACATCGAGAGGAATAAGAAAATGAAAAGAGTTTTGTTCTTTTTGCTGATGATATTTGTTAGTTTTGGTGTTATAGCTGATTGCGAAATACAAGCTAAAGATCATGATTGTTTTACTATTTTCGCTAAGGGTACTATTTTTTCCGCGTTTCCTGTCTTAAATAATAAAGCCATGTGGAGATGGTATCAGAATGAGGACATCGGTGAGTATTATTGGCAAACAGAACTGGGTACATGTAAAAATAATAAATTCACACCAAGCGGGGCGAGACTCTTAATTCGCGTCGGGTCACTACGCCTTAATGAAAATCATGCCATCAAAGGAACGTTGCAGGAGTTGATAAATACAGCAGAAAAAACGGCGTTTCTCGGCGATCGGTTTAGAAGTTATATAAGAGCGGGTATCTATCAAAAAAAGAGCAGTGATCCAGTTCAGTTGTTGGCAGTCCTTGATAATTCAATCATGGTAAAATATTTTAAAGATGAGAAACCAACTTATGCTCGAATGACAGCACATCTCCCGAACAAAAATGAGTCTTACGAATGTTTAATAAAGATACAGCATGAACTAATTCGTAGTGAAGAGAAATAAAATCTCTTCCTGAGAAAACAAATTAATCATTGTGAAAAATTATATAACTCATGGAATAGGTGTTTATTTTGCGTTCCATTTGCAGGGAAAGATCACGTAACGCTACTTTTTTGTACTAAATAATTCGAATTTTAAGTTCAACAATTGAGATACTACTTATTGTCTAAAGCTGTTTTTCATAGCTTATACATGATCAAATACTCCTTACATAAATAAGGTGAACAAATGGAACTTAAAAAATTGATGGAACATATTTCTATTACACCCGATTACAGACAAGCCTGGAAAGTGGTGCATAAATTGTCAGATATTCTACTGTTGACTATTTGTGCCGTTATTTCTGGTGCAGAAGGTTGGGAAGATATAGAGGATTTTGGGGAAACACATCTCGATTTTTTGAAGCAATATGGTGATTTTGAAAATGGTATTCCTGTTCACGATACCATTGCCAGAGTTGTATCCCAGGGAAAGATCACGTAACGCTACTTTTTTGTACTAAATAATTCGCATTTTATGTTTAAAAATTGAGATATTCCTTATTACCTAAAGCTGTTTTTCATAGCTTATACATGATCAAATACTCCTTACATAAATAAGGTGAACAAATGGAACTTAAAAAATTGATGGAACATATTTCTATTATTCCCGATTACAGATAAGCCTGGAAAGTAGAGCATAAATTGTCAGGCATCCTACTATTGACTATTTTTGCCGTTATTTCTGGTGCAGAAAGTTGGGAAGATATAGAGGATTTCGGGGAAACACATCTCGATTTCTTGAAGCAATATGGTGATTTTGAAAATGGTATTCCTGTTCACGATACTATTGCCAGAGTTGTATCCTGTATCAGTCCTGCAAAATTTCACGAGTGCTTTATTAACTGGATGCGTGACTGCCATTCTTCAGATGATAAAGACGTCATTGCAATTGATGGAAAAACGCTCCGGCACTCTTATGACAAGAGTCGCCGCAGGGGAGCGATTCATGTCATTAGTGCGTTCTCAACAATGCACAGTCTGGTCATCGGACAGATCAAGACGGATGAGAAATCTAATGAGATTACAGCTATCCCAGAACTTCTTAACATGCTGGATATTAAAGGAAAAATCATCACAACTGATGCGATGGGTTGCCAGAAAGATATTGCAGAGAAGATACAAAAACAGGGAGGTGATTATTTATTCGCGGTAAAAGGAAACCAGGGGCGGCTAAATAAAGCCTTCGAGGAAAAATTTCCGCTGAAAGAATTAAATAATCCAGAGCATGACAGTTACGCAATGAGTGAAAAGAGTCACGGCAGAGAAGAAATCCGTCTTCATATTGTTTGCGATGTCCCTGATGAGCTTATTGATTTCACGTTTGAATAGAAAGGGCAGCTATGGTTAGAAACTACCTGACGTCAGTCCTTGCGGGGAGCAGGCTTTCGTAAATTTGTCCTGCTACAACAGGATTAACTTCACAAATATCATTTCTCAACGTCTACACTTACTCCTGTAAACCGCTCAGGAGCAGTAATGAATCTACAACGATTTGATGACAGCACCCTAATCCGTATCTTTGCCCTTCATGAGTTACATCGACTGAAAGAACATGGCTTAACGCGCGGGGCGCTTCTCGATTATCACAGCCGCTATAAACTCGTCTTTCTGGCGCATTCTCAGCCGGAGTACCGCAAACTTGGCCCGTTCGTGGCTGATATTCACCAGTGGCAAAATCTGGATGACTATTACAACCAGTACCGCCAACGCGTAGTTGTTTTGCTTTCTCACCCCGCCAACCCGCGCGATCACACCAATGTTTTGATGCACGTTCAGGGTTATTTTCGCCCGCATATTGATTCCACAGAACGCCAGCAGCTGGCTGCGCTTATCGACAGTTATCGCCGTGGCGAGCAACCACTTCTTGCGCCGCTGATGCGTATCAAACACTATATGGCGCTTTATCCTGACGCCTGGCTTTCAGGGCAGCGTTATTTCGAACTTTGGCCGCGTGTGATTAACTTGCGCCATTCAGGAGTTTTATGACTACCCATCTGGTCTGGTTTCGCCAGGATTTACGTCTGCACGATAATCTCGCACTGGCTGGGCCCCGCCCCCCATCCTCTGCCCGCCGGCTTTCATACTGA
>OAWU01001224.1_pt1 | contig 9709 bp, 10 predicted proteins | sample 1477041 | NCBI WGS metagenome assembly OAWU01 (sample SAMEA2580266, study PRJEB22360) | human gut metagenome | biome: human gut; feature: human-associated habitat; material: faeces | place: Denmark | collected 2008/2010
ACCATTAACAAACAAAAGAATACGATCGAATTAACTGGACAAAATATTGCAAATCGAACAGAAGAATATTCATTTAAAGATGGTGTCTTTTCGGTTGATATTAGCGGAGTTAAACACGACTACTATCTTAAAGGTAGCGAAACATATAAAAACGCTCTAAAACAATATGGATATAAATAACATCATTCAAACCTATTTTCCCGAATAGGTGTTTTTATTTGAAAAAAAGCAGAAAAAAAGCGAAAAAAATCACTTCCTGTGCTATACTGTAATTGAAAATTTTTTAATTTAAGCGTTAGAACTGTTTCCCCAGTCCTAGCGCCTTTTCTTTTTGATAAGTTTGCTTGGTGGAGAGTAGTTTGTAAATGATTCTAAGAATCTTATGTGCGCAATCCATTCAGCGTCTTTCATGTCTGTTTTGAGACTGGGTACATTCTTGATATGTTGGGGATTGGCAAGCACTAAGATTAGATCAGAATCTGAAAAGATATTAAAGAGAGGGAGCCAATATTGATCTGTGGATTAAAAGAAAACATGGTTTTCCACCACCCAATCTAAGACATTGTGAAGAGCTACAGTAGTCGTTCCAAATTTCTTCTGAATGATCTTTGGCTTATTGGTATCTAGCGGACTATCTAGAATACAACAAACAATGGACTTTTGGTGGACATCAATGGCACAACATGTTTCGATTATAACTTCCAATATAAAAACCTCCTGTCAACCATTGAACAATAGAACAAGATGCTCGTTGTAATTTTATTTTCATGTTCACGACGTATTCGAGTTATCTCATGACTCTTGTTCATCCAGTTTTTATACAAGCTAGGTAAAGCCTGCTTATAGTTTTTGGTCCTAAATGAGGATTTTCTGCACTTTGCTAGAGAGAAGTTATTTGCTTTTTACATATTTAGTGTAGTGTTCTTCGTATTGAGTTTTTATTTTATCCTCTCCTAAAATATCAAATACCTGAATTGCTTGTTTCATCATTTTTATTCCAGAGGTCTGTCCCTTTTTATATTGGAAATAACCTGTCGCATAGAGGAAAACGGTCTGCTCATAGTAATTTAATTCATTTTCTAAAAGTTTCTCAATTTTAGAAATTAGGTATGAACAATTCAAAAATTCACTTTGATCGATACTTAAAATTAAACAATTAATTGCTAATTGTGTAACAAGTTTCTTATTATATTTATTCAATGATGAATAAATATAATTGTTCAGCATTTCTTTTGTTAAGAGAAAGTATGAGCTATACTTTATTGTTCTCACACAGTTTCCTAATAACATTATTTCGTAGTACCCCCATTTTTCAACTTTAAAGAGATAGTCTATTAATTGAAGGATTTCTTCTTCTGTAGGCGCAATACTATTGTCTAGAGTATAGATAATTGATTTTATCATTGTCTTCTCAAAAGGATTCAAATTGTAGTTAGAATGTTTAGAGAGTAATGATTCGATATTTTTGATATTCTGTGATGAATACTCTTTTCGGATGTATTGTACTAAGTTGGCAAATAATTCGGTTCTAGTGTAATTATTATCATTCAGACTAAGAAATTCATCTAAAGAGATATGTAATTTATCTAAAATATTAATAAGGCGGGCACAAGATATTTCGGATTCTCCTCGTTCAAATCGTGAAATTTGTGACTTAGATAAATGCTTATCCGCAATGGAGCTTATGGTGACTTGTTTCATTTGACGCACTTGTCTAAGTGTTCTACCGAGATTTGATTTCATTTAAATTCCCATTTTCACAACAAATTTTATAGATTTCATTATTTATTGTACAATATTTAAAAAGAAAAAGGAGCAATGATATGAAAAAATTTTACTAAATGTTTTAATATTGGTATTTTTTATTGATATTATTATTGTTGGTGGCTAAAATGTTAGATGTACATCTAAGCCTTTAGATACTCTAAAGGCTTGAAGTCTCTATGAATATAGGTTGATTTTTAAGGAGTCCAGTATAGAGACTCGGGGGAAGATGATTTAGACGATTTAATAATTTAATATATAGGAGAAACAAAATGATATATATAAGAGATTTAAAAAGAAACTTTGAAGTAAAAGGGGAAAAAAACTGCTTTGAAGCTTTAAAAGGAATCTCACTTTCAATTCAGAAAGGAGAAGTTTTTGGGTTACTCGGTCCAAATGGTGCAGGCAAGTCAACTACAATAAAAATTCTTTCAACAATGCTTCTTCCCACATCAGGTGAAGTAGAAATATCCGGATTCGATATCTATAAAGATGAGCAACAAATTCGTGAGAGAATAAATTTCATTTTTGGAGGAGAAAGAAGTTTATATTTTAGACTTTCTGCTGAGGATAATTTGTTTTATTTTGCGGATCTATATAAGATACCTCGGAAGAAGCAACTGATTTTGATTCCAGATTTACTTAAACAGGTTGGGTTGAATAGTTTTGCAAAACGTAGAGTAGAGACATTCTCAAAAGGTATGAAGCAACGTCTTCAGATTGCTAGAGCATTGTTAAATGATCCTGAGATAATTTTTTTAGATGAACCGAGTATTGGTCTTGATCCAGTAGGAGCACTTGAGTTGAGAAACATCATAAAAGAGTTGGCTAAAAATGGGAAAACAATTCTTTTAACAACCCATTATATGGCTGAAGCTGAGGAACTTTGTGATAGAATTGCAATCATTAATCAAGGCGAAATTGTAACCTGTGGTACATTACCAGAAATTGCATCATTAATTTCAGATGAAGATAGAACAAAAATTCTTCAAGATAAAGTGAAAGAACAAAAAGAAATAGATGTAACACTGGAAGATATTTATTTGCATTTAGTGAGGTAGTCGTAAGTATGAAAGTTATTTTTGCTAGTGCTATTGTACACATGAAGCAAGCAGTAGCTAGAAGTACGTTTCGCTATTGTCTATTTTTTAATCCTCTGTGTAATGCTATTCTCTTAGGGCTAATGTATAGTAATAAATCCAATCAAGAATTTACTTTATATGCTATTTTAGGAACCTCTCTATCTTCATTTTGGACTATTATCTGTTTTTCGTCAGCTGCGGACATAAACAGAGAAAAGTATTTAGGGACATTACCTATTTTATTCACATCACCGTCAGGTTTTAAAAAGATTATTTTTGGCAAACTACTTGGTAATAGTCTTTGGGGAGTAGCAGCATTTCTGTTGAATGTAATATTTGTGACGATATTATTTGGTCGCATAATGGCTGTTAAGAGTTTTAGCTTATTAGTAATTGTGATTGTCTTAGCAGTATTGACCTTCGTTAGTATAGGAATGCTGATGTGTTCAGCATTTACCTTATCAAGAAGTGCACGTTTGTTAATGAACGTAATAGAGTATCCGTTACTTTTGATAACAGGAATGGTATTCCCTTTAGATTTTATAAACCAATATATAAAGTGGATTTCATATATTTTATCTCCAACATGGGTAATGGAAGGATTTAAACTTGCTGTATACGGTGGAAATTCAAAAGAGATATTTATTGTTATATCAATTCTCTCTTTACTAACTGTATTTAATTTTATAATTGCTCACTTTGCCTTTGTCAGTGTAGAGAAGAAAAGTAGAATTGATGCAACTTTGGAGGTGTATTAGATGGAAAGTATTTTAAGATTTTTCAGAAGGATCATCTTTTCTTATAAACAATCCTCAATAATGTCGGATTGGAAAACTTATATGATGTTTGACCTAATTCCTCCAATTTCACAAACATTGCTTTTCTCTCTGATTGCCGGATACATTTACGGAACTGATTATATTCAAAAATGGATGATTGGAAATGCGATACTAATAACATCTTTTGGAGCTTTGTTTGGTGTTGGTACACAACTGATGGATGAAAGATATAATGGGACATTGAGTTTTCTAATTGCTTCAAAAACGAAGTTGAGCTCAATATTATTTTCAAGTGCAATTAGTTCCATGTTGACTAGTATGGTTTCGGTAACTATAGGCATAGTATTAGTCAGTATGATTTTGAAAATTAGTTGGAATATTGGCCTAATTGCTTCTTTTTTTATAGTACTTTTAGTAGCTTCTTTTGTAGCAATGAGTTTTGGTTATATTTTTTCCTGTTTTATATTGGTAACAAGTGAAGTTAATTTGATGTTAAACCTGGCGAGTAGGATATTATTAATTTTTACTGGTGCTAATTTTCCAATTAGTCGTTTACCACATTTTTTACAATTTATTCCAAAGCTTCTGCCTCTAACAAGATCGATTGAGGTAGCTCAAGGAGTGATAGAAGGGAAAACTATATCTACTTACTATCTACAAATTTTTGAGGAGATTGTTTTGGGGATAATTTTTATAATATTTGCCAGCATATTATTAAGAGTTATGGAGAACGTATCAAGAAGAAATAGCACTATTGAATTAGTATAAATAATTTGGAGATATATCTGGAATAGAACATGAATATTACCAAAAAGGCAGTAAAGCATATAATAAAGCACTTCAACAATATAATAAGTAGAAATAGAACGATGAAGTTTTGATTTCTTATGTATATTAGGTTATAAGAAAACACCCTGAAAGATAGATAGGAAAATCTAACTTTTGGGGTGTTGTCAATTTTAAGAGCGTTGAATATGTCTTTATTTTGTGAGTGAGACACGGAAATCATTGTATTTGCTGTAATCAAAATCTTCATTGAGACCTGTTACAAATACAATTGGTGTATAATGGCCCTCTTCTAAAATAAAACCGGCTTTTACCTTGGCATTGGCTCCCCCAAGTCCCGCAATACCAGGAAGGAGTGCCTCAAAAGCCCCTGGTTCATCCGTATCCCAGTAATAGATATTACCAGAAGCTTGAACAGCTTTTGCTCTAGTCGTTGCTGTACGAATTGGGTTCACATCTGCTTGATAAAAGTTTGCTGTCGTAGTGACCGTTCCGTCCGCAGCCACTGTCATTTGAACATCTTTTGCAATTTCAGTTGTACCTGTCCAAGTCCCTACCAGCTCTGCAGGGACCATTTGAGATGAATCTGTAGCTTTGTCACCACTTGTTGTATTAGACGCTGTGGTTGTTTGACTTGTTTGACTTGATTGTGTTGTTTCTTCTGAACTAGATTCAGTTTCTTTTGTATTTTTCTTTTTAGAAGACTGATTTGTTTTATTCTGACCAGATTTCATAGAAGTCTGTGTTTCTTTTACAGAAGAACTGTTCTCCTCTTTTTTAGAACCACAAGCTACTAGTAGAGTTGCAGAAGTTAAGGCTAAAAGTGCTAAACTTGTCCATTTTTTCATGATTATGATACCTCACCTAAATTTATAGTAGCTATTATATTACAATGTAATAGAATGTCAAGTGTTTTTTGAAATATTTTTGTAACATTTGTAATTTGTCTAAATTTTAAAAGGGGTGGCGCATAGGGTTACAAAGTAAAAGATTTCTATATTCTTTGTTACATAATCATCAGAAATAGAAAATCAACGTAAATAAAATGTTGTTAGAGTTTCATTGGTACAAAATTACCAACAATAATTCCTACAATTCTAGGATCTTCATCATACGAAAGAAAAATATCTTTATAGTTTGGATTGATAGAAACCAGCCTTAAGCCATACTCCTCTCGATAAACTCGTTTAATATAAGTCTGGCTATTGCAGACTACGGCATAAACTGCTCCATCATAATCAAATCCTGTCTCACGAATGAGAGCCACAGAGCCATTTTGATATTTGGGCTCCATTGAGTCACCAGAAATCCATGAGGCGAAATCATGGGCTAGTTCTTCATGAAAATAAACAGTATCATAGTTTTGATCGTTATAAACTGATGAACCGATACCAGCAGACATTTGTTCGTAAACATGATATTCGTATAGTTTTTCTGACATTGAAACAATGTTCTTACATTTTTCTTTTTGAACTAGGCCTCTGACATAACTAAGTGCATTATTCTTACCTTCATCCGATAAAGTATTATATAGTCGGACGATTTCGACCTCTGTAAAAAAACCTTTCGGTACATTTAGAATCTGCTCTAGTTGTTGCACTTTTTCTCTAGATGGTTGTTTTACTCCACGTTCCCATGCGGAATAGGCTTGATAGCTGACTCCCAACTGATCAGCAATATCCTTTTGAGTCATTTTTAGCTCTTTTCTACGAGCCTTTAATTTTTCTGGCTGATACATCGTTTCCCTCACATTAATAGTAATTTCAATTCAGCTTTTTGTTTTGCTTCTTTGTCCGTTAGCTTATTTTTATCCCAAACATAAGCTATAGATTTTCCTTTGTCATAAATGAGCCATACTTTTAAATTGTCACAACTAGTCATTATTGTTTTCCAAGTCTCTTGATTCAGAAGTTCAGGATACTCTTGACTAGTAACAAAGGCTCTTTTGCTCACAGATTGCTCTATCTTATTGATGAGAGAAGTCTGGTAGTTGTTAAACTCCTTTATAATATGTTCTTTGATGCTGTGAAACAAAAGGAGTAGTGTGGCATTTTGTCCATCAATATAAGCATCGATAGCCTGCTTAATGGTACTTTCTTTTCCAGGATAATATTCTCTAAGAAGATCTAAAAGGCGAAAGAACAATGCCTGTTTTGAGACATCGAGGCTATTTTGAATGTGTTGAAAGGTGTCGCAACTATAATAAATCTTCGATAACAAAACAATGTCAGGCATTAATACAACAGCAGAGAAAATATTCGCTTCTCGCTCTAGTTGGTTTTCCTGATTATCAATAGACTCTGCAAAATAATTGCCGTCATGCTCTAGTATAAAATGTCCCAATTCATGACACAGAGTAAAATTTTGCTTTACAATTGGATTATCCTTTTCATAGGAAAAACTAATTCCTAATTCATCGATAACAGTTAATCCTTCAATCTTACGATTAGAGAAGTGGTGACTAATCACTTGAATTTGATATTTTTGAATACAATATTGAAAGAAGTAATTAAAATTATAATTTAATAATGAAATATCATAATCCTTCATGTATTGGTATAACACATGTTTTGTAGACTTACTTATTCTTGTATACAATTCATCCAAAGAATGGTACCTCCTTTAAGTATAAATTACAAAACTAAATCAATTTGGTTGAGTTTATTATATAAAAAAAAGTGGACGATTGTCCACTAGAAATCAGAGTTACAATTCTACAATCTTAATTCTATTGTTTTGAATAAGATCTCTGAATATATCTGTATTCGATTGCTTATTTATTGAATATTCTCCGAATAAGGACGAAATAGAGTGAATCAATTCCCTCCTTTTCTTATCAGTAGTTGTTCCCTTGTAGACATTATAAACAAAGATAAAATGTACTTCAGGATTGTCAACATAACTATCCAAAATTTTTCTAAAATAACCATAATCAGCTTTGGATAGAGAGTGTCCAAAGAAAATTATTTCTTTTATAGATGGACTAAGAATTTCAGACATACTACTGTTTCCAAACCATTCCTCAAACATTTCTTTTGTATATAAATCAAGAGTTCTTGATGTCTTTGTAAATATATACTCGTTTGATAATGGAGATAAAAACTCATCATCCACACCAAAAATAATCTCTTGAGTCTCCGAATCAAGACGACCATGTAAATTTAAAGTTTTGATGGGATTTCCTTTAAAAATTGGATGAAGGTATTCCGCTCTATCTCTGTTTTCAGACATATCCCAGGGCGTTGTATAGTTAAACGTTAAAACGTTATAAGTTGAATTTTCCGTGTCTTTTCTAATTTTTTTTAAAATAGATTCTATCAAATCCCCTGCATTTTTTTGATAGGCAAAGCTCATCTCGTAAATACTTAAAGTAAGATATTCTCTAAAATCCATCTCTAGCTCTTTTAATTCTGCTAAAAGAACTTGAGCAACCATCGGAAATAATTCTTTCTCTAATTTACTTTCAAACGTGTCTTCAAATTTTTCTCTATCGATTGTACTACCAATGTTTTTTTCATTATATTCATAATACTCTTTCCATAATTCATTCTCTTTTTTTCTAAATTCTATAAATAAATCTTTAGTGCCTTTAACTTTAAAAGAATCAAGCTTTTTATTCAGTAAATTATATGACAACAATTCATATATCTTTTCGATTTCTTTATTGTTCAGATGACTAATTCTTTGAGTACGTATCATAGATTCGCCATTTTGATAAATTGAAAGCAAACTATCACCGATGTTCTCCACAATATTCATACTATTATCGTTAGTAGTCAACTGATTTGCAATTTGATTTTCAACTTGAAACCAATCCGTATCGTTGGTCATTTTTCTATATAGAAAAATTATATACCATGAATTTAATTCAGGCACTATCTCGCTTTTTCTTATGCCTTCGTCATGCGCAAAGTTGATATCTTTTAAGTATCGCTCAATTTCAGAAAGAGTATATTCAAAAATATTACTATAACCATCTTTTTGAAGCTCTTCGTTATTATAATTGAGTTTATTTTCTAATATATACTCCAAAAACTTTTTATAATCAGAAGGAACTCCGCATGTTAAATCAAAGCCATTACCCAATACTAAAAGTGTTTTTGGTAAGTCCCCAATATTTAAAAATTCTGTTTTATAATCCAACTTCTGTACTCCCCTTTACTAACTCATCAATAGCAACTTTATAGAAATCCGCCAACTTAACTACCGTACTCAGATATATATCCTCACTTTAATCCCCATTTTTGGAACTTTAATTTAAAGTTTTATAGTTTGTATTGTTTCTAGATCTTTGGTAACGATCGCAGTATCAAATCGTATTTCAAATAAAACTAAAGATTCCCCTGCAAATTCAATAGTATTTTTGTAACCTGGTACTTTAGCAATAAATTGTTCCGCCACTTCAAAAATAGTTTTGGTACTTTTTTGAACTAAACCCTTAGCTTTTACGTGTTCATTCCCAGAGTGTGGAATTGTAGTAAATGCAATATGAGAGTTTGATTCCATTTCCTTAATCTTATCATTACCTTTGAATGATGAGAAGTAGAGTATATTATTGGTTGAATCATAAATAAAATTGACTATTCTTACATTTGGAATATTGTTTACAGATGTCGCTAAGGCTATTTCTTTTTGTTCAGACATTATTTTCAAAAATTCTTTTTTTACATCCATTCTTAAAACACTTCCTTTATTCAATGTAATTATCTAACAAAAAAGTCTAATTTTAAGTTTACTTGTTTTTTTCAAATGCTTCTTTTCTCTTTTCCATAAATTCAATCAGTTCTTTTTTGAAGATTTCTTTTTCTTTCTCAGTTAAACCCTTTGAATTCATACGGAAAAGCAATTCAATATTATCTAATTCATCTGATTTTTCTTCTGAATTTCCAACTAAATAATCAATTGATACATTTAAAACTTGTGCTATCTTAACAAGATTTTCTTGGGTTGGTTTTTTCTTGCCTCTCTCCCAGTCTGCATAGGAAGATTGTCCTATCCCTAATCGTTTAGCGAGTTCAACCTGAGTTAGGTGAGCTTGTTTTCGTAATTCTTTTAAACGTTCTGCAAACGCCATAGTTATTCCTCTTCAATTTTTTTCAAAAAAATTTTAAAAACCCTTGACATTTATCGCCAACAGCGATAAAATATAAATATAGCTGGTAGCGATATTATAGATCAAAATAATAATCCCTACCAATTGAGATCATTGACAATTAAATAAAAAGTGCGTCTGACAACCAGATGACTGATCATCAGAACAACACATAAACTTCGTACCTTTATTGTAAATGTTTTGAT
>OAWU01001229.1_pt1 | contig 9675 bp, 9 predicted proteins | sample 1477041 | NCBI WGS metagenome assembly OAWU01 (sample SAMEA2580266, study PRJEB22360) | human gut metagenome | biome: human gut; feature: human-associated habitat; material: faeces | place: Denmark | collected 2008/2010
TTCAATGGGGCTATTACGGTGGGGGCGGACGCCCCGCGCCGGCCGACGGGAACGCCACGGCCGACGCGGGGCGCGCCGCGTTCCGGCAACATGGTGGTACAATTTCTTGTACAAATAGGAGGTGCGTGATGACACAGGCCGTGGCCTACAGCAATTTCAGGGCGAATCTCAAAACCTATATGCGCAGGGTCAACGAGGACGCCGACACCCTTCTCGTGACCAACGCGGACCCGGAGGACAACGTGGTCGTCATGAGCGCCGACGACTACGATTCGCTCATGGAGACGCTGCGCGTCTACCAGAACCCATATCTGAGCGACAAGGTGACGCGCGGCATGGCGCAGGTCCGGCAGGGCCAGACGATGGCCCACGACCTTGTCGAAGCGGGCGCGTGATGCTGCTCTGCTGGACCGAAGACGCCTGGGCCGACTACCTGTACTGGCAATCCCAGGACCGGAAGACCCTTAAACGCGTCAACGCGCTCATACGGGACATGCAGCGGACCCCGTTCGAGGGCATCGGCAAGCCCGAACCCCTCAAATGGGGCCTGTCCGGCGCATGGTCGCGGCGCATCGACTCAGCCAACCGCATCATCTACACCGTCGCCGACGACAGGCTCTGCATCCTCTCCGCGAAGGACCACTACTGAACGACATGGGGCGGAACGGCTCGTGTGCCTCATCGACGCCTTCGCAGGCCGCGAACAGTCCCGCCGCCAATGATCCTCCGAACAAAGCTTGACGCCGTCGGCAACGCGAAGGGGCGGCGCATCCCATAACGGGATACACCGCCATATCCGGCTCCTACTGAAAGACGGGGTGGCATGGCCGGGCCATGGAAAAGTGAAAGGGGTGGCGCATTCCGCGAAGACGGGAAGCGCCACCCCTTTTGGGATGGAAGGGAGGGAATCAGCTGCAGGGAACCTGATAAGACGGTGAACCGTCCGTGGGGTATACAAAACACATGTCTTCATAGCCGTCGTCTCCGCCGGAACCTCCCCCGTTGTTGCCTTGTGGGGGCTGCGGCGCCGGTTGCGGCTGTGGCGTCGGCGTATAACCGCCTCCGGTCGAACCACCTGTGGACTGCTGTGGAGTGTACGTGTAGCCGCCACCGCCCTGGGATTGCGTGTAGCCGCCACCGGTGTATCCGGTGTATCCTCCGGTTGTTCCACCCATGTAGGAGCCGCTGTTATCCGCCTGCGCCTGGGCGGCATTGTCGGCCGCCTGCCCCTCCTTTTCGGCCCCGGCCTTCGCGTCCGCGTCCGACTTCGCCTTGATGGAGTCGTTGACGGCCTTCACGGCATCCGAGATCGCCTTCTCATCTTTCGATTTGATGGCGTTCTCCAATACGGTGCGGGTCTTGTCGTCCTTCACCCTGCCCTTCGAATCATTCAGGATCTTGGTCGCGTCGGCAACGATCTTGTCGAGTTTCGAACCGTTCACGGCATCCGCCCTGTCCGCGACCTCGCTCACGGTCCTGGAATATGCGGTCGCAAGACCGTCGATCTCCTTCGTCATCGCCTTGATATCAGTCAGATTGCCGGAGGGGCATTCCGGAATGGTCGTCTTCGTCTTCTCGGCGGTCTTCACGGTCGAGGTCAATACGGCGACCGTCTTCGCGTCCTTGACCTCCGAATCCTTGACCGTGACTGCGGTCTTCACCGCATCCGACTCCAGATACTCCGTCAGCTTCTTCTGCGCCTTCACCGCCTTGTCGTATGAGGTGGCGCATTCCTCTGAAGCCGCCGTCAACTGATTATGGTTCCAATACAGGTATCCACCGGTGCCGACAGCCGCCAAAACAACGACGGCAGTACCCCCAGCAATCAACGGAACCAGCCACTTCGGATGCTTACGATCCGGAGGCAGGTGGACTTCGAATTCCGTCACCGGCTCAACCGGTGGCGTGACGTTCATGTTCATAGGTTCTTCTTTCTCATTCATTTGTCTTTCCTTATACTATGTCGGTCAGGCTGAACCGTGTCTCCAATACACGGTCGCCGATCAGGCCTTGTTTCGTGGACAATTTCAGAATGCATCCAATGATATGCGCTTGCAAGCGCAACGGTAAGGTGGCCGCTCACAAAAAATATCGTTGACTTCCTCCCCACGGCTGAAGCCGGGGGATTCCTGTCGCGTATGAGACATGTTCCTCAGTGGAGGGGTCTTCCCATACGCGGAGCAGGGGTCGGCGTTTCAACGGAACCTTCCCATGAAACATTGGTTTCACGGGAAGCGTGTCCCTCCACGCCCTCGGCATCGTCCATGCCGGTTGTGTGTATCGCGCGGCCGAGGATGTTCTTGGCCGCGTTGATGTCCGCATTGTCCTTATTGCCGCAGTTGACGCAGTGGAAGACCGCTTGGCTTTCACGGTTCTCCTTTGCGACATGGCCGCAACGGTTGCAGGTCTGGGACGTGTACGCCGGGTTGACCAGTATGAGCCGGGTTCCGGCGAGACGGGTCTTGTATTCGAGTTTGTTCTGGATGTCCGTCCAACGGTTGCCGAGGATGCTGCGGTTCAATCCCGCTTTGGCCGCCGAGCCGTTGCGCAGGTAGCGTCCCTTATGGTCGGGGTCATGTTTCGGTTTCGGCTTGCGGGTCATTTGCCGGGTGTCCAACGCTTCCAAGGCGATGAGGTCGTAGTCTTCGACCAGTCGGGTCGTGGTCTTCGCAACCCAATCGTCCTTGCGGTTGTTGATGCGGCGGCGTATCGAACTCATGCGCTTCAATGTGAGTTTGCGTCGTTTCGACTGGAATTTCGCGGTTTTCCCGCCACGTCGGCTGTTGGTCATGTCTTGTCGGGCGAGCTTGCGTTGCAGACGCAGATACTCTCGCTTCTCCCGTTCGGACGGTTGCGGCATGTCCAGCATGGTTCCGTCCGATAAGGTCAATGTGTGGACGCAGCCACGGTCGATGCCGGTCTGCTTGCCGGTGGCATTCCGTCGGATGGGCGACGGTTCGTTGGTGAACGCCAGAGTGCGTTCCGTCCAATTCACCGCCACGCTCGTGTAATCCCTGACGGGTTGGCTGACGTGCACGTGGATGGAGAGCATCCAACGGCATCCCGTTTCGCCCGGCTTGCGGAATTCCTTTTTCACGCTTCCGGTGATTACGACCACTCCGCGCTTGCGTGACACCTGATGGTAGATGGCGTTGCCGGTCTTGTTCTGGTTGCGCCAGCATACGAAATACTGGGGGTCGCGTTTGCGGGATTTGAATCCCGGGACACGACCGCCATTGATTTTCTTGCGCTTCAACGCGGCATACCATTCCGAATTCTCCACGCGCATGGGACTGGCGAGAACGGCGGAGGGAATGCATGCGAGCCAAGGACACCGGATTCGGGCCTCGCTGTCCTTGAACGGTTCCCCGACGGTCGCCCCGCCCAAGGAGACGTCCACCCACATGCGCTCATGGGATTCCATGTCCTCCATGTAGCGGCGGATTGTCCGATGCTCCCGATGCTGGTTGAAACGGGTACGCCAACCATCGCACAGCCAGCCCATGATGCGTTCGGGATTGCGCGTCCAGCAATGGTTGCGGCATGAATCGTCGCCAAGGTACACGGACGCGCCCGTGTGCTTGACTTTGACGATTCGTACCTTCTGGCTCATACCGTAAAATCTTACCACGAAAAATAATGACTAATCAAAAAATGGCGGCTTACCCCAGTCTTAAAAAGACGGGGCTTGCGCCGCCAATTTCGGTCAATTTCAATAAAAAACCGGTTAATTACAAGATTTGACGTTATGGTAAAAACCGCAAGAGTCCAGTGACCATCACTGGCGACAAAATATCCTTCCTATCAGAGGAGACGATATGGGGAGAAACAACAATCCCACTCGCGGTTCCACAATCCGACATGTGGTCCGCACGATCGCGGCGGCCAGTGCGACCGTCGCCACCTTGGCGGCGGGCATGCTCGTCGCGGGCACGGCGGACGCGGCCGACATGCGTGATCCGTTTGAGCGCTCCATTCAGAACGGCAACCCGGGCTTGTGGGCGAACATGGGTACGATCACGTTCAGCAACGGACACAAGTACGAGGACATGGAGCAGTCGCTCGGCGTGGTCGACAAGGTCAACGGGAAGAACGTGTACTGCATCCAGGCCGACACGCTCTACACGGGCACGGCGGGCACGTGGGGCGAGTGGACCGACGCGAAGACGAAACCGGACGCGCAACGGCTCGCATGGCTGACCGACAAGTACAACGGGAACACGGACGACCTCACGCAGGCCGCGATCGCGGGCCTCATCCACCAGAAGCTCGATCCGATGGGTGAAGAATACCTGAAAGGCATCGAACGCCTCGGCTGGAAGGACGGCACCAGCTGGGACACGTACACGAAGAAGATGAACGAGTTGTGGAATGAGGCGGTCGCCAACACGCCCTCGAACCTCGACATGAGATACCAGTACACGATCGGCCAACGCAAAGGCACCATCGATGTCGGCATCCAGAACGGGAACGGCGGCTTCCTTTCAGGAATCACGTACACCGCGACCCTGAAGGGCCCGGCCGTGTTCGACCAGACCGGCAAGAACACGATCAGCGGCACCACCACGAATTCTGCGCAGCATGTCGCGTGGACCGCAACCGGCAATGGCAAGGTTATGCCTGTTTTTAATTACAAGGTTCCGAAGGCCGCCAAACTGTCCTCGCCGAACCAGAACCTGATGGCAGCTACCGATCCCGAGACCGTGTCGAAGAACATCCAGTTCGAGGTGCTGAACAACTTCAAGCCGACCATCGAATCCAACCAGACCGATCATCGCATCGAATACGGGCATGCGCCCGAAGATGATCTGACCTGGCATGTGGACCCGTCCGGTGGCGACTGGATTGAAGGCGCGACCATCAAGAGCACCGGCACCCTCTACTACTTCGCGAAAAAGCCGGTCGAAGGCCAGACGACCGTCAAGGATGGGGTGAAGGCCGCGACCGCGACCGTCACCGGCGACAAGGACGGCGCCACCAATCATGTGGACGCCGCCTCCATCACCATGGACCCCGACTTCGTGAAGACGCACCCGGGAGCCACCCCGTCGAGCCTGCCGGACACCGGCTGGTACACGTGGGTGTGGCAGATCACGCCCGACATGCAGGACGCCAACATGAAGCAGTACCTGTCCACGGACTACGACTGGTCTGACAACGTGCTGGAAGCGGAATCCACTCAGCATGTGCGCAACATGCAGCCGACCATCAAGTCGAGTGTGAGCGACGCTTACAAGAATGATCAGAGCACGGTGACCGGCGCCGATGGCACCGAGCGTCCGAGCGTGCAAATCGGTTCCGCTCAGGCATCCGACAAGACCGATGTCGTCTACCTTGAAAAGGGCAGCGTCATCCGTGATAAGGTCACGCTGGGCGTGACCGACGTGAACGGTGACGGCAAGGTCGACACCCAGGACTGGCTGCACACCAAAGACGGTCAGGGCGAAGGCAAGGAAACGGAAGACAACCAGATCACGCTTACCGTGAATGGCTCCATCTACGGTGGTATGACCCGCGAACAGGCCGAACAGGCTCAGAAGGATACCGCCGCGGGCAAGACCGTCGAACTGCCCAAGCAGGCTGTGAAGCTCGCCACCGCGACGTTCACCACGAACAAGGCCGGCGACTACCTGATTTCCAGCAGTGACGAGGACAAGCCTGTCGCCCAATGGAAGGCCGAGGATGGTGTGGATCTGACGAACCTGCCATCCGGATACGCCACGTTCGTGTTCGACATCGCGAACAAGGATCAGGACACGGAAAGCCAGACCGGTATCAAACCGTCCAAGGACTATCCGTTCGCCAAGGATGTTCATGAGGCTCCGTTCACTGCGGATGAGACCGTCATGATCCGCCTCACCCCGAAGCTCGACTCCACGGTGTCCAGCAAGGAAGTCAAGGCGGGGGAGACCACCATCGACAAGCTCGTCGTCGTCAAGACCAACGAAAAGGACGTGTGGCCCACCTACCCGGAGACCAACGTCACCGAAGGCGAGACCGCGAAGAGCATCCCGCTCAGCCTCGACTTCCACGGCGTCCTCTACAAGGTGAGTGACGACCCGTCCGCCGCGATCGAACAGACCGACACCGTGCCCGAAAACGCGGTGAAGGTTCACGAGGCCGACATCAAGGACGTCACCAAGTTCGGCACCTACACGACCGACTCGTTCACGTTGACTGACACCGGCACCTACGCTTGGCATTGGGTCATGACACCGAGTCTGACCGGCGACCAGAACCATAATCCGCTCACCGCCCTCGCATGGCGTCAGCTCACCCACGGCAAGGTGCAGCACGCTTTCGGCCTCGCATCCGAAATCGTGCGCGTCCAAGGCAAGAAGCCCGACGTGCCGAAGTGCGAGGTGTCCACCAAGAGCCAGGGTGAGGTCACGTTCGAGAACGGCAGGGCCGACCTGCACGACGAGCTCCTGCTCAAGAACTGCGAGCAGGCAGCCAAGGCCGAATTCGAACTGTGGAAGCAGGCCAACGGAGACCAGTCGGGAGACGTGCTCATCACCGTCACCGGTAAGGTCGACGCCGTGGACGGCGCCCACTCGCCGACCGTGACCGTGCATGAAACCGGCACCTACTACTGGCGTGAGAAGGTGTACGACAAGTCCGGCAAGCTTATCTCCTACGGTGACGCGCGCAAGTCGAACGAGACTGTGCTCGTCAAGGAGAAGGGTCTCGCCTCCACTGGTGTCGGCACCCCGATGCTCCTGTGGGCCGGGGTCCTCGCCGGAGCTGGTATCGCTCTCGCTCTGGCCGGTTCGAGGAAGCGTATCCGCCTGTAAGACGGTCACGCTGATCGGATAGAAACCTTGATGGGCTCATTCCGCCGTAGTGGAGTGAGCCCATCCTGCTAAAAGGGGTATGTCGGATTGGTGTCAGGTTTTTCTCCTCTGTCCTGATGCTTATCCGACATGCCTTTTCTTCGTATATGCTTGTTATACTGAATATGTTCACATAGAAAAAATAAGGAGACCAGGAACCCATGGCAGGAGAGCCGACACTCACACTCGTAGGCAATATCACCGCAAACCCCGAGCAGAGGGGAGATACGGTCACTTTCACCATCGCGCACAATACGCGTCGACGTGACCGTAACGGGCAGGCAGTGGATGGGGATGCCGTATTCATGCGGTGCGCCGCATTCGGAGACCTTGCCCAGAACATCATGCGCTCCTGCTATAAGGGCATGCGCGTGGTAGCCACCGGATACATGAAAACCAACAATTGGACGGACAAGAACACCGGCCAACAGCGCAGCAATCTTGAAATGATCGTCACCGATTTGGGTGTCAGCCTCCGGTTCGGCGTCACGCAATTTCAGAAGACCAGCGGCCAACAGTCCAACGGCAACGGCTACCGGCAGAACAATTACGGCGGCGGATACCAGCAGCCGAACAACGGCTATCAGCAAGGCGCATACAACAACTACCAGCAGCAGGGTTACAGCCAACAGGCTCCCGCACAGACACCGGCGCAACCTGCAGCACCCTCACAGCCCGCAATGGATCCGTGGGCTACGACCACGCCAGCCAGCACGGATCCGAACGGCGACGGCACCGACCCGGAATTCTAAACGGTTCCGACATTGATGAGGTTTTAGCCCGCAAACCCGGTATTTCAATGCCGGGTTAGGGCGTACCGAAGTTTACATATGGTAGCGAATGTGCTACGATTATTCCCATGAGCGCAAGCGATGAACGGTTCACACATGGTAGGACTTCGGTATACAATCTGAACTACCACATCATCTGGTGCACGAAATACCGTCGCAAGGTGCTTAAGAACGGAATCGACTCGGATTTGAAGACGATTCTCAGGGAGATAGCCGACGAGCACGGCTACCGCATTCCCCACATGGAGGTCGGCTTGGACGATCACATCCACCTGTTCGTGTCAGCGCCACCGAAAATCAGCGTGAGCAGCATCGTCAAACAGTTGAAGGGCACATCCAGTCTCCGACTGTTCGCCGTGCACCCCGAACTGAAAAGCCAATACTGGAAACGCAAGGGCGAGCGGAGCCTGTGGTCGCCCAGCTATTTCGCGGAAAGCATCGGCTCGGTCAACGAGCAGGCGGTGGTCAAATACATCGACGACCAACGAGCGAAGGAGCGTGAATCACAATGACCATGCGCAAGGTGGCGCAGCGCATACCGTTCACGCCGTCCAGGACTCAGGCCGCGTTGCTGGAACGGTGCTTCGGGGACAGGCGTTTCGCCTACAACCAGCAGGTCGAGGCGTTCAACACGTACGACAAGGAGACGAACCCGAAACCCGAGTATCCGAACGTGACCGGCATGAAGAGCGCGAACGGATGGCTCAAGGACAGTCCGATCCCGTCGAACGCGTTGAGCAACGCCATCATGGACTTCCGCAAGGCACAGTCGGCGTACTTCCGCAAAGCCCAGTACGAGAAGCATCGTCCCCGTTTCGCCTCAAGGAACGACAGCATCCAATCGTTCCGCAATACCATGCCGATACGCCGTATGAACGGCAACCGGTACCCGTTGTCCAGGAAGCTTGGCTCGGTGCGCATCCGCAAACGCGACCGGCTACGCTATCCAATCGAGAGCCTGTCCAGCTGGACGGTGAAACGCGAGAACCGGACGTACTATCTCGTGCTCCTGTTCGACGTGGACATCCAGCCGAAAACACGGGCCGAGAGCCGTATCGGCATCGACTTGGGTGTCAAGAATCTCCTCACGCTGTCCACAGGCGAGAAAATCGACTATCCGAACCGGCTACGCCGATTGGAGAAGGACGTTAAACGGGAGCAGCGCAAACTGTCCCACAGAACGAAAGGGTCGAACAACTACCGCAGACAGAAGGCAATCGTAGCCAAGGCGTACGCCAAGCTCCGCCACTACCGCGATAACTTCCAGCACCAACTGTCCCACAGGCTGATAGAAGAGAACCAATTCATCGGCATGGAGACCCTGATGGTACGGAACATGACGCGGAAGGCACGCAAGAGGCTGGACGCCGAAGGCAGACCCATGCGCAACGGCCAGTCACGCAAACGCGCGATGAACCGTTCCATACTCCGCGACGGGTGGAGCGGCCTCGTGGACAAGCTCTCCTACAAGGCGGAATGGTATGGTCGCACCCTCGTCCAAGTGGACAGGTTCTACCCGAGTTCCAAACTCGGCCACGACTGCGGGCACAAGTACAAGGGATTGCGGCTGTCCGAACGCGAATGGACCTGCGAAAACTGCCATATCCGGCATGACAGGGACGTGAACGCCGCGTTGAACATCCGCGACGAGGCATTGCGGCTCAGCCGGGAAGAAGCATGACGAAAGAGAAGAGGAACCGGCCGACAACCGGGGATAGCCCGCTAAAAATGGGAAGCCTCTGGATTCAGGCGTATCGTCTGAATCCAAGCAAGCCCAGTTCGCAGGAATCCCGTGGTTTCAACCACGGGAGTGTCAACGAGCTGGAAGATCTGGGCGACAACCTCCGCCTATACAAGGGGGATTGTCGCCGACTCATCGCCTCCTTACCGGACAACAGCGTGGATTCCGTCGTCACCGACCCGCCGTATGAGATCGGTTTCATGAACCGCAGCTTCGATTCCACAGGCATCGCGTTCGACGTGGACCTGTGGAAGGATATCCTGCGCGTCCTGAAGCCGGGCGGGCATGTGGCGGCGTTCGCGGCCAGCCG
>OAWU01001232.1_pt1 | contig 9606 bp, 14 predicted proteins | sample 1477041 | NCBI WGS metagenome assembly OAWU01 (sample SAMEA2580266, study PRJEB22360) | human gut metagenome | biome: human gut; feature: human-associated habitat; material: faeces | place: Denmark | collected 2008/2010
CTCCGCCTTCGTACGAGCCTTCAATCCTTGTACGACTATCTCAACCGCTTTATCATGCTCAATCTTCAACTGCTCGTTCCGTTTTCGTAAACGACGTAACTCAAATGCCTCCGAAAAGCTGGTATCAATCCAACTTTTCTTGTCTAGCTGGGAGATTCGATGGTTATTTTTTGCAATTTCATCCTCTATGGAGTTTACGGTAGCGCGCTGTTGGGCCATGGTTCGCTCATCTATCGATTTAGAAAGCATCTTATTAGCCTCCGTCATATCCATCAACATGAACTTTTGCAAGGATAGATTTTTCAGTTCATCCGGATAGAGGGCTTGTAATTTCTCGTATGCCTCCACTTTCTGTAACATGGACTTGTTATCGTCGCGCAAAGCATTCAATAGTTCATCCGTTTGAGATCTCATGCCTTCTATCCAGTCCTTCATCTCTGCGACCCTCTTGTTATGGGAATCCAACGCCTTCTCTGATGCCGTCGCCTGTGTTGCGAGCTTGAAGATCGCATACCCAAGGGCCGTAACACCCGCCACGGCCAAGACATACGGATTCGCAAGGGCAGCTTTTCCGGCGGCCAACATTGCGACAGCCTGTTTTTTCAAAGCACCTGTAAGCAGCGCGGTTGCGGTCGTATGCTGAATCGTCGCCAGTCTGCTCAAAGCTGATGTCTTGATATAAGATCGTTGCGCCACTTGAACCAACAAAATAGCTGTTTTATAAGAAAGAAACGCTCCCGCCGCATTTTTCACCAATGCCTCAACCCTCGATATCGTCCCCTCGATATCATTGTTCTCAAAAGCCTCATTAAACGCCTTGGCGATATCTGACACCTCTTTCAATATCCTCTCTCCCATTGGGCGCAAATAAGCCTGTACATTATTCGCCAACAACGTGAGCTGATTATCGGCGGCGTCAGCCATCTTCTCAAACGCAGCCTCTGTCGCACCCAAGGAGCCCTGCAACTCTCCCAAATCATTTGCTGCCGCCTTTGCATTCTTTCCAGTCAAAGCCAGTGTAGCGGCCAGGCCTTCATCCGTGCCAAGCATTTCCTTCATCTTGGAAGCGGAACCACCAGCCTTCTCATAAATCAATTGTAATGCCTCTTGGAAAGTACGACCTTGGAAAGCGGCGTCTCCAAGTTCTCCGGCGGTTCCTTGGATAACGGCACGGATCTGTGTCATAGCCTGCGCCGTCGGCGTTCCTTGCTTGGTCAATGAAGCGACAGCACCCAACACTTGGTCGATACTAATCCCATACGCAGCCGCAATAGGAGCAACTTGGGCTATGGAGGCTCCCAATTCGCCAAATGTAGTCTTACCCAACCGGACGGTTGTAAAAAGCTGGTCCGAGACCGTACCGGCTTCCTCCGCAGACATCTTATAAGCATTCAGGATCGTTGTAATAGCATCAGCTGCCGTCTCGGTTTCCGTAAGCCCTCCCACGGCAGCTTTAGCCGAAACTTCTAGGATCTTCATGCCATCCGCCCCGTCATGTCCGGCGGAAACAATGCTATATAACGCCTTGGCGGCCTCCGGAGCCTTGATCGGTATCTCTTGGGTTATGGACATGACCTGATTCATGAAACCGGTCATATCATCCGTTACCTGCGTGGAAATGGTCGCTACTTCCAGCATGTTCTTCCGGAACTCCTTCTCGAAGTCGTATGAGCTCTTCGCGGCCTTGGCGAACGCCGTCGCCGCGCTGATACCGATACCACCGAATACGTCAAAAGACGTGATCTCACCGGCCAAGGTCTTGATAATCCCCATCGCTTCCCATGTTCCCTCGTACATGCCGGAGTTATCAAGACCAGTAGCCATAAATAAGGCTCCATCCCTATTCCTGATTCCCATAATGCGTTTATGGTAAAATATAGGACAGCCTTTCATGTGAGACTGTCAACCGCTAAAAATTCACTTATAAGTTATTTTTTCGACATTTTCTTTTGTCTTGTCGCTTTTTCTTCGTTCTTTTGTAAAAAGAAAAATTATCGTGGAATTCGAGATTATCAAGATAAAGCAACTGTCAGGCAAAAAGGCTCAGATATATTCTGTTATTCTCGGTCAAGAGGATCAGAGCGTTTTTGAACAATTTCTTCAGAACAACTATTCTGAATACCCAACCGAAATAGAAGATATCGTATCTAAATTGAAAATTATGGCTACAAAAACTGGGGCAGCCGAACATTTTTTCAAGCTAAACGAAGGGAAACCCGGTGATGGTGTCTGCGCCCTATTTGATAGTCCTGATAAAAAATTAAGAATCTATTGTATTCGATTTGCTAACGTTGCTATCGTTGTTGGAGGTGGAGGATACAAACCCAAAAACATTAGAGCTTATCAAGAAAGTTCTTCCTTAAAAAAAGAAGCTGAAACAGTGGTTCGAATATCCAGAATCATATCAGAAGCCATCAAAAACAAGGATATACATCTTGATGATAACGGTTTTTTCTTAGGTAATTTAAAATTGAAGGAGGAATAAATATGAATAACACATCTATTTTAGACACTGTACTTAGCAATATAGATAAGAAAAGAGCTAAGAACATGGAAAGACGTATGATGCTTGCTGTAAAAATTGCAGAAGGTATCAAAAGGAAAGGTCTATCCCAAAAGGAATTTGCTGAGAAAATGTGTAAACGTCCCTCTGAGATATCCAAATGGTTAAGAGGAGACCACAACTTTACAACCAGCACTCTTTTTGATATTGAAGATGTTTTGAATATCCATCTTATAGATATCAACGAATATTCTCATGCAGCTTGTCCGGCCTCGATATAATAAAAAAATGAATGGAACAACCCCTGCGGGAGTAACAATGATTAATGCACACGGTATCCTCCTTTTCGTAGGAGGGAAGGAATATTATCTATCGTATGACAGATACCCTTGGTTCAGAAATGCAAAAGTATCGGATGTATTGGACGTGACCATGCCGGACGAGGATTCGTTGTGTTGGGACGCAATTGATGTGGATCTTGAGATTGACAGCATAATCCATCCGGAGCGTTACCCAATTACTTTTCGCTAGAAGACACCGCTCTGGTTATCGAGCAGACACTCTGAAGATCTTGACACATTTACAGAGAACAAAAACCGACCAGCCTCACGGTTCGTCGGTTTTTTCACAACCAAAATCACTATGACAAACGTTCTCTACGCAAAGTAATATATATCATACCGGGCTCATTCTTCGAACCCTTTTCTTTTTTCCCGTATCGAAATCGATTACCTCGACCCACTCGCCATGATTATCCCCGGATTCATCATCGTCCACGAGCAGTGATTTGTTCCGGTCGTTCACCAAGTAACCATGTTCCCGTAGCATGGACATGACAAGCGCCAGATCGCTGTCCAATGTCCGCTCATGCGTATATCCGAACGCCTCGTTACATAGCACAAGGAACATGAAGCTACTTTGCGTCACCGGCTCCGGCCTACCCAAGTCTCGTTGTTTTCTTGAAGGGCTATTATCTCCTCTTCGCTTAACGGGCTCACAGCTTCCAAAGCTATGATAGTACGAGAAAAAGGGTTACAACCCAGACGAAAGAGGATAGCGTTCAAAAGGATATACAGGTCTTCCCATGTACAATTGTCCTTCAGTACCTCCCGGAACCAAGCGGGCATGTCCCCTTTCTTGTTATGGATACCCAAACATACGATCTCAAAGATCAACTCGTCATATTTCGCCATCAACTCCGACAGTACACTATCAAACGTAACATCCTTATGAGCCACGATAGCATCCTTGTCCGCCTTGTCAATCCGCAAGAGTAACGGACGTATCCTAAACCCGGTCCTTACCGTGATCGGGGTGATAACGATACTATCACCAACGTTCTTACCCGCCGGGATCGTCTCCGGCTTGAACTCGAAAGGAATCACGACTGACCGACTTGTCACCACGTCGCTCTCAATCTGTAGTGCTCGCTTTACGCTCATGATTTTCCTCTAAAATATAAGAGCCCCGGCAAAAACCGAGGCTCTAGACAACCTAAACAAAAAACATCATTCCGTGTCTTCCGATACGGCCTTCACCGCCCTGCTATACGGGGACGCTTGTTTGCCGGCCGCCGATACCGGTGGCATGATCGTGGCCTTTACCAATAAGAGATCGCAATTCTCCTTATCCGGGGCTTGGCTGATCTTCCCGAACACAGAGCACTTGACAAAGACATATTCCGTGAACTTACCTTGGTACGGCAGGCTCTGTAGCCTGATCGTCTTCAATATCGAGGGCGTAGACAAGGGAGCCTCCCATTTATCACCGGAAACGGTTCCCCCGCAAAACATTTTCATCTCGTCGCTCGTAGGAGAAGGGATAGTGAACTCTATACTGGAAGGATCTCCTTTCCGACTCACCACCGCCCAAGGATCCTCATGTCCCATGGACGTAAAACTAAGCTCCTTGGCGTCCGAGAAATTGAACGTCACCGTATCCACGTCAACGCATTGGGTGAACTCGGTACCGGCCACGCCATCCCCGGGTTCCGCAACTCCTAAATACGCCACATCCAGCGCTAAACTTCTTTCCATATCACTAATCTAATTCTGTTATAACCTCTAATCTAATATTCGTACAATCGAAGCCATCCTTGGCCTCGCCCATAGGCTCAGACCAGACGATCCGAGATTTCCAATACATCCCCAACGGCGGCTTGATATCCCGCAACACGAACCTCACGCCTCGTACGGTCTCTATCATCAACTGTCGATCCGATACGCCTTTCGAGGGTCTCTTGACGAAGATATTGATATTTATCGATCCCTTGTTGACATAATCTTTCCCATTCAAGGCCAGAGAGCGGATCGTGATATGATTTCTTTTCTCGCCATCGCCGGATTGATCCTTATACAGAATAAAGCCCGTACTCGCCGGCTCAACCGCATTATATACGATATCCACTATATCAAACTGATCTGCCATGTTCAATATCCTTTCTCAGCGAGTTTATCAAATAACGTTCGACTCTGTTTCTTGATCCAATCCTCGGCATGTTCCGTGGCAACGGAGATAACATCCAGATTTTCGATTGCTTCCACATACTTGGCATAAGGCATAGCGGCTACACCAATCAATACCCAGCCCCTTTTATAAAGAGGGATCAGCTCGGAAACCAAACGTTTCGCTTCCCTGATACCGGTCTGTTTATCCGTTCCTTCCGTGGATTGCTCATAGTTCTCGGTCAATATATCGCCATCCTTAACGATCACATAACCGATTGAGCTACGGAGGTTACCGGTATGATCCTGATAGTTCCCTTTTTTTCGAGCGATCTTCACGAACTCTTCCCCGGCACGTTGCAATAACTTGTATATCCGCTCTTCCGCCCGATCCACATAGTAATCGAGCCAACGCCCTACTTCCCTATCACTCCACATTGGAGTCAAACCACCTTTCCTTGCCATAAACTACACATAGATTACAGAGTGAGTCTGAAACGGTTCCCAGCTAATGATATCCACATCGAGAGCGATACTGTCAATCCGGATATGCTTCGCATTTTCCACAGGACGGGCTTTGGTCGAAAACTCACCATGCACGATGAACTCTCTTCCATCGACGTTCCGCTTCAACTGCTGTCCACTATTGGACGGGTAATATTGCCCAGTGACCTCTATTTCCGTCGGTTTACCGGCAACCAATTCCCCTTTGACCAATTGACAGGATTGAATCGTCACTATCGCAGTATGTGAATATCGCTTTACCATCTGTTTCTCGCCCTTCCTTTGGGTACCTCGATCTTATTGCCTATCAATTCCGCTTTCTCCGGTTCTCCTCCCTCCCGGTATAGTCGTTTCGCCGTAGCGTCATACCATGCACGGGGATACGTGATAGAGAGCTTGTTTTCCGTGAAGTCCGGCAGACCGCCGACCATGGAATAAAGGTCGGCGGCCACCAGCTTTTGTTTTTGGATATCGATCGTCTTACTATCTTCTGTACCTTCAAAACCGCGTCCCGGCAAAACGACGTTATCCAAAAAATCTTCACAGTCAGCCAGACCGGGATAAGCGAGTATCGTATCTCGAATCGTCTTAGTCATGATTGTTATTCTCCGTTTTCGGTATCCTGAATCGTTTGATCCTCCGGTTCGACGGTTTCACCCAAGAATGTCGCCGGGATATCATCTGTACCCTCGGTATCCTCGGAAGCGTTCCAATCCTTCCCATCCACTTTCATGATGAACATGGCATCCGGATCATTCACGACAGGAATAGCGTTCGCTTCCGCTTTCGTCCATTCCTTGAACGGTTCCAGCTCAGACCATTTGGTTACCAAGATCCAATCCTGCTTAACCATGAGAGCGATTTTCTGCAAGGTAGCGGAAGACTCGGCGGCGATCGGCCCATGCTGAATGTCACCCACCTTCAAATCCTCCAAGAAGCATACACGCTTACGCTCCCAAGGATTGATCGTCTTACGACGATGGGCACTATCCTCGATACGGACAGCCGGGTTCACGGTAATGATCTTCACCGGGATCTCCTGCTCGGCCAGATACTCGTTGATGAGATTCTTTGTCACCAATATCTTGGAGGACGAATTAACCCATGCCTTTAACGTGTCGAACGTGGATTTCTGTTTCTTTAGCAAAGAGAAATCAGCCACATGCATTACAACGTAACGGATCGTCACCCCTTCGGCAGAAGCGGCCACAACCGTATCCTCAATATCCTGCAATCCATTGGCCGTTGTAGCGTTACTCCAGTCCGTAGTAGATTTACGCTGGTTCTTCTTCGGCATACCGCAACCGACAAACTCAGCCGTAACGACACCGCCATTGTTCTTTGCCGACAAATGGAAACCCGCGCGGCTCATGAGCTGCATACACCACCATTCGAAACGGGCACGGACGGAATTATATACAAAGTCCTGATCCTTGAAAGCTAGGTTCAGCAATGCCAATTGGTCCGCGTCACCTTGCGCATCACGTTCCAATTGCTTGTACTCGTTATAATCGCTCTCATTCATGCCACGCTTGACGGCTGTCTTCGGGATATCGCCGGACAGCTTGCTGATCACCTCACGGGTCTTCTGCGGTGCGGAAGCGTCGAAAGAGATCACGTCTGCCATTACCGGAGCGCCTTTCTCACCGGTCAGAGTCTCCCACTTCAACGAGGTCTTTCTTTTCACCCCGAAGAAGTTCGGGAAGACAACCGGTTTCACATGACGGGTATTCAAACGGGCCGCCATGTTCTTTTTATTCACTTGCTTAATTAAACTTCTTTCCATATATCTGATCTTAATGGATTACACAAAACGGATAAACGACATTAATGCCTTCAAGTCCTTATCTACCGGGAACGGCATACAGGATTCGTTTACCGTACCTCTTACCAATAACCCAGACTGCTGGTTGGCTACAGTCAAGTCGACTTTATTCATCGTGACAACCAATTCGCCATCATAAGGCAACTTGGCGGCTTTCGCAGCCTGTTTGTCTTTAGCCTGAACCAATACCTGACCTTTTGCGGCAGCACCGATAGTCGCTTCCAACGTGATCGTATCAAACTCCGCATTACTCTTATCAATAGCCGTGATCTTATCGGACGCGCCTGTCAAAGCTCCACCAATCGTCACGAAGTCACCCACACCAAACAGATGATTCTTGGACACCTTATAAGTAGTTTCATTGCCAGCATCGGAAGCCATCGCCGTCTTCAATACATGATACAGCCCCGTTTCCGGATCTTTCACCACGATCACGATCGGAGGAAGCTCGTCCAACGACTTGCCATTGAACAAAGCGTTCCGCAAATCCCGGCGGTCAATCGTCCCACCGCCGATCACATCCTCAATAATCTTTTCAATTCCGGGAGGATACTGGAATTCTCTTTCTCTTTTTCTGTACATAACGTTACACTTTTCTTGGATTATTCAATACCCAGGTTCACCACACCGGGATTATTCGCACTCTTGTCGGCATCCTGATCCATCAGCTTCGCCCAATCCGCCTCGGAACGCTCCGGAAGATTCACGGAACCGGGAGCGTAATCACCACGGGCCACGGCATCATCGATCGCCTTTTGCTGGATTCCGGTAAACTCTTCGGAAAGCGCCTTGATTTGATCCTCGATAGAGGTTTCCGAAGCCAAGTCCACACGTCCCAGCCAGCTATCCGGAAGACCGGCATCCTTCAACTGCTTACGGACTGTTTCTTTCTTAGCCTCGTTTGCCGAGTTGGTAATGGAATCGCCCACCTTCTTAGCCATATCATCGACGCTCTTCCTCATACTTTCCAGATAAGCTTTCAGTTCCGGGCTAAGATCCTTCAACAGCTCTTCTTCCGTTTTCTTGTTCTTATCCGGATCTTCTACCGGTTTACCATCCTTCAACCCATGCTTGGCTTCATAAGCGGCGACAGCGGCCGTTTCAGCCGTAGTCTTAGCTTCATTCTCCGCTTCTTGGATTGCCGGAAGAATATTATCCTTGAACAGGTCCACGAAAGCCTCCATCCCCTCGGCTTTCTCAATCTTGAACGTCTTTTGAATACGTTCCGCATACTTCTCCGGCACGCCTTTTGTCTTACATGCCGCTTTGATTAAATCTAAAATTGTCATAAGAGTTTTCTGTTTAAAATATAAGGGAGAGAAAGAAAATTCCGGGTATAAAAAAAGCCCACCGGACAACCGGCAGGCTTCATTTCAATTATTCCTATAAGAATCTATCTTGTCAAATCATGTGATTGGATCTAAGCCATTGTTTGCCAGAAGGCGTAAGGCAATAGATCAAAAATGCGGCACAAGGTATGCCTATCACGGCGAATCCAATTATAGCTCCCATTACTTATCCTCCTTTTTCTTATTCGTTAATACCAATCCTGCTATTAAGGCTAAAATAGAAGACGTAAAGCCTAGGCCATAAATCAGCCACTTATTATCTTCCATATCCTTGAATAAAGACGCTACCACTACACCTGTAAAGATATATTTCGAGACATCAATCAAATAGTTTCCTAATTTCTCTTTCCACATAACGCAAAAATAGCACAACAAGATGAAAACGCAAAGGTATTTCTATTTTTTCTTGTGGGATTCAGAATTAGTGCTCATCTTTGTGGTGCGTTACATACATCGAGGTAGATATGCTACCAAATTTAATTACTACGGATATTTTATATTCGTAGGTTTAGCATATATAACGGTTTCATACCCCCGTGTGAAGGTTTAATGACCCCACTGCCTCGATGGTGTAACGCAACGGGAAAGGTGAAACCGTTTTTATTTTCTATCAAAACAAACATTCTAAAAAAGATATGCGTAATCCATCGAAGAATTGTTTGTCGGGAAATAATAGTACCCAACAACCAACGGCCCAACCCTCCGAAATGGGCAAGTACTCCACTCCAGAACTGCAAGCCGCATTCAATTCCGGTCGAGAGATAGGAAGAACCGAAGGAATGCTATACTACATCAAGCACGCTTCCGAGAACATGCAAAAGGAGGCTGAGAAGTTAAATTCGAAACTACAGGAGCAAAAAGCGAAAGTATAAAAGGTATCGCCACCTGTTACCGGAAAAAGAAAATCTGACTTATATATTACTTCAGAACGTTCTAATCCGGAGCTCGTGGCTGTTCTCCAGAGGAAGATATTAATAAAGG
>OAWU01001233.1_pt1 | contig 9603 bp, 10 predicted proteins | sample 1477041 | NCBI WGS metagenome assembly OAWU01 (sample SAMEA2580266, study PRJEB22360) | human gut metagenome | biome: human gut; feature: human-associated habitat; material: faeces | place: Denmark | collected 2008/2010
TGCTGACACGAAAACAGCGCGAGTGCTTCGCGCTGTTTGGGATGACTCCAATAAAGGGGACTAGAAAGGATTAAGAGCTAGTCCCCGGGAGTTTGGGTCACCCGTCACAAAATGAAAAGAGCCCGCAGGCACTGCTGCACTGCGGGCTCTTTTCGCTTTAACGAAGTGCAATGCCTCAGAAGAGCTTCTGATTGAAGTAGACGCGCTTGAGCATATCTTCAGCATCGGGGCCGCGAACACTTACCCCGGCGAATTCAGCATCGTTCATTGAGGTAAAGGTCACCATGGCGATCTTGAACTTTTCGTCGTCGCCCTTGCGGAAATCGAACTGAACGAGCGCGCCGTCGTCAAAAGTGCAGCTGAACTGCACGTCGCCGTCTTCGATTTCTTCCCAGACCTGACTGCCAGGCCGGCAGGAGCCGTACTGCGCGAAAGCTTCCGCCACCGTCACGGTATCGTCAATCGGCAGCACCATGGCTTTGACCGCTTTCACGTCCGGCGTTTCAACGGGCGCAGGCGCCTGAGGCATCGGAACCGGCCCGTTGGTCGTCGCGCAGCCGGCAAGCAGCACCGCTAGGCAGCAGGCAGCGGCCGTCATTTGATAAGCGTGCGTGCGAGTCATATTCGAATCCTCCAATGCGTCTCACCGTTTTCCGAAATATCCCTTCGGTCAGACAGAAAAAAAGCGCCGCAGTTAGAGTGAGCGGCGCTCTTCATTGATCAAGCAGCTGAGTGTCAATGTAACACCCGCCACTGAAGCTAATCTTAGGCAGAGACTGAGCACAGCCGCACTTGAGCTCAAAATCAAACCGGCCTCGCAAAGACTTGCGAAGCCGGCTGAGGTTAAGGATTAGATTTTCATCGAATCCATTATTTGATCACACCGCAGGCCATGCGGGCACCGCCGCCGCCGAGGGCGGCAGGATGATCATGGAAGTTGTCGCCGCCGACGTGAATCATCAGCGCATGGTTGCGCACTTCGTCAAGCGTCTTGAGCTTCGGCGCCAATACCGGCACATTGGCCACGCCGTCAGCATTCACATAAAGACTCGGCAGATCGCCCTTATGCCCCTTGTCATCCCACGGATAGGAATGGTTGCCCGTCTTATCCGGATCCCAATGTCCGCCAGCCTTCATGCCAAGGCCCTTTTCGGTCAAACCGCAGTCCGGATTGGCATGAACGTGAAAGCCGTGCAGACCAGGTGCAAGATCCTTCAGCTGCGGATAGAAGGCCAACCCATAGGCATTCTTGACAATCACAACATTGCCGATCGGTTTTGCACCGTCCTGGCTGAGGAGCTCAACGGGCACGACGATCTTTTCGGCTTCAGCCATCGGATCGTAGAGCTTGGTTTGGTCTGCGGCAACGGCCGGCAGAGCAACAGCGGCGGCGAGCATAGCGCTGGCAAGCATCGAAAAAGCTTTCATAAAGCACTCCAAAAGGGTGGATCGGAACCTGAGGAGAATCCTCTCTTCCGATGTAGCTGTGAATTAGCTTACCGTTATTACAAAACTATTTCCAATAGTATTTGTTAATTTTTGTGATTGATTATCCAATCACAAATCATCGGTATTTCAACGCTTTTGGAGATCGTACATGGGACCAAGCGGTCCTTCGACAGGGCTGCCGTCTCCATCCAAAAGTCTCAGACCATGCTCAGTCGAATCAGCAAGCCAAGCCGGAGAATGGTCTTTGGGCGTGAAGGTGAATCGTCTGCCCTCGAGCTTCCAGCTGCCGGCCTCAGAAAAAGAAGGCGTGCGGCCGAGGTCATCCTTTTCACCTTCGTAGGTATAAATGCGCGTATACGTTCTGTCGGCGCGAACATAGATCGTCGTTCGAAGGCCGGCACAGTCGCCGCAAGGGAGGAGCCCCTCATAAACGCCGATCGAGGCGGCGGAGGCTTCAGACGGCTGAAGACTTTCGGCCGCGGCAAATGCTGGAGAACGCTCTCCATTCGTGGGGGCCGAACAGCCCGCAAGCGTCACGGTTAGGACGCCGGCTGCTGCGGCAATCAGGGCAGTGTGTGCGAGTTTCATTTCGCGCTCCCGGAAAATAATAAGTAGGCATCGACCGAAGTCGGCCGATGCCTTGGCTGCGTTGAGTCTATCGGGAGCGCTGGTCTGTCTTTAGGGACAGCAACAACTCATGACCAAAAGATGTGTCTGTTAACGACTTACCCTCATTGATTGAAAATCCCCGTGGAGAGATACCGATCTCCGCGATCGCAGATGATCGTGACAATCACAGCCCCGGGATTGGCCGCGGCCACACGAAGCGCTCCTGAAACCGCACCGCCCGAACTGATGCCGCAGCAAATGCCCTCACGGCGAGCCAGAGCTCGAACGGTATCTTCCGCATCTTTTTGCAAAATATCGAGTGTTTCATCAACGAGTTCCGGGCGGTAAATTCCAGGCCGATACTCCGCCGGCCAGCGGCGAATACCGGGAATGCGGCTTCCTTCTGCCGGCTGCAGACCCACAACACGAACATTGGGATTTTTTTCTTTCAGAAAGCGCGACGTGCCGGTAATGGTGCCGGTCGTGCCCATGGCCGAGACGAAATGCGTCACGCGGCCGGCCGTCTGCGTCCAAATTTCAGGGCCTGTTGTGCGGTAGTGTGCAAGCGGATTGTCAGGGTTGTTGAATTGGTCAAGCTGCCACCCTTCACCGCGCTGAGCCATGGCATTAGCGAGGTCGCGCGCACCCTCCATGCCTTTTTCAGCGGGCGAGAGGATCAGTTCCGCACCATAAGCCTGAATGGCCGCACAGCGCTCCGCCGTCGAATTGGCCGGCAGGATGATCTTCATCCGATACCCTTTCAAGGCCGCAATCATGGCGAGCGCGATGCCGGTATTGCCGCTCGTCGCTTCAACGAGTGCGTCGCCCGGCTTGATATCTCCGCGCTTTTCAGCCTCTTCAATCATGGATCGGGCAGCGCGGTCCTTGATGGAGCCGGCAGGATTATTGCCTTCGAGCTTCACCCAAACTTCACTGCCGTTATGGGGGACAAGGTGCTCAAGACGCACCAGCGGCGTAGCGCCGACAACGTCGATTACGGTTTCAGGGGACATACTTCATCCTTAAATACATACCAATCAAATGAAAAGCGCAGCTTCATGCTTAAGCGCCTTTGGCGGTTCGGCGGCCTCTGGCGATGAATGCTCATGGCCGTGCTCACCGACAAACGGCCAACGGGGTTTGCGGACATGAACCGGCAGACGCTCTTCGCCTCGATAGAGGTAAGCGCGCTCAAAACTCATCAAATAGCCGCGCCCAAGCCGCGGCAGCGCATCCTCGAGCACATAAGCGTTGAGGGCGTTCTCGTACCAGCCTTCCGGTTCGGCTTCGACCTGAATCACGCCGCCCTTGGGAACGGCGCTGCGGATCACCACCGGGAGCAGTCCCGCCTTTTGCGCGGCAGCAGAATCTTCCTCAGCTTCCAGCCGCCGCATGCGGGCATCTTTTGGACGCAAAAGCAAATCCGCCGGACCGTCCGGAATGGATTTCGGATCGACAACCGGCCTTCCGTCAGCGCCGCCGTCAAGCGCCAGATCAACCGTTCCGACGTGAAGCCGCCCGTTCGAGATCATCGCCGGAATCCGGTTCACATCGCTCAAAAACTCAATCACAAAGCGTGTCTTCGGATGCTCCCAGATCTCCGCGGGCTTATCAGCCTGCTCTATGCGGCCGTTATGCATCACAACGACGCGGTCGGCAACCTGCATGGCCTCTTCCTGGTCGTGCGTCACAAATACCCCGGTAAACCCGAGCTCTCGGTGCAGACGCTTGATCCATTGACGCAGTTCCTCGCGCACCTGCGCATCCAATGCGCCGAAAGGCTCGTCAAGGAGCAGCACCTCGGGTTCCACCGCCAGCACGCGGGCAAGCGCCACGCGCTGCTGCTGACCGCCCGAGAGCTGCGCCGGATAGTGACCGGCTTTGTCAGAGAGCTGCACCATGGCCAAAAGTTCCGCAACGCGCTTCTCAATTTCGGCTTTCGGCAGCCGCTCGCTGCGAGGGTTCACCGTGAGTCCGAATGCCACGTTTTCGGCAACCGTCATATGACGGAAAAGCGCGTAGTTCTGAAAGACAAACCCCACGCGCCGTTCTGCGGCGGTGAGTTGAGTGACGTCGCTCTTTCCAAAACGGATGCGTCCGCTCGTTTCGGTCTCCAGTCCGGCAAGAATGCGCAGGAGCGTCGTTTTGCCTGACCCCGAGGGACCCAAGAGCGCAATCATCTCGCCCGATGCAATCTTCAGATTGATGTCGGAAAGCACTTCAGCATTGCCGAAGCGCTTTCGGATGTTTTCTATATCAATGCTCATTTGTATTTTGTGTCCTGTCCGATATCAGGCGCGGCGGCGATGACGGCGCAGAAAAAGCGTGGCCAGCGCAAGCAGCGCGAGCAGCGCGGCGGCGGTAAAGGCGCCGACGGTGTTGTAGTCCTGTTCTAAGAGCTCAATCTGCAGGGGCAGCGTCATGGTTTCACCCCGCACGGATCCGGAGACGACAGAAACCGCGCCGAATTCGCCGATCGCGCGCGCGTTGGTGAGGAGCACTCCATAAAGGAGCGCGCCGGAAATTTTGGGCAGCGTCACACGAAAGAACATCTGCCAAGGCGACGCACCCAACAAAAGCGCCGCCTCTTCTTCGCTCGACCCCTGACTGGTCATGAGCGGAATCAGTTCGCGGGCCACGAAAGGACAGGTGACAAAAATCGTGACGAGCACCATACCCGGCCAGGCAAAGAGGATCTGGACCTGTGCCGCATCGAGCCAAGGCGCCAAAGGACCATTCGCACCGTACCAGAGCAGATAGATAAGACCGGCCACCACCGGAGAAACCGCAAACGGGATGTCGATGCACGAGAGGAGCACCGTTTTCCCTGGAAACGAGAACCGCGTGACAGCCCAAGCGAGCATCACGCCGAAGATCATGTTGACCGGCACCGTGATGAGCGCAATGAAAACCGTGAGCGCAACGGCATGAATCATTTCGGGGTGAACGAGATTCTCAAGAACCGGAGCAATCCCCTTCTGAAACGCCTGAATAAAGATGAAGACAAGCGGCACGGCCAGGAAGAGACCGGCCGCGAGGATGCCCAGACCAATGAGCGCCCACTGCGCGGGCGTCTGACGATTTGCCTGCAATTGCGCACTCATGACGGACTCCCGATGCGGCGTGCAAAACGCTTAAGCAGCTGATTGGCCGCAATGAAAAGAACGAGCGACAGTCCGAGCACGACAGATGCAATGGCGCTCGCTGCCGGATAGTCGAATTCCTGCAGCCGCATGAAAATGGCGAGCGAGAGCACTTCCGTTTCGAAGGCAATATTCCCGGAAATGAAGATAATCGCACCAAATTCGCCGAGGCTGCGGCAGAAAGCGAGTACGGTCCCCGCCGCCAGTGCCGGCGCGATTTCAGGCAGAATCACCCGGCGAAAGATCTGCAGCCGCGATGCGCCGAGCGTGAGCGCGGCTTCCTCGCAGCTCCGGTTGACTTCAGCAAGCACGGGCTGCACCGAACGCACAACAAACGGAATGCTCGTGAATGCCATCGCAGCGACGATGCCGAGCCAGGTGTAGCTCACCTTAATGCCAAAGGGCGCAAGCACTGCGCCGTACCATCCGTCGGCAGCAAAGAGTGCCGAGAGCGTGAGACCCGCCACTGCGGTGGGGAGCACAAACGGCAGATCAATCAGCCCGTCAAGCAGTCGGCGCCCGGGAAACCGGTAGCGCACCAGAATCCACGCCAGAAGGAGCCCCAGCAGAGCGTTGATGACTGAGGCCCAAAAAGCCGAAAGAATCGTCACCCGAAAAGCGGCAGTCGTCTGCGGATGAGTGAGGATCGCCCAGTACTGCGCCCAGGTGAGCTCGGAGAGCTGCACGACGAGCGCAGTCATGGGGAGAAGCAGGACGAGCGATACAAAAAGAACGCTCGTCCCCAAGGAAAGCCCGAATCCGGGCAGAACCCTGCGTCTGCGCATGGCAGTTCGTCTCAAGGGTTACTGACGGCCGGCAGCGACCAAACGGTCAAACTCCGCGCCGGCTGCAAAGTGCTCCTTCATTACCTTTTCCCACGAACCGAATTTGTCTTCGACCGTAAAGAGCTTGGTGGCGGGGAAGCGGTCCTTGAGCGCATCCATGGTCTTTTGATCGTTCACTCGGTAGTAAAAGGAGGTGACAATCTCACGGGCTTGCGGACTGTAGAGGTAATTCAGATAGGCCTTAGCCGGCTCAAGCGTGCCCTTGGCCTCAACAACCTTGTCAACCCAGGCAACCGGGAACTCCGCAAGAATGTCGGTCTTAGGCACCACAACAACATAGTCCTTGTCTTTATAGAGATTACGAATGTTGTTGATCTCTGACTCAAAGCTGATAAGCACGTCCCCAATGCCGCGGTCGTTAAACGTGGTCGTAGCGCCGCGTCCGCCCGTATCAAAGACGGCCACGTTCTTCAGGAACTTCTTCATGAATTCTTCGGTCTGCGCCTTATTGCCGCCGTTGGCCTGATCTGCTGACTCCCATGCAGCCAGATAGGTGTAGCGGGCATTACCCGAGGTCTTCGGATTTGGGAAGACAAGCTTCACATCAGGACGCGCGAGATCAGACCAATCCTGAATGTTCTTGGGATTACCCTTGCGGACGAGAAAAGCCATGGTCGAGTACCAGGGCGAGCTGCGGTTAGGCAGACGCGCCTGCCAATCTGCAGGAATGAGTTTGCCTTTGTCATGCAGTACCTGAATATCGGTCACCTGGTTAAAGGTGACGACATCGGCCTTCTGTCCCTGAAGGATGGCCAGAGCCTGTTTGGACGAACCGGCATGCGACTGCCGAATCGTCAGCTTGTCGTCGGGATGGGCCTTATCCCACTCCTCAATGAAGGGTTTGTTGAGCGCCGTGAACAGTTCACGGGCAACGTCGTAGGAGGAGTTGAGCAGTTCCGCAGCCGAAGCAGGCACGGCAGCCGAGGCGCCGAGCAGCGCAGCAAGCGCAAAGCCGGCGGCTGTTTTCTTGAAAATGCTTGTATTCATCAGAGGATCTCCGAGACTATGAGTGAGTCTTTCCAGGGCAAGATCGCTTGAAGGGCGAAGCGCACCTGCAGAAAGCGCAGGATGTTTTCATCGGGTTTTCCCGAAGAGTGAAATCACTATACCCCATTCCTTAGCAATTTGGTCATGTATTGCTCAAGGTATTACTCCGCCCCGTATTTGCGCTATACATCCTCAAATGAGCGCCCTCTTTTCCAGATCTGAAGGCGAGCTTCGGGGAATTCCTGAGGTCTGAAGATGGAAACCTCCAGTAACATGCGCCCTGAGGTCAAGAGAAAACGGCGTCTGATCCCGCAAGGGAACGGACGCCGTTTCCTTATGTAAAAAATGCCTGTCACCCAACCTGAGAAACGCATCATCTCCGAGTGTGCAAAGCTAAATCTCTGTAAGCAACGATCCGCCGCGCAAGCTTCGCGGCCGAAAATGCTGGGCACTGCTGAACAGCCCGCAGAAAGCCTACAATGGCTCGGCAACCCAACGGAAAATCTTTTTAATCATGACCGACAGCGCCAAGCTTCCCAAAATCGTAATCCTCGGCACCGGCGGCACGATCGTGAGTTCGGGCGACGATCCGCTCATGCTGACGGGCTACCGCATCAAAGACCTCAATGTTGAAACATTGCTCTGCGCGGTGCCTGAACTGCAGTACTTCGCACGCATCGAAGCCCATCAGATCGCCAATATCGACTCCAGTTCGATGACCTTCAGCATCTGGCTTGAACTCGGCCGAGCGATCGAAAAGGCAGCCGCCGATCCCGACACAGCCGGCATCGTGGTCACGCACGGCACTGACACGATGGAAGAGACGGCATGGTTTACGCACCTGACAGCAAAAACCCAGAAACCCATTGTCTTCACCGGTGCCATGCGGCCGGCGACCGCCCTCAGCGCTGACGGGCCGCTCAACCTCCTCAATGCCGTACGCATTGCTGCGGATCCGAAAGCTGCCGGCCGCGGCGTTCTCGTGGCACTCAACGACGTGATCCTTTCGGCTCGGGACGCCATGAAAATCAGCCCGACGAACGCAGCCGCTTTTGGTCCTAATGTTCAAGGTCCGCTTGGACTGATTGCCGGTGCGGAAATCTTATGGCTCGGTCGTCCGGAACGGGCTTTCGGTTCTGAGACGCCCTTTTCCATTCCCAAGCTTGCTGCGCTGGAGATTCCTCGCGTCGACATCGTTTACTCTCATGCTGACGACGACGGCGTGATGGTGCGTGCGGCCTGCGCTGCAGGCGCACGTGCAATTGTGCATGCCGGCACCGGCAATGGCTCGCTCCACTCCTGCACCGATGAAGCATTGGCAGATGCCGCAGATGCGGGCGTGCTGATTATCCGCGCCAGCCGTGTGACGACCGGCGCAGTAACAACTGGACTCGCCGAGTGGCAGGAGCGCGGTTATGTCCCGGCCGGGACGCTCACCCCGCAGAAAGCTCGCGTGCTTGCACAGCTTGTCGTTGCCGAATACGGCCAAGTTCAGTCAGCTTTGGCCGAAGCCTTTTCCAAATACTGAAATTTTCAGCGGCGCTCGAGTTCGCAGCAGTCCTTAGGGAGCGGCTGATCCGGCGTTGGTTCAGCCTTCAGCCGTTCGCCTTCAACGATGAAGGTGAGCCGCTGCGCGCCGCCCGTTGTCTTCAGAACAACCTTGCCGTCCTGAACGGTATAAAAACCCGTTTCAATGCCGGGATCGCGCTTGATGGAAAGTGCATAGCAGCCGTAGTGATCAAGCGTCAGTTCGGCTGAAGATTTTTCGCCCGTTTTGAGTGAAACCAGATCTCCGCCCCAGTGTCCCTCAAGACCGGTATCTTCGCGGGCAGCGGCCGAACTGGAAGCAAGAACGGCAAAACCGCAAAAAGCGGCAAGAAGGAGTGCGGAGGTCTTAGTCTGCATGAGAGGTGCCTTTTATATTCAGCGCGAAGTAATCGGACGAACGCGTGACCGACCGTAATCAGCCGATCAGTTCTGATGCCACATCATAAGAGCCGAAAACCTTCATCAGGCTTAACGCTCGGCGTGATACGGGAGTCTCCTGCCGCTGCGGATGCTCGACGAGACGTCTTTCGACTGGCGCTTGAAAAGCATCACGCTTATTCATATACATACCCAGCGCTTCTGCAGCACTGACGATCGTGTGTAAACCTATTCCGCCCCGATTACTGAAAATTTAGCAATTCGGTATTCGGAAGTTCCGGTATGATCCGACTCACGGTTGAGCGGCAAGGTGTCGCTCGCCTCCCTCCAACGCGGGGCGGCCTCAGAATTGGCGGTTTTTGCCGCCATGACAGTGCCGTGCGGCACTGCCAACAAGGCAAAGGCCCAATCCGCGCCAACGGAAAGGGCCTTGTCTTTTCTACCGGAACTCCCGGATAACAGATCCCGAACTCGTGTGATTAAGGTCAAGGATCGGTTGTTTTGCTGAGCTAATCCCCTGAAAATAAACCAATAAGTTTTTACGGGATTTCTTTTTTCCGCTAAAATGCTACCTATGTTTTAATTAGGCATCTGTTAGCAGGATTGATGATGAAAAAGGCTAGCGACAAGTGGTATTTCACCAA
>OAWU01001236.1_pt1 | contig 9579 bp, 4 predicted proteins | sample 1477041 | NCBI WGS metagenome assembly OAWU01 (sample SAMEA2580266, study PRJEB22360) | human gut metagenome | biome: human gut; feature: human-associated habitat; material: faeces | place: Denmark | collected 2008/2010
AACCAGCCGTACGCCAAAGTGCCCCGTTTCATCGAACTTCCGTCCCATGACAACCACTTTTATATCATGTTCACCGAAGACATCATCAAAGCGAACCTCAACCTCATTTTTCCCGGCTACGACGTCGACTCCAGCTACTGCATCAAAATCTCCCGCGATGCCGATATCCTGATAGACGACACCGCCAGCCGCGCCGACCTCGTGGCACAACTGAAAAAGAAAGTAAAAAAGCGCAAAATAGGCGACGTCTGCCGCTTCGTCTACGACCGAGCCATGCCGGAGGACTTCCTCGACTTTCTGATCGACGCCTTCCGCATCCACCGTGACGAACTTGTCCCCGGTGACAAACATCTAAATCTGGAGGACCTGCGTCATCTGCCCAACCCGAACAAGTCTCTCCACCGCATCGAAAAGCCGCAACCGATGAAGCTGACCATCCTCGACGAAAAGGAATCCATCTTCAACTACGTCGCGAAAAAAGACCTGCTGTTATATTATCCGTACCACTCCTTCGAGCACTTCACGCACTTCCTCTACGAAGCAGTGCACAACCCGGAAACACGTGAAATAATGGTCACCCAATACCGGGTAGCCGAAAACTCCGCTGTTATCAACACCTTGATAGCCGCTGCCCAAAACGGCAAGAAGGTCACTGTATTTGTCGAACTCAAAGCCCGTTTCGACGAAGAGAACAACCTCGCCACTGCCGAAATGATGCAAGCTGCCGGCATCAAAATCATTTATAGCATCCCCGGCCTGAAAGTACACGCCAAAGTAGCCCTCGTTCGTCGTCGTGGGCTGAACGGCGAGAAAATCCCCAGCTACGCCTACATCAGCACGGGCAACTTCAACGAGAAGACCGCCACCCTCTATGCCGACTGCGGACTTTTCACCTGCCGCAAGGAAATAGTGAACGACCTCTACAACCTCTTCCGCACCCTGCAAGGCAAGGAAGATCCGAAATTCACCACCCTCCTTGTCGCCCGCTTCAACCTCATACCGGAACTGAACCGCCTCATCGACCGGGAAATTTCCCTTGCCGACCAAGACAAAGGCGGACGTATCATCCTCAAGATGAACGCCCTCCAAGACCCAACAATGATCAACCGACTCTACGAGGCTTCCGAGCACGGCGTACAAATCGACCTCATCGTCCGCGGTATCTGCTGCCTCATCCCGGGACAGTCATACAGCCGTAACATCCGTGTTACCCGCATTGTCGACAGTTTTCTGGAACACGCCCGCATCTGGTACTTCGGCAACGAAGGCCGCCCCAAAGTGTATATGGGCTCACCCGACTGGATGCGCCGCAACCTCTACCGCCGCATCGAAGCCGTCACTCCCATCCTCGATCCCGACCTGCGCACCAGCCTGATCGAAATGCTGAATATCCAGCTCGCCGACAATCAAAAAGCCTGCCTGGTAGACGAAAACCTGCAAAACGTATTCAAGAAAAAAACACCCGGCACACCCAACGTCCGTGCCCAATACGATTTCTACAAATGGCTGTTTGGAAATGAAGAATGAAGAATTGCTTTGCAGCGTGATAGCACAGCCAATTCTTCATTCAAAACGAATCGGAAAAGAATATATTTAGGCACGGATTACACGGATTAACACGGTTTTAGTGCTATGATTACGTAAAACAACCGTGTTAATCCGTGTAATCCGTGCCTAATCCTCAATTTATAATTTAGTTTATTTCTGTACGGATTTGAGCTAAATTAGAAGCTAGCAGTATCTTTATTGGGGCCGAATAAAAAGTCGGTAGTATCTCAAATCTCCTCCTTCGGGAAAGAGGGGAAGCCATGCGGATAGTCAGTTCAAATCCATGCAGACAGCTAGCTCAAATCCATACGGATAGTCAGCTCAAATCCGTACATAAATAAGTGACCAGTTACAATAGCAAACCAACTCAACGATTCAAACTCCCCCTAAAAATAAACGACAATACAATCCATTAAAAAAGAAGTTTCTTTCCCACATCTTTTTTCTAACTAACAAGCCATCAGCAACAAACGCCCTACAACCACACAAGCAATATAGCAAAAAACAACTCCACCGCACCACATCCCCCCTATCATCTTACATACTCCCCTCTCACCCCCCCGCATGCATCCCACCCCGCATGGTTCCCCCGGCCTACTTTTTTCTCCGTCAAGCGAGCGCCCGTAACGAAGCGTTAAGAAGGGCAGACTGTTTGAGCGTAGCGAGTTTCTGCCCTTTAGCACAGTGAAGGAAGCGAGTAGGAGAAAAAAGTAAGCCTTGAATTTTTCTTTGGTTCTTTCTTTTGTTTCAAGACAAAAGAAAGAACGCTGTAACACAAATGTAACATGTATGACATCCCCCTGCAACCTCAAATCCCGTCCTTTGCACCCGAAAAAAATAACATACACAACTTTCTTTATGGAGACAATTTACTTATGCATTATCATTTTCCTGTTCGTCCTCGCCGTCTTCGACTTGATAGTCGGTGTCAGTAACGATGCAGTCAACTTTCTGAATTCGGCGGTAGGAGCCAAGGCCGCCTCGTTCAAAACCATCCTTTTCATTGCCGGTATCGGTATTTTCATCGGTGCCTCCCTGTCCAATGGTATGATGGACATTGCCCGGCACGGCATCTACCAGCCCGAGCATTTCTACTTTGCCGAAATCATGTGTATCCTGCTCGCCGTCATGCTGACCGATGTCGTCCTGCTGGACGTATTCAATTCGATGGGGATGCCCACCTCCACCACCGTTTCGCTGGTATTCGAGTTGCTCGGAGGCACCTTCGCCCTCTCCCTGATCAAAGTAAACAATGACGCCACTCTCGCCATGGGCGACCTGATCAATACCGACAAAGCCCTTTCCGTCATCATGGCCATCTTTGTGTCCGTAGCCATTGCCTTCTTTTTTGGTATGTTAGTACAGTGGCTCGCCCGCATCATCTTCACGTTCAACTACACGAAAAACATCAAATACAGCGAAACGATACGGCCTGGGTCTGTTCGGTGGCATAGCCGCCACTTCCATCATCTACTTTATGCTGATCAAAGGGCTGAAAGACAGCTCCTTCATGACTCCCGAAAACAAACAGTGGATACAAGACAACACCCTCTTGCTGATCGGCAGCTTCTTCGTCTTCTTCACAATACTAATGCAAGTGCTCCACTGGCTCAAAGTCAACGTATTCAAAGTAGTGGTACTGATGGGAACCTTCGCCCTCGCCCTCGCCTTCGCCGGTAACGACCTTGTCAACTTCATCGGAGTTCCTCTCGCAGGCTACTCCTCCTTCATAGATTACACCACCAACGGAACAGGAACAAGCCCGGACAGCTTCCTGATGACTTCGCTGCTGGGTCCTGCCAAAACCCCTTGGTACTTCCTGATCGGAGCGGGCACCATCATGGTCTTCGCCCTCTGTACCTCTAAAAAGGCACATGCCGTTATCAAAACCTCGGTAGACCTTTCCCGACAGGACGAAGGAGAAGAAAACTTCGGCAGCACACCGATGGCACGCACACTGGTCCGTTTCAGCATGGCCCTTGCCAACGGAACCTCCCGCATCATGCCCGAAGGCGCGAAACAATGGATCAACTCCCGTTTCCGTAAAAATGAAGCCATCATAGCCGACGGAGCCGCTTTCGACCTCGTCCGTGCCTCTGTCAACCTCGTTCTCGCCGGACTGCTCATCGCCTTGGGAACATCACTGAAACTGCCCCTCTCCACTACCTACGTCACTTTCATGGTAGCGATGGGTACCTCGCTCGCCGACCGTGCATGGGGACGTGATTCTGCCGTTTATCGTATCACAGGCGTTCTGAGCGTCATCGGTGGCTGGTTCATCACTGCCGGAGCCGCCTTCACCATCTGTTTCTTCGTAGCTCTCGTGCTGCACTATGGTGGAAACATCTCCATCATCGCACTGATCGGAATCGCCATCTTCATCCTGATCCGCAGCCAAGTGATGTACAAAAAACGCAAAGCGAAAGAGCAAGGCAACGAAACGCTGAAACAACTGATGCAAACTTCCGACAGCGAAGAGGCCCTGCAACTGATGCGTAAACATACCCGCGAGGAACTCGCCAAAGTACTGGAATACGCCGAAACGAATTTCGAACTGACCGTCACCTCCTTCATTCACGAAAACCTGCGCGGACTGCGCCGTGCCATGGGCTCTACGAAATTCGAAAAGCAACTCATCAAACAGATGAAACGCACCGGAACCGTAGCCATGTGCCGTCTCGACAACAACACCGTGCTCGAAAAAGGGCTTTACTACTACCAGGGCAACGACTTCGCCAGCGAACTGGTATACAGCATCTCGCGCCTCTGCGAGCCTTGCCTCGAACACATCGACAATAACTTCAACCCTCTTGACGCCATTCAAAAAGGTGAATTCAGCGATGTAGCCGAAGACATCACCTACTTGATTCAGCAATGCCGCAAGAAGCTGGAAAACAACGATTATCAGAATATGGAAGAAGAAATCCGTCGTGCCAACGACCTCAACGGACAGCTCTCGCAACTGAAACGCAAAGAATTGCAACGCATCCAGAGTCAAGCGGGCAGCATCCGGGTAAGTATGGTTTATCTGACTATGGTGCAGGAAGCGCAAAATGTAGTGACTTACATCATTAATCTGATGAAAGTAAGCCGTAAATTCCAAATGGAAACAGAAATGCCGTAAGGCTGCTCATCCCCAAAGCACACAACAAAAGGGTTTATCTTCAAAAAGTCTATCCAAATGAATCAAAGTATGCATTAAAGATAAACCGGAAAAAGCAAGAAGGGCTGCTCCCAAATAGAAATGAGGCAGCCCTTCTTATATTATAATAAGGTAGAACCTAAGCATCCGTCGTCTTGAAAACGAGCGAAGCCCTGCCCGAAAAAGAACACTGATATCGAAAAAGAGGAAGATAAAGTTGCGATTACAGTAAGGGAGTCGTGAAACCTAGTTGCGGAAGCAGTATTTATAGTCTGATTTACAATAAGATAAGACAGAAAAAGAGGAAAAAGAGGGACTTTAAAATATTAATAAGTCTTAGAAGAACTTGGTACATTCGTAATTGTAAACTTACCATCAATATCCGTGATAGTACCAAGAGTAGTGCCACTCACCAATACGGAGGCACCCACAACAGGCAGGCCATCTTCCTCGGCAGTTACCACACCGGTAACTCGGGATGTCTGCGCTGTCACCAGACCTATACCCACAAAAAGGAAGGTCATAAAGAACATCAATTTTCTTTTCATAAATTCTCTCTTAAATTTAACCTATAAATAGACTTCTAGTCTCTAACAGGTTGCAAAGATAACACTATTTATATCAAAATTAAAAAAGTGTTACGTTTTTAACTATAAAGTAGCATATTGAAAGAAATTATCAAAGAAATAGATACAACAAGAAGGCTCTACTATTAATTTTGCGATATTTAAACAACATAGTGCGACATAAAGAAAGTGTTAAAACCGACATTATCATAAAAAGAACATCAGGAAATCATTCAAAATGGTATCTTTTTATCATTTTATGCTTAAATAGCCTCAATAACACTTAACGCTTCCGGAAAAGAGAATCCCCCATCATACCAAGTTCTTCTAAAACTTTGCGCGTTTCCTATGTAGGAATGGTTCCGCAAACTGTAACGATCAAACAAGGAGTCATCAACGTAGTATTAAAAAGTGACGCCAAAGCACTGGATGAAGTAGTAGTAACGGCAATGGGTATCTCACGCGAAAAGAAAGCATTGGGATATGCCGTTCAGGATGTAAAATCCGAACAACTGACGCAAGCTTCCAACTCCAGTCTGGCAGGAGCGCTGCAAGGAAAAGTATCCGGTTTGGATATCAAACCTTCGAGTGGTATGCCGGGGGCATCTTCGCAGATTACGATCCGTGGTGCACGTTCTTTCTCCGGAGACAACACTCCTCTATATGTGATTGACGGAATGGCGGTAACAAGTACCCCAGACGTGGATACACAGATACAGAACAACGGTAGTGTGAGCGGTGTGGACTTTGCCAACCGTGCGGTAGACATCGACCCGAACGACATTGAAAGCATCAACATCCTCAAAGGACAGGCAGCTTCGGCACTTTACGGTATCCGTGCTTCCAATGGTGTAATCATCATCACCACCAAAAGCGGTAAGGGACTGGAGAAAGGCAAACCACAGGTCAGCTTCTCATCCAATGTCAGCTTTGACGTGATTGGGCGTCTGCCCGAATTCCAGAAAACGTATGCGCAAGGGTCCGGTGGCAATTACAGCCCTACTTCGGGGCTATCCTGGGGACCTAAAATCTCCGAACTGCCCAACGACTCCAAATACGGCGGTAACACCGACAATGAATTCACCCAAAAGCACGGCAAGCAATCCGGCAAATATTATGTGCCACAGCGCGCCTCAGCAGGTCTCGCCCCTTGGGCTGCTCCACAGGCTTACGACAACGCAAAAGATTTCTTCGAGACAGGCGTGACTTGGAGCAACTCACTGAACGTAGCGCAAACACTGGAAAAAAGTTCTTACTCCGTATCGCTGGGAAATACGCATCAGGATGGTATTATCCCCAAAACAGGTATGGACAGATATAACGTGAAAGTGAGCGCAGAAACAAAGCTGACCAATAATTTCACGACAGGTTTCGCCGGAAATTACATCACAACTTCCATCGACAAAGCGGTAACTTCCGGAAACGGTCTGCTGAGAACCGTTTACGCATCTCCCGCAAGCTACGACCTGGCAGGTATTCCTAGCCATGTGGACGGTGACATCTATAAGCAAAATTCTTTCCGCGGCAGTTTTGACAACGCTTACTGGGCGATAGACAACAACAAATATACGGAAGACACCAACCGTTTCTTCGGAAATATATACGCCAACTACCAAACAGATTTCGGCACCGCCAACCACAAGCTGAATGCGAAATACATGGTGGGTGTTGACGCCTACACCACGCACTACTCCGACAGCTACGGATACGGAAGCAACACCGGAGGCGGTCGCGGCCAGATAGAAAACTACGGCTGGACAAACGCTACCTACAACTCATTGCTGACCATCAATTACGACTGGCACATCAATGACGACTGGGGCCTGAATGCTGTAGTCGGTAATGAGTTCATCCAAAGCAACAGAAAGAAATACTACGAATACGGATCAAACTACAACTTCGCAGGGTGGAACCACATTAACAATGCCACCACTCAGCAAACGGAAGAGGAAAGGTGGAAAAACCGTACAGTCGGTTTCTTCGCCAACGTATCGGCTGCGTACAGAAACATGCTTTATCTGACAGTAACCGGACGTCAAGACTATGTATCCAACATGCCGCGTGACAACCGTTCGTTCTTCTATCCTTCCGTGTCAGCAGGGTTCATCCTGACAGAACTCGAGGAACTGAAAAACGACGTAGTCAATTACGCCAAACTGAGAGTTTCTTATGCAGAAGTAGGACAGGCAGGGGATTTCCTTGAAAATTATTACTCGACTCCAACGTACGGAGGAGGTTTTTATTCGCTGAACCCCATTATGTACCCGATCAAAGGTACCACTGCGTACACCCCTTATTACACCATATTCGACCCGAATCTGAAACCTCAGAATACACGTTCTTACGAAATCGGTGCTGACGTGAATTTCTTCAACAACCTGATCACGTTGAACTACACTTATTCGCGCCAAAACGTTACAGACCAAATATTCTCAGTGCCTTTGGCTTCTTCTACCGGCGCCAGCAAACTGTTGACCAACGGTGGTAAAATTCATACCGACACGCATGAAATCACATTGGGCTTCAACCCGATCCGCACTAAGAATATCGACTGGGATTTCGCTTTCAACTGGACAAAGATTGACAACTATGTAGACGAACTGGCTCCGGGCGTAGAAAACATCTCACTAGGAGGTTACGTCACTCCACAGGTTCGCGCATCGGCAGGAGAAAAATTCCCTGTCATCTACGGCGTAGGTTACAAGAGAGACGCTGACGGCAACCGACTGGTTGACGAAAACGGTCTGCCCATCGCCGGCGAAGCGCAAGTGATCGGAAAAGTTTCTCCGGATTTCGTAATGGGCTTCAACACTTCATTACGCCTGTGGAAATGTACCATCAGTGCTGTTCTCGACTGGAAACAAGGCGGTCAGATGTACAGCAGAACCACCGGTCTGTCCGACTATTACGGTGTAAGCAAAAGAACAGAGAACCGTGAAGGAACAATCATCTTTGACGGTTACAAACAGGATGGAACCAAAAACGACATCGCCATCACAGGAGCCAATGCACAGCAAGTGTACTACAGCCGTCTGAACGATATTGATGAATCTTCCGTATATGACAATTCTTTCATCAAACTTCGCGAAGTTGCAGTGAGCTACAAAGTACTCCAGAAAAAATGGATGGAACTTTCTGTGAACGCGTTCGCCAGAAACATTTTGGTTTGGGCGCAAATGCCTGACCTCGACCCGGAAGCCAGCCAAGGAAACAACAACATGTCCGGAGCTTTCGAAGACTATTCAATGCCGCAAACAGCTAGCTTTGGTTTCGGCTTTAATATTAAATTTTAATCTGCAAGACAATGAAAAAATATAAATCAATAGGAAAATTGCTGGCAGTTTCTTTCTTTACTGCTGTCATTGCTTCTGCTTGTACGGAAGATGCAATGGACAAAGTCAACAAGAATCCCAATAATCCGCAGGATGCCCCGGCGAAATTTTTGATAACCGACTTGGGAGTCAGCACTGCATTCAGTACAGTAGGGGGAGATTTTTCACTCTATTCGTCCGTTTATATGGAACACGAAGCGGGCATCGGCAACCAGCTCTACCGCGCAGAAGTCCGCAGCGGTGAACCGACCACTGCCACCACTTACAATAATGCGTGGATCAGCGTTTACGCCAATATTAAGAATGCAAAAATTGTGATCAATAAATGCCAGGAAGATCCCTCGGAAAAAGGAAATGTGGTAACTGAAGCGATAGCCAGAATCCTCCTGGCTTACAACGGCGCGGTAGTAGCCGATGTGTTCGGAGACACTCCTTTCAGCGAAACAGGAATTTTGAATCCGGACGGTACGCCGATGTATATGCAGCCTAAAATCGATTCGCAGGAATCTATCTACAAAGAAGTTATGCAGAACTTGGATGACGCCATCACGCTCTTGAAAGATGGAACAGCCGAAGACGAAGGTCTGTCCGGTGCAGTTGGATCTAAAGACCTCATCTATGGGTCGGACCCGGATGCACAAGCCGGCCTGTGGCTCAAGACGGCTTATGCCCTGAAAGCACGCTATACAATGCGCTTGCTCAACAAAAGCGCCAACCAGACAACTGACCTCCAGAATATCCTGACCTATGTAAGCAAATCATTTACAGATGCAAGTGAAGAGTGCAAACTGGATATTTATGACGGCGACTCTCAGTTAAATCCTCTCTGGGCTTTCAGTTATAGCCGCAACAGTCTTGCTGCCAGCGAAAGCCTTATCGAGAAATTTGCAGAAAGAAATGACCCGAGAGCCCCACGGTCATTTACTCAACCTGATCCGAGCGGAAATGTCGCTTACGGAGGTGGCGCCAAGCCAGCCACTAGCAGCGTCGG
>OAWU01001251.1_pt1 | contig 9340 bp, 10 predicted proteins | sample 1477041 | NCBI WGS metagenome assembly OAWU01 (sample SAMEA2580266, study PRJEB22360) | human gut metagenome | biome: human gut; feature: human-associated habitat; material: faeces | place: Denmark | collected 2008/2010
TCCTTTCATGCCGGGTCGCTGGCGTGTGAACGAGCCGGCCGCCGAATCCGGCTCCACGGACGATGCCGCGCTCGCCATCGAATGGTTCGCCGAGGACGACACCAGCCTCGACACCTACGAATACACCATCGACCATGTCATCGAGCACGGTCTCGAAGGCTCCCCCACCTTCGTGTTCCACACCACCGATCCGGCCGCCGAAGACAGCCCGTTCCGCTGGCTACTTGCCATCAATCCGCTGCCTTCGCGCAAGGCGTTCGCCGAGGGCGGGCTGCTCAGCCACCTGCATTTCCAGTACGCCAACGATCTGCACACGCTCGTCGCCACGGATGAGGCCACCGGCGTCGAGACCTTGCGCAATCCGCGTTGGTACGCCACCATGTGCGCCAACGAGGGAACCGTCGAGGACCGTTGCGCCATCATCCGTGCGTTGCACCACTTGCAGTAGACCTGGCAACATACGGCAGTATGGCGGCTCCCCGCTAGTGAAACTAGCATCGCTTCAGTAGCCGTGCGAGTGCAGATACTCGTCATCGAAGCCGAAATAATGGCCGATTTCGTGCAACACGGTTTTGCGGATCCGTTGGCGCAGCTCGGCCTGTGTTGAGCATACGCGTTCATGCGGCCCCTTGAACAGGGTGATGACGTCCGGTATCACGCCGCTGTAGCCCGTAGTTCGCTTCGTGATGGGTATGCCCTCATACAGTCCGAGCAGTTCACCGCACGGATTGCTCATTGTGGCCAGTTCGCGCTCATTGGGTTCGTCCGCAACGACGATGCCGACATTCTCCAGCACCCGCGCAAACCGTTCAGGCAAATCATCCAACACCTGTTCAATTGCCCGTTCAAACTCATCGTCACTGATGTGCATTCGCTCTCCACACGCGAAATGCCTTGGCACCAAGTATGTTCCAAGGCGCTGAAATCTCAGACTAGCAGGCTCAGCTGTTGCGGTTGATCTCGATGTCGGTGACGGTGAGGTTGGCCTCGTTGATCAGGTTGAAGAGGATGACTTCGGCCAGCGGACCGGGCTGCATGAAGGTGTGCTGCTTGGCCTCGGAGACGTAGTCGCGACTGTCACGGTAGAAAGCGGTATCAATGCCGCCCGGATAGACGGCGACCACCTTGACACTGGTGCCCTTGTATGCGGCCTGCAGACTCTTGGTATAGCCCTTCTCGCCCCACTTGGTGGCGCAGTACACGCTTTCGTTCGCGTTGCCGCGCGTGGCGGCCGTACTCATAATCTGAGCGATTTTCACATTCTGTTCGCCGCAGGCCTTGAGGGTTTCCACCGTCCACAGAATCATGCCTTTGAGTCCCTTGAGACATTTGTCGACGTCGGCGGCCTCGTAGGCAGTGGGCACCTTGAACGAAGGCTGGCCGGCGTTGTTGATGAGCAAATCGATGTGGCCGAGCGTGGCGATATCCGCCACGGATTCTTTCACGAACGCTTCGTCGGTGATGTCGCCGACGAAGGCGCGGTAGGAGTCATCGGGCCACTGCGCGGTCAGTTCGGCTTGACGTTCGGCATTGAAGTCGACGCCGGCCACCAGCCAGCCGTTGGCGATGAGCTGGCTGGCGAGCTCGTAGCCCAGGCCCAGCGCGCTGCCGGTGACGATGGCGATTTTCTTACCTGTTGTGGTTGGCATGGCAGACCTCTCCTACTACTATTCTTCGGCTACGAGTTTACTACTATTCTTCAGCTACGAGTTCGAGGTACGAATCATTCCAGAGGTCTTCGTCGCCGTCGGGCATGAGGAGCACGCGCTCGGGGTTGAGCGCCTCGACGGCGCCCTCATCGTGGGTGACGAGCACGATGGCGCCCTCATACTTGGCAATGGCCTTCAGAATCTCCTCACGGGAAGCGGGGTCGAGGTTGTTGGTGGGCTCGTCGAGCAGCAGCACGTTGGCTCGCGAGGTGACCAGCGTGGCCAGAGCCAGACGGGTCTTCTCACCGCCGGAAAGCACGTGAGCCGGTTTCATCGCGTCGTCACCGGAGAACAGGAACGAGCCGAGAATCGAACGGGCCTGCGTGTTATCGAGCTCGGGCGCCACATGCTGCAGGTTCTCCAACACGGTGGCGTTCAGATCCAAGGTGTCGTGCTCCTGCGCGAAGTAGCCGATCTTGCAGCCGTGACCGTATTCCACGGAACCGGTGTCCGGCTCCTCGATGTGGGCCAGCAGGCGCAGCGTGGTGGTCTTGCCGGCACCGTTGTAGCCGAGGATCACCACACGCGAGCCCTTGTCGATGGCCAGGTTCACGCCGGCGAACACGATGTTGGAACCGTAGGCCTTGGAAATATCCTTGGCCATGATCGGCGTGCGGCCGCAGGGCGCGGGCTCGGGGAAACGGATGTCCGCCACCTTCTCGGCCTTCTGCGCCTCGGAGGTGTTTTCCAGCAGCTTTTCGGCACGGCGCATCATGTTCTGCGCCGCCACGGCCTTGGTGGCCTTGGCGTGCAGTCGAATGCCTTGCTTCATGAGACGGTCGGCCTTCTTCTCGGCCACTTCGCGTTCGCGGCGGCGGCGCTCCTCGTCCACCACGCGCTGGTGCAGGTAGGCCTTCCAGCCAAGCGAATACATGTCGATCTGGCCGAGCTGCGCGTCCAGATGCCAGACCTTGTTCACCACTTCGTCCAGCAGTTCGGTGGAGTGGGAGATGACCAGGAAGCCGCCCTCGTACTTCTTCAAGTAGCCGCGCAGCCATTCGATGGAATCGGCATCCAAGTGGTTGGTCGGCTCGTCGAGGATCAGGGTGTCGGCATTGGAGAACAGGATGCGCGCCAGCTCGATGCGGCGGCGCTGGCCACCGGAGAGCGTGCCGAGCTGCTGCTCCATGACCTCCTGCGGCAGGCCGAGCGAGGCGGCCATGGAAATCGCCTCGGACTGGGCCGCGTAGCCGCCGGCCTTGTCGAAGTCCTGCATGGCCTTGTCGTACCGGGTCATGGCCTTGCTCATCACGTCCGGATCCGGGTCGGTCATATCCTTTTCGGCCTTGCGGATGCGGTTGATGATGGTGGCGATGTCGCGCGCGCTCATCATGCGGTCGAGCGCGGTCTGTGTGGGATCGGAGGCATGCGTGTCCTGCGGCAGGGAGCGGGGGCTGCCGCGGGCGGGCCCCCTTCGTCGGCTGCATGTAGCCGAGCTTGCCGGAGACGCGCACCTTGCCGGCGGTGGGCAGCATGTCGCCGGTGATCACGCGGGTCAGCGTGGTCTTGCCGGCGCCGTTGCGGCCCACCAGACCGATCTTGTCTCCCTTGGCCACATGGAAGTTGGTGGGGTGAAGCAGCGTGCGCGCGCCGATCTGAATTTCAAGTCCCTGCACCTCAATAGCCATGAATAACCTACTTGCCTGTTACGAATACTGTCTCTTACCAAAGTCCGACTGTCCATCATAGCGAACACCATGCCGACCGGGCTCAGCCGACGCTCATGTGTCCATACGCAGCCGCGCAACTGATCGGCAAGGTGAAGAATGCGACGCCCGGTATGGTGATCGCGACCATGGCGCACGGTATCGAAGCTGCCATCGAAGCCGCTGTGAGCACCGAAACCGACGCCACCGACATCATGGGCGAAACCCACTAACGTACAGACAGCGATGCCCCCGCCGACAACTTCTGTCAGCGGGGGCATCGCTATGCGTTGAACGTTACAGTTCGCGCAACTGGGCGGCGATCTGGATGGACTCGACGCTGGCCTCGGCCTTGTTGCGCGTCTCCTGCCATTCGGTGGCGGGCACGGAGTCGAGCACAATGCCGGCACCGGCCTGCACGCTCGCCTCATGGTCGCGCAGGAACGCGGTGCGGATGGCGATGGCCATGTCCATGTTGCCGGAGAAATCGAAGTAGCCGACGGTGCCGCCGTAGATGCCGCGGTCGGCCGGTTCCAACTCGTCGATGATTTCGACTGCGCGCGGCTTAGGCGCGCCAGACAGCGTGCCGGCCGGGAACGCGGACTTGAACACATCGAATGCGGTCAGCGAGGGGTCGACCTTGCCGGTGACCGTCGAGCAGATGTGCATGATGTGGCTGAAACGCTTGATGTCCATGAGCTGCACGACTTCCACGGACTGCGGCACGCACACCTTACTCAGGTCGTTGCGAGACAGGTCGACGAGCATGATGTGCTCGCTGCATTCCTTCGGATCGGCAAGCAGCTCCTTGGCGAATTTCTCGTCTTCCTCAGGGGTGGCGCCGCGAGGGCGGGATCCAGCAATCGGGAAGGTCATCGCGTGGCCGTTGTCCACCTTGATGAGGGTTTCCGGGCTGGAGCCGATCACGTTGAAGTCGCGGCCCTGAGCGTCGGTCAACGCCATGAAATACATGTACGGGCTCGGGTTCAGCGTGCGCAACACACGGTACACGTCGAACGGGTCAGCAGGCGAATCGATGTCGAGGCGCTGGGAGATGACCACCTGGAACACGTCGCCGTCGACGATGTACTGCTTGGCTCGTTCGACGGCCTGCTCGTAGTGGCTCTTCTCGGTGCGGAAGCGCAGCTCGGGTTGGGCGACCGTTTCGTCCAGGATGTTGACGCGAGACTCGTCCGGAGCCGGGGTGGCGGCATCGCGCTGCATCTGGTCGAGTCGAGCGACGGCCTCGTTGTAGGCAGCGTCGGCGCGAGTGGATTTATCATCCACATTCACCGCATTGGCGATGAGCCATACCGAACCGGATACGTGGTCGACCACGGCGATATCGGTGGCCAGGGCAAGCACGGTCTCAGGCTGGCCGGTCTCGTCCGGAGCTTCGGCGCGCAGGGTCGGTTCCCAGTGGCGGATGGCATCCCAGCCGACCGTGCCGACCAGACCGCTGGTCAGGTTCGGCAGGCCTTCCACATGCGGGGCCTTCAGAGTCTTCAACGTGGCGTGAGCGACTTCGACTACGTCACCGGTGACGGGCACGCCGACCGGGACCTTGCCCAGCCAGTCGGCCTGACCGTTGTTGGAGCGCAGCTGGGCCATCGAGTTGACGCCGATAAAACTGTAACGGCTCCACGTGCCGCCGTATTCCGCCGATTCGAGGATGAAGGTGCCGGATCGGCCGCCGGCGAGACGCTCATAGAAGCCGACCGGGGTGAGCGAGTCGGCGAGCAGACGGCGCACAATCGGAATCACACGGTATCCGGCGTCGGCCAGTTCGTGGAACTGTTCGCGACTGGGCCAGGTGGCGCCCCACTTCAGGTGTTTGACGCTGCATTCGCTCATATTCGCTCCTTTGCTTACAACTCGATGTCTTGTTTCATAGTACGCGGTCGCTCGGCTTCCCCCAGTCAGGAAAGCCCGTTCTACTGCTCGGCCGGGCGATGGCCTTCGACCACGGGCAGGGGGCCGCCTTCGAGGAAGCAGCTGCGCTTGCCGGTGTGGCAGGCGGCACCGACTTGGTCGACTTCGACGAGCAGTGCGTCGCCGTCGCAATCCAGGGACACGCCCTTGACGTATTGCACATGGCCGGAGGTATCACCCTTGCGCCAGTATTCCTGACGGGACCGGGACCAGAAGGTCACGCGGCCGGTGGTCAGCGTACGGCGTAATGCCTCGTCGTTCATGTAGCCGACCATCAGCACCTCGCGTGTGTCGTACTGCTGGATGACGGCGGCGACCAGCCCCTTGGCATCACGCTTCAGGCGTGCGGCAATACGGGGATCGAGTTCAGTGGAATTGTCGTATGTAGTGTCTGTCATACCTATCTTCTTTTTGTGGACTATCCTCAGTCAGCTTCGCTGACAGCTCCCGGATTATGTGCGACGTGCGCATAGCGCATTGCCACGAACAATTCACTGGATTGTTCGCCCAGCGGGAGCAAGGTGTATTCGTTTAGCGAACGGTGTAGCCGTGCTTCTTGAGTTCCGCCTTGACATCGGCGATAGTCAGGATGCCGTAATGGAACACGGATGCAGCCAGCACCGCGTCGGCACCTGCTTCGATGGCGGGCGGGAAGTCCTCGACCTTGCCGGCACCGCCGGAGGCGATGATCGGAATCTTGACTTCCTTGCGCACGGCGCGAATCATCTCGAGGTCAAAGCCTTCCTTGGTGCCGTCGGCGTCCATCGAGTTAAGCAGAATCTCGCCGGCGCCAAGCTGCTCGGCGCGCTTGACCCACCAGATGGCATCAATACCGGTGGATTTGCGGCCACCCATCGTGGTGACCTCAAAACCGGACTGCGTATGCTGCTCACCCTTTTCGCGGCGGGCATCCACGGAGAGCACCAGCACCTGGTTGCCGAAACGATCGGCCACACGGCTGATAAGCGACGGGTCGTTGATGGCCGCCGTGTTGACACCGACCTTGTCTGCACCGCAGCGCAGCAGTGAGTCGACGTCCTCGGGCGTGCGTACGCCGCCGCCCACAGTCATTGGGATGAACACCTGTTCGGCGGTGCGGGAGACCACGTCAATCATCGTGTTGCGGTGGGAGCTGGATGCGGTCACATCCAGGAAGGTGATCTCGTCGGCTCCCTGACGGTAGTATTCGGCCGCCAGCTCCACCGGGTCACCCGCGTCCTTGAGGTTCTCGAAATGCACACCCTTCACCACGCGACCGGCGTCAACGTCCAGGCACGGGATGACTCGTACCGCCAACGACATGCTTCACTCCCCTGTTCGGCTTTGCATTACAGTCCTTCAGACTACCTACCGCCCGTTACATGCGCCGCACCTGTTTCTGGAATATGAGAATCATCATATTGAGCACCGGTATGGCAGCCGCTCGGCGTGAGAGAATGGCTCGTGGAAGTTGTCCGCCGAATCAAGGAGATTGGCATGGCTGTCGAAAACAGCAAGGTACTAATCATCGTCAACAACTGGGGTATCGAGGAGACCGAGCTGACGCGCCCGCTGCGCGATCTCAAGGCCGCCGGCGCCAAGGTGACGCTTGCCGCCACTACCTTGGACCCGTGTGAGACGGTGCAGCACGACCGCTACGAAGGTGAAACGCTGACCCCGGACGCGCGCCTGTCCGACGTGCAGGCTGCCGACTACGACCTGCTGGTGGTGCCCGGCGGCACCTGCAATGTGGATCGTATCCGCGTCAATGAGGATGCGATCACGCTGGCGCAGGAGTTCGCGCACGAAGGTAAGCCGATCGCCGCGATCTGCCATGGCGCGTGGCTGCTGGTCAACGCGGGTCTGGTGGCTGGCAAGACCGCCGCGCCCTGCCGCTATATCGCCGCTGATATCGAGAACGCGGGCGGCCATTACGTCGACGAGCAGCTGCACGTGGACGACGCCAACGGCTTCAAGCTCATCACGTCCCGCAAGCCCGACGATCTGGACTACTTCGTGGGCGCAATCAAGGATGCGCTGAAGTAGCTACCGCTCCTTGGCAGCGAGCTGGCCGCAGGCGCCGTCAATATCCTGACCGCGGGTGTCACGCAGTGTGGCGGTGATGCCCGCGCGGTGCAGGATCTCCAGGAACCGCTGTTCGTCTTCCGGCTTGGAGGCGGTCCACTTCGAGCCCTCGATGGGGTTGAGCGGAATCGGGTTGACGTGGGCCCAGTTGTCGCCGTAATGGTTAAGCCTCTTGGCCAGCAACTGCGCATGCTCGGCCTGGTCGTTGATGCCGCGCATCAACGCGTATTCGATACTGACGCGGCGCTTGGAGGCCAGCCAATAATCGTGCGCGGCATCCAACACCTGCTTGGTATTGAAACGCTTGTTCATCGGCACCAGCTCGTCACGCAGTTCGTCGCTGGGGGCATGCAGGGAAACGGCCAGACGCACGGGAATGCCTTCGGCAGTGAGCTTCTTGATGCCGGGGACCACGCCCACCGTGGATACGGTGATGTTGCGCGCGGAAATGCCGAAGCCTTCGGGAGGCATGGCGGAAATCTGTCGTACGGCGGACAGCACGGAGTTGTAGTTGCCCATCGGCTCGCCCATGCCCATGAACACGATGTTGCTCAGGCGGCCCTCTCCCCCGGCCACTTCGCCGTCGCGCATCATCTTGGCGGCCACACGCACCTGTTCGATTATTTCACCGGTGGACATGTTACGGGTCAGGCCAAGCTTGCCGGTGGCGCAGAACGGGCAGTCCATGCCGCAGCCGACCTGCGAGGAGATGCACAGCGTGGTGCGGGTCGGGTATCGCATAAGCACCGATTCGATGAGGGAGCCGTCGAACAGCTTCCACAAGGTCTTGATGGTGGTGCCTTCGTCCGCCACTTGGCGGGTCACCTCGGTGATGAGCTGCGGGAAGAACGCGGCGGCGGCCTCGCTGCGCTTGGCTGCCGGAAAATCAGTGAATTCGGCGGCATTCACATCGAAATGGCCAAAGTAATGGTTGGCGAGCTGCTTGACTCGGAACTTCGGCAATCCGAGTTCGGCCGCTTTCTCGATGCGCTGCTCGGGCGTCATATCCACAAAGTGCAGCGGCGGCTTACCACGGCGGGCATGGTCCTTGGATAGCACGTCACGGAAGGCACCTGATGTGCCGCCGGGAGTAATGCCGGTTTCCGGAGTGTCAGGATGCTGTGTGGTCATGATGGGTTCGCTTCGCTCTCAATATCAGAAAATAGTCAAACATGCAATAGTAATATCAGAATCCACCATACGGCGTGCCGCATACGAATCAGATGGCCCATGTCTTAGCCCATAGCGAACGCATATTGAACGATGATTTCCCCATATATGGCATGTGGCACCGTGCGATATACACACGATGCCACATTGTTCATGCACGAGACATGCGAATCACAGTCCGGTGATCCACAGCAAGGCGCAGGTGAACGGTGCACTCATCAAAATGGAATCCACACGATCCATCACACCGCCGTGCCCCTTGAGCAGATGGCCCATGTCTTTGATACCGATATCGCGCTTGAGCATGGAAGCACACAAATCACCGAACGTGCCCACGGCACCGATGAGAATACCCGCCACGATCGGCACCCACCAACGAGTGGCCCATTTCGAGGCATCATACGTGCATGCGAATACGGCAAATGCGCCAGCCATGGCGAAGAGCATCGAGCCGACAAGGCCCTCAACGGACTTCTTCGGCGAGATGCGCGGGCTGAGCTTGTGTTTGCCGAGCCAGGCACCGGCAAACAAACCGCCCGTATCGGATAGGGCGGGTAGGAACACCAGCATGATGGCGTGTGCAATCGGATGCCCATTAAAAGTCAGTGAGATGATGACGCAGCTGGCCAACAACGGAATATACAACACGGTAAGCACGGACACAGCCACATGGCTGAGCCGGGAATGATGCTGTTCCCCGCCCTCATGATTAAACGAGGATTCGAGGCGCGCGCTGGCATCCGTGTTGGACAGTTTGCCGGCAACCGCCAGAGATAGGCGGCTGCCGACGGCGGTTTTTTCGCTGGCCGATTGTCGCGT
>OAWU01001257.1_pt1 | contig 9274 bp, 3 predicted proteins | sample 1477041 | NCBI WGS metagenome assembly OAWU01 (sample SAMEA2580266, study PRJEB22360) | human gut metagenome | biome: human gut; feature: human-associated habitat; material: faeces | place: Denmark | collected 2008/2010
GTTTTCAAGCCGCGTGACAGGAAGAAGCGCACGGTCTACTGCTCTGAGCCAGAAAGCCTGACTGGCGAGGTCAGCGTGCAAATGTTTCGCCGCAAAGTCGTTGGCGGGAAGCGTGGCGCTGTCAATCCATACTGATTTGAGGTTGGCTCCGGAGGCGCTGGATCCGTGCAGCTCGAACTGATCAGCCAGCACTTGTGAGAGCAGAAAACCAAAGGTGTATTGCCAATCGTAGAAGACGGGCTGCGTGCGATAGAAGTGCGTTTTATAGGCCCAGACATAGCGGTCTTCGCCCACTGAAGCGTCCCCAAAATAGTGACGCCATGACTCGACGGACAGTTTGTTTACCGTTTCGAGCGACAGCAGACCTTTCTGACGTTCAAGGAGAATGTGCTTCAAAAGACGGTGGCGCGCAGGGATCGTGAGCAGGCAGTTGGTGAGACGTTTGAGCATCTGCCAGCGGTGAAGTTTTTCCTCCGGCGTATTCTCCGCGGCACGCAGCAGCGACCGGGAAAGAACGGTTTCACAGAAGTTTCCGGCGAGTTCCGTCATTGCAAGCATCGGCACTCGCGCGGGAGCAGGGGCCTGGTGAAGCACCTGCATATGCCAGGCCGCGCCAAGGAGATGTGACAATGCCGCTTCGCCCGAGAGCGTGGGAAGATAGTTTGCAAGAATCCTGACGGCGTCGAGAGCCGGCAAATCATCACACCAAGTGCCGCCGGTTTTCATCGACTGACCATGTGCGTCAATCCAGCCCGAATGCGCAGCAGTGTCGAGGAATTTGGTGAATTCTGGGTCGAGCTGGGCAAAAGCCCGTTTTAGATCCTCAATGGCATCCCAAAAAAATCGGCCTTTTGTATATAGCGCGTCTGGCGACGGCGAGAGGAGATTCCAAACTCTCATTGGACCATCGCCGAAAGCGCGCTGCCGAAGCGAAACAGCCAGCCGGATGCGCGGCAGCCGGGCTTCCAAGGCATTAAAGAGTGCTCGGTAGACGCGCAGATCCATGCGTTCAGAACGCATGACATAGGGAAAGAGCTCTTCTCGGGCGAGCTTTAAGAGCGCAAGGTGAAATCCCGTGTGAGCGTTGAGAACATCCAGAAAGCTCGGAGAGTGCGATGCGAACCAAGCATTCATCGCCTCAAAAGTCGTGCGCCTCAATACAGGATCATCTGCATTTTTGAGGACTGCAATGCTTGCGCCGAACCCCTGGATACGCGAATGGCCGTCAGAGTCCTTGACATTGAGCGCCATAGTGCTCGTGAGATGGGTGTGCAGTGCGCGGACCGGTTCGAGCACCGATGCGGAAACATCATTTGCAAAGGACGCTTTGTCGGGCGGCAGGTCGTCGAGAATGGTGCCGCGCAGGCGTCTTGCCTCTTTCCAGAGACGCAGTTCAGGGTGAGCGCTAAAAATGGGGTCATTGGACGCACGCTCAGCGAGATCGCGAAAAATGGGCTCAACGAGTTTGTTGAGCTCTGCGGCTTTGTGTCCGATATCCCCCCTGGCTTTGACCGCTGCCGTATCCGCTGCAGAAAGACCAAGATGTGCGCGGCAGATCGTCCGCAGCGTCTTCACGAGGTCTTGGCCTCGTGCAAAGAGCTGGAGGACTTCCGGATAGGTTCCAGGTCTCTCGGCCGCGGCTGCCGTAGCTCCAGCCAAAGCGCCGAGCGTCACGTCAAGACTGAAGGAGAGTTCCTGAAACTTGGCGCTGCGGACGTTGGCCGCACCGTCGTCAGCCCAGGAGGGCAGGGCGTTGATCTGTTTCATAGAAAAAGCGGTGGTAGTAGAACCACCTATCGGACAAGGGTTAACGTCAGTGTGACAGAAATTGGATGGTGCTGGAAGGGGGCGGATCACCGCATTTTGCTCTGGCTCTAAGCAATGGGAGGTACGGGAGTACCCCCGGAAGCAGTCTGACCATCCCGACAAACCCTAGGCAGGGTGCAGGCGGCTGAGCAGAATGGAATGCATTGAAAGAGTGCAGCGGGCGTAAATACCCGGAAAAACACGACCCGGATCCTGGCTGCAGTCTGATCTCAGGAGACTTTCATGGCCGGAATTATCTTCGGTTGCATCATACTCGTCCTCGTCGGATGGGCGATCGTAAAAGGGAAGTACGCGCCCTTTATTCTCATTGCAAGCGGCGTTGCCATGCTTGCTTTCTCTGTTTTCTTTGATACGGGCACATTCATGCCCAAAAAAGCGCTTCCGACTGGAAACGACTACCTGAACATTATCGAGTTCATCCGCTACATGTTCTCGACGCGTCTCGCCGGCCTGGGTCTCCTCATTATGACGATGGTGGGTTTTGCCTCCTATATGACCCATATCGGTGCGAATGATGCTTTTGTGAATATCGCGATCAAGCCGCTTTCAATCATCAAGAGCCCTTATGCGCTGGTGTTCCTGGCCTTCCTTCTCGGCAAGGCGGTCTCCATGGTGATTACCTCCGCAGTTGGTCTCGGCGTGCTGTGCCTGGCATTGATGGGCCCGGCGCTTGCAGCCCTCGGCATGAACAAGAAGGCAATCGGTGCGGTTTTTGTCACCTCCGGTGCAGCCTCACTCGTTCTCATCGGCGGCTCAACTGCGGCTGCGGCGAAGGCTTGCTCGCTCTCGATTCTTGATTACGTTTTTGTATTCAAAATTCCTGCAGCGCTTCCCACCGTTCTGGTTATGGGTCTTGCCCATGTTTTCTGGCAGAAGTATCTCGACCGCCGCGAGGGCTGGAATCCCCAAGAACATATGGGTGAGCAGCTTGTCTTTGAAGGCGAGGATGTGAAAAAGCCGAGCACTGCGGCGCCGAAGTTCTACGCCATCCTGCCTTTCCTGCCGATGATCTTTGTGGTGGTTTTCTCCCGCTACTGCATCGACTCCATCAAACTCGACATCACAACCCTCATGTTCTTCTGCGTTGCGATTGCGATGATTTGTGAAGCTGTGCGCTGGCGCGGCAGCATCGAGAAATTGGGGGCCGGACTAAAGGCGTTTCTCATGTCCATGGGTAAGGCCATGTCCGGTGTGGTGGCTCTCGTTATTGCAGCCGGTATTTTTGCCGAAGGCTTCAAGGCACTCGGCATGGTGGATGCGATCGTTAACCTCTCGAGCTCAGTCGGTGCCGGTGCGATCGGCATGTCCATCCTTTTCGTAGTGATCACAACGCTCGTCACCATCATTACGGGTTCGAACGGCGCGTCCTTTTACCCGCTGATCGAAATGGTGCCGAAGATCGCCAAGGACATGGGCGTCAACCCGGTGATGCTCGTTTTGCCGATGCATCAGGCTTCAACCATTGCCAGACCGCTTTCGCCCGTTGCCGGCGTTGTGGTCGCCATTGCCGCAATGCTCAAAATGTCGCCGCTCGAACTCGTTAAGCGTGCAAGCGTGCCTTCGATCGCAGGCCTGATTGCTCACCACATCTTCGCTTTCTGGCTCTCTCTTTGATTGATGTCTTCGACGAATAGGAAATAACAAAAAATGACGAAGGATCTGCAGAGCATTCTTCAGGCTCCTGAATGGTCGATGGATGACGCCTACGGCTCGGTCGGTTCAGAGAGGTGGAATCGAAGCATTGAACGCGCTGCGGCGCTTGTAAATGCGCTCCATTCCATGGAACGGCCCGTTGCCCGTGAGGCGCTGGCTGATCATTTCAAAGAGTTCGATGAAGCCAATACATTAATTTCGTCGCTCGCTGCTTTTGCGAAGTGTCAGGGGGCAAAGGACGCGGGTGATGAAGAAGCTTCTGCAGCAGCAGGTGCTGTGGGTACGCTCCAAGTCAAACTTGAAGCCGCGGCACTGCCGCTCTTTGAGGCGGGTGAAGGCCCGCCCGCAGGCGGTGCGGCCAATGTCCGGCTGAAGCCCTGCCGGCAGACGATGCGCTTTGGCAGTCATCGCCGCTCGCTGATTGGCGCTTTGTGATTTGCGAGCGAAAAAATGAGTGGCACCGAAAGCTCTCGCCGAGCGATCGTGAGTGGCTCTCTGAGTTTGAAGAAAAGTGTTTTCTGCCGCTTGGGGCTGTTTTTAAGACGCTTCAAAAAGGGGTTGACTTCGAGGCTGAGAACAGTCAGGGCGAATCTGAACGTATCCGTGCAGCCAAGCTCGTCTCCGTCATTAAGGGGGCGCCTGACCGGACATTGCGCCGAAACGTAAATATTGGTCTTGCGAAGTCCTATGGCGAACGAGCGGAACTTTACGCAGCGCTTCTCAATGAACTTCATGGCTTCCGGCTCGCCGCTTTCGGGCGTGCAGGCGTTGATGCCGTGGATGTATCTCTCGCGCAGAACCGCATGAGCCGAGGAGCGCTTTTTGCCATGCGGGAAGCGATTGTGCGCCATCTCGACGAGATTCGGGAGGCGGTACGGCTCAGAGCGCCTTATTTCGAAAAGGATGCGCGCAGGCTCGCCGTGTACGATCTGATGGCGCCGGCCCCCCAGCAGGGCAAAAACGCGGTCCCAGCGCTGATTCCTTATGCCGAAGGCATTGACATTGTGAAGAAGGCTTTGGGCGCCGTAGATCCGGAAATGTCGGATTTCATCGAATTGATGCTTCGCAGCCGCTGGGTCGATGCGGCGCCATCGGACAAGAAAATCGGCGGAGCCTTTTATTCGCGCTTCAATGAGTTTCGGATCCCGCGCGTCTTCTCGAGCTATATGGGCACTATTACAACCGTGCTGCAGCAGGGACACGAACTCGGGCATGCCTTCCATTACTGGATCATGCGCGATCTTCCCGTGGTACAGACAGAATTCCCCATGACGCTCACCGAAACGGCAAGCACCTTTAACGAGGCTTTGGTTCGGCGCTACCTTCTTGAGCATGCCGCGAGCGACGCCGACCGTTTCTCTATGCTCTGGCAGGAGCTGCGGAGCGCCGCAAATTTTCTCCTCAACACGATGGTGCGTTTTGACTTTGAATGCGCCTTTATTGAGCAGCGAAAGGCGGGAGTGGTCCCCGCCAAGCGCTGTGTCGAACTGATGCGGGAAGCTTGGGGAAACTGGTACGGCGATTCGACCGAGGGGGCCGATGACTATCTGTGGGCCTATAAGCTCCACTTCTATAAGACTGACCAGCTTCTCTACAACTACCCGTACACCGTGGGTTATCTGCTTTCCTCGGGGCTCCTTGCCGAACTCGATAAGCGCGGTCCTGATTTCATGCCTTTTTATCGCGCAATGCTGCGCGATACCGGACGCGACACGGTCGACGGCATCGTGCGCCGTCACTGCGGTGCGGATGCTGCGAATCCCGCTTTTTGGGAAACCGCCATGCAGGCGCCGCTCGCCGCCGTGAAAGCGTTTGCGGCGCTCAGCAGCAAATGACCGATATGAAGCACTCTCAATTCCAAAACTTCAACCGTTTCCAAAGGAGGAAAACCATGAAGCATACTGCACTCCACCTTGCAGTCTTTGGTGTTCTGGCTGGCGCAGCTCTTGCTGCGCAAGCGGCCGATGTTCAGCTTTACGGCCGCGTCGATGCAGGCTTTCTTTACGAACATAAGAAGGGTGAAGACACCTTTACTCAGAAGGCTGGCGGCCGTGCACACAACCGAATCGGCTTCAACGTCGTTGAAGATCTCGGCAACGGCGTGAAGGTGAAAGCTTATTTGGAGAACGGCTTTTACATCGACAACGGCCAATTTGATGACAGCAAAGTGCTCTTCAATCGCCGCTCGATTCTCGCTCTGCAAGGTTCATTGGGTGAAATCGGCTTCGGCCGCATGGGCACGGTTCAGTCCACCGTGGCGCCTTATACCATGGGCCTTATCAAATATGATCCGTTCGGGACGTCATACGGCAATGCTTCAATTGGATCAACTTTCTCCAATACGAGCCGGACGAACAACACCGTAACTTGGGTCTCACCTACGCTGAATGGGTTCCGTGTGGGGGCTTCCTATTCTTTAGGCGATAAGTCTGACGACCTTTATGCAAATCTCGCCGACCGCAGACATACGGGTGCGCTTGCTGTGGACTACACCGGCAAGGATGTGTACTTCAGCCTGAACTACGGCAATGTGGATTACGGCAACCAAGAAGGGAAGTCCAAGGATTCAAACGGGCAGGCGATTTCTTTTGGCGGCTGGTACCGCTTCATTCCGGAAGCAAGAGTCTTCTTTGGTGCTCAGTATTCAACCCATTGGGAAAAGGGTGCCGGCCTCTCGAGCGCAAAAGTGACAGTGGCAACGGCTGCTGAACAAAACGATGGGTGGGAGGGCTACAGCCTTCTGCTGGGTACGGATTACGTGATCGGGAGCCACAAACTGATTGGCGGCGTTCAGTACTACGACGGCGAACTCAGCGGCAATTCCGACTACAACTTCCGCCGCACCGTTTTTTCCGCTGCTTATGAGTACAAATTGGCGAAGAAGGTCTGGCTCTATTTTGCGGCGACACATTCCGTGGGCGGCGGGGATCTGAAAGCGGCTGCAGATAAGGAGGGCCTCACCAAGACTACACAAGTCTTTACGGGTCTCAACTTCAATTTCTGATGAGGTTTATTCGGCGCGCTTGACCGGCCAGCATAGAAACGCTTCCTTTTTGGAGTCTCCCCCTTCTTGAGGGCAGTGAAAGTGTGCCATTTAATTTTGTCAACGCTAAATTGACATAACTAATAATTTATTAAAAGCCCGCGAGGGAGGTGAAGAGCTCTCTCTTGCAAGGCAATCAGTGCGTTCTCTTCAATCTTGATGAACTTCGTGTTTCCAGTCTTTGGCTGGGATCACGAAGTTTTTTATTGTCTACATTATTGTAATTGAGAATGTTTTTCATGAATAATGTATTTTTATTAAATATTGGTATTTATCATTTTGTTTGTTGGAATATGTTTTTACGTTATAAAAGGTAAGTGTTGGCAGGTCGGTTTTTAACGGTTTTCATGTGTCATCCACATATTGATGGTTCAACGACTCGTATAAGAAGATGTCTTCGTTCAAGACGTAGAGACGATCTTGTACAAATATGTGTTGATAGGTCGCATCTTTAAATCCTGTATTCCTGACGGATATTGAATTTCTTTATAAATAACAAAATATTGTGATGAATGCGGGCTTGCCTTGGAGGTTGGGTATCAACTCATAGTTAATATCTAACAACGAAATTATTTTATTAGATACATGAAGCTAACCCCTAGAAAACAGTAAAAAGTAAAGTAAATCTCATGCACGCTAATGCTATAAGTTTACGTTTATAAATTTTTAAATTATTTAAGACTGATTTTGTGCAAGTTGTGTTTTCGAAAGGAGGAAAAGTCAATCTTTTTTGTGAGATGGGCATGTTTTTTGGCTGCTAAACGACGGCATGGAATACCCTTTAACTCTGGTTTAAATTGATTGAAGTCAATATTAATGAAGACGGGAATGACAGGATGCCTTTTGTCTTTTACTGCGTAAGTGTGAAAGACAAGGACCAACCAAAAATATTCACCAGAGGATGATGAAGATGAATAGGATCTTCAAGACGAAATGGAGTGACTCTCACAAACAATATGTCGTGACCGACGAAAATCATTCTAATAAAGGGAAAACTGCTAAGAGTGCGGTTACTATGGCAGTTTCAGCCTTGATGCTTGTCGCAGGCGCAGCTTCTGCAACTTATATGGAGCCAGGCTTCAAGGCACAAGATGCTGCTCAGATGGGTCAAGCGAAAACATCATGGGAAACGGCCGAATATCAGAAAAATTGGGGCTTGTCAGCATTGAAAGCATCCACTGCCTATGCTCTTGGTTTTCATGCTCAGAGCGTCAAAGTGGGAATGATGGATTCAGGAATCCTGACCACACATAAGGAATTATCCGGTGATCGTTGGCATACGGTGGCTGCATCTGGTGAGTTTACTCATGATGGTGAACGCTATCCGCAATACGCTTATGGACGCACTCCACAAGACACAGGAAAATATAAGAAGGGTGATAAATTCACCGTTGACGGCGCTTATAAAGCTGGAGTCAATGATAATCATGGGACAGGATGCGCGGGTGTCTATGCCGGCAATCGGGACGGTTCCGGTATGCATGGCGTTGCCTGGGGATCTGACTTTTATTCGGCCAATACCGGCGGATCGGATGACATGAATTACGGTCCGTTCCCTGATTATGGCTTTTTCAAGGCAGGTTATGATGCCCTAGTAAATTCAGGTGTGAAGATTATTAACAACAGTTTTGGTACTAACTTAAAACAGGTAGATGAAAGGGGAAATATCGTCTACTACTATTACAGTGGTCCTGAACTTACTACAGTGCATGATATTGAATACGAATATTTTCTGTTCAAAAAACAATACAACGAAGGACCAAGTTTTGTCGATGCTGCTTGGGATGCCGTGAAAGGAAAGGATGTCATTCAAGTCTTCACCAACGGCAATAACGATCGCGCCAATCCGTATCATCGCGCACTCTATCCGTATTTCAATCCAGAAGCTGAAGCGCAGTGGATTGCTATTGCTGGTTTGAAGCAAGTAGACAGCCTTAATGCCCCCAGCAACTACAAACTGGAAGTTAAATTTAACGAGGCTGGTTACGCAAAGTACTGGACACTGGTTGGTCCGGGCCAGAATGGCAATACCGCTAATATTGCTGGAGATGATAAGTATGGCCGCTACGGTGGTACGTCTATGGCTGCGCCGTTTGTTTCTGGTGCCTTTGCTGTCTTGGCTTCCCGCTATCAAGATATGAGTGCCCTGCGGGTTCGTGAAGTTCTTTTGACAACAGCGAACCACAAGAATACTGATGGTACGGACATGGAGGGCTGGGCGAATGTCAGCGGAGATGCTCCGGCCGAAGGAGAGGTTTCTGACCGTATGGGATGGGGCGTTCCTGATCTTGAAAAAGGTATGTATGGTCTTGGTCAGCTTTCCGGCAAGTTCGAGTACAACCTCAAGGCCGGTAATCTGGATGTTTGGTCAAATGACATTTCTCAGATCGCACTTGATCAACGGGCTCGTGAAGATCTCGCATGGCTGAAGTCGGCGACCGAAGACGGAACGACTGACGGTAAGGTTGTCGTCTCTAATGTACTGACAGATTACAAGCTGACAAATACAAGTACAGCTTCGGCTAATCAAGACGGTCGGGAACATAACTATGACCTTGCTGGCATCAAGGATAAAAATATCAGTTTGGAAGATGCTAAGAAGTGGCGTCTTGAATACTACGAAAAGCGTGCCGCAGCAATCCGCACCAAGATTGCAAATGGTCTTTATGACGGATCGCTGGTTAAGAACGGTGACGGTACGCTTGTTCTGACCGGCAACAATACTTTCCGTGGCGGCGTCACTCTGAATGA
>OAWU01001260.1_pt1 | contig 9236 bp, 3 predicted proteins | sample 1477041 | NCBI WGS metagenome assembly OAWU01 (sample SAMEA2580266, study PRJEB22360) | human gut metagenome | biome: human gut; feature: human-associated habitat; material: faeces | place: Denmark | collected 2008/2010
GCCGATGCTTTATGGCGTCAACGCGCAGAAGCACCAATGGCTGGAGCCGCTTTGTCGAGTCAAAAAACAGAATATGATAAATTGAATGACTCTACAATAACAATGTTACCTAAAGAAGCTGTTTCGTTTAAAATTGATAAGATTATTGTTAATTCATCAGAACCAAGATTTAAGAAATATAAAAATAGGTTATCTGCATATGAACATCAAAAACTAGGAAAGGAAGGACTTTCTTTTTTACAAAGACATTTACAAGAGCAGATATTATCTGATGGATATATAACGAGTCAAGTTATTATACCAAACCAAGACTTGCAGTCTGGTACATTAATTCTTGAAATTATACCAGGATATGTTGAGGATATAGTATTAACTAATTCAAAAACAAAATCTAATTGGAGAAGTGCATTTCCAATTCGTCCTGGTAATATTCTTCGTAGACAGGCTTTAGAACAGGGAATCGATCAAATTCGAAGTGTACCTGGCCAAGATATTAAGATGGACATTGAACCAGGGAATAAACCTTTACACTCTATTGTTAAATTAACAATTAAGCAAAAAGATTTTGTACATGGTTCATTAATGCTTGATAATTCAGGTTACAAATCAACTGGAAAATATCAAGGTACAACCTACTTATCTTTTAGTCAACTTATAGGATTGAATGATACCTTAACAACTAGCTTTACAAAAAACTTAGATAATAATAATGGACAAGATTCTAAACAATATGCGTTTAGTTATACTATTCCAAATGGCAATCAAACATATCGATTATCAACTTATAAATATAAATATGAGCAGTTAGTTTTTATGCCAAATGCCTTTACATCATCTGGGGCAACAAGAGGAACTGAACTATCTATGGAGCATTTGTTGAATCGAACCAGTCGAAGTAAAACATCTGCAGTAGCTAAAATTACTCATAAATCTCGTCACAGTTATTTAGAAGATGTAGAAATTGGTGTTCAAGAGCAACATACGTCATCTGTAGAATTAGGCCTATCTCACCGTCAATATAGTGGAAATACTGTATCAGATCTTTATTTGTTTTATAGACAAGGGATAAAGGGCCTAGGGGCTAAAGTACAAAACTGGGAAGGTGTAGCTAGTAATCCAACAACTCTTTATAAAATGGCCGGTATTGAAGGGCAAATACAAAGCAGAATTAATATAGGTCATAAACAAGGTTTATATACTATGCGATTCAGAAGTCAGTTTACAGATAAACGTTTATTTGGAACGGATCAATTTAGTATTGGTGGTAGATATTCTGTTCGTGGCTTTAGTGGCGAAGAGACATTACGTGGAGATTCAGGATACTATATACAAAATGAATGGTCATTACCATTTAAAAATCAGAATCTAGTACCGTATATTGGCATAGATGTTGGTCATGTATGGGGGCCATCTACAGAAACTCAAATTGGTAATACCTTAATAGGTGGTGTGTTGGGCTTACGTGGTAATATCAAGAATACATTTAATTATGATATTTCATTAGGAACACCGTTAAAAAAACCAGCAGGTTTTACGACAGATACACGTGTTTGGGCGTTTAGAGTGGGGTATCAGTTTTAGGAACTTCTATTAAGTAAATAAGACTAAATTAAAGCCATAAATAAAGATATATATAAGTTGAGAGTCACATATAAAAATAATAAGTGTAGGAGAGATTGATGAATACAAAACAATATGCAGCATCATCATTATTAGTAGCATTATTAATAACAAATACAAGTCCTTGGATTCCATTAGCGATGGCAAATCCAGTCGTTCCAAATTCAAGCCGTTTAGGTCCTCAAATGGATGTAGCTAGTAATGGTATATCTATAGTTAATATTAATACACCGAATGATAAAGGTTTATCTCATAACCAATATGATTCTTTTAGCATTAATAATAATGGTTTAATCTTAAATAATGCTAATCGCCCAGTATCTACTGAGTTAGCTGGTTATATTATGGGAAATCCTAATTTAGTTGGTCCTACTGCTAAAACAATATTAAATGAAGTAACTGGAACTAACTCCACAGCTATGAATGGTGCTCTTGAAGTTGCAGGAAATAAAGCTCATGTTATAATTGCAAACCCTAATGGAATTTCTATTAATAATGGTACATTTATTAATACTAATGTTGCTACCCTAACTACAGGTAAACCAATTATAGATAATGGTAATATATCTGCCTATAAAATAAATCAAGGTACTATACAAATTGATTCTCAAGGTCTTAATACATCTAAAACTGCTAGAACTGATATTTTAGCAGAAGCAGTTAAAGTAAATGGTGAATTATGGGCCAAGAATCTTCAGATGGTTTCTGGGCAAAACACCGTAAATGTAAATAGTGATGGTAAGGTAATAAATGTTATTAAAAATAATGACTCTAATAAAATAGGTTTAGATGTTGCTAAAATCGGAGGAATGTATGCAAATAGCATTTATTTAGTGGGAACTAATGATGGTTTAGGTGTTAATAATAAAGGTATAGTTTCAGCGAGTGATACTTTATCTCTAGATGCTAACGGTCGAGTTCAAAATACAGGAACAATTATCTCATCTGATGCATATATTAAATCTAAGAGTTTTGACCAAACGGGTGAAGCTAAATTTTATGCTGATAATGCAACTTTTGTGGTAGATTCCTTATCTCAAAACGGTAACCAAGCAACAAATAAAAAACCGATTATCCTAGCTCAGAATAGTTTATCTATCGCAGGACAAGCTATTTCTAATACTAATGGTAGTGTAATAAAAACTGATGGCAAATTATTAATAGGTCGTAATATATCTTATGATGGTGTTATATCAGGGAAAATAGATAACATTACAAATATTGGAGCGACCATTGAGGCGGGAACTGGTGGAAAAATAATTGCAAAAGAAATTAATAATATAAATGGGGGAGTTACTTTAAAACGAGTTCAAGTCGGTGAAGTCGAGACCATTAAGGATGAAGTTACTGTTAATGATTATCCTGGCGAAAAATTTAGGATTAAGGATCCTAAAATATATCATCTTAATGAATTAACAGATGATATTGATCAAGTGGTTGTTGAGGCCGAAAACCTACAATTTTATGCAAAAAAAGATCACAAAGACGATTGGGTTCGTTATAATTACACTAGAACAAAACATAAGGATGTAGTTGATACATCTAAACCAGCCCGAATTATTTCGGGTGGTGATTTAGAAGTTAATGCAGATTATGTTAAAAATGATAGCAGTCAAATTAGTTCGGCGGGGCAATTAACTGGCAAAATAGGAAAATTCGAACAGACAAATCCATCTTCTAAAGAATATATTGTTGAAGATGGAACTGCGGTATCTTATAGTAGACATCATCATCATGGAGCAGACTCTACGAACATTGATACTGCACCATATCATAAGGTCACAGAATTAAATACTAAATTACCCCTATCAGTATTTAAATCAAATGATTTAAATAGCAAAACAAATATAGGACAGGATAGTTCTTTATTAAATTCTATAAGTAAGATTTCTCAAAATCCTAATACTTCTTATATTATGGAAACAGATCCTAACTTTACAAATAGACGAAACTTTTTATCCTCAGATTATGTATTAAATAGACTGAAATTAGATCCTATGAATGTACAAAAACGTTTAGGGGATGGTTATTATGAACAGCAATTAGTAATGCAAGAAATTCTTCGTCAAACTGGAAAAAATAGATTGCAGTCTGGTTTAACTGCTGAAGAACAATATCGTAAATTAATGGATGCAGGAATTAATCTTACGAAATCACAATCTATAGCTTTAGGCCGTGAATTAACAGTAGCTGAACAAAATAACCTTAAAGAGGATGTTGTATTATTAGTTAGCAATTCAGTAGTATTACCAAATGGAAAAACTGAAACAGTTTTAGTGCCTACATTATATTTGGCGCCTAAAACAAAAAGGGACGATAGAGGAGCTAATATACAAGGTGAGTCTATTAATTTAAATGTTGATAAGCTAAATAATAGTGGCAGTATTATAGCTGATGATAATACTAATATTAGGGGGAATAATATTCATAATAATGGAGGTTTAATCTCAGGTAACTCTACAACTATAGTGGCTAATACAGATGTAGTTAATACAAATGGAACAATTGTAGGTGAATCTAATGCTAGAATTCATGCCAATCAGGATGTCATAAATGAAGGTGGACATATTAAACAAAACAGTGCATCTGGTCAATTAGTAATCTCTGCAGATAGAGATGTTATTAATAATGGTAAAAAATATATTTCAAGTGATAATGAAATTGTTTGGGATGATAGAAATAAAAGAAAAGAGGTTGTAACAACAATTGATCAAGGTATTATTGAGGGTCAAGGAAATATTAATATAAAATCTAATAGAGATGTAGTTATGAATGCAGGGATAGTTCAAGGTAAGGAAAATATTGATGTTGATGCCGGCCGAAATGTTGAACTATCTACACAAGATGCTTCTTTGAATATAAAAGAGGATCACTATCATAAGGGAAAATCTGGTGGTGGGCACTCTATTACTACAGAAACTCATGTTGAAGGTAATTTTACTAATTCAGTAGGTAGTAGTATAGAAGGTAAGTCAGTTAAAGTTAATGCGAACCAGGATGTTAAGGCAAAAGGGTCTGATATACTGGCGAAAGATGATGTAAATATTAATGCTGATAATGTTAAGTTTGAATCAGCTAAAGATGTTGCAACAGAACAACATAGCTTACAAGAACGAAAGAAAAGTATTGCTAAACGTGAAAGTATAGATGCAATAGATAATTCATATATAGAAACAGTATCTGGCTCTAATATAGGTGGCAAAACAGTTAATATTAAAGCAACCAATTCTATAGATGGTAAGTCTGTAACTATCCTTGGTGAAAATAATGTTGAACTACAATCAGGTGGAGGAGTCAATCTTGGAGCAGATAAACATATACTTGATAGCAATAGTAGCTATCATCATAAAAAATCTGGATTACTTGGTGGCGCAGGGATAGGCTTTTCTATAGGTAAAGAGCGAATTAATTCTGATGATAGTAGACACGAAGAGGTTACTGCTCGTAGTACTATTGCAAGTACAAATGGTAATATAAATATACAATCTAATGATACTTTACAATTAACTAGTGGTAATATTGTGAGTAAGAATAGTGTAAACTTATCTGGCTCTAATGTCATTTTAGATGGAAATATTGATAATACATCAGAGTCACATAATGAAAGCTATAAAAAATCTGGCCTTACGGTTTCACTTGGCGGTGCGGCTATTAATGCAGTTACAAATGGAACACGCACTATAAAACAAGCTGGCTCTCGTAATGATAAACGGTTGGCTGCATTCGAGCTAAATGAGGCACGTAAACAATTCCAAGATGGTTACTATGCTGTTGATGGAGCTCTAAAAGGCGAAAAAATTAGGAATTCCGAGACTGGTAAAGTAGAAAAAGTCGATGGAAAAGATAAACGTGGTGCTAAAAATATTGATAATGCTGTTAATTTATCAATATCAATTGGTAGTACCTCTCAACATCAAAATCAATCATTAGATGTACATGAATATAATGGTGGTACAATTATTAGTGATGGAAGTGTAAATATTGAAGCTAATAATGCAACTAAATCAGGGGTTAATTTAGTTGGTCAAGATATATTAGCAAAAGAAGTAAACATAAATTCTGCTAGTGATATAAACTTGAGTGCAGGCAAAAATACTCTTCAAGCTAAAGATAATTATAAACATAGTGGTTGGAGTGTAGGGGCTAGTTTAAGCCTTACTTCAGGTAGTTTGTTAGGATTTGATGCAAGTGGAAGCCTTGCTAAACAGAATGGAGTAACTGATCAAGTAACTTATAAACCAACATCAATTCGTGCTGTAGAGTTAGCACAAATTAAAGCAAAACGTGATACTGAGATTATAGGATCTAAAATTAGCGGAAGAGGTGTAACCGTAAATACTGGTAATAATCTTAATATTGAGAGTTTACAAAGTATAGATAATTATAAGGAACATAGTAAATCTGCAGGTTTTTCAGTTTCGACATCACCTAAATTTAAAGGAACTGTTGGAAGTGTAGGGGGAAGTGTAGGTCGAATAGATAGTAAACTTAAAACGGTTACTGACCAAGCTGGTATTTTTGCTGGTGATAATGGATATAATATAAGTACTGGTAATACAACTTCATTGAAAGGTGCTATTATATCAAGTAAAGCCAATAAAGATATTAATTTATTGACTACACGAAATTTAGATATAAAAAATATCAAAAATGAAGCTGAGTACAATGTAAGAGATAATGGATTACAATATAATAATTTTGGTAGTAGCAAAACAAAAAGTAAAAAAGAGTTTGATAAAATCTATAAGGATATAGGGTTAACTCCAACTGGAGGTGTTGGCGCTCATGGAAAATCTTCTTCCATAACTAAAAGTGCAATTAGTGATGGGAAAATTATAGAAAATGGTCAAATGATAGATATGAAAACTATCAATACTGATATAGAACATTCCCTTAATGAATTGCAATCTATATTTGATAAAAAATCTATTGAAGAAAAGCAACAATTAGCGCATCTCTTTAGTATTAACGCTAACGAAGCAATCCATCAAATTGCTAAGTATAAAGGCTGGGATGATGGGGATCCTCGAAAAGTAGCATTACATGGTTTGGTTGGTGGTACTACTGCAAAACTTGGCGGTGGACAGTTTAGCGATGGTGTATATGCTGCAGGATTATCTGAAGCTATGATGCCACAATTCAAAAAATGGGCTGGTAAAATTAAAGGACCAGATGGGAAAGAATATGTGGACCCAGAACGTTTACAGCAAATCGCTTTTATTTTTGGCTATGCTACTAATGAAATATCAGGAAAAAGTGGACAAAGTGGGGCTTATGTCTCTTATATGGGAGCTAAGCATAACTCTGTATCCTTACCAAGTATTGAAGAAATTAAAGAAACAATATCTGATGGGTTTAATAATTGGGTACAGTCTCGGATAGCGGGTGAGCAAGAGGAAATTAACAATACGTTAAATCCAGAACCACGAGAATCATCTCCAGAAGAAATGGGAGAAGCTCTTGTATCAGCAGAAAAATCTGGTAATTATGATACAGGAGATTATAAAGAAGCTGCGGAGTATACCTATAATAGAGATGGAAATGTAGACACCTCACCTACCAGTGATAATTATGGATTTACATTAGCTAATCAAGGTGTACAACCTACAGGAGTTACAGAAGATGGTACTACATACTATATAGAAAATGGAAAAACATATATGGGACCAAAAGTAAAAGATTTAGATGGGATTCCTTCTAATGAACGTAGTAATAATCACGGATTTTGGTTGGAAACAAATGGTTATAAACCAACGGGGATATCTAACGGGTATACTTATTTTAGATTTTATTATGAGTTAAATAATCCTAATCAATTACTGCCTTATAATCCTAATCATCAACCGACAGAAAATCAAGGTTATGTGGATTATATTGGATATCCAGTTAATCAAGAACGCCCTATAACGCCATTGGATAGTAAGATTAGTAGTGTTATTGAAAATGAAGGGGAACAATATAAACCTTTTGCAACATTGAGTATGTCGAGTAGCTCCTATGAGAATCGTACTAATGCAAGTTTAACTTTAGATGATAGTTTTAATAAGGCTATTGAAAATTTGCCTAAGTTTAGACCGTTTAATAAAAATAATCCTGAAGATCTTAGAGATGCTGGTAAAAATTTAGATGGCTATGATGATTCAAAGAAGGAAGTATATTATGAAGTAAAAGATGATGATGGGCGAATTAAACGTGTTTATGCAGGGTCACCTGAGAAATATAAATACTTTTCTAATAATGATTTAACCTCTAGAAATAAAGAGAATATGTTAAATAATGTAGAATCTCAAAGCAAAGAGTGGATGAATAATTTCCTCAGTCGTAATAATCTTGATGTAATCCCTGGATTTAAAGATTTTGTTTCGAATCAATATGGTTTCGCTGTGAAAGAAACTGTGAATATTGTTTATAAACCAGCTGACGTTGCGTTATATTTTAATAAAATGATTAATAAATTTAATGACAATATCGTAATCTATGATGATTTTGATGCATATCAATCTAATAAGATGGTTGTTCTTAAAGGAATTCCTGATATTTATACATATTATCGTGAAAATATGCGGAGAAATGAAAAAAAACAAGATTTTGTTCCTAATAGTGCTAATGCAGGTCTGGGAAATAAAAGTGATCATATTACTAGTAATGTGTATAACTATCTTGTTGAGCCATTAAAAACCATTGATAAAAAAACTGATGAAGATAGAGAAAAAGATAGAGAGTATTATTTAAAAGCATCGGAGTAAATATATGAAACCTGAATTTTTTCCTTATTTCTGGATTATCTATGTTAATTATGTACTATACAAACGTTATAAAGAAAATAAGCATTTAAAAAAATATGAAATCATATTAGCGATTATAAGTTCAATTATTATTTGTGGTGGTCACTTTTTTATGATATATTTTGACTTAAGCAAAGATATACAATTTATAATAGATATATTTTTTCTAGCGTGTATTATAATTATGAAAATGGTATTTGGGGTATAATAAATGGAAATAATAAAATGGTTTGGGTTTAATACAATTCCTATAGGTATTATTATATCTATATTTATATTAATTTATGGGAAGATAAAACATATTAAATATTTGGATCCTGAGGTTCCATTAGGACGTTTATTGTTCTTTGTGGGAAATGCATTTGCACTCGGTATTGGATTTTTTTCAGTAAAATATGGACCAGCAGCAATGGACTCTAAAACCATTACCGAGGGTATTATGTATATCATTCTCGGGTATTCCTTTTGTATATACGGTTTTACTTTCTTTTTTATGACCGGTATGAGACGATCCTATGATATAGGATTGCCGTTTTGGATCTATCCTCTATTTATTGTTGTTACTAGTTTAAGTAGGCTTGTTGATGAAGATATCTTCCAATTTCTGCTTCTAGGCATGTATATTTTCTTATTACAGCCAGGCAGAAATAACAATTAAGTAATAACTATATTAACTTTTAAAAGATGATTGTCTAGTATTAGGCAATCATCTTTTATTGTTGTACGCCGAATAGGCATGACTAAACCCCCAGTTAAACTGGGGGTCGGTAAAAAATTCTTAGAGAAAAGGAAAGAACCTCCTAGTGGTAAAATGAAGTTGGTCTGGCAACC
>OAWU01001261.1_pt1 | contig 9235 bp, 8 predicted proteins | sample 1477041 | NCBI WGS metagenome assembly OAWU01 (sample SAMEA2580266, study PRJEB22360) | human gut metagenome | biome: human gut; feature: human-associated habitat; material: faeces | place: Denmark | collected 2008/2010
GACGGCTCCGTCGAGGGGAGCTGTCAACGGGTGGCTCCGGCGGGGGGGGGGGAAAAAACAGTCCACTGGACCGCCCCTCCTCGCGTGATCGCGCTGCCGAGCGGCGCGATCACTGATCAAGGAAGTCGCGCAGGGTCTGGGAGCGCGACGGGTGGCGCAGCTTCGACATCGTCTTGGACTCTATCTGGCGGATACGCTCACGGGTCACGCCGTACACGCGGCCGATATCGTCCAGCGTCTTGGGCTGGCCGTCCTCCAAACCGTAACGCATCTTGATGACGCCGGCCTCGCGGGGGCTCAGAGTCTCCAGCACCTGCTTGAACTGCTCCTGCAGCAGCGAGAACGCGACCGCGTCGGACGGCGCGATGGCGTCGGTGTCCTCGATGAGGTCACCGAACTCGGAATCGCCGTCCTCGCCCAGCGGCGTGTGCAGCGAGATCGGCTCGCGGCCGTACTTCTGCACCTCCTGCACCTTCTCGACTGGCATGTCGAGCTCGCGGGCCAGCTCGTCCGGCGTGGGCTCGCGGCCCAGGTCCTGCAGCATCTGGCGCTGAACGCGCGACAGCTTGTTGATGACCTCGACCATGTGCACGGGCACGCGGATGGTGCGTGCCTGATCGGCCATGGCGCGGGTGATGGCCTGACGGATCCACCACGTGGCATAGGTGGAGAACTTGAAGCCCTTCTTCCAGTCGAACTTCTCGACGGCTCGGATGAGGCCCAGGTTGCCTTCCTGGATCAGGTCAAGGAAGAGCATGCCACGGCCGGTGTAGCGCTTGGCCAGCGACACCACGAGTCGCAGGTTCGCCTCCAGCAGGTGGTCCTTGGCCTTCTTGCCATCGTTCGCCGCCCACTTGAGCTCGCGCTTGCGCTTGAAGTCCATGCCGTCGCTCTCGGTATCGAGCAGGTGCTGGGCGTACAGGCCGGCCTCGATGCGCTCGGAGAGGTCCACCTCCTGCTCGGCGTTCAGCAGGCTGACACGGCCAATCTGCTTGAGATAGTCCTTGACCGGATCCGCTGTGGCGCCCGCAGCGATGACGCGACGCTTCGGATTGCCCGACGGGGTCAGGTTCTCGTCGTCGTCATCGTCGCGCACCACGAACGCGCCCTTCTCCTTGGGCTGTTCAGGCTCCTTGCGCCCGGGTTCGGTCCCCTCGTCGTCCTCTTCGTCCTCGGGAACGTCGTCATCCTCACCGGATTCGTCATCGATGTCATCATCATCGCCATCCAGACCGCCGTCATCGACATCGTCGAGATCGTCGTCAAGGTTCTCCAGACCATCCTCATCGACCTGGACGTCGTCGAGATCGTCCGAGGAATCCTCGTTGGCGAGTTCCTCGGTCTTCGCCATCTCCTCGGTCTCGTCCTTGACGGCCTTCGCCGACTTGGACGCGGCGCGCTTGCGGGTGGGCTTCGCGGGCGCGGCTGCCTTCGCCGAGGACTTGCGTGCCGTGGACTTGGACGCGGCGGACCTCGACGAGGTCTTCTTGCCCGCAGTGGACTTCCTGCCCGCGGCGGTCTTCTTGTCTGCCGTAGAGGCCGTACGCGCGGCGGTTCCCTTCTTCTCGGATTTCGTCTTGGCGTCCGTATCGTCCGGGACTGTCGTCGCCATCGTATCCTTCGTGGCCAAACTCATCCTCCTGCATCATCATGCCAAGCGTGCTTATACCACATCGGGCGCACTTCTGGCAAGAGCAAATCGTCAACTATGCGAGTTAACCATCTTCCAAGGACGATTATTCCCACGGCTTGTTGCGGCGTGGAACCGATGGTCTCCCGCGAGCCGTCATGCGGCGTCGTGATGCGGGCCGGCACCCATCCACGCCGGCATCACGCCGCGCTGGTACGCCGAGCACACGATCGCCGCCAGCGAACAATCCTCATCCAGCATCAGGCAGCGCAACGCGAACGCCACAGCTCGACTGTCGCCCATCCACCACATCACATACGCCAGCACGGCCAGCGGCTGCACGCTGAAGCTCTCCGGAACGCGATCGGCCATGGCCACGAGCATGTCGGCGCCGGCCCGGCATCTCGGTTCGTCGGGCCGACGTCGCTCGTCGAAAAACGCGCCCTGCAGCTCCCTGCACATGCGGCTCTGCACATCCGGCGCATGCGAGCGCGACGCGAAATCCATCATCGTGCGCTTGTCGGCGCAGGTGTCCCCGGCCACCAATGACATGATCAGGGCGTCCCTGATCGACAACGTCACCGTCATTCCCACCACCAGCGCGGCGATCGAGGCGTCATCGATGGCCCGCGGCTGCGCCTCGCCGGCATGCTCCGCGTGCCCCCCGGCTGCGCCGACAGGCCCGCCAGCCAATGGTCGAACGGCTCATCGGCCCATTGCGCGTCCGCCGCCACGGTGCCGCTGAGCTTGCGGCGCTCGCAGTATTCATCGCGCATGCGTCTGAGATCGTCCTCGTGCAGCATGTCATCGTCCGCGACCGCCTCCGCATACCGGACGGCCTGCGTGTTCGTCTCCTGTCCCATATCGTGGTCCCCCTTACCGGTCTCATCCACCGCCGGCGCACGATGCCGGCGACCGCCGCCCCCGCGACGGGATACCATCAACTATGCCGTATCGGGCCGGTTTTCAGGGCGAAATCCAACCTATGTGGTCGAAGGCTTGTCAGGCTTGCAAATCCACGGTTCTTGTATTCGTAAAACCCTGTGGATAACCTCTAGGTATGACTGTTTCATCTGATTTGGCCCTGATCGAGTCCCGCATCGCCGACGCGGTGGACCGTTTCATGGCGCTCGACGCCGACGACACCATCGAAGGCCCGTGCCTGACCATATCCCGCGAGGTCGCGCGTCAGGCCCTGGTCTCCAGCGAAGGCGGCAAGCGGCTCAGGGCGTTGCTGGCCCTCCACGCCTTCGACGCGACCGACCCGCAGGGGCATGACGACGATGACGCCCATGCCCGCGGACGCGACGCGGTGCTCGACCTGGCCTGCGCGATAGAGGTCTTCCAGACCGCCGCGCTCGTCCATGACGACATCATCGACGACTCCGACCTGCGACGGGGCAAACCAGCGGCCCACAAGGCGCTCGGCACGACGTCGCACAGCGCGTCGCTCGGTCGAGGACTGGGCATCATGCTGGGAGACCTGCTCGCCACCGCCAGCGTCGACATCGCCCATGCCGCGGCGCAGCGGATGCCCCGGCCCGACATGATCGTCTCGACGTTCCTGCGCGTGCACCGCGAGGTGGAGATCGGGCAGGTGCTCGACCTCGCAGTTGAGTTGTCTCCATTGGACGAGCCGGAACGGCTCGCACGGGAATCCATGAACGTGTTCCGATGGAAGACCGCCAGCTACACGACCATCGCGCCCCTCGAATTCGCGCTTCTCGCCTCCGGCCGAGACCCCAGGCGGGCACATGCCGACGCCATGGCCATCGGACTGCCGCTCGGCCAGGCGTTCCAGCTCGCCGACGACCTGCTGGACGTCATCGGATCCAGCAGATCCACCGGCAAGCCCGTGGGAGGCGACATCAGGGAGGGCAAGCGCACCGTGCTGCTCGCGGACGCGATCAGCGGCGCCGACCAGAGGCAGCGCCGCACACTGATCGACATGTTCTCGTCGCAGTCGCGGGGCGACGACGACGTACGCCGGTGTATCGAGCTGTTCGAAGGCACCGGCGCCATCGACCGATCCCGCCGGCGCATCCGCGCACTGTGGCAGGGCACGCTTCATGCCATAGGGGACCTGCGGCTCCCACCGCAGGACGAGCGCACGCTCACCGAGGCATGCATGAGGTTCATCCCGATCATCAAAGCGTAGAGTTTTCGCCAACGTATGTATTGGAAATGCCGTTTTCCAGCAGAAAGAACCTTACGATACAACCATGAGTGAAGTCGCAGCCACGTCGCAAGAGCCGCAGGGACGAATGATAGAGGGGCGATACCGCGTCATACGCAAAATCGCCGAAGGCGGCATGGCGACCGTGTACGAGGCGGAGGATACCAGGCTCGAACGCCGCGTCGCCATCAAGATCATGCACATGCAGCTGGCGCAGGGAGCGCACCGCGAGCAGTTCGTGGAACGGTTCCACCGCGAGGCCAAGTCCGCCGCGGCGATCGCGAACCCACATATCGTGCAGGTGTATGACACCGGCGAATTCAATGGGCTGGACTATCTGGTCATGGAATACGTGCATGGCGTGAACCTGCGTCACGACATGAACCTGCAGGGCACGTTCAGCGTGCGCGAGATGCTGCGCGTCATCTCCGAGACGCTGGACGGACTGGCAGCGGCGCACCGCGTGGGCGTCGTCCACCGCGACATCAAGCCCGAGAACATCCTGATCAACGACCGCGGGCACGTGCAGATCACCGATTTCGGCCTGGCGAAGGCCGCGTCGCAGGCGACACTGTCGACCACCGGCATGCTGCTCGGCACCGCCGCGTATCTGGCGCCTGAAATGATCGAGGACAACAAGGCGACCATGCAGGGAGACCTGTATTCCGTGGGAATCATGGCTTGGGAGATGCTCGCCGGCGACGTGCCGTTCACGTCGGACAATCCCGTCACCATGGTGTTCAAGCACGTGCATGAGGACGTGCCGTCCCTGACCTCGACCTGCCCGGGCATCAACCAGCAGGTCGCCGATTTCGTCTCGCATTTGACCGCCCGCGCCGTCGAGGCACGGCCCGCCGACGCATCCGACGCCCTGCATGAGCTGCAACAGCTGACCGCGAACCTGCCGATGGACGCATGGCAGTACCGCAAGCCCGTCGACGTAGGCACCGGCGGCGATACCGAGGAGCCGACCGCCCCCGCGCTGGTGGGCGCCATCCCGGCCCCGCCCGCGCCGCCGCTGTTCGATTCGCGCACCGGCACCGCCCCGCAGACCGGCACCGCCCCTGCCACGGCCCGTACTTCGGTGATGCCTGAAGGCACCGCACCCAGGACGTCTCCGCCACCCAGGTAATCACGCCGCAGGATCCCGCACTCACCATCGGGCTGATGGACGCGCGCCCGCTCGATGACCAAGGCTCGGAGCCCGCCAAGCGCAAGCGCTCGAAGAAACCCTTGATCATCACGCTCGTGGTGGTGCTCGTCGTGGCGCTCGTCGCCGGCGCAGGCGGCTCATGGTGGTATTTCCTCGGTCCGGGCAGCTACTGGACGCTGCCGCAGCCCACCGACATCTCCTGCAAGGAGAACATCGAATGCTCCATCGTCGGGGCGAAGTGGAGCGATTACCAGAGCACGCTGAACGTGGCGAACATCCCGTTCACCTCTTCCGAGGCGTACAGCGACACCGTCGCCAAGGGGAACATCATCTCCGCCGACCCGCAGAACGTCGGCACCCATATCAGCAAGCGCCACAACGGACGCATCACGGTGACGGTGTCGCTTGGCGTCAAGCAGGCGACCATCCCCAGCGACATCGCGGATCCGACGTCGGCCGATGGCAAGGATCCGATCAAAGCGCTTGAGAACGCCGGATTCACCAACATCAAGCGCGATGACTCCTCAGCCGAATATTCGATGACGCTGCCGGAGGGAGCCCTGCAAAGCATTTCCGAGACGCCCGGCTCGACCCTGGACCACAACGCCGAGATCACCGTGGTACTGTCCAAGGGACTCATGCCGGTCACCATGCCGGACATCGTCGGCAAGACCAAGGACGAGGCCATGACCGCCCTCGACAACGCGAAGCTCAAGACCACCGTTTCGGAGGAGTACAGCGACAGCGTCAAGTCCGGCAGTGTCATCTCCGCCTCGCCCGACTCCGGTACCGAACTGCATTGGGGCGACTCCGTGAAGCTGACCGTATCCAAGGGGCCCGAGACCGCGGACGTGCCGAACCTCGTCGGCAAGAGCAAGAGCGACGCCATCAAGACGCTGGAATCCCTCGGTTTCGAAGTCAAGACCGGCGGCTTGAACATCCTCGGCCTGGTGCAGCAGCAGAGCGCCACCGGCAAGACGAGGCTGCGCGACACGAACGGCAACAAGACCGTCATCACGCTCACCGTCGTGTGACGGCGGCGCGCCGGCATATACCGGCATATACGCGAAGCGGCTCCCCCTCTATCAGTTTGAGAGGGGGAGCCGCTTCGTTCGCGTTCGGGATCGTCGGTCAGTGGCCTTCGCCGGCGGTTGCGGCTTCGGCCTCCTGCCGGGCCTTGAGCTCCGCCTTGACCTTCTGGGCGTACTCGTCCACGTATTCCTGTCCGCTGAGCTTTCGGATCTCGCTGACGAGATGGTCGGTGAGCGCCCGCACCTCCTCATGGGTGATCTCGTCGGCGTCCTTGCGATCCACCGGGATGGGCTTGCCGTATATCACCTTCGTCTTGCCCTTCGACGGGATGACCTGACCGGGATGCTGTATCTCGCGCGTTCCCACCAACGCGGTCGGCACCAGCGGGCAGCCGGTCTCCAGAGCAAGGCGCGCGGCACCGGTGTGGCCCCGGTACAGTCGCCCGTCAGGACTGCGCGTGCCCTCCACGTGGATGCCGAACAGGTGGCCTTCCTCAAGGATCTCACGGGCGTGGGCCAACGCGCCCAGCGACTTCGAGCCGCCGGAACGGTCCACGGGGAACACTCCCACCGACGTGAACCACCATTTCTTGAACCGGCCCTTGATGCCCTTGCCTTCGAAATACTCGGCCTTGCCCATGAAATGCACCATGCGCGGGCAGGTGATGGGTATCAGCGCATCGTCGATGACCGCCAGATGGTTCGCGGCGATGATGGCACCGCCTTCACGCGGCACGTTCTCCAGTCCGATCGCCGTCGGTCCCATACGACGACGGGCAATCCAACCGAAACCTTTGACAAAGAACCAGTACAGCACGATGACACCTCCCAAGTTTGGCCGTCCGCCTGATTACAGTAGGACGGTATGACCGATCATCACGATAGCAACCACAACGATACCAACGCGGGTGAAGAACATCCAAACACCACGCCGCGCGCCGGACATGACGGGTATGACACAGGCTCCAATGCCGGCGACGATCTCGACTGGGCCGCCTTCGCCGCGGAGCATGCCAACGACCTGCAGGACGTCGAGCGCTCACGCAACGCGCGGCGCTTCGAGAAGCATGCGCAGCGCAAGGAGAAGGAGGCGCTGCTGTCGGTCGACGATCTGGACGCCGGCACGTTCACCGATGACAAGGTGCCGCTGCACCAGCGCGGCCCCCGCGACCATGGCGGCCGCAGCTGGCTCGATACCGATGACGTCATGGACGAGTACGGCGATGACTTCGTGCCGCCGAACCCGAAAATCGGCCGCGTGAACGCCTCGAAGCTGGTGTTCTGGATCCTGCTGGTCGCAGGCGTCGCGGGTATCATCGCATCCGTGTTCGTACCCGCCCTGGCGACGTTCCTGGGCTCCATATTCGGTCTGTGCGCGCTGGTCGGCGGCGCCGGCCTCATCCTCCAACACAAGGGGCACACCGAGACACGCACCGACATGTTCGACGACGGCGCGCGGATATGACGACGGTGCCCGTCCTCATCGGACGGGCACCGCAATGATCAGGCCTTGGACTTGGCGGTCTCGATCCACTTGCCGAACAGGGCCGCGGCCTTGCCGGAATCGACGGTGTTCTCGGCGAGCGCATACGCCTCACGGAACCGCTCGGCGAGTGTGCCGTCGCCGACCAGGTTGCCGTCTGCCACGATGGCGGACGCAGCGTTGAGCAACGCGGTGGTGCGTGACGGGATGTCCTTGCCGGCCAAGAAGTCCGTGAACGCGGCGGCGTTCACATCGGGTTCGCCGCCCTTGAGCTGCTCGACGGAGATCTTGGCAAGATCCAGATCCAGGGTCGGGTCGAAATCGGTTTCGGTGACCTTGCCGTCGCGAATCTCCCACACGGAGATCGGGCCGGTGGGAGCAAGCTCGTCGAGGCCCTCGTGCGAGGTGTAGACCAGGCCGGACTGGCCGCGGCTGGCGTACACGGCGGCCATGATCGGACTCACCTTGCGGTTGGTTCCTCGAAGTGCCACGTGCGCCGGATTGGCCGGGTTGGTCAACGGTCCCAGGATGTTGAACACGCACGGGATGCCGAGCACGGCGCGAATCGGGCCAACAAAGCGCATGGCCGGGTGGAAGGTGCGGGCGAACGCAAAGGTGATGCCTACCTCGTCGCCGATCTCCCCGACCGCCTCAGGCTTCAGATCCATCGGCAGGCCGAGATCCTCGAGCACGTCGGCGGCTCCGCACTTCGAGGAGGCGGCGCGGTTGCCATGCTTGACGATCTTCACGCCCGCCGCAGCTGCGGCCACGGAACCCATCGTGGATAGGTTCACGGTGGCGAAGCCGTCACCGCCGGTTCCGACGATGTCGGTGGTCTCACCGGACACGTTGAGCGGCACGGCGTGGGAGACCATGGCCTTTGCGGCGCCACACACCTCGTCGGCGGTCAGTCCCAGCTGCTCCTGCATGGCGAGCGCGGCGCCCACGGCGGCCGGATCGGCGTTGCCCTGCATCAGGTCGTCGACGAACCACTCCGATTCCTCAGCGCTCAGGTGGTCTCCCCCGACCAGCTTGGTGAGAATCGACTTCCATGTGATCTCGGCCATGATGCCCTCCTTGGCGTTTCGTCACGCCGTGTGATATGTATTCGTCGCCTCATTGTAATGGCTTGTCGTTTCGTCGCCCGTGATCTTCCATATTGCAAAACATCATCGGCTCCCGTCAGCGGGAGCCACTTACTTGTCCAGCCCGGACAGCGTGCCGACAATCAGGGCAGGCAACGCGGCAGGCACTCCACGATGCCGCTACGGGAGTCCCGACTGAAACGTTATGCAGTATCCCAAGGCTTTGCCGGGCAATGGATCGGACTCGCTGCAGGGTCAATGAGATCGCCGCGTGCGTACCAGGCCTTTGCACTGATGGGCACAGAATATGGCGGACAACGCACGCGTATATCGATTGATGCGCGCGTTGTCCTGAGACGATATCGGGAACCTCAGATAGCGGCATTTTACAAACGGCAGAATTCCAACGATTCCGCGATTTGCGTCGTGGGACAACGCACGCGTCAACCGATTGATGCACGCGTTGTCCTGCGGTATCGCTGTACAACACGCGCGAATCCATCAAAATCGTGCGTTGTACAGCGAATGAGGCTCGGCGAACCTCGATTCCGCGGCCCCGCGAATAATCGACGGGCTCAACCCGCGGACAAGCCCTTCCTCCCCCCCCCCCGAAAACGCAAGTGGCGGATTCTAGTGGTGGTTGCAACACCTGGTGTTTTTGGTGTTGTTGTCTTGGT
>OAWU01001267.1_pt1 | contig 9184 bp, 7 predicted proteins | sample 1477041 | NCBI WGS metagenome assembly OAWU01 (sample SAMEA2580266, study PRJEB22360) | human gut metagenome | biome: human gut; feature: human-associated habitat; material: faeces | place: Denmark | collected 2008/2010
ACCAACAAGACAATTTAGATGAACATATTGCCATCATCGGTATTGGACGTCGTGACATTACTAATGATGATTTCCGTAATCAAGTAAAATCATCAATTCAAAAGCACGTAAAAGATACAAACAAAATTGACGCGTTTATGGAACATGTCTTCTATCATAGACATGATGTTAGTAATGAAGAAAGCTATCAAGAATTACTAGATTTTAGTAATGAATTAGATAGCCAATTTGAATTAAAAGGTAATCGACTATTCTATTTAGCAATGGCACCACAATTCTTTGGCGTTATTTCTGATTATCTAAAATCTTCTGGCCTTACTGATACAAAAGGATTTAAACGCCTTGTTATCGAAAAACCATTCGGTAGTGATTTAAAATCAGCCGAAGCATTAAACAATCAAATTCGTAAATCATTTAAAGAAGAAGAAATTTATCGTATTGACCACTATTTAGGAAAAGACATGGTTCAAAATATCGAGGTATTACGTTTTGCGAATGCGATGTTTGAACCATTATGGAATAACAAATATATTTCAAACATCCAAGTTACATCTTCTGAAATACTAGGTGTTGAAGATCGTGGTGGTTATTATGAATCAAGTGGTGCGCTAAAAGATATGGTGCAAAACCACATGTTACAAATGGTTGCATTATTAGCTATGGAAGCACCTATTAGTTTAAATAGTGAAGATATCCGTGCTGAGAAAGTAAAAGTACTTAAATCATTGCGTCATTTCCAATCTGAAGATGTTAAAAAGAACTTTGTTCGTGGTCAATATGGCGAAAGCTATATCGATGGTAAACAAGTTAAAGCATACCGTGATGAAGATCGCGTTGCAGATGACTCTAACACACCTACCTTTGTTTCAGGTAAATTAACAATTGATAACTTTAGATGGGCTGGCGTACCATTCTATATCCGTACTGGTAAACGTATGAAATCTAAAACAATTCAAGTTGTCGTTGAATTTAAAGAAGTACCAATGAACTTATACTATGAAACTGATAAACTGTTAGATTCAAACCTATTAGTAATCAATATTCAACCTAATGAAGGTGTATCTTTACATCTAAATGCTAAGAAAAATACACAAGGTATCGAAACTGAACCTGTTCAATTGTCTTATTCAATGAGCGCTCAAGATAAAATGAATACTGTAGATGCATATGAAAATCTATTATTCGATTGTCTTAAAGGTGATGCCACTAACTTTACGCACTGGGAAGAATTAAAATCTACATGGAAATTTGTTGATGCAATTCAAGATGAATGGAATATGGTTGATCCAGAATTCCCTAACTATGAATCAGGTACTAATGGTCCATTAGAAAGTGATTTATTACTTGCTCGTGATGGTAACCATTGGTGGGACGATATTCAATAATTGAATTAAAACGCACATGTTAAACAAAAATAAATGAGCGAATGACAAGGATTGATTACGAATCAAGTAAATCAATTGTTCTATCATTCGCTTTTTTTCTAGACTATATTATCTAATTATATTTTACAATGCCCAAAACTATTTTAATAATCATTGAACAAATGGGTGTATAATTTATAGAAATAATGTAGAATAAAAATAAATGATTGAATTAATTGGAGTGAAAGTTTTGGACGTTATCAAGCAAATACAACAGGCAATTGTTTATATTGAAGATCGTTTATTAGAGCCTTTCAATTTGCAAGAATTAAGTGATTACGTTGGTCTTTCGCCATACCATCTTGATCAATCATTTAAAATGATTGTCGGCTTATCTCCAGAAGCTTATGCACGCGCGCGTAAAATGACACTCGCTGCAAATGATGTTATTAATGGTGCTACACGACTTGTAGATATCGCTAAAAAATATCACTATGCAAATTCAAATGATTTTGCAAATGATTTTAGTGATTTTCACGGCGTATCACCTATTCAAGCTTCTACTAAAAAAGATGAATTACAAATTCAAGAGCGATTATATATCAAATTATCAACTACTGAGAGAGCACCCTATCCATACAGATTAGAAGAGACAGATGATATTTCATTGGTTGGATATGCACGATTTATAGACACTAAGTATTTGTCACATCCTTTTAATGTTCCGGATTTTTTAGAAGACTTGCTCATTGATGGTAAAATTAAAGAGTTACGACGATATAATGACGTTAGTCCATTTGAACTATTTGTTATTAGTTGTCCTCTTGAAAATGGTTTAGAAATATTTGTAGGTGTACCAAGTGAACGTTATCCTGCACACTTAGAAAGCCGATTTTTACCTGGCAAACATTGTGCGAAATTCAATTTACAAGGTGAAATTGATTATGCAACTAATGAAGCTTGGTACTATATTGAATCAAGTTTGCAGTTAACATTGCCATATGAACGAAATGATTTATATGTTGAAGTGTACCCTCTCGATATTTCATTTAATGACCCATTCACTAAAATTCAGCTTTGGATTCCTGTTAAACAGAGTCCTTATGACGAAGATTAAAAATTAAAAACAAAGAAGCCCCCTAATATATCTATAGGTCTACAAATGGCCTTAGATTCTATTAGGGGGCATATTAATATGTTAATTTAGTTCGATAACACATGCTTCATATGGACGTAACTGTTTTAAATTAACTTTGGCATCATAATTAAATAGCTTTACTTCTCCATGGCTTAAATCAAATGGTACAGTTAATTCTGCTTCGTGGTTAGTAAGATTACCTACAATAAGAACTTGCTTTTCATTTAATGTTCTCGTGTACGCAAAAACTTGTGAATTTTCAGCATCTACTAAATCAAATTGACCATATACGTATACATCATTAGACTTTCTTAATTGAATTAAATCTTTATAAAATTGTAATACTGAATGCTCATCTTCTAATTGTTGTGCAACATTGATAGTTTTATAATTCGGATTCACTGGGAACCACGGTTCACCATTTGTAAATCCTCCATTTAACGTATCATCCCATTGCATTGGTGTGCGAGAATTATCTCGGTTCTCATCTTTATATTTCGCAAGTAAAGCGTCTACATCTCCACCTTGAGCTTTCACTATTTGATAGTCATTTTTAACAGCAACATCGTTAAACGTTTCAATACTTTCAAATGGATAATTCGTCATACCAATTTCTTGACCTTGATAAATGAATGGCGTACCTTGTTGCAAGAAATAAACAGCTGCATGACTTGTTGCTGATTCATACCAATACTTGTCATCGTCACCCCACGTCGATACACGTCGTGGTTGGTCGTGATTTTCAATAAACAACGCATTCCAACCTTTATTTTCAAGTTGTTTTTGCCATCTATTTAATACAGATTTATACGAATTTACATCAAAGTGAGAATCACCACTATTCCACAGTCCCAAATGTTCAAATTGGAATATCATATTAAATTTACCATTTTCTTCCCCGACCCAGTCATCAGCATCATCAGGGCTTACACCATTCGCTTCACCAACAGTCATAATGTCATACTTACTTAATGAGCGATCTTTCATCTCTTGTAACCAAGTTTGTATACCTGGCTGATTCATATCTACATCAAATGCTGGGGCATATGTTTTACCCTCAGGTACAGGTAAGTCACCCGCTTCAAACGTCTTCTTAATATGCGTAATTGCATCTACTCTAAATCCATCAATGCCTTTATCAAACCACCAGTTCATCATTTCAAATACAGCATCTCTAACTTCCGGATTACCCCAGTTCAAATCAGGTTGTTTTTTACTGAATAAATGGAAATAATATTGCTCAGTATTAGCATCATATTCCCATGTAGATCCATTAAATATACTTTCCCAGTTGTTAGGTTCAGAGCCATCTGGCTTTGGATCTTGCCAAATATACCAATCACGTTTGGGATTGTCTTTACTAGATTTGGATTCTATAAACCAAGGATGTTCATCAGATGTATGATTTACAACTAAATCTAAAATAAGCTTCATGCCTCTATCATGAACACCTTTTAATAAACGATCAAAGTCTTCCATCGTTCCAAATTCATCCATAATCTCTTGGTAGTCACTAATATCATAACCATTGTCATCATTAGGTGATTTAAACATTGGACTGAGCCAAATGACATCGATACCTAAATCTTTTAAGTAGTCCAATTTATCAATCATTCCAGGTAAATCCCCAATACCATCGTGATTACTATCATTAAAACTTCTTGGATATACTTGATATGCTACTGCTTCTTTCCACCATTGCTTATTCATTTTAAAACTCCTTTGCTATCGCTGTGTTGATTTTCTTATTTTTAATTCTGTATCTATAATGACGAGTTCAATAACATCCTGTGCTTTATTTTTTAATATATTTAAAATTGCTGCACCAGCCTGTTGACCTAACATTCGAGGCTTGATGTCAATACAGGTTTGTGGTGGTGACGCAATTTCGGTTAAATAAGAATCATTGAACGTTGCTGTCATTACATCTTTCGGAATTTCAATATTAAGTTCATATAGGACACTTAAAATCGCTAAATGTAACATAGCATCTAACGAAATGATTGCCTGTTTAATATTTGGGTCCTTCAAACGCGTATGTAGATTTTGCATGTAATTAAAAATAACTTCTCTTTCATTACTAGTCTCAATAATTTGATAATTAATTTTATTTTGAGAAGCTATCGTTTCAAATCCTTGAATTCTATCTTTTGAAACTTCAAAATTTCCTTTTTCTGTAATAAATATTAATTCATCTACACCTTGTTCAATAACATGTCGTGTCAAATTTTCAGAAGCTAATATATTATCATTATCTATATGTGTAAATTGATGATCTATATCCGATGTAGGCTTACCAATCACAATAAATGGCATGCTTTCATCAATTAACATTTGTTTAATCGGATCATTTTCTTTTGAATAGAGCAGTATAAACGCATCAACCATTCGTTGTTTAATCATTTTATAAACTTCATCCATTAAATCATTCATATTATTTGAGACTGTCGTTTGTGTACCATAGCCATGCTGGTTACACGTTTCAGAAATTCCTAGCAATACATTGATGTAGAATGGATTCAGTCGAATAGGCTCCTCAGACCCTTTTAACACTAAACCAATTTTATATGTTTGGTTTGTAATTAAAGTTCTAGCAGCGGTATTAGGAAAATAATTCAATTCTTCCATAACTTTCTTCACTTTTGAAATTGTCGCTTCGCTAATACGTTGATTTCCTTTTATAACTCTTGAAACTGTCGAAGGAGAAACACCGGCTTTTAGTGCAACATCTTTAATCGTAACCATTTAATCACCTCCTGTTAATCACTGCACTGGAAAACGCTTCCAACCTTTGTATAATACCAGTTTAGTCACACTTTCTAAAAAAGTCAAAAAATTTGTGCAAACGATTGCATAAAACGATAAAAATAAAACCTTCATACTGAAATTCAATCCGAAAATCAATATAAAGGTTTGTATAAATATTAAAATCGATTGTTTAGTCACTAACTGCAAAATAGTTACCTTGGCCATCTTGGAAATTAAATACACGTTGACCATTCATTTCTACTATATCATGCCCAGTTAAACCTAAATCATTTAATTTTGAGTATAATGCATCAAAGTTTTTCTCTTTAAACATTAAAGATGGTGTTCCTAGGTTCACCTCCGGGCTATACTTTTCAATAAATTCTTTTGCCATAATCGTCAATGACGTTTCAGCATCTTTCGTAGGTGATACTTCAACTGCAACATAGTCCTCAGCTAACGGTGTTTCACTTACAACAACAAATTCTAAAGTTTCTGTCCAAAATGCTTTCGCTTTTTCAACATCATCAACATATAACATAACTTGATTTAACTTTTCCATAAAATAGTACCTCTATTTCTCTATAGTACATGCTATCATAACACAGTAAATATTTTATTACTTCACAAAATGCTTTTTAATTAGATAGCTTTATAATAAATGTTCATGTTTTTAATTTCCGCTATTTTGTTATTATAGAATAATTTATTTTCTTCATTTGGCTACTAAATACTAATATATTAAATATCTTATGAACAATTATATTGATGAAAATATCTCTAAAACACAAATAAATCAGTGTTTGCATTGTAGCAAAAAAGATTTTTATTATAGAAGACTTTCCTTGATATAGAAAATGAGAGAACACAAAGGTTAGTACTGATAAGATGATGTACTGAATATAATGATAATGATATATCAAGCTAAAATTATACAAGAAGTAACGGAAATTTAATTCTTCTAGTATTGGATATGCAATTAACACACTTAAAATAAATTTGCTGTTTTTGTTATAAAAGTCGAACAAATTTTTGTTAAACAGTAATGATTTTTCTGTAATATAAATTATTACTGGTGTAATGATTATAACAAATACACATAAGTAGATATTAATATAACTTAAAAATAAACACATATCTATTATCAGTACGATAATTAGTACCAAAATGTACTTGTGAAATTCAGTTAGGTATTTAAAATACGGTACTTTTCTAATGCAAATAAGCAATATACCTGGGAAGCAAGTTAGAAAAAACATTAGACCAATCAGGCTATGCCAAAGGATGTGGAATATCATTTATTATTCCCCCTATTTCTTTATATCTTGGATGCAGATAAGGTGGATATGATGGTAGAGCTATCGTCAATAATTCAGGTATAAAAGTTCTAACGACAACTAAATTTTTATTATAGAATTCCACGGGCGTAATATCTAAATAACACGCATAATAACTTAAATGTTTTAACTCATTGATGATCTCATGTAAATTTTTGGCGTTTTTAATATTTTGGAAGGTGATTTTTCTTTTATGCATATTAAAATTCAAACCATATTTAGCATAATACATAACATTATCATCTAAATTATCAATAGGATGATTTTTAATATTTTCTGAGATGTTCTTAAAATGTGTAGTATTACTCCAAACTTCAGTCATTGTATACTCTAACACGGTAACACATTCTAATAAGCTTCTATAGATACACTGTTCTAAGTTCGTATCACCTTGAACTCCAACAACATATTTAGGCAAGCTTAAATCTTTAGCTTTAGATTTAACCTCACAGACAACAACATGAATTGGCTTATCAAAGCTAATATCAGTGAAGGATACATCAAAATTATCAAGAAATTTGTGCACAATGCTTTCCCGTTTAAACCATTCATTTAGTTTTTCAGCAATATTTACAGAAATCGCCTTTCCTTCAATGCCTCCGTACCACCACAAATTGTATGAATCTATTTGTAAAATCTCAATAATAGAATTGGTTAAACTTTTTTCAAATGTTTCATGACTAGCTGTACCAGTTGAAACACCACTATTCGTAAACTGCTTTTCATCTTTAAATATCGTTTTATCAAATAGAACAAGCATTTGTAAAGGTATTAAAACATCACGGTCTGGTTGATACAGAGATTTAAGTGGAATCCATTGAATGACATCATCTTCACAAATATAATGTTTAGAGTCTTTTTCCTCAAAATATATATTGATTAAATTTAAAGGTAATATTAAGCTATTTGAATTTTTTAATTGTTCTGAAATTTGTGCATGTGACGCATATATGATTTTTCTTTTTAAATTTTGATACAACAGCGTAAAAGCATATCTTTCTGAACTTTCTCCTAAGAATGACGCTAGTGCTTCATTATAATGAATGCCGTAACCACTTAAATGATAATTCACTTTGAAATCTTCACTTAAAAAGTTTTTTTCAAAATTATTAAATTGGGCTGTGACATAATGATAATTCATAATTGGATATGAATTTAAACCTAAGAAAAAGCTGTTATCTTTCCAAATACCTGCTACATTTCCGCCTAATAAGTTTTGTCTATACAGATTATAATTCAAATTATTTTTAAAGGTTATCATTTTCTAACACCCTTTTTAAAATATTAGCTGACTTTATATTTTGCTCTTTAAACAAAACATTATTTATCGTCGAACATGTCGAACAAGTAGACTGTCTCTTATTGAAATTAAAGTTGTATTCATATGTGGGTAAATAAAAATGAAGTACATTTCCTATTAGTGTTGAATCTCCATAAATTTCTATATTATTAATTTCATTTATCATTATACTTAATATATAACTGTATAATTTGAGATTGTATATACCTTGATTTTGCTCATCCGGTACTAAATAATTTTCTATCTTACCAGGAAACTTAGAAACTAATTGTCGTTCTAAACATTCATAACACCCTGTCTCTCCATGTTGAATATTTGTGAAAAATACATTTTCATTATCATAAAAAGCAAGTGTATAAGTTATATCCAACAAGTTTGTTAAAAAGTTAAACGCTTTAATAAAAGGTTGATTGGCGTATGATAAAATAACAAAAACATTCATATTTGCTAACTTTGATTGCTGTTTTTTTACAACTTCATTTATAGATAAATTACTTTTTTGATTATTCAAGGTTTCAATTTCATGTCTTTCTAGAACTTCATTAAACTCATATATTTCATCAACTTGATCGAGATGGTCTTTAAAAAATGCTTTGGCCGCCTTGTCTGTAATAATACAAATTTTATTAAAAGTATCGATTTTTTTATGTATTAAATTCAATTGTGTTAGTTTATTAAAATCGTCTATAACATCGTCATTTTCATTTAGTTCTATTTGATTTTCAGCAATTAACGTTTTGAATTTGACTATAAAATTTTTACTGCTTTCTTCTTTATCAATAGCTATTGAATGTTGATGTAAATACCCCTTTTTTAATATATACTCACTATTGTTTTCTTCGACAAACAAATCTTTAGGTTTAATAAACGTTTTCATTGCTCAACTATTCCTTCCCACATATATTCGTAAATAGTATATGTTCATTAACATGATCTAGTTCAAGTAATTTTTCTATATTATTTTTCTTAAAGCCAGCTATTGGGCATCCTGTATAGCCTAATGACGTAATGACTAAATCAAAATTATGTGACATACAACCAATTTCTATCAAACTATTTAATAACGCTAATTCACCGTATTTCAAAAAACTAGAATTAAAATTATAGCCAAAAAAGACTAAAAAATTACAATTTTCGATATCTATATTATCACCTTCTAAAATGTCATCTGTGTTTATGTCCTTTTGAGCCACAATTTTTAATAATGAGTGACTTATCGGTTGGTATAAATAAATACCTTTATCATAATCTTCTACATTGTTGATATAAAGATATATATCAATCGGATATAACCCAC